>Ga0129308_1000204_pt1 | contig 105705 bp, 94 predicted proteins | sample L827metagenome_FD_94440 | JGI IMG/M metagenome (GOLD analysis project Ga0129308, IMG submission 94440) | Ring-tailed lemur group fecal microbial communities from Wisconsin, USA - L827 metagenome | ecosystem: Host-associated > Mammals > Digestive system > Large intestine > Fecal | place: USA...
ATCTCAAAAAGTTGGTCAGAAATGCAATCCTGCTAACTTCCTGCTGATGCATGCTATGGGCCCGAACGTTGCAGGCGTTATCGGTACTGCAGTTGCTGCTGGTACCATGCTGGCTATGATTGGCCCTGTTGCTAAATAATCTTTTTCTGCAACTCCCCTAAGAGCCTTCGAGATTTTTCTCGAAGGCTCTTTTTTTGTTACAGCCAAAACTTTTTACCAAGCAAGGCTAGCAAAAAATTTGCTGAATATCTTTGAAAACACGTTAGCACCATTAAAGTAAATTTACACTTTGCGGCAGACCGCCAAAGCTCTGCATTGCGAGCCAAAATGACCTGGAACAGCTAGCCCCAAAAACTAACGCATTGGGCAAGCCTTGTCGCAAAGTGCGAACTATAAATGACCGTCGAAGATTCTTTGCCGCGCTTTGAAAAGCGCGCGCTTTTCTTGGCAACTTCTTTTGGCGACAAAAGAAGTTGAATAAAGTTAACGCCAGACGTGCGTGCGGCACGCAGACCTGTCTTGGCAACTTCTTTTGGCGACAAAAGAAGTTGAATAAAATATACGCCAGACGTGCGTGCGGCACGCTTAACAAAAAATACTAAGAATATTTTTGTGCAAAGTGTCAAAAAAAAAACACATCTTCTTGGTATACTAACTTTGACTTCCAAAGAAGGGGAGTATATAATTAAAAGAAAAAGATAAATGAGGGATGCCCTATGATGAAGTTTTTCAAAAACAATAAGTACATTATCCTTGCTTGCGTTATTCTTTTGGCAGGCAGCTATGGCGGCTACCGATATTATCAAAGCACGCGGCAGACGGAAAGCACTGTTAGATTGGGTCAGGTTACAAAAGGCAATTTGGCGGAAACCGTTTCTGCTACCGGCGCTTTAGCTGCACTGGACAATGTAGATATAAGCTCCAAAATTACCGGACGTATCGTAGATGTTTTGGTTAAAGAAAATCAGCATGTAAATGCCGGTGACGTGCTGGTGCGTTTGGATGACACGGCTTTGCGCGCTACTTTAAAGCAGATGGAAGCTAAGCTGGTGGACGCGCAGCTTACCTATAACCGCGATTTGGAACTGCTTAACCGCGGTGCTATCAGCCAAGCAGCCTTCGACGCTGCCTATGCCGATTATTTGGTAGCTAAAAGTGTTTATGATAAAGCAGTTTCCGACGTTAACGATACAGTTATTACTACGCCTATCAGCGGCTATATTATTGGCAAGCCTACGCCTGTAGGTCAAACTATCAGCTCCGGTATCAGCACGCCGCAGGTAATTATGTCTGTTGCTACTCTGGACAATATGGAGATTGAAACCTTGGTGGACGAATCAGATATCGGACGCATTAAAGAGGGACAAAAGGTTAATTTTACTGTTGATGCTTTTCCAGACGAAACCTTTACGGGTGTAGTGCGTTTGCTGTCTAAAAAAGCTATTACCGAAAATAACGTAATTTATTACAATGTATATGTAACTGTTGACGACGCTAAGGGCAAGCTGCTGCCTACCATGACTGCCAGAGCAGAATTTATTGTTGATGAAGCAGACGACGTTACTATGGTGCCTCTTAACTGCATTTACAGCCAGGGAAAACGCCGTTATGTAAAGGTATATAACGAAAAGACTAAGGAATCTCGCGACGTAGACGTAACCTTGGGCTTGAGCAACGACAACGACGTAGTAGTGACCGGCGCCGATTTGCAGCCCGGCGAAAAACTGCTGGTGAAAAAAGCGGTAGCTAAGCAGACTAATACAAGAATGGGACCGCCCATGCACTAAGGAGGCGGCAGTAATGGCAACGGTTATCCAATTAAAGGATATAATGAAAACCTACGTGATGGGCGATAGCATTGTGCACGCCTTGGATCACGTGAACGTAACCATAGAATTTGGCGAATTTACTTCTATTATGGGACCGTCGGGCAGTGGTAAATCTACCATGATGAATATTCTTGGCTGTCTTGACCGTCCTACCAGCGGCGAATATTTTCTTGACGGCAGGGAGATTGCCGGCTACAACGACGACGAGCTGGCGCATACTCGCAACGCTAAAATAGGCTTTGTTTTTCAAAATTTTAATTTACTTTCTAAATTAACGGCGCAGGCTAATGTAGCGTTGCCTTTAATTTATGCCGGTGTGGACGAAGAAGAACGCATGGAAAGAGCTAAAAAAGCCTTGCAGGCCGTAGGCTTGGGCGAGCGCCTGGAACACAAGCCCATGGAAATGAGCGGCGGTCAGCGTCAGCGCGTGGCTATTGCTAGGGCTCTTATCAACGATCCGGCGATTATTATGGCGGATGAACCTACAGGTAATTTGGACACTAAATCCAGCTACGAGATTATGGATATTTTTAAGGACATGAACGCCAGCGGCAAAACCGTGGTTATGGTAACTCATGAGCCGGATATTGCAGAGCAGACTAAGCGTATTTTAGTGATGCGCGACGGTAAATTAGTCAGCGACGAAAGAAGGTGAGCGGCATGTTGAACGAATCAATTAAAATGGCCTTAGAGGGCATGGTTTCCAACAAGCTGCGCACGTTTTTGACACTGCTGGGAATTATTATCGGTGTGGGCGCTGTTATAGCTATGGTCAGCCTAGGCTTTGGTATGAAAGAAAATATCAAAAATAATATTTCCAAGCTGGGAAGCAATCTTTTGGTAATTACCTCCGGCGGCAGAACCTCCAGCGGTGCAAGACTGGCGGCGGGCGAAGGTGCCAAGCTGACCTTTGAGGACGGTGAAGCCATTTTAAAGCAGGTTGATGGAGTTGCCCGCATGAGTGCCAGCGTTAATAGAAGCTATCAGCTGGTGGCAGGCAACCAAAACTGGACCAGCCGCGTAGAAGGCACTACTCCCAGCAATTTTGATATTCAAAGCTTAGAGATAGAAGACGGACGCATTTTTCGCAGCAACGATTTAACCAGCCGCAGCAGAGTGGCAGTTATCGGCAAAACTGTAGCCGATAGTCTGTTTCCTGACGGCGAGGCGGTAGGCCAGCTAATGCGCATCAATAAAGCGCCGTTTCAGGTTATCGGCGTGCTGAAAAGCAAGGGTCAAAGCGGTATGGGGCAGGATCAGGACGATGTGGTTTACATTCCGCTGACTACGGCGCAAAATCGCATGATGGGCATCACCTATGTGCAGCGCGTAACCCTGCAGGCGGAAAACGAAAATATTATTAACGAAGTGCAGGCGGAGGCAGAGCAGGTATTGCGCACACGACATAAAATTAAGGACGGCGATTATGATGATTTTACTGTGCGCAACATGGCGGCTATTATGGATACTATGATGGAAACTGCCAACAGTATCACCATGCTGTTAGGCTGTATTGCGGCAATTTCTCTTTTGGTCGGCGGTATCGGCATTATGAATATTATGCTGGTTTCCGTAACGGAGCGCACGCGGGAAATTGGTATCCGCAAGGCCTTAGGTGCTACCTATAATAATATTTTGCTGCAATTTTTGATTGAAGCAATGGTTATTGGTATTGTAGGCGGCACGCTAGGCGTAGTTTTAGGCGTGGGTGCGTCCTTTGCCATCAGCCAGTTTGCCGGCTGGAACACGGTAATTTCTGTGTGGGCAATTGTGATTGCCGTAGTTTTCTCTGTGGGTATTGGTTTATTCTTTGGCATTTACCCAGCAAGAAAAGCGGCGCTTTTAGATCCTATCGACGCTTTGCGCTATGAATAAGCGTCCAAATATAGTATAATAAAATTAAGCAGAAGAAAGACAGTGGCTTCGCGCTGCTGTCTTTTTTCGCAAGTAACGGCGAAAGGGCAGGGCGTAAAGTGGCAAGAAAAAATTATCTCAAAGATATGCAGCCAAAACATCAAAATAAACAGCGTAAGCCTGCCTCATGGCACGATTATTGGCAGGCTTTTACCTCTTTTTTGCGCAGGCCTAAAACTATTTTTGATTTGAAGGACCGTAGCCGCTTCATGCTGCTGTTGCTGCTGGTAATTATTCTTTTGCAAAAGGTTGTAGAATATCTAAGCAATTGATATAATAATATGATAAGGCTATTGTAAGCAGATAGTTTTTAAGGGAGGATAGCAGTGACTGGTAAGCGTTTGGGAATTTTGGGCGGAACCTTTGACCCCATTCATCTTGGACATCTGCGTATGGCGGAGGCTGTTTATGAGCGGATGTCGCTGGAACAGATTATTTTTATTCCTGCCTTTGTGCCGCCTCACAAGCTGGGAATGGATTTTGCCCCGGCGGCGGACAGATTTGCTATGACAGAGCTGGCTGTGGCGGATAGATCGGATTTTTCTGTATCGGATATGGAACTGCGCCGCAGCGGTATTTCTTATACTATTGATACTGTGCGGCAGCTGCGGGCTATGTATAAAGATGAAGACTTGTATTTTATTATCGGCGCGGACAGTGTGGCACAGCTGCACACTTGGCATTACATTGAAGAAATGCTGGAGCTGGTAATGTTTGTGGCCGCCGGACGCCCCGGTTATGAGGGCGTCATGGACGAAGTTGTTATGCATTTAGGGCCAAGGGCCAAGGAACGCATTATTCTTTTAGATACGCCGGAATACGATATTTCTTCGACAGAAATACGTTCCCGCATTCGTACAGGCGGCAGCTTGGCGGGCATGGTGCCCGGCGCAGTAGAAAAATATATTTATCAGCATCATTTGTATCAAAAGCAGGAGATGGTGGCAAAATGATGACCTTAGAAGCTATGCAGAATTTGCTTAAAGAATCTATTCCCGGTAAGCGCTATAAGCATTCGGTAAACGTTTATGAGACGGCGTTAAAATTAGCCGAAATCCATGGACTGCCAAGAGAGAAAATTGCCGTTGCCGCCTTGCTGCACGATTGCGGCCGCGAGGTTACGGCTAAGGAAAGCGTAGCGAAAGCTATGGAGCTTGGCATATCCATAGATAAGATTGAAAGGCAGCAGCCAATTTTGCTGCACGCTAAATTAGGTGTCTACAACGCCATGCACAAATACGGTGTAGCCGACCAAGAAATTTTAGACGGCATTTTGTACCATACTACCGGCATTGACGGGATGAGCGTTTTAGCTAAGGTAGTTTATTTGGCGGATATGATTGAACCTGGGCGCGATTTTCCCGGCGTAGATGAGCTGCGCAAATTGGTACGCAAGGATTTGGATAAGGCTATGCTGTTGGCTTACGGCAATACTATGCGCTATCTTTTGGACAGCGGCTTACTTATTCATCCTCACTGCATCAGCGGTTATAACGAATTGATTTTAGCTGAAAAACAATGATAAAATTTTGCTTTTAGGAGTTTTAGATGGAAGATATGCAAAATGAGCAGCAGGAACCTCATCGCCGCAAAAGGCGCAAGCTGCGTTGGGGCAGACTGATAATTGTATTGCTGGTATTAGGCTTGTTTGTGACAGGATTGTTTTGGGGCAGCGTATGGCTTTACGACCATATTATTAATCCGCCGCAGAATAATATTGCCGCGGCAGACGAAAATATCCGCAAAAATGAAAAGCTTAACGAGCGTATCAATGTTTTGCTGCTGGGCATTGATGACGGCGACAGCGAAGCGGCGGAGTCGGAGCCTAAGCGTACTGACGCAATTATTCTTTTAAGCTTTGACCCGAAGCAGAACCAGGTAGCGGTGCTGTCGATTCCCCGTGACACTAAGGTGGTTTTGCCGGGACATAAGGACCCGGATAAAATCAATGCAGCCTTTGCTTATGGCGGTGCGGTTATGGCTAAGCAGACGGTGGCTAATCTGCTGCGCGTTCCCATTCATTATTATTGCTTGGCTGATTGGCGCGGCTTTATCGACGTGGTTAACTTAATCGGCGGCGTAGATATTTATGTTGATAAGGATATGTATTACGAAGACCCTTACGCCAATTTAGTAATAGATATTAAGCATGGTTACCAGCATATGGATGGCGAAACAGCCGGTAAATATGTGCGCTTCCGCAAGGACGAGCTGGGTGACATTGGCCGCGTGCAGCGTCAGCAAAAATTTTTGAAGGCGGCAGCGGAGCAGATGTTTTCTGTGCAGAACGTAACTAAAATCAGTAATCTTTTAGCAACGCTGGATAAGTATATTCACACCGATTTGAATACTTTAACCATGCTGAAGGCAGCTAACAGCTTTAAACTTTTTGGCGATGATAAAATGCGCAGCTGTATGCTGTACGGCAAATTTGACGACAGCAGCGGCGTAAGCTATTGGTATGCTGACGAGGAAGCGGTAAATAAATCCTTGGAGGAACTGGGAATTCCTTATATTAAAAAGCAAGAGGAAACAGTGCAGCCGGAGGATGAGCAAGAACAGCAGGAGCATTTGCAGCCTAAAGAAAGACAATAAAATAGTTCCAAGAAAATGAAATGTGAATTGCAATCAGAGGAGGTTGTTTTATGGATACTAAAATTTTAGCTAACAAAATTGCGGCAGCGGCCAGTGACAAAAAAGCCAAGGATATTTTGCTGCTGAACATGGAGGGCTTGTCCCCCGTTACCGATTATTATGTGATTTGCAGCGCCGGCAACAGCACCTTGGTAAAAACTATTGCCGATAATATTGAGGATAAGCTGGGCGAGGAAGGAGTATTTCCTACCCATAAGGAAGGCTACGCCGACGCCCGCTGGGTGCTTTTGGATTATGGTGACGTAGTGGCTCACGTATTTTTAGAGGAAGAGCGAGACTTCTACAATTTGGAGCAGCTGTGGGCAGATGCTCCTTCCGAAGCTTTTGTGGAGAACGAAGATGCTGAATAATAAAAGACCAATAAAAAATAGCGGTCATAAGCATGTAACTGTACAGAATAATACTAAATATCGTCCAGGCGACGTAGTTACTTTAAAGGTTGCGCGCCTTGGCGAAATGGGTGCTTTTCTTGACGGCGGCACCGGCAATACGGATGATGATATTTTGCTGCATAAATTACAGCAAACCGCAGAGGTTAAAGAGGGCGATGAGGTTAAGGTATATTTATATCTTGATCCGTCCAAGCGTTTAACTGCCAGCATGAAGCTGCCCAAAATGCGTGAGGGCCAGCTTGGCTATGTGCGCGTTTTAAGCGTTACCCGCGACGGCGGCTTTGTGGATATCGGCGCAGAGCGCGGCGTGTTTTTGCCGTATAGTCAGATGCGCGGCCATGTAAGCGAAGGCCAGCTGGTGTGGGTCAAGCTGTATCGCGATAAAAGCGGCCGTCAGGCTGTAACCATGCGTGTAGAAGAAGATATGCAGCGCGCTTCTAAGCCTGCTGAAGGGCTTAAGATAGGCGATAAGGTAACTGGTACCATTTATAATATTCTGCCCGAAGGCTTCTTTATTTTTACTACGCAGCGTTTTATTGCTTTTTTACACCGCAGCGAGGTTCCCGGCGGGCGTTTAGATTTTGGACAGCAAATTACGGGGCGCGTAATTTATCTGCGCGAGGACGGCCGTTTGAATATTTCCCTGCGCCTGCAAAAGGAAAATGCGCTGATTGCGGATGCAGAGGATATTTATGATTACTTGCTGAAGCGTAACGGCAGTATGCCTTATTGCGACAGCACGCCGCTGGAAATTATTAAACAAAAATTTGGCATTAGTAAGGCAGCCTTTAAGCGCGCGCTGGGTCATCTAATGAAAGAGGGCAAGGTGCGTCAGGAGGACGGCTGGACATATTTGACCGAAAATAAGAAATAAAAATTTTTCGACTGGCAGGCTACTCGTTTAAGGAGTAGCCTTGCTTTTTGGAGGTTTTATGGATATTACAAATTTGCTTTTAGCCGGAGGCATAGTGTTTTTAGGCTCGTTTTTCGCGACGATTTCCGGCTTTGGCTTTGCTTTAGTAGCAACCCCGCTGCTGGCCATGCTAATGCCGCTGAAATGGGTGATAATGTTTTTGCTGGTGCTGACCATTGTACTGCGTTCGGTAACTATGTTTAGAGTGTGGGGGCAGTTTGAGTGGAGTACCGTGCTGATAACTTCCTTAGGCTGCTTTATTGGCATGATTCCCGGCAGTATCTTGCTGCGCATAATTTCCGTGAACAGCTTGCAGATTTTTCTTGGGGTGGTGCTGTTAATCGCCACTTTGCTGATGAGTTTGCAGTACACGGTAAAGATAAAAAATAAAACCTACGGCAGATTGGGGGCTGGTGTTTTAAGCGGATTTTTTGGCGCATGTACCAGCGTAGGCGGGCCGCCGCTGGCCTTGTATTTTCTTAACGAAAACACGGAAAAGACCTTAATGCGCGCTAATATGATTTGGATTTTTGGCGTGACCAGCTTTTTATCGCTGTTTGTTAACTATTTTGTTGGCAATATTGCTGCCGTAAGCGACTGGTCGTATATTTATGCTATGATACCGGCTACGCTGGCGGGCATTTTGGCAGGTGAACGTTTAGTTTATCGGCTTAATCAGCATTTGTTCCGCCGCTTGTCGCTGATGATTGTTTTAGTAGGCGCGGTGATGATGTTGTTTAATGGACTGAGAGGATTGTAAGCGGCTGGTTGCTTAAGATTTTAATATTGTTTGCTAAATGAACTAGGATTGCTTTGGCAGTCCTAGTTTTCTTTTTGAAGAAATTTGCGTAAATGTATTACAATTACTAATTTTATTCAAAAGTTTTTCTAATAAAGTCTTGCGGGGGGGTACAAATGTGCTATAATGTACCCAAAGCAAGGTGCGGACATGAGAGATTGCCTATCAGGGGTGGTAGGTTTTTAATCCGCGGCGAGACGAACTCTTCCCTTGCGTAAGGATGTGGGCTGGATGCCTACCAGCTCAATCCTTTTCTTTGGTAAAAACGCCAGATGTCACGCGGGCCTTCAAGCCATGCTAACATCCAAATATGGCGTCTGGAGTTTTTGTCAAAGCTTTGCTGATATACACCCCAAAATATAACGGCTGCACCCCTGCCGGAAATATTTTATCAGCAGCAAAATTGTTTATAAAGCTTCTGAATAAGGTAAAAACCGGGCACGATACTAGAGGAAACAAGGCAACTCGCAGTTGGCAGGCCGGGCGGGAACCCTAAAGGAAGTTTTGTAAAATATAATTTCCTAAAGGAGGAAAACATAATGAAAAAATCTTTAGTACTCGCAATGGCTATGGCTCTTGGCGTAACTGCCAGCGCTTATGCTGCAAATCCGTTCTCTGATGTTCCTGCTGGTCACTGGGCTTATGACAGCATATCCAAACTGGCTGCTGCCGGCGTAATCGAAGGCTATGGCGACACCACTTTTGGCGGCGACAAACTGATGACCCGTTATGAAATGGCTCAAATCGTTGCAAAAGCAATGGCAAAAGGCGCTAACGTTGACAAACTGGCTGCTGAATTCGCTGACGAACTGGATAACCTGGGCGTTCGCGTAGCTAACTTAGAGAAAAAAGCTGACAACGTGAAAATTACCGGTCAAATCCGTGCTCACTATCGTGATATGGACAACAGCAAATCCGTTTCTAAGATTCGTACCCGTTTGTTCCTGAAAGGCGCTGTAAACGAAGATTGGACCTACACTGCTCGTATTCAAAACGAACAAACCATTACTGGTAAAAAAGCTGAAGGTGTTGACCCCAACGCTGGCGATGATGAGACCAAACTGAACTGGGCTTATGTAACTGGTAAGGTTGGCGGCATTGCAGTTAACGCTGGTCGTCAAGACTTCAAACTGCATGGCGGTTCCGTTGTTGATGCAACTTTCGACGGCATCAGCGCTTCCTATGGCAAAGACGTTAAACTGACCGGTTATGTTGGCAAAGCTGCTAACTTCACTGACGCTTCTGACGACCGTATGTATGCAGTTGACCTGTCTACTAAACTGGGCGTAGTTGACGTTTATGGAACCTACTACAATATTGATGCAGAAGAAGGTGCCGTTGCTGAAAGCAAATATCCTGCACTGGATCAAGAAATTTATGTGTTGGGCGCTTCCGCTAAAGTTGCTAAAGATTTGAAGCTGTCCGCTGAATGGCTGCATGGCAAATCCGATTGGGATGACTACGAAGGCGACAAAGACGGTTATGTAATTGGTTTGGCTTATAGAGGCGCTAAAGCTGCTACTGTTGGTTCTTGGGGATTGTATGCTAACTACTTTGACCAACCGCAAGCAACCTATGTAAAACACACCATCACTGGTTACACTGATTTGCCGCAATTCTTTGGTGATATTGAGAATGACTTCTCTGATGGTTTCAAAGGCTTCGAAGTTGGCGCTAACTATACCTTAGCTAAAAACATTGTAGCCGGCGTTAAATACTATGATTTGGAAGGCCGCGAAGGTGATCTCGACGTTAAGACTTTGTGGTCTGAAGTAATCTTCACTTTCTAATTTTACTTAGAAACACGACTTTACAATCACAAATAAAATGGGACTGTTTCGGCAGTCCCATTTTTGATTAGAAAGATAAAATTTGATTATTCAGTTATAGCAGTTTTTTATGATTTCAGATGTAAGGAGGTTAGCTAATATGAAAAAAATCTATCGTTATTTATTGCTTGCTGTTTTGTCTTTGTGCTTGAGCGTTCCCGCTCTTGGCGCGGAAGCTGCCAGTGTGGCGCTGCTGCCCTTAATCAATAATGTGCAGGGCGACGAAATTGCTAATCAGGTTTTCTACAAAAGCGCTATTGGCGCCATCAATGCGCAAAAGGGCTTTGTGCTTGTGGAAAACGATAATTTGACTGCTGTTATTGAGGCTAATAAAAATGGCACTAATGTTCCCGGTGAAGCACAATTAGCAGCCATTGCTAAGGAAGGTAAGGTTGATATTGTTATCGCTATGCAGATTGACGAGCTGGAGGATAATCCTGTCTTTCCGTCAGGCGAGCGTTATGTTAAGTTGACTATGGACGGCAAGGCTGTCGCTTACAATGCTATTACCGGCAAATACTATCAGCATCGCATGTACAGCGACAAAGAAATCGACGAAACCTTAACCAGCCGTTGGGATTGGGTGCACGAAGAATGGGGATATGCTGTCCACCATGAAATCAATCGTATTTTGAATGTCAAAAAAATTACGATTGACGCTCCCAGAATGAGCAAGCTGTAAAGTGAAAAAATAGTAATATTTGCATATTGAGTTATAAAACAAGAGCTCTGTCGACGGCAGGGCTCTTGTTTTATGCTGCTAAAAAATAAGCACTGCTTCGTTTTGTACAAAGCAGTGCTAAAATATTATTCTAAATTGCAATCCTCTAACAACTTTTTCGCATCTATATATTGAGCGATGCCGCCGGCCACCTTTTTAGATTCTTTCATCGCTAAAACTACGGTTGCGGGACCGTGTACTACGTCACCGCTGCTGAACACACCTGCACGAGTAGTCATGCCGTAAGGGCGCTCACGGGTAATCACAAATCCGCGTTCGTCTACCTGAATACCTTTCGTAGTAGATACTATGCGGGCTGCAGGCCGTTGACCGACAGCTAAAATTACGCAGTTACAAGGAAGCACCTCCTGACCGCCTTCAGCAACAAAGTTGCCTTCGTCAGTTTTCGTGATGTTCTGCACTAATAGTCCTGCCAGTTCTGTTTCGTCACCGGGAGCGGCAGGGCGGCGGATATTTTTAAGTGCGCGCATTTGCTTTTTATTAAAATAGGCTATAGGCTGGCTTAAAAATTTGAATTGTACGCCTTCGGCTATAGCTGCTTCGTATTCCGATGGAAAAGCGCTGACCTCCGTATCGCTTTTGTGGTAGACAACCGTAACGTTTTTAGCGCCTCGGCGCACTGCGGTACGGGCAGCGTCCATAGCTACATTGCCTGCACCTACAACGATAACATTATCACCGGTGTGCAGCAGGGTTTCGCTGGCGTCCAGTTTGCCCTCATTAGCCAAAACTACCATGCGCAGAAAATAAGTAGCAGTTAAAATGCTGTTCAGCTCTTTGCCGGGAATATCCAGCGTGCGGGGCAGCGCTGTGCCCGTACCCATAAAAATAGCGTCGTAGCCTTGGGCAAAAAGGTCGTCTACGGTAAAATCTACGCCTGCCAGCTGGTTGGTCTTAATTTCCACGCCAATATTGCGCAGCTCGGTAATTTCGCGGCGCACAACGTCTTTTTGCAGACGAAATTCCGGAATGCCAAATAGTAGCACGCCGCCTGGCTCGCTTTGTGCTTCAAAAATCGTCACGTCAAAGTCCATTTTTGCCAAGTCGCCTGCGACCGTAAGGCCAGCCGGGCCGCTGCCGATAACTGCCACCTTACCGCGCATTTTGCTGGAAGGATGCGCGGGCTTTAAATCATTTTCGTGGGCAAAATCGGCTACAAACATTTCTAAGCTGCCGATTTCGATACCGCATTGCTTTTTAGTTAAAACGCAGTTGGCTTCGCATTGTCGCTCGTGAGGACAAACGCGGCCGCAGATAGCGGGCAGATTGCTGCGCTCGGAAATCAATTCGTAGGCTGTGCCAATATTCCCCTCGCTCAAGGCGCGAATAAATTCGGGGATATTATTTTCAATAGGACAGCCTGTGCGGCAGGTAGGGCGGGTGCAGTTTAAGCAGCGGCGGGCTTCCTGAATCGCTTCGGCTGTAGTCATGCTTCTACTCATAATTTTACCTCTTTAAAATAAACTAGCTTTATTCTTCCTTTTGCTGTTCCTGCTGCTTTCTTTGAGCGGCATAGATAAGCTTTTCCAAATCCTTAAGGCGGCCGTTGATTTCCTCCATGTGCTTAGCCAGCAATTCTTCGTAATCGGCAACCGGGTCAGGCAGCTTATCGTGATTCAAGTCAATCATATTTTCGTCATTGCTGCCGTCGCTGGAGGCAACGCGCACACCGTCGCGGGTGACTATACGTCCGGGAACGCCGACTACCACTGAATTGGGCGGCACCTCTTTCAAAACAACGCTGCCGCTGCCAATCTTAGAATTGTCGCCAACTTTGAACGAACCAAGCACCTTAGCGCCACTGGAAACTACTACATTATTACCGATAGTGGGATGGCGCTTGCCTTTTTCCTTGCCTGTACCGCCCAAGGTTACGCCTTGGTACAAGGTAACATTGCTGCCAAGCTCTGCGGTTTCGCCAATAACAAGTCCCATACCGTGGTCAATAAACAGACCGGGGCCCAATTTTGCACCGGGATGAATATCTATGCCCGTCAAAAAGCGGGAGAATGTATTGAGTAAACGGGGAAAAACTACCCAGCCCTTCAAATAAAAATGATGAGCTATGCGATGGAGCCAAATGGCATGCAGACCAGGATAACAGAGTGCCGCCTCCAGTCTTGTTTTTGCGGCGGGATCGCGCAGCATTATAGAATCAATATCTTTTTTTATCTGAGCAAACATGTCAAGACTCCTTTCTGTAAAGATTAAATATAAAATGAATATACTATCTATATATCATAACATAGCTCTTGATTTAGGTAAATAAAAATTTAACAAATTACTTGTTAGAGCAAGCTAAAATGTGACAAAAAATTGACAAATAGGATGTCTGTGCTATAATATAAATAAAAATGTTAAAAAAATAATGCTGTTGTCCACATAAAATGGACGACGGTTAGGAGGCTATCCTAATGGATAAGGAACTTTTAAAACAAAAAGTATGTGAAGCTATAGATGCTTGTGCCGAACAGATTAAGGCTGTGGCAGGCAGCATCGAAAGCGAACCAGAGCTGGGTTTTAAAGAAGTTAAAACCGCGGCTAAGGTGGCAGAATTTATGCGCGAGCTGGGATTGGAACCGCAAACCGGGTTGGCAATTAACGGGGTTAAAGCGCGTGCTCATGGTGGCAAGCCTGGTCCTACAGCCGCAGTTTTAGGCGAGTTGGACGCCGTTGGCTGTCCGGAAAGCGCCAAGGCAGATCCGCTGACAGGCGCGGCTCATGCCTGTGGTCATAATTTGCAGATTGCTACTATGCTGGGTGCTGCCTGCGGCATTATGAAATCCGGCGTATTAAGCGAGATGTCCGGCGACGTAGTGTTTTTTGGCGTACCGGCGGAAGAATATATCGAAATTGAATATCGCAAAAAACTGGTGCAGTCAGGCAAATTGCATTTTTTGAGCGGCAAAAGCCAGTTGATTTACGAAGGTGCTTTTGATGATATTGACATGGCCATGCAAATGCACGCCGACAAAAATATGCCGCGCCCCACTGTTTCCATTGGCGACAGCAGCAACGGCTTTGTTGGTAAAACCGTGCGTTATATAGGCAAAACAGCTCATGCGGCTGACGCTCCCCACGAAGGTATTAACGCTTTGAACGCCGCTATGTTAGGATTGATGGGAATTAACGCCTTGCGCGAAACCTTCCGCGAGCAGGATGTCGTCAGAGTACATCCAATTATTACCAAAGGCGGCGATTTTGTAAATTCCGTACCGGCGGATGTGCGCATGGAACTGTATGTGCGTGCAAAAACTATGAAAGCTATTGACAATACTCACACCCGCGTAGACGCTGCTTTAAAAGCCGGCGGCGACGCTATTGGTGCGGAAACTGTTATTACCACTCTGCCTGGCATGATGCCTTTAAACTGCAACAGCCGTCTCAACGAGCTTATGGTAGCTAACGCACTCAAGGCTTATCCGGAGGTAGATATTAAGGACGCAGGTCACTTTAGCGCTTCTACAGATATGGGTGACGTTTCCCATCTGATGCCGGTTATCCATCCCTTTATCGGCGGCACTGACGGCTTGCTGCATACCGGTGATTTTCATGTAGTAGATTTTAATGCGGCAGTGCTATTGCCTGCTAAAGCTTTTGCTATGATGCTGATAGACTTGTTGGCAGACGACGCACAGGAGGCTAAGAAAATTTTGGCAGATTTTACGCCGATTCTTACTAAGGAAGAATATATCGCCAAAATGGAAAGCTATTTTAGCTAAAATCTTCGAGAAGGTGCCTGCTGCTTAGCAGTAGCTTCTTAAAATGTAGATTATAGGCTGTCGCTGCACGTTTAGCACCTTTTCATCGGTTTTACTTAATATAGAAATATTTTAAGGAGGGGTTTGTAATGAAAAATATTAAATTACATGCCATTATTCTGGCGCTGATCATTGTAGCAGAATTGATCGGCACCCATACCATTACCATTGGTATTGGTCGCATTGTGCTTTTGCCAATGCTGTTTGCTTTGCTGCTAGGTATTTTAACAACGCCAAAATTCCTGAACCTGTCCAGTCAAAAGGAAATGGTAGATGCTTCCAGCCTGATCAGCGTTACATTGATGCTGCTCATGGCTCGCTATGGCACCTTGGTTGGTCCTACTCTGCCCAAAATTTTAGCTGCTTCTCCGGCTTTAATTTTGCAAGAGTTTGGTAATTTAGGCACCGTACTTTTGGGCGTGCCTTTTGCCGTATACCTTGGCTTGAAACGTGAAACTATCGGCGCTGCTCACTCTATTGCCCGCGAACCTAACGTAGCCTTGATTGGCGAAAAATTTGGCTTAGATTCCAGCGAGGGCCGCGGTGTTATGGGCGTTTATATTGCTGGTACCGTTTTTGGTACTATTTTCTTCGGTATTATGGCCAGCGTAGCTGCTTCTACTCTTCCCATTCATCCCTATGCTTTGGCTATGGCTGCCGGCGTTGGTTCTGCCAGCATGATGAGCGCGGCTTTAGGCTCCTTGGTTGCAATGTATCCTGATATGGCTGACCAGCTGGCCGCTTTCGGCGCTGCTTCCAATATGCTTTCCGGCTTGGACGGTCTGTATATGTCCGTATGGCTGGGCCTGCCCATGACCGAATGGCTGTATAAAAAATTCTACAAAATTAAATATGGCGTAGAACCTAAGGAAGGAGAGGAAGCATAATGAACGTAAAAGATACTGTAATTGTTCTCGGCATCGTTTCTTTGATGAGCTTATTCTCCAACGTGCTGGGTACTAAGGCTAATATTGTAGAATCTATTCCCGGACTTTTGATTTTAGCTGCTATTGCGCTTATTGGTATGATGGCTTCTAAATATCTGCCCGGCGGTATTCCGGCTGCTGCTTATGTTGTAACAATAGGCTGCATTATGACCATTCCCGGCTTCCCGGGCTCTGATATCGTTAATCTTTATGTAAAAAAGGTTGGCTTCTTGGCTCTGTGTACACCTATTTTGGCTTATGCCGGTGTTGCTATTGGTAAGGATTTGGATGCTTTTGCTAAATCAGGTTGGCGTATCTGCCTGTTGGCTATTGTAGTATTTGTTGGTACTTATATTGCCAGCGCAATTATCGCTCAAGCTATTTTGAAATACTTAGGTCAAATCTAATAGGATTATTTTGTTCCTGTAAGGCGGTGGCTGCGGCTGCCGCCTTTTTGCGTATTTGTAACAAAAATTTTGCCTTTTGTTTCTCCTAGCAGTTATTGAAATAATTTCTAAACTAGAGTACAATATTATTATCAATCATGAGGAGGTATCATCATGTCCGAAATTTTAGCAGAAGCAACATTTCCCAGTGTTGTACATAATAATGAAGTTTGTGAAGAAATCGTTAAGTGGGGCAATAAAAACGGTTTTCCGCTGAAAAAAGCAAAATTATATAATAAAATGGATGGTTATGTAGGCTTTTCTCCCGATAATTATTTTATTAAAGCGACTCGTCTACCTCCTGTTCCCGGTGGTTGGAAGGTTGTTGTAGAAAAGTACGATGCAGAGGAGCGTTATATTCCGCTGAACGTAACTCCCGACGGCACTGTAAACCGTTTTATTTTGAAAATGGTTGAGGAATATGAAAAAGAAGGCTTAAAGCTGGAGCTGAAGGATAATACTTACGAATCCTACGGCACCTATTTGCGCGATTTGGTGGTAACCGGCCATCCGGTGCTTATTAACACCTTTGAAGATTTTATCGAAAACATGCGCTAAAATATGGCAGGCGTTTTAGAAAAACAACTGGCTTTGGCGCTGGATAAGCGTTTGGCTGTCTTTGCAGGTAAGGCGGCGGACGGCAGCCTGCTTACTGACGAAATGTCCCTGCGTGCAGCAGCCTATATGGCCAGCGAAATTATTCAGCCCTGCTGCTGTATGCTGTGCAATAAAGAAAAGCTGGCGCAGCTGTTAAATGGCACCAGCCTGTGCTGCCAGCGACCCGTGCTGACCAAGCGCATGGCAGAGCTGATTTACGATGATTTGGCGCGCTGCAACGGTTTGGGGTAAAAAATTATAAATAAAAAAAGAAGGGACTGCTTTCTGTGAGAGAAGGCAGTCCCTTTTGTGTTAGTGTTAATCAATTTCTCTTTGCGGCGCAGGCCCGCTGCTGTTTCTTGCTATCAGCTTGCACTTATATTCCACATGAGTAATACTTTCAAAGCGGCCGTGATTTTCATAGCTGGCAATTTCTTCCTGCAATAGATTAAAAGCGCTTTTGCCGCATTCGATTAAGGAATTGTCAATAGTTGTCAGACCTATACCATGCAGGCGTGAGGGAAAAATATTATCAAAGCCGCACAAACTGATATCCTCTGGAATACGCAGACCATGGTCAAGAATGGCGTTATAAGCTCCGTAAGCTACCATATCATTGATGCCGACCATAGCTGTGACCTGACTGTATTCCTTGAGACAAGTGCAGGCTAATTCGTAGCCCGTGGTGTATTCTACATCCACATGGGAAATTTCGTAATCGGGAGTAATATTTTTTGTTAAAATATGCAGCTTGGCGTCAGCGTATTCCGCGCAGGCGCTTTGCAGTCCTTCGCAGCGGCGCAGGCGTGAGGTATGCTGCTCGTTGAGAGTGGTAGTTAAATAAGCAAGCTGGCTATGTCCCAGCTGCAAAAGATGCCTGCCGATAAGCTGACCGGCGGTGTAGTTATTCATATCCACCGTTGCCAGCTCTAAATCGCCGCGTCTGTCGCCAATGGCGACTACCGGCAGATGGCGGCTTAATTCGTAGGCCAGCTGGGGCTGCTGCGGGATCATGGCGAAGATTACGCCGGCAACATTGAATTTGCGCGCCTGTTCCATAATAAAGCTTTCCGTGCTGGTATCCCAGTAGGTAGTACGCACAGAGGTGACGAAGCCTTGGTTGCGGGCAGCAATTTCTATACCTTGGATAATGGTCGTGTAAAAAGGATTAAAAACCGAAGGACAAATAATAAAAATCAAGGTATCCGAAGGCTTAACTAAGCTGTAGCTTTTACCCTTGTTACTTTTGTAGCCCATGCTGGCTGCTAAAGCAAAAACCTGCTCCACCGTATCGGCGTTAAAACGATTGATGCTGCGGCGGTTTAAAATCATCGAAACACTGGCAGGCGACAGCTTGGCAGCGGCGGCAATATCCTTGAGAGTAACCTTTTTGACCATGGGCTTTTCCTTTCGCTGAAAATAAAATTTTTAAGCGCGTCCCGTAACTTTAGCGGCAATATCGGGGAAATTGGTTATAAGGCTGTCTACGCCGCGGTCAACTAATTTTTTCATAAGCTGCGCGTCGTTGGGCGTCCAAGCCTGCAAACCGACGCCATGAGCGTGTAAATCCTCAACTACGCCTTCCTTGCAGCAAAAATAGCTGCAGGCGTTGACCGTAGCTGCTCCCTGGCTGGCGGCGTAAGCGCCAACGTTCATTAGCCAGGTATCCATTAACAGGCCGCATTGGGCGTTAGGCAGTAATTTTTTGAGATTAGCAAGAGAATAATGATTAAAGGAGCTGAACCAAACCTGCTTTTCTAAATTGTATTCGCCAACTAAGGCTGCCAGCTTGGCTTCAATACCCTCGTATTCAAATACGCCGGTTTTCAATTCAATGTTAGTGATAAGTGAAGTTGTTTTAAACCAATCAAAATATTCACGCAGAGTAGGGATGGTTTGACGCGGGAAAAATCCTTTTACATTTACTCCAACAGAAAGAGTTTTTAGTTCTTTTAAAGTATAATCCTTAATCCAGCCGCTGCCGTTGGTAGTACGGTCCAAACGTTCGTCGTGCATAATGACAATTTCGCCGTCCTTAGTCAGCTGAATATCCAGCTCAATACCGTCGGCTGCCGTTTCTGCCGCAGCTTTTTGAAATGCCAGCATGGTGTTTTCCGGATAATAGCCTGTAAAACCACGATGAGCAAAAATCATAGTCATAATAAACCCTCCTATGCAATGTATAGAAAAACTCAATAAAATTTCAACAATATTCAACAATATCTTAGCATATAATTACTAAAAAAACAAGCGGGACTATTTTAGACCAGCAAGGATAATAAACGTCCCGAAAATACATATAAAACGGTGTTTGCAAGATATTCGTAAAATTATTGACAATATTGTGAAGCTTTGATAAGATGTAAGTAGCTATTATGCGCAGAGATGCTTCTGCAAAGAAATTCAACAAATTTCAACAAAAATTGAGGAGGATTAACATGAAAAAAATAATTGCTTTATTGATGATGGCAGTTATGATGCTGGCGCTCACCGGCTGCGGCGGCGACAAAAAAGCAGATAACAAGGCTGCAACTTCCGACAAGAAAATCGTTCTGAAATTGAGCCACGTTTTCTCTCCTGACGAGCAGCTTTACAAATCTATGGAATTGGTTGCCGGTCGTATCAACAAAAAAACCAATGGCCGCGTAGAAATTCAATGCTATGGTCAAAATCAGCTGGCTTGCTACAAGGATGGTTTGGAGCAGGTTGCTAACGGCGCAAACTTTATTTCCGTAGAGGACCCCTCCTATTTGGGCGATTATGTTCCCGATTTTAAGCCTTTGGTTGGTCCTATGCTGTACCAAACCTATGATGAATATGCCAAAATGATTGAAACTCCGCTGGTTAAAGACATGGTTGCCCGCGCTGAAAAGAAAGGCATTAAGGTTTTGGCTTTAGACTATGTATTTGGCTTCCGTAACCTGATTACCAATAAAGTTATTACCAAACCGGAAGATTTGAAAGGCATGAAGCTGCGTACTCCCGGCTCCAAGCTGTTTATCGACACTATCAACGCTATGGGCGCAACCGCTACCAGCCTGCCTTTCTCCGAAACCCTGTCCGGCGTTTCTCAAGGCGTTGTTGACGGTTTGGAAGGCTCCGAATTTACTAATATCGGTACTAAATGCTATGAGCACTGCAAAAATGTAGCAACCACCAAGCATTTCCTGGGTACCTGCGGTGTTTACATTTCCACCAAGGTTTGGGATAAAATTTCTCCCGAAGACCAAAAAATTATCGCTGAAGAATTTGCTTACGGCGGCAAAGAAATGACTAAGATTGGTACCGAATCCTATAACAAGGTTTATAAGGAATTGGAAAGCAAAGGCGTTAAATTCAACGACGTTGACCATGCTGCTTTTGAAAAAGCAACTGAGCCTGTTTTCAAGCAAATGGAAGAAAAAGAAGGCGCAACTCCCGGTATCTATGAGAAGTTGAAAGCTGAAATCAAAAAAATCCGCGCAGCAAAATAAGCAGTCGAAACTGAACAAGATGCCTGTGCATAAATAATTTACTGTACGTCAAGCAAAGCGTTTCGCGATTATTAAAAGCGGAACGCTTTGTTTTCACCTCTGGAACATGTGAGCTAAAATTCTTTGGAGGCGATTTTTTATTATGAGCTTAAAATTTATTCTGCAAAACCTTGAGGATTTAGTAGCGTCTGCCTTTCTTATTGTTACTACAGTTCTCGTTATTATCAATATTATTATGCGTTACATTTTAAATTCCGGCTTGGTTTGGTCGGAAGAGGTAGCAACCGGCTGCTTTGTTTGGTCCGTATTTATCGGCGCGGTGGCGGTGTTTAAGCATCGCGGCCATGTAGGTGTGGACCTTTTGGTAAAACGCTTTCCTGCTGTGCTGCAAAAGGCTGTGCGTTTGATTACGGATTTGATTTTAGTTGTGCTGAATGGTTACATGGCTTATCTTTCAGTATTGTATATCCAAACCTCTTACACAAAAATGACGCCGGTTTTAGGCGTTTCTTCTGCGTATATCAGTTCTTCTGTGCTGATTGCTTTTGTGTTGATGACGATTTACGCCGTAAAATTTGTTATTGGCGATTTGTGTGGCTGTGAGGAGGTGGAAAAATAATGGCTTATTTGCCCGTTATTATCGTATTTGTGCTGTATTTTTCCAGCATTCCTATTGCTTATGCTCTGTTTGGTGCGACGGTATCCTATTTTACCTTTATCGATAGCGCTTCACCTACGCATTTGATGTTCCAAAGAATTATTACCAGCACCCAATCCTTTCCGCTGCTGGCGATTCCTTTCTTTATTATGGCCGGTTCCATTATGAACTATGCCGGGATCAGCGATAAGCTGATGAAATTTACCGATGTACTGATGGGTCACATGACCGGCGGTTTGGCGCAGGTCAATGTGCTGTTGTCCCTGCTGATGGGCGGCGTATCCGGCAGTGCTAATGCCGACGCTGCTATGCAAAGTAAAATGCTGGTGCCCGAAATGGAAAAGCGCGGCTACAGCAGAGCATTTTCTGCAGCAGTTACAGCTGCTTCCTCGGCTACTACTCCGGTTATTCCGCCGGGAATTAACCTTATTATTTACGCTTTAATTGCCAGTGTTTCCGTAACAAAAATGTTTATGGCAGGCTATGTGCCGGGAATTTTAATGGCTGTGGCTATGATGCTGGTAGTTGCCTATATTTCTAAAAAGCGCGGCTATAAGCCGTCCCGTGCTAAACGCGCTACCATTGGTGAAATTATGGCTCAGCTTAAGGAATCAATTTGGGCGCTATTGTTTCCCTTTGGTATTATTGCCGGCCTGCGCATGGGTATGTTTACTCCCTCCGAAGCAGGCGCTGTGGCAGTAGTGTATTGCCTTTTTGTAGGCGTGTTTATTTACAAAGAGCTGAAATGGGAATACGCTTGGCCAATCATGAAGGAAACTATTTACGGTACTAGCTCTGTCTGCTTAATTATCGTAGCAGCCTCTTTCTTTGGCTACTACATGAACTGGGAGCGTATTCCGCAGCAGATTACTTCTGCAATGCTGGATTTTACCAAGAACCCGTATTTAATGCTGATGCTGGTTAACGTGCTGCTGTTGGTTTTGGGCATGTTCTTAGAGGGCGGCGCTGCCTTAATTATTCTTGCGCCTTTGCTGGTGCCGGTAATGAAAACTTTGGGCGTTGATCCCGTGCATTTTGGTATTATCTGTATCGTAAATATTATGATTGGCGGTTTAACGCCTCCCTTTGGTTCGATGATGTTTACGGTGTGCGCTATCACAGAAACGCCGCTGGGCGATTTCTTTAAAGAGGTTATGCCGTTTATCCTTGCTCTTTTAGTTGCGCTTTTAATTGTTACTTATATGCCGGGACTTGTAATGTTCCTGCCTAATTTGTAAAAAGGAAGTGAGCCGTGTGAATAAAAAATATATTATGGCTCTTGACCTTGGCACCACCAGCTGCCGGGCGATTTTGTTTGACCATGAAGGTAAAATTTGCAGCGTGGCGCAAAAGGAATTTACTCAGTATTTTCCGCAGCCTGGTTGGGTTGAGCATGATGCAGAAGAAATTTGGGCTACACAGCTGGGTTTGATGTACGAGGCTATGAGTAAGCTCAACGTAACTCCTGCCGATATTGCCGGTATCGGTATTACCAATCAGCGCGAAACCACGGTAGTGTGGGATAAGGTTACCGGCAGAGCTATTTATAAAGCTATTGTTTGGCAGTGCCGCCGCACTGCGGAATATTGCGACCGGCTGAAAAATCAAGGCTATGCGCAAAAAATCCAAGAGAAAACAGGACTTGTGCTAGACGCTTATTTTTCCGGCACTAAGCTGCACTGGATTTTAGAAAATGTTCCCGGCGCGCGCCAAAAGGCTGACGAGGGTCGTTTGCTTTTCGGCACCATTGATACGTGGATTATTTGGAAGCTTACCGGCGGCAAGGTGCATGTTACCGATTATTCTAATGCTTCCCGCACTTTGATGTACAATATCTATGAACTTAAATGGGACGAAGAAATTCTCGAAATTTTGGGCGTACCGAAAAATATGCTGCCAGAGGTTAAGCCCTCCAGCTGTGTTTACGGTTCTACGGATTCCTCTTTGTTTGAACATCAAATTCCCATTGCCGGTGCTGCCGGCGATCAGCAGTGCGCCCTTTTCGGACAAACCTGCTTTGAACCCGGCGAGGCAAAAAATACTTATGGCACAGGCGGCTTTATGCTGATGAATACAGGCAGCAAGCCTGTCGCTTCTAAAAACGGTTTGGTTACTACTATTGCCTGGGGTGTGGACGGTAAGGTTGAATATGCTTTGGAAGGCTCCATTTTCGTAGCAGGGGCCGCTGTACAGTGGCTGCGCGACGAGCTGGGAGTTATCCGCCACGCTGCCGAATCCGAAGGCTTGGCTGCGTCCGTTCCCGATACTAACGGCTGCTATATGGTGCCTGCTTTTGTAGGTTTGGGAGCGCCTTATTGGAATCAATATGCCCGCGGCGCTATTGTAGGCTTAACCCGCGGCGTCAACCGCTGTCATATTGTTCGCGCTACGCTGGAATCCATCGCTTATCAAGTCAATGATGTTTTGCAGTCCATGCAGGAGGACAGCGGCATTAAGCTGGCGTCTTTGCAGGTGGACGGCGGCGCCTGCGCCAACAATTTCCTCATGCAGTTCCAAGCAGACATTATGAACGCTAAGGTTGCGCGTCCGAGCACTATTGAAACCACTGCTATGGGTGCTGCTTATTTGGCAGGCTTGGCTGTTGGCTATTGGGAAAGCAAAGAGGTCATCAAACAAAATCACGAGATTGCCAAAACCTTTGTACCCAATATGGAAGAAGCTACGCGGTCCAAACTTTTGCACGGCTGGCATAATGCCGTAGCCGCTTCCTGCGTGCGTATTGCAGCTGAAGAATAATTTGTAAAATAAAATTTTCAAAATGAATTTCTTTTTGTGTTTTACTTTTACAATTTAGATTTTGCAGCGCTGCAAAAAAATACTTGACAAACCATTTGCTAACCGCGTATACTACCTATAATCTCTTTGCACTGCGTTTTTAGCAACAGTACAAACTGAGCAGGCGGTTTACCTCCAGTGGTTTTTGCAGCCGGGCCCTTTGGGCAGCAGACAAAAAATTTAACGTCTGCGGGACAGTTACTTACTATTCCGCAGGCGTTTTCTTTTATCCTTTTTTCGCCTGCTCTGCAAAGATTTCGGTCAAAAGGATAGCAAAAGCTTCGAGGAGGTTTATCTTATGCAATTTGCAAATGAAGAAGAACGAGTGGCCATGGTAGTGTCGCTCAACAGTATTATCGCCAACCTGGTGCTTAGCTTGGCTAAGCTGGCAGCAGGCTTCATGGCACAGTCCGCAGCCATGATTTCTGATGGCATTCACTCTGCGTCCGATGTGTTCAGCACCTTTGTGGTTATGGCTGGCGTTAAAATGTCCAACAAGGATTCCGACGAAGAACACCAATACGGGCACGAACGTATGGAATGTGTAGCGGCAATTGTTTTGGCAGTTATGCTGACGTTGGTTGCATTGGGTATTGGTTACAGCGGCTATGAAAAGGTTTTTGTAGCAGAAGCTTCGGAATTAGTGGTTCCGGGCCAATTAGCTTTGTGGGCGGCAGTTTTGTCCATTGTAGTTAAAGAAGGCATGTTTTGGTATACCCGTGCAGCGGCGCGCAAAATAAATTCCGGCGCTTTAATGGCAGACGCTTGGCATCATCGCAGCGACGCCCTTTCTTCTATAGGTTCTTTTGTAGGTATTTTAGGTGCGCGTATGGGTTATCCGGTGTTGGACCCTATAGCAAGTATCATTATCTGCCTGATGATTTTACAGGCTGCTTATGAGGTGTTCAAGGACGCTATGCAGAAAATGGTGGACCATAGCTGCGATGAAGAAACGACTGAAAAGCTGGAACTGCTTATTGAGCGTGTTCCTGGTGTGGAGCATTTAGATTTACTAGCTACGCGTATGTTTGGCAGCCGTATTTACGTTGATGTAGAAATCAGCGTAAAGGATAATTTGAGTCTTTTAGAAGCACATAAAATTGCGGAAATGGTACATACAGCTATTGAAGCAAATTTTCCTTTGGTAAAGCATTGCATGGTGCATGTAAATCCTGTCAGTGAAAAAATTCATGATTCCTGTTCTCTGCTGCCGCCGGAACTGCGGCCTAAATGTAAATAATAAAAAAATGGCTGTTATGTTTAAGTTAACATGACAGCCATTTTTTATGAGAAATTTTTTATTACAGCTTGCGCAAATAATTAAGCGCGCTTTGAGCGGCGATAGCGCCGTCGTTAGTAGCAGTGACAACCTGACGCAGAATCTTGTCGCAGACATCGCCTGCACCGTAAATTCCTGGGACATCCGTACTCATATCGCCGTTGACAATAATGTAGCCTTTGTCATTAGTAATGTTAAGGCTGCGGCAGAAATTGGTCGCAGGGTCTGCACCAATGTAGGGGAAGAAGCCGCGGCAATCCAGTATAACTTCTTCGTTAGTTTGGGTGTTAAGCGCTCTTACCTTAGCTACGCGGCCGTTTGAGGGAATAATTTCTTGGGCAGCATGCCAGGGAAGCACCGTGATTTTGGGATGAGCGGCAACCTTTTCTTGAATAATCTGTTCGGCGTTATAGACATTGCTGCGGGCGAGAATGGTAATGTGCGAAGCAAATTCTGCCAGATACAGGGATTCTTCAAAAGCAGCGTTGCCCGCGCCAACAACTACTACGGGCTTGTTGCGGTAGAAAGCCGCGTCGCAGACAGCACAGAAGCTAACGCCATGACCAATAAGTTCGCTTTCGTTAGGAATGTGCAGCAGGCGTTCTACTGTGCCGGTGGCGATAATTACGGCAGGCGCTGTAAAGGTCTGACCGCTGGCGCAGCGAACATGGCGCAGTTTACCGTCAAGCTCAATACTTTCTGCCTTTTCGTAAAGATAAGCTGTGCCCAGCGTCATAGCCTGCTGATAAATATCATACGCTAACTGGGAGCCGTTGACATTTTTGATACCGGGCCAATTTTCAAGCTCAAAGGTTTTTATTAGCTTGCCGCCTGGAGCGAAGCTTTCTAAAACTAAGGTGTTTAAGCCGGCGCGGCGCGCGTAAATGGCTGCTGTTAAGCCTGCCGCACCGCCGCCGATAATAATTAAATCGTAATTAGCAGGCGGGGCTGCCTCCACCGGAGATTCTTCGCCTAAAAGCTTTTCCAAACGCGGCAGCAGACGCTCTTTAGGTAAAAAGCCGCTGTAACGGGCGGCGATTTCGCCGTTTTTAATAAAGAACAGACTGGGAATAATGGCAACGTCCATTTCTTCCGTCAACTGTGGTTCCTTATCTATATCAATTTTTACAATGTCCATACGGTCGCCAAGAGCTTTTTCAATATCTTCCAGAACATAACCAAGCATTTTGCAGGGACCGCACCAGGTTGCGTAAAAATCAGCGAAAAAAGTTTTTTTCTCCGCCAGCATTTGGCGGAATTCTGCGGCGTTGGGATGGATAATTGCCATGATAATCACTCCTTATGGTAAAATCAGCGTCTGTAAAAAATTCTGAGATTATTTCTTACTAATATTATATAACAAGCAGACGCTTTATAGTTTGAATTTTGTGGGAAGAAAGTACGAAATAATGATAAAACCTAAACCAAGCAGCAGCAAACCTTCGGCGCCCATAACAAACAGCGCAGGAAATTTGGGAGAAATTTTGAAAATTGTAAGCTTGCCTAAATTTAACGCTTGGAAAACGCCGGAAGCAACCCAATTACCATAGGTTAAGGAAAAGAGGAACGCGCCGAACAGACCGCCGGCCACTATGCCCAAAGTTTTGACTTTGTTGGCGTAGGGCAGGGAAGCTACGCTGGTTCCGGGGCAGCTGCCGATTAAACCAAAGCCGATGCCGAATATTGCGCCGCCGATGAGTACGCCTGCGTTCATGCTTTTAATGCTGAAATGAGCGGTATCCAAGATACCCAGTAGCGTGCTGCTACCGATTAAAACGCTGGCAAAACCGATGCCGTAGAGAATTGTTTTCATCAGCGTTAAATCTTCCAGCCGCAACATAGCGCGGATATTTTTGCGATTAGCTGCGCCTGCGTAGTACAATGCAAAACCAAAAGCGCTGCCTAAGATTATGGATAAAATAATTTTACTCATGCTTATTTACCTCCTGCCAGATATTTTTTAGCCAAAATTGCGGTGGGAATAGCCGTTGCGAAAACTGCTGCCGCAAAGACAAAGCCGCTGAAGCTTCCCTGACTTATGCCTGCCATCATATGACCGCTGGTGCAGCCGTCGGCAAGGCGTGCTCCGTATAAAATAACGGCTCCGCCTAAAAATCCCAAAGCGAATTGCGATAGCTTGCTGCCCTTAGACATAGCGGTGATGGCTTGCTCTTTTCTGCCTGTAAGCTTAGACGCTGCATATGCGCCCAGAGGAATGGAAAGTACAAAAATAAAATCATAATTAACAAGATTCTGCATGTTGCCTACCAGTTTACCCTTGCTTTTGGCGTAATAAGCGTTGGTGCTGGTAAATTCTTTAGGCTTGCCGGGAACGGGAGCCGTTACGTCAGCAGCAATGGCGGTGTGAATTTTGCCGCTAAGCACAGAAAATTGTGTGGAAACGCCCACGGGTTTAATTAAAAATACTGCTAAGAAAAAAACTATACCTAAAAGCGTACCCCCAAGCAGCCAGTGATTTTTTTTCATGTTAGTGCCTCCTTTAAAAGTTGCTTTATTTGTTTTTATTATATACAAAAGCAAAAAAATTGTATGTGATAAAGTTACATTGAAGGAGAAAAAGGACTCTTTGCCAGCAAGCTTTAATGTAACAATAAATTTACCAATGTTTTTTAAAATTATAGCATATAAATAAGTAGGGAGATGACTGCTTGACAAATTTTAAGCAGGATTTATAAGCAATCTAGTAGAATATAAAAAATAGCATTTTGTTATTTTCATCTTGGAAGGAGTATTATCATGAAAGAAACTGTAAAAAAATATCTTGCTGACCATTATGACGATTATGTAAGGGACTTGGAAATTTTAACTAATATAGATTCGGGTAACGGCGACCGCGAGGGCACGGAAGCTGCTAATAAATTTGTTGCTGCCAAAATGGCAGAAATCGGCGCGGCTACCGAATTTCGTTATAACGATAGAGCTTGCCACTTAATCAGTCGCTTACAAGGCAATGGCAAATATACTATTTTACTTATTGCGCATGTGGACACGGTTTTCAAAAGAGGCGAGGCTGCCCGCCGTCCTTTCCGCGTGGATGAAAATAATTTTGCTTGGGGACCCGGTGTTGGGGATGATAAGGCTACGGTTGTAGAAGTAATTTACGGCTTAAAAGCTTTAAAAGCAGCAGGCTTTGATAATTTTAAGGAGATTATTTATTATACTAACGGCGAAGAAGAGGGCGGTTCTAAAACGGCAGAGGATATTGTTGCCGAATTAAGCCGGCAGTCCGATTTTGCTATTTTGATGGACGTAGCGCGTCCAAATTGGGGCATTGTTACGCAACGCAAAGGCAGCGCTAAATACCGCATTGAAGTTACCGGCAAGGGCGGGCATCACGGCAACGCTTCGCAGGAGTGCGCCAATGCTATTCATCAGTTAGCTTATACCATTACCGAACTGCATAAGCTGGCAAGTCCTATGCCCGGTCATCCGGATGATTTTACCGGAGAAGCCTTAAAAAAACGCGGTATTGTAGACGCAGGCCAGTTTATTCCGCAAAACACTGTCAACGTTGGCGTGATTGGCTCCAATAATGATAAAATCAGCGTCATTCCCGGCGACGCTTTTTGCGAAGTAAATATTCGCTGCTTTACTATTGAAGAGCAGGAGCGTATCGACAGGGAAGTAAAAGCTCTGGCAGATAAAATTGTGGTTGATGGAACCTCTGTAAAGGTCACAGGCGGTATTGTAACCGGACCTATGCAGAAAACTGCGCAGGCACAAAAAATGGTAGATGTTTATAAACGTATTGTAAAAGAAGAATTTGGCGGTGAGGTCAGCGAATGGGTAGCAGGCGGCTTGACTGATGGTAATCGTACTGCGAAATATGTACCTACTCTTGATGCTTTGGGCGTAGAAAATTACGACGAGCATACCGACCATGAATCCGTAGATTTAAACACAGCTGTGCCGCGTACAACAGCTTTTGCTTTGACCTTAGCAGAGTTGACGGCAATCTGGCCTTAATAATTTTGCATCAATTGAGTTTATTCATATGTCAGAAAAAGGCTTATAATGAGTATATTCTTAAATAATGGAGGACTACTTATGACGAATCTAAATAAAGCCTTGACTATTGCCGGCAGCGATACCAGCGGCGGCGCAGGTATGCAAGCAGATTTAAAAACTATGGAGGAGCTGGGTGTTTTTGGCATGACGGCTCTGACTTGTATTGTAACTATGCAGCCAACTACCTGGGAACACAGTGTGTTTCCGCTGCCGCTTGATTTGGTTGAAAAGCAGCTGGTAACGGCGATTGAAGGCGTTGGTATTAACGCTATGAAAACCGGTATGCTGGGCAGTGCTGCTTTGGTAGAAGCGGTAGCTGCGGCTATTGATAAATATGCCTTGCAAAATGTAGTTATTGACCCGGTGATGGTCTGCAAGGGCTGTGATTTGATTTTAGTTCCCGATGCCGCTCAAGCTATTAAGGAGCTGTTGCTGCCGCGCTGTGATATTATTACGCCTAATACGGTAGAGGCGGCGTATCTTGCAGATATGCCGGAGGTTAAAACTGCGGTGCAAATTCGCGAAGCAGCAGAGCGCATTCTTGCTGCCGGAGCTAGAAACGTAGTAATTAAAGGGGGCGAGCGGCTTGCCGACGATGCAGCCATAGATGTTTTTTATGATGGAAAGGAATTTTTAGAAATGGCTGTTCCTAAAATTTATCCTTCCTATAATCATGGCGCAGGCTGTACCTTCTCCGCTGCCATTACTGCTGGCTTGGCTAACGGTATGACCATGAAAGAAGCAGTAAAGCAGGCAAAAGCTTTTGTTACCGCTGCCTTAAGGTATGGTTTTCCTATCAATACTATTGTCGGCTGCACTAATCATACCGCTTATAAAAAATACGGCGCTTGCTAAATTGTTTTGAGAGATGTTTTGCAAGTATCATGACATCATGTTAGAACAGGAGAAAGATTATGTGGATTATATTTGCTTTATTATCAGCTGTTTTTGCAGCATTGACTTCGATTTTTGCGAAAATTGGTATTGAAAATGTTAACTCTAATTTGGCTACGGCAATTCGTACGGTAGTAGTACTATTGATGGCTTGGCTGATAGTTTTTGCTACCGGTAAGCACCAACAGCTTGCGGATATCACTAGTAAAAGCTGGCTCTTTTTGGTGCTGAGCGGTTTGGCGACAGGCTTTTCATGGCTATGTTATTTTTATGCTTTGCAGATTGGCGAAGCAAGCAAGGTAGTGCCTGTTGACAAATTCAGCGTGGTTATTACTATGGTGATGGCGTTCTTTATTTTAGGAGAGACTGTAACGCTGAAAACAATTATCGGCGGCTTGTTGATTACTGCCGGGACGTTAGTTTTAATATTTTAACAACAAAAAAGCGGGCGTAAAAACGTCCGCTTTTTTTATTGCATTATTTTCTAATCGGTTAAATATAATTAAATAATTTCCAAAAGGTCATACAAGCATATCCTAAGCAGCTGACCAATATCATACACATGATGGAAAGCTTTACGCCATATCGCATTAAATCATCAGGATTGAGACCATAGGTAACGCCAACAGCGCGGGTGCTTACGGGAAGAATAAATGCGCAATTAACGGCTACAATAGAAATTAAAATATAGGGAATAGGATTAACCCCCAGAGCTTTAGTTATGCTTTCTACTACTGGTATAGAAATAGACGCTGCCGCAGTGTTGCTGCTGATTTCCGTTAGAAAGGTAGCAAATATAGTTAAACTAAAAATCGTTTCTATGCCGCCGTTTAAAGGTAGTAAGGTGATTACTTTGGCAATAGCTTCCGCCGCGCCGGTATCTGTAATTAGTTTGCCTAAAGCTAATCCGCCGGAGAAAAGAAAAATCATACCCCACATAATACCTTTTTCTGCTTCCTTCCAAGTAAGCAGCAGCTGGCCCGTTTCATTACGCATAACAAAGGTCAGCATTCCAAAGCAAAAGAACACATAGGCTGGCTTCATCAAGGGCAGATAGCTTACATAAAGCGGACGTATGAAAGCCAAAAACGTAGCTAGAACAAACAGCCATAATCCTAGCTTTTCTCCCTTTTTCATTGGTCCCAGTTTAGTATAAACAGAACGGAAATATTCCTTGCTGCCCTCTAAATATTTTACAGGCATAGGCAGATGCAGCAAAAAAACTAAAATAAACAGCAAAATAATAAACAGCAAGGGTAAAAAGCGGATAATCCAATCAATGTACATCAATTCTTTGCCTGTTAATTTTTCTAAATAGCTGATAGCTACTAAATTAGACGCACCGCCTAAAGGGGAACCGAAGCCGCCAAAGCCTGCGCCCCAAACTAATGCCAATAAAATAGGCGTAGCAACGGGATTGTTGGTAATTTGTTCTTGACCAAGAAATTTTAGCATGCTGACTGCCACCGGCACTAAAATCATAACTACGACTACATTGGGTAAAAAGATAGATAGTACTGTTGCGGCAACCAACCACACAGCAATCTGCTGCTTCATAGATGTGCCAATACCGCAAAGGCATTTAATCGCCAAACGTTTATCTAAATGCGTTTTTTCCCATACGAGGCTGATAAGATCGCTGCCCACTAAAAGGACCACGATTTCCGAAAAATATTTGCTGATGATACCGTCCATAGGTACCATTCCGAAAAAAGCATTGATGGGAATAGGCAAAAGTGCCGTAACGGCAATGTTTACGGGACGCAACACCCACCACAGGCCCATCCAGCAGATTGTCGCGATAGCGGCTGCTTGTTTAAAGGGAATTATCTGCGCTAAAATAAGCAGTACTGTTAAAAATAATAATGGGCCGGCTAAGGTGTTTAGCGAACGGAATTTTTTCATGGCTACATCTCCTAAGAAGCATTTACTTTATTATATTCTTAGAGTAAAATTAAGTAAAATATTTTAATTTGATTTATTTAATCATTTTTTACTATATTAGGAGCACATTATGGATTTTGATTTTTATCGTAATTTTATCGTGGTTGCCGAAACAGGCAATATTAGCGCCGCAGCTAAAAAGCTGGCTATTGTACAGCCAGCCCTTAGCGCGCAAATTAAAACTTTAGAAAAATATTATCAAATTCGGCTTTTTAAGACCTGCCGCGGCAAGCGTCATATTGAGCTTACCGAAGCAGGTGAAGCTTTTTTAAAGCAGGCCAAGCTGCTTTGTTCAGCTGAGGACAGCATCAATCTTTCCATGCAGGCTTTTAGCAAGCAAGCCAGCGGCACTTTGCGCTTTAGTGTTTCCTATGCAAGCAGCGAATATTTTTTGAATAATTTTATTATTCCTTTTGCTATACAGCAGCCGCAGATAAATTTTCAATTTCATAATGCTACCGTTATGGAACAGCTAAAGCAGCTTAACCAAGGACTAATTGATTTTGGCTTTGCCAATGCGCCTTTACCACACTCAGAGGAAATAACTGCCGTAAAAATTAAAATGGAATATTTTTATGCCGTTTACAGCAAAAAGCTAAAGCTTCCTTGGTCTGATAAAACGGTTTTAACTCCGTCTGCTTTGCAGGATTTGCCGCTTTGCTGCAATTATGGCAGCTACAGTTTGCTGCGCAGCGTTTGTCAGAGCTATGGCTTTCAGCCTAAAATATCGTTTATTTCTACAACTTCTTTAGATGCTGTTACTTTTGCTGCCAGCGGCTTAGGTATAGCTATTGTTGCTGCACTGCCTAATGATCCCGTAAACGAAAATATGCTGCGTCTGCCTATTGATGACAGCAAGCTGACTTTTTCTCAAAGCCTTTATTGGAGCAACAAGAATAGATTATCACCGGCAGCAGAATTGTTTTTAAAATTTTTCTACGGCAGGGAATTTTAAATTAAAAATAGCATTTTGCTTGCGGCTCATCTGCTGCCAAAAGCTGTCTTAGCAGCGAGAAATCACTATCTATAAAATTTATCTGCTGATATCTTTGCTGCAAATAAATGATAAATTCCTGCAAGTGATTGCATTCGACAACATGGCTGTTGGCTAAATATTGACTGATAACATTATTGATTAGCGCAATAACGCTGCTGTCTATACTTTCTTGTGGGCAGGCATAAAGCTGCAGAAACACTTCTTTAAAGCCGTAAGGCATAGGACAAGAGCAGATTTTTTGCATACTGACAAATAAGCGTGCATACGCTAAAAGATTGCGCATTTCTTGATTAATTTTGTTTGGCGCAGCGGTGCGCGTTTTTTGTTTATAGGCAAAAACGCTGAATTTAGGCGGCAAAGATAATTGCCAATTCTTTAGTAATGTCTTGCCTGTTGGTACTGAAAAAACAGGATAATAAAGCTTTAAATTTGTCATATCCCGTACTTTAAGGGTTATGGCTGTGTTGTGCAATTTTCTGCCGCCGTACATCCAGCTGTAAACTGCCTGTCCGGGAGCTAAATCTTCGTAGGCCTCTACTTCTACTCTAAAATAGCGCGGAATATTTAGGCGTAGCTGCTGATTTTTACAAAACTTGGTGATAAATAAATTAACCTCTTTACCGGATGCCATAATATAATCATTCATCAATTAACACAACTCCTTTGTTGATTGGCAGAACCATCCGCGTATTTTTTTACTGCATTGTTAGTAAATAATGGGCCCACAATATTTACTTCGCTTGTATTATACACTTTTATTGAAAAAAAGCTATGGACAAAGTGCACAAAATTTAAAAGTTTTTTTGTGCACTTTGCACAAAAAAATTTTGACAGCAAAAAATTACGGCTTTTAAGCTTCAAAAAATGAAAAGTTTTCAATTTTTTTACTTTTTTATTTTCTAAGCATTTTACTAATTAGCTTTAAAGTATTAAAATATAAGATGAAAAAGTATTGATTTGTTTCTACTGAGTTGAATCAACTTTCGGAGGTCATTATGCAGATAGGTTTAGACATTGGCAGTACAACAATAAAAATAGCAGTTTTGGATGATGCTGGTACGCTGTTGTTCAGCAAATATCAGCGCCATTACAGCCAAATTGCTGCTAAAATTTTAGAATTGCATAAAGAGCTGATGCTTAAATTTCCTACTTTGCGTAAGGCTCGTTTAGCTATCAGCGGCAGCGCGGGCATAGGTATTGCCGAAAGCTGCGGTTTACAGTTTGTGCAGGAGGTTTTTGCGGAAAAAATCTGCACGGAGAAGCTTAACCCTCAAACAGATGCGGTTATTGAATTGGGTGGTGAAGACGCTAAGATACTTTTTCTTGGCCGCCATTTTGATGCACGCATGAACGATAGCTGTGCCGGAGGCACCGGAGCTTTTATTGATCAAATGGCTTCCTTGCTTAATGTAGAAACAACGGAAATGAACGCATTGGCGCAAAAAGCTACTACCAGTTATACTATTGCCAGCCGTTGCGGTGTTTTCGCCAAAAGTGACATTCAGCCGCTGCTGAATCAGGGTGCGGCTAAAAGCGATTTAGTGGCTAGTATTTTTCATGCTGTGGCCAGCCAGGCTGTTACCGGTTTAGCTAAGGGACGGCCTATTGAGGGAAGGGTACTTTATCTTGGCGGACCCTTAACCTTTATGAGCTGTCTGCGCGACAGCTTTGATAAAATTTTGCAGATTAAAGGCGTATGTCCAAAGAACAGCCTTTATTATGTAGCGATGGGTGCAGCCTTCTGCGCAGAGCACGATGTGGAATTTGCCGATTTGCCGGCCAAATTAGAGACCGCAAGCAAAGCTCACTGTTTTGAACACATGCCGCCGCTTTTTCAAAATCAAGCTGAATACGACGCTTTTCATAAGCGTCATTCCCAAAACGCCGTTACTATTTCTACTCCTGAAAATGCTGGTGAAGCTTTTATCGGCATTGACTCCGGCAGTACCACGATTAAAATTGCCATTATGAGTCCGACAGGCGAGCTTTTAGATTCTTTCTATCAAAGCAATAAGGGCAATCCTGTGGTTGCTGTACGCGATTATCTTACTACATTTTATGAAAAATATCCTCAGTGCCATATTTTAGCCGGAGCCGTTACCGGTTATGGGGAGGATTTAATTCGTCATGCCTTTGGTATAGATTACGGTATTGTGGAAACCATGGCGCATTTTTATGCGGCGCAGCATTTAGAGCCTGATGTGGATTTTATTTTGGACATCGGCGGACAGGATATGAAATGTCTTAAAATTCACAACGGCGCCATTGATAATATTTTTTTGAACGAAGCCTGCTCCAGCGGCTGCGGCAGCTTTTTACAGACCTTTGCCGAAATACTTGGTTACACTGCCGAAAAATTTGCTAAAATTGGCCTTTTTGCCGATATGCCCGTGGATTTAGGCAGCCGCTGCACTGTTTTTATGAACAGCAGCGTGAAACAAGCGCAGAAAGACGGAGCTTCTGTTGCTAATATCAGTGCCGGACTTTCTATAAGTATTGTTAAAAATGCTTTATATAAGGTTATTCGTCCCGGCAGCAAAGCTGCCATTGGTAAGCATATTGTTGTTCAAGGCGGCACCTTCCTCAACGATTGTGTGCTGCGTGCTTTTGAGCAGGAAATGGGACTGGAGGTTGTAAGACCTAATATAGCGGGACTGATGGGGGCTTACGGCGCCGCTCTTTATGCTCAACGCCGTTATCACAACAATCAGCGTCCCAGCAGCATTTTAAAACTGGCAGATTTGGCAAGCTTTCAGCACACAGTTAAGGGTGTGACCTGCGGCTTGTGCAATAATCACTGTCATTTGACTGTCAACAGCTTTGCCAGCGGGAAAAAATTTATCAGCGGCAATCGCTGCGAACGTCCTATTACGCACATGGCGCCTAAGGATGATTTAAATCTTTATCGCCAAAAGCTGGAGCTTTTAAAAAATCTACCTGCTAACGAACAGCCAACTCGCGGCGTGGTGGGTATTCCTATGGGATTAAATATGTATGAGCTGCTGCCGTTTTGGCAGGGACTTTTGCAGCATCTTGGTTTTAAGGTTATTACCAGTCCTGTTGAGGATAAGAATATTTACCGCATGGGACAAAATACGATTCCTAGCGATACAGTGTGCTATCCTGCTAAGCTTATGCACGGGCACATAAAATGGTTGCTTGATCATGGTGTCGACCATATTTTTTATCCCTGCATGACTTATAATATTTGCGAGCAGGGCACAGAAAACTGTTATAACTGTCCTGTTGTGGCTTATTATCCCGAAGTGCTGCACGCCAATATGCGCGAATTATCTAAGGCAGATTTTTTCTTTGACTATCTTGGCTTGCTGCACAAAAAGGTTTTAGTGCAGAAGCTTTATGAAATGCTGCATAAGGCTTATAGCGATATAACCAAAGAGCAAATAAAAAAAGCTGTGGACGCGGCTTTTGCCGCTTATGATGCTTTTGAAGCGCAGGTCAAGGAGCGCGGACAGCAAATTATCACGCTGGCGCGCCAGCAGCACAGACCTATCATAGTTATGGCTGGCAGACCTTACCATATTGATCCTAAAGTAAATCATAGTATCGACCGTTTGATTACAACTATGGGCGCAGCTCTTGTCAGCGAGGATGCAGTCAGCAGCCATGTGACCTCTAAAGACCTAAATACCGATTTACATGTGCTGAATCAATGGACTTATCATAGTAGACTGTATGCCGCCGCTAAATATGTGGCAGAAAATCCTGATATGCATCTTATTCAGCTGGTAAGCTTTGGCTGCGGCTGTGATGCTATAACCGCTGACGAATGCCGCCGTATTTTAGAAGAAAACGGACGGATTTATACGCAGATTAAAATAGATGATATTGATAATTTAGGCGCAGCTAAAATACGCATTCGCAGTCTTTTCTCTGCTGCCGGTTTGTTTGAATTAGATAATAATTAAAGGAGTTTTCTCCATGACAGAAGCCTCTAACAACAATTTTGTTCCATTTACAGAAAAAATGCGTAAAACGCATACTATCCTGATCCCCGGTATGCTGCCGCTGCATTTTTCGCTTTTGCGTTCTGCGCTTTCCAGTTGTGGCTATAAGGCGGAAATTTTGCAAAACACTAGCCGTGATGTGGTCGAAACAGGTCTTAAATATGTAAATAATGATATTTGCTATCCGGCGCTTTTGGTTATCGGGCAGCTGATTAACGCTTTGGAAAGCGGCAAATACGACTTAAAAAAGACAGCGCTTATTCTTAGCCAAACCGGCGGCGGCTGCCGTGCATCAAATTATATTTATTTGCTGCGCAAGGCTTTGGAAAAAGCCGGCTTCAGCGACATTCCTGTTATTAGTCTTAATGTTAACGGTTTGGAAAAACAGCCTGGCTTTCATTTGAACGCTGCCATGCTGCGAAAATTGTTGGCAGCGATTATTTATGGCGATGCGCTGATGTATTTAACTAATAAGGTACGTCCTTATGAGGTTGTACAGGGATCGGCCGATGAGCTGGCCGCTAAATGGCTGCTTAAGCTCAACGAAGCTTTTCATACGGGCAGAGCGCAGGTTATGAGCAATATTAAAAAATTTACCAAGACCATTGCCGAAGAGTTTGCCAATGTACCTATTACCCTAACTCCTAAAACTAAGGTGGGTATTGTAGGAGAAATTTATATTAAATATGCTGCTTTAGGCAATAACAATTTAGAGAAATTTTTACAGAAGCAGGATTGTGAATATATGCTGCCCGGTGTTTTGAATTTTATTATGTATTGCGTAGATACCTATCTTACAGATTATAAGCTGTATGGCGGCAGCTTTTGGAAATATGGCGCGAATAAAGGCGCTATGTGGTATCTTAAACATTTAGAAAATATTCTCCACCAAGCATTGAATACGGCTCCGTTTTGTGCGCCTGCTGCGTATGACGAAACTAAAGCTATGGTTAAAGGCGTTATCGGCTACGGCAATAATATGGGCGAGGGTTGGCTGTTAACTGCCGAAATGTTGGAATTGATTCATAGCGGTTATAATAATATTATTTGCGCTCAGCCTTTTGGCTGCCTGCCTAATCATATTGCCGGACGTGGTATGATAAACAAAATTAAGGAAATCAGCGAGGAAGCAAATATTTTGGCTATTGATTATGACGCCAGCGCTTCACGCGTCAATCAGGAAAATCGCATTAAGCTAATGTTGGCGACTGCGAAGTAAAAAACGGTACAGAAAGTATAACAAAAAACTTTCTGTACCGTTTTTAATTTTAATTTATTATGACATTTAGAAAATTTACAAGGTATTTTGTTATTGACTAAATGCGTTTAAATGATATTTTATATGCTTTAAGCATTGTAATATTGATTACATAGCGTTACAATGAGTACGAGGATAACTGGTTGTTTAGCTATCTAAAAATACTTAAATCCGGCATAAGGAGTGATAAGCATGAGTATAACATGCAATACGCTTTTACATCAAAATTTTTTTGAGTCAATTAAGCTTATGGCTGGCAGTAATGGTCTTGACAGAGTTGTTTCGTGGGCCTGCATATGTCAAACGGAAAAAGTATCTTATTATGCGCACAGAGGAGCACTTTTATTTATTACGGATATTATTTTGAGTGCGCCTGTATTAAACGATATTCTTGAAGAAGGCATCAAGAAAAATCTTGCCGGTTTAGTAATTATTACTGATGATAAATATATTAAAGAAATTCCTGTTTCACTCATGCGAAGAGCTACTGCGGCAAGGTTTCCTATATTTTCCGTGCCGTGGAGTAAAAAAATCATTGATATTACTCAATGTATAACTAGGCTAATTATGACCGATCAGCTTAACGCTAACAATATAGTTGATTTCCTAAATTATCTGCTGTTTGCAGATGATACGACTAAGGATATGCTGCTTAACCGTGCTTTTATAGACCAAATAAGCGTTCCCCGTTATTCTTTTGTTTGTATTTTCACTTCTGCTCCGACAAAAAATATTATTTTTAACAAAAGCATGCTGCGGCAAAAGGTAGATTTTTACTGTAATATTCATCATATTAACAGCATGTCTATTATTTATGGGAATAATGTTATTCTACTGGCAGGCGCCAATAATCTACAGGATATTGCTGAAGGCTATACTATGCTTGATGAATACCAAAAAATGCTGAATATTGAAGCTCAAAATACGCTGCAAACAGCTTTTGGCAATATTTGCGATGATATTAGTAAAATTAAAAATAGCTATCAGGAAGCCAATTTCGCTTTGATTATGTTGAGCCATTTTGTCAACAGACATTGTTTCCACTATAGTGAATTGGATTTTTATCATCTATTGCAGCAAATTGAAAATGAAAATGAATTGCAAATCTATTGCTGTAATAAATTACAAATTTTGTTTGAGCAAAATAGCAGATATAAAAATCAGCTATTGAAAACTTTAAAGATTTTTTTAGAGTCGCAAAATAATATCGAAAGAGCGGCACTTGTTTTACACGTGCATCGCAATACCGTGGCCTATCGCCTCAAAAAAATCAGCAGTATGCTGCACATAGATTATACAGATAGTAAATGCTGCTTTGAGCTACACTTAGCTATTTTTATTAAAGAATATCTTGAAAATAAAATTGTGTAAGCGTAAAAATATACAGCCTAGCTTTAATTTTTTACTATTAACTTGATTGTGTATGGATGATGCTTAACAACAAAATACTTTATGGTTAATGAACTGCTTGACTTTTGGTTAACCAAGTGATACCCTTTCAATTAGAAGAAGGTTAACTAAACGAGTTATTTTGATGATAAAAATTGGGAGGCAAAGCTCATGCGTAAGCGTATTTTAGAATTGTTGCGGAACAGCGGCAGCGAGCCTGTCAGCGGTGAAGAAATTTCCCGCCAGCTGGAGGTTTCCCGCACGGCAATTTGGAAACATATTCAAACTTTAAAAAATGAAGGCTATGATATAGAATCAGTACCAAAAAAAGGTTATATTTTAAAGGAGGTTCCCAACAGATTATTTCCGCAGGAGATTTTATCTCACCTGCAAACTAAATGGCTTGGGCATAGTATCTGCTATCGTGACAGCATAGATTCTTCTAACAATTTAGCGAAAGCGCTGGCTAATGCAGGCTGTGAAAACGGTCTTTTGGTTGTGGCTGAAGAACAGGGTGCAGGCAAAGGACGCCTGTCCCGCGGTTGGATTTCTCCTTATGCTAAAGGCATTTGGTTCAGCGTAGTTTTAAAGCCGCCGTTTTTACCGCAGGAGGCATCTAAATGTATCTTGCTAGCTGCAGTTGCCGTAGTTAAGGCTATCAATAAAATTGCCGGTGTTAATGCCGCTATTAAATGGCCCAATGATATTTTGATGCTAGGACGTAAGCTGGTAGGTATTCTTACAGAGATGAATGCGGAGTTTGGCCATATAAATTATGTTGTTATTGGTATTGGCATTAACACTAACGCAGCTGTGGAGGATTATCCGGAGGAGGTTAAGCCGTTGGCTGTTTCTATTTGTGATGCTGCGACTGAGCCTTTTACACGTGTGCAGCTTTTGTGCGATATTCTCAAAAATATGGAAGAGCTGTACGAAATTGCAGTGTCGAAAGGCTTCGCTCCGATTTTTGACGAATGGCGTAAATATTCTTGTACTTTGGGACAAGAGGTTAAGGTTATCGCGCCCGATATGACTTATTTTGGCACGGCAGAGGATATTGATGAGGAAGGCCTTTTAATCGTGCGCAAGGCTGATGGAACGTTGGAAAAGGTTGTGGCAGGGGATGTTTCAATTCGTCCGGCAGCTGCCAAAAACGGAGCCTATGCATAAGTGAGATATTTGTGAAACGATTGACAGCTTCATTGAAAAGTTGTATAAAGGTGATAGAGCGAGGTTGGAGGGAATTTGGCTATGAGGCAAATGATTTTGGCCGCAGCCTTAGAGGAAATTAATATACGTGGACTTCGCTTTACTATGCAGGATTTGGCTACTCGCATGAAGGTCAGCAAGCGTTCTCTGTATGAGAATTTTGCCTCGAAGGAGGAGCTCGTTGGTTCCCTGCTGGATGATATTTTGGCGGAGATGGCGAGGCAGGAGCAAGCTATTTGCGAGAGTGCTTATTCTCCCAGAGAGAAGCTGCAGCAGCTTTTGACGGTGCATCCGTACGAGGCCGAGATGTTCAACAAAAATATCTACGAGGACTTGCGGCGCATGTTCCCTAACCAGTGGCAAAAGGTGGAGGCATCTAGATTAGAACGGCAGCAGCGGATAGAGCAGCTTTTGCGAGCGGGTATTGAGCAGGGTGAATTGCGTGCTGTGAATGTGGGCTTAGTGGGTGAGCTTATCAAAGATGCTTTTGATAGCTTTACCTCCTATAGCTTTTTGGATAGTAATGGCCTAACCTATAAAGGAGCTATGCAGGACTTGCTGGAAATTCTTTATCATGGTATACTGATTAAAAAATAAACATAAAATAAAAATGCAGGTGCTGCTTGCATTTTTATTTTACCATTCTGGTACCATAAAAAATATTATAGTACCAATAGTTTCGAGGAGGAATATCTATGCCCAAGAAGAGTAAAATATTAACAGCCCTATTGCTTGCGTCAGCTATCTTGAATAGTGGCTGCAGCCTTACTGCACCACCACGGGAGCAGGCTGTGCTGTGGGGACAGGCCGATGCTACCGAGGTGGATGTGAATACTAAGGTGCCGGGTCGCTTAGTGGAGCTGTATGTGAAGGAGGGTAGCCTTGTACGCAAGGGCGAGAGGCTGGCCCAAATTGATGCACGGGAGCAAAACACGCTTTTTGCTGGGGCCAAGGCTAAGGTAGAGGCTGCTAAGGCGGCTCGGGTACAGGCTCTGGCTAATTTGGAGCAGGCTCAACGGGATATTAATCGTTATGAAGAGCTCTATCAGCGTGGTGCCGTTTCCCAAGCAACCTATGAAAGCTATCGCAGTAGGCGGGATGTATTAGCTGCTGTTTATGAGCAAAGTGAAGCGACTCTAATGGCTAACGAGGAAGCTATGAAGCAATCGGGCATTAACTTAGGTGAGACCATGCTTTATGCACCCTTCAATGGTATTGTGACCACCAAATACTATGATCCGGGAGCCATGATTTCCACTGGTATGCCCGTTTTAGCTGTACAGGATCCCCTCGATAATTGGGTTGATTTCAAGGTCAAGGAGACTGAGCTTGGTAAGTACAAAATTAACCAAAGGGTAAAAATGGTGGGACGCAATCAAGAGCTGCGGCTTGAAGGAACCATTGTGGATATTTCCAAGAAGCCCAATTTTGCTACCTACCGTGCTACCAGCGAAAGAAAGGATGCGGAGGATATTATTACCTTTAATGTGAAGGTACAGGTCAATGATGAGCGGGTGCGGCCGGGTATGCGCTTTAAATTACAGGAGTGATGCAGATGCTCAAAATTTTTTTGCAAGAGCTGTGGCAGGCTTTAAGACAGGAGCTGCGAGGAAGTGGCAGGCTTAATAAAACAGCAGTGGTCTTACTCATTCTTATGCCACTATGCTATACTGTGCTTTTTGGGGCGACCTATAGTGCCAACGTTTTGAACAATATTCCCCTGGCTGTATGTGATTTGCAGCAAAGTAAGATCTCTCGCATGCTCATCAAATACTACGATACCTCGGACCGCTTTCTTGTGATGGAGCAGGTAGCCTCCATGGAGCAATTGGAGGATGCTTTGACCGAGGGCAGAGCTAAGGTGGGCCTTTACATTCCCCCTGATTTGGATAGCAAAATCAAACGTGGCATACCTACAGAGGTAGGCCTGCTCATCGATAGCACCAATGTAGTGTATGGTAGTGCCTCGGTAATTGCTGCCAAGGAAATTAACCTAAATCTACTCATTGGTGGCGGACAAAAAATAGTGGAGCGTTTGGGCTTGTATCCTGATGAAGCCATAAGCACGATGTATCCCGCCCTCATCAGAGTGCGTATTTTAAAAAATCCCACTAATAGTTACACAAATTTTATGCTTTTGGGTTTAATAGGCAATGGCGTCCAGATATCGCTGTATTTATATGGGGCAGCTGCCTTTGCTAAGGGGAGGCAGTGGCGACGCTATCCGGGAGCAGTGTTACTAGGTAAGGCTCTGGGAATGGGATTATATTCCTTGCTTGGCTTTGTGGGCTCACTTTTGCTAGCTCACCAGCTTTTTGCAGTGCCTTTGCGCGCCTCTTGGGCCGCTTTACTGCTCTTGGGAGGAAGCTTTATTATTCTTTTTATTTTAGTCAGTCTGCTATTTGCATTGGCTTTTCCTAATGCAGTTTTAGCCATTCAAAATACGTTGCTGTTTATCATGCCCGGCCTTCTCTATAGTGGCCTAAGCTGGCCCGATGAATGGATGGGCAGGCTGCCGTCCTTCATACAAATCTTTTTCCCGATAACCTACTTAGCAGTTCCTCTACGAGATTTATCCCTTATGGGAAGCTCGGGACTCTTGATGCACAACGTGATGAACATGCTGGCGGTGGCAGGAGCGCTGTTTTTATTGGATTATCTTTTACTAGTGAATAGGTATAGAGGTGAAAGCTGTCTATGAAAAACATCTTAAAAATTCTTCAAAATGAATTGCTCCATATTCTAGTATGGGATAGGCGGCGTGGGGTTCTGCTTTTGTTTGCCTCGGTGGCTTATATGGTGGTGTTTTCCTGGCTCTATTATTGGGGCGTGGTACAGGGTGTTCCCTTGCTTGTGGTTGACCAAAGTAACACTGCTTTGAGTAGACAGCTAGTCAAAAGCTTTGTTCAAAGCGATGGCTTTACCTTGGTAGGTGAGTCCCAGACCTTGGCTGCGGCTGAGGAATGGCTGCAAAAGGGAAGACATGGGGCAGCTTTATATATTCCACCTGATTTTAGTGAAAGAATTCAGCGTCGTCAGCAAAGTGAGCTGGTGATGGCTATGGAGGGAAGCAATATTATTCTGACTAGCAATAGTAGTGTGGCTGCAGCTGAGATTTTGCGTGAGTTTAATGCTAAGGCTGCTCAAAATAATTTAGCTCGTGATAAGGGACAGCTGCCAGGACAGGCTCGGCAAAGAACTGCTCCTGTACACTTTAATTATCGATTGCTCAATAATCCTCAGTTGGATTACCTTATCTTTTTTGTTTATGGATTGGCTCTGGTGGCTTTGCAGCAGGGTGTGCTGCTAGCTGTCGCGGCAGGTGTTTTATGGCCTCATAATAAACATTTACCAGAGGAGTTGGCGCTCAATAAATATTCTGCATGGGGATTGAAAACAGGGGTTTATTGGCTGTTAGGGATGTGCTCCTATGCTTTATGCCTTGGAGTTGGTCGGTGTTTTTTTAATTTACCGGTGAGGGGAAGCTGGCAGGAGCATTTGCTCCTAAGTGGCTCCTTTATATTTTGCATAATACAGATTGGGGGCATGCTGGCAGGACTGTGCAAGGAGGAGCTGCTTTTTAGTCGACTGTCAATTTTTTATACGGTGCCGGCCTTTATGCTGTCCGGTTATACTTGGCCCTTGGAGGTTATGCCCCTATGGGTACGTAATTTGGCTCAGTGTTCGCCCTTTACCTATTTGGCAACTGCAGTGCGCCAGCTTTGCCTTAGTGGCAGTTGTCCTGATTTGGCGGAGCGCTCACTAATACTTTTGCTCTTGGGGGTAATCTGTCTACCGGGAGCAGCGCAGCTGTATTACCAGCGATTTCATGGTGCAGCCGGAGATTCCTCAGCATATTCTGAGAAAATATCTTAATACTTCTTGCATTCTGCTTGCTTTGTGATACAATAATAAAGGCTCTGAGGCCTATTTTTCAAGCGGAAGCACAATTCCGAGGAGGATTTAATATGTTACTTGTAATTGATGTAGGAAATACCAATGTTGTTGCTGGTGTTTTTGATAACAAGGAGTTAAAGGTTCATTGGCGCTTTTCTACTGACCGGTCCAAAACTGCGGATGAGTTTGGGATTATGCTGCGCAGCATGTTTGATTATACTGACGTGGAAATGGATAAAATTAATTCCATTATTATTTCCAGCGTAGTGCCTCCCGTGCTAATTCCCTTGTGCCACATGTGCGAGCGTTATTTTGGCATTAAGCCGATGGTAGTAGGCCCCGGCATTAAGAATGGTATTTTTATTCGTTACGATAATCCTAAGGAAGTGGGTGCTGACCGTATCGTAAACGCAGTAGCTGCTTTCCATAAATATAGCCATTTAGGCAGACCCATGATTATTTTGGATTTTGGCACGGCTAACACCTTCTGTGCTCTGCTGCCTACAGGTGAATATCTTGGCGGTGCTATTGCCCCCGGTATTGGTATTTCTGTGGACGCTTTGTTCCAACGTGCAGCAAAGCTGCCCCGCATTGAGCTGATTAAGCCTAAAACCGTTATCTGCCGCAATACAGTAAATTCCATGCAGGCAGGCGCAATTTATGGTTTTGTCGGTCAAATGGAAGGCATTGTCAACCACATGAAAAAGGAATTGGGAGGCGATGCGTTTGTTATTGCTACGGGTGGTTTTGCTAATACTATGGCATCTGAATCCGACTGCATTGATGTAATCGAGCCTTTCCTGACCTTGGACGGTCTGCGTATTCTTTACGAAAAGAATGCTAAATAAAATTTTAGGAAAGCGTTTTGCATAATGCTTTTACAAAATAATTTGCTTTTGCATAGTTTAAGTCCGCTGATTTTTTTGGCGGGCTTTTCTTTAATTATATATTTACCTGCTTCATACTAAAAATATCTTGTGGAGTTACTATGAAAATAGGAAAAATAGAATTAGATGCGCCTTTGGCTTTAGCGCCGATGGCCGGCATTACCGATTTACCCTTTAGAGTGATCTGCCGCCGTTTAGGCTGCGGTATGACCGTTTCTGAAATGGTCAGCGCTAAAGGGCTGCTTTATAAAAATGTTAAGACTACGGAAATGCTGCGTATAGATACGGCGGAACGACCCACGGCTATCCAGCTTTTTGGCAGCGTGCCCAGCGAATTGGCAGCAGCGGCAAAAATGGTGCAGGCCAGCGGCGCCGACATTATTGATTTTAATATGGGCTGTCCGGTGCCTAAAATTGTCAACAACGGCGAAGGCTCGGCGCTGATGAAAAATCCGCAGCTGGCTTACGAAGTGCTGGCTGCTATGGTGGATGCCGTTGACATTCCCGTAACCGTAAAATTTCGCGCCGGCTGGGATGAGGAGCACCGCAACGCGGTGGAAATAGCTTTAGCTGCCGAACGCGCAGGCGTGGCTGCCGTTGCTGTCCATGGACGCACGCGCCAGCAGTTTTACGAAGGTAAAGCAGACTGGAGTATTATTAAAGCGGTAAAGCAGGCTGTCAAGGTGCCTGTTTTTGGTAACGGTGATATTTTTACCGTTGCAGACGGTTTGCGCATGTTTCGAGAAACAGGTGTAGACGGCTTAATGATTGGACGCGGTGCCGACGGTAATCCGTGGCTGTTCAGACAGCTGAAAGCGGCGCTTGCCGGCGAAGAAACTCCGCAGGTGACAAGCTTGGATGAACGGATGAATTTAGCTGCCGAGCATTTGAAGATGCTCATTGATTATAAAGGCGAAGTGATTTCTGTAAAAGAAATGCGCCGTCATATTTCTGCCTATCTTAAAGGATTGCCCCATGCGGCGGCATTCCGTGGAAGATTTAATCAAGTGGATACGCAGGAGCAGTTTTTAGAGCTGCTCAATGCTTATCGTGAGTGCGCTTACAGCTATTATGAAAAGGAAAAACATTTAGCAAGCAGCATTGAAGAAAAAAGCTAAATATGTTACAATAATATTTTGTTAAAGAGTATTTAGGGAGCTTAGATTATGGAAGTTAGTAAGCAGGCTAAGCATATCATCAGCGTAAGTTTGGGTTCCTCCAAACGTGATGCTAGTGCTGTGCTGGAGCTTTGCGGACAAAAAGTGCATATTGAACGACGTGGCACTGACGGTGATTTTTGCATTGCGCGAAAACTCATGGAACAGTGGGACGGCAAAGCAGACGCTATCGGTCTTGGCGGTACTGATTTATATGTGTATGCCGGTAAGGAGCGCTACATCTTCCGCGAATCTGCTCGCTTGGTAGCCAATGTAAAGCATACGCCTGTTTTAGATGGCAGCGGTGTAAAAAATTCCTTGGAGCGCAAGCTTATTCGTCAGCTGGCTGCTGGCGATAAGGTACCTATTAAAGGAAGTAAGGTGCTGCTGGTGTGCGCGGTAGATCGCTTCGGTATGGCTGAGGCTTTGCTGGAGGCTGGGGCACAGGTTACTTTTGGCGATTTGATTTTTGGCCTGAATATTAATAAACCGCTGCATTCGCTCAAAGCATTGGCTTGGTGGGCTTCTTTGCTGGCTCCGGTGGTAACTAAGCTGCCGGTGAGCTGGTTCTATCCCATGGGCAAGGAGCAGGATGAGCGTGTGGTGCGTCATCCGGAATATTTTTTGGAAAGCGATATTATAGCAGGCGATTTTCATTATATAAAAAAATTTATGCCGGAACATTTGCCCGGCAAAATTATTATTACTAATACGGTTACTGCGGCAGACAGGGAAATGTTGCGCAAGGCCGGTATAAAAATTCTTATAACAACTACGCCCTGTATTAAAGGACGCAGTTTTGGTACTAATGTAATGGAAGCAATGCTCGTGGCCTTACATGATGGAAAAGGGCCGTTATCTGCCGAAGAGTATTTAAAGCTCATTGAGCATTATCATATAGAATCTTCTGTGGAGTACCTTGGTACGAAGGAGTAGCATTATTATGGAAAAGTTTGCTTTTATCATTCATCCTCTTTCCTTGGAGGACATGGAGCATTTATCTCCGATTATGAAATATATTCCCGGCCCTATTATTGAGGCTGGTTTAAAAATGAAAAAACCATTTAAGGTTTCTCATATTACCGGTGTTAAAAGTCCTTATGCTGAAGCGGAAGGCTGGTTTATCGGTTGTCCGCTGACGGCTAAGCAGATGGTAGAGCTGCCGGAAGAATTTGTTATGGACAGAATTATTGAATCCGGCAAGGTAGCGCAAGAGCTAGGCGCTAAAATTGTCGGCTTAGGCGCGTTTACTTCTATTGTAGGCGATGCAGGCATTACTGTGGCCAAAAATCTTGATATAGCGGTAACCTCCGGCAACAGCTATACGGTTGCCACTGCTGTGCAGGGTACTAAAGAGGCTGCGCAGATGATGGGTAAAAATCTTAAAGAATGCCGTGCGGTGGTAGTTGGCGCAACGGGCTCTATCGGCGCTGCCTCTGTGCGTCTTTTGGCTAAAGAGGTTAAGCATATTACCCTAGTCGCAAGGCATATGGAACCTTTGGAGGAATTGGCACAGGAGCTTATTCGGCAAAATCACTGCGAGGTAGCAGTAAGTCAGGATATTCACGCTTCCTTAAAGCATGCGGATATTGTGATGACTGTTACCAGCGCTTTAGACTTTTTAATAGAGCCGGGGGATTTGATGCCTGGTTCCGTGGTATGTGATGTAGCACGTCCCCGTAATGTTTCCCGTGAGGTATCCTCAAGCCGCAATGATGTTTTGGTTATTGAAGGCGGTATTATCAATGTGCCGGGCAACGTGAATTTCCATTTTAATTTTGGTTTTCCGCCGCGCACCTCTTATGCCTGCATGAGCGAAACTATGATTTTGGCTTTGGACGGACGTTATGAAAACTTTTCTCTGGGACGTAATCTTGATGTGAACAAGATTGACTTGATTTCCAAGCTGGCAGACAAGCATAATTTCCGCATGGCAGGTTTCCGTAATTTTGAAAGAGCTGTTTCTCATGAGCATATTCAGGAAGTGCGTCATAATGCGCAGATGGCGTTAGCTATCCATGGCTTTTAATATTGACAAGGGAAAAGGGCACAGCTTATAATAAAATTTAAAGGTAAATTATTTAATAAATTTTTATAAAGGAGCAGAAAAATGGCTACTAAAGAAACTCAAATTACCGCTGAAGGTCTTAGAAAATTAGAAGAAGAATTAGCCCAACGTAAGGGTCCCATTCGTGAGGAAATTGTTGAGCGTTTGAAAGAAGCGCGCGCGCAGGGCGATTTAAGCGAAAACTCTGAGTACGATCAAGCTAAGGAAGACCAAGGCAAAAATGAAGGCCGTATTTTAGAGCTGGAGATGATGATTAAAACTGCGGTTATCATCGACACATCTGCTTCCGGCGCAGAAGGCGTCGTAACTTTGGGCCGCACCGTAGTGCTTAAGGACATGGAAACCGGTGACGAGGAAACCTATATCGTTGTTGGTACTACTGAGGCAGATCCGTTCAATAACCGCATTTCTAATGAATCTCCCGTAGGCTCCGCTATTTTAGGACAAAAGGTACATACTGTTGTAGTAGCTAACACTCCTGCAGGCGAGCTTTCCTATGAAATTTTGGAAATTAAATAATAAGGAGTAAAAGCATGGCAGAAAATAAGCAAGTAGAAGAAAAAGCACCGCTCACAGAGCTTGAACTCAACGAGCAAATGCAAAACCGCATCGATAAAATGCATCGCATTGAAGAAGCTGGCTGGAAACCCTTTGGCCGCCGCTTTCCATGGACTCACCGCAGTGCTGATGTTAACGAACAGTTTGATGCTTTGGCCGAATCCGAAGCAGAAGTAAAGCTGGCTGGCCGTGTAATGGCTATTCGCGGTCACGGTAAAACCTGCTTTATGGATATGCAGGATAAAACCGGCCGTATGCAGCTTTATGTGCGTAAGGACGTATTGGGCGAAGAAAATTATGCTTTGGTAAAAATGATGGATATCGGCGATACCATCGGCGTTACCGGCAGCGTTTTCCGCACTCATATGGGTGAAGTTTCCATTAAAGTACACGCTATGGAAATGCTGTCTAAATCCCTGCGTCCGCTGCCGGAAAAATGGCATGGCTTAAAGGATATTGAAACACGTTATCGTCAGCGTTATGTTGATTTGATTGTAAATCCCGAAGTGCGCGATACCTTTGTAAAACGCAGCCAAATTATCAGAAGCGTGCGCGAAGTATTGGACAGCCACGGATTTTTAGAGGTTGAAACTCCTATCCTTAACACTATTGCAGGCGGCGCTGCTGCTCGTCCGTTTATCAGTTATCATAATGCTTTGGATATGCAGGTTTATATGCGTATCGCTCCGGAGCTGTATCTGAAACGCCTTATTGTTGGCGGTATGGACCGCGTCTACGAATTAGGACGTGTATTCCGTAACGAGGGTATTGATAACAGACATAATCCTGAGTTTACCAGCGTAGAAATTTATCAAGCCTTTGCTGATTACCGCGATATGATGGATTTGACCGAAGAAGTAGTAGTTAAAACTGCTATGAATGTTTTGGGTACTACCAAAATCACCTATGAAGGCACCGAAATCGAGCTGGCTTCTCCTTGGAAGCGCATCAGCATGATTGACGCTGTTAAAGAATATGCAGGCAAAGATTTTACCAATGTAACTGATATTGAAGAAGCACGCGCTATGGCTAAAGAGCTGAACGTAGCTGTTGAACCTACCTTTGGCATTGGCAAGATTATCAACGCCTGCTTTGAGGAATATGTTGAGGATAAGCTGATCCAGCCTACCTTTATTACTGGCCATCCTAAAGAAATTTCTCCGCTGGCTAAGAGCAATCCTGATAATCCGGAAATTACGGATCGTTTTGAGGCCTATATTTACGGCCGCGAAATCTGCAACGGCTTTACCGAGCTTAATGACCCCATTGACCAGCGCGAGCGTTTCCTGAAGCAGGTTGAAGAACGTGCTAACGGCGACGAAGAAGCTAATATGATGGACGAAGATTTTGTTAATGCTTTGGAATACGGCCTGCCTCCTACAGGCGGCTTAGGTATCGGCATTGACCGTTTGGTTATGTTCCTGACTGACAGCTCTACTATTCGCGACGTATTGTTCTTCCCGACTATGAAGCCGTTGAAAACCGACGCTCATCCGGTAGAACTGCCGGAGCAGATTAAAGCTGCTGTTGGCGTTGCCGAAGCTGCTGAGGAAAAAACGGAGGTTATTGATTTTTCCAAGGTAGAAATTGAGCCGTTGTTTGCTGATTTTGTTGATTTTGATACCTTCAGCAAATCCGATTTCCGTGCTGTTAAAGTTAAGGACTGCGTTGCTGTGCCCAAGAGCAAAAAGCTGCTGCAATTTACCTTGGACGATGGTACCGGTGCCGACCGTACTATTTTGAGCGGCATTCATGCTTTCTATGAGCCGGAAGAGCTTATAGGCAAGACTTTGATTGCTATTACTAATTTGCCGCCGCGCAAGATGATGGGTATTGAATCCTGCGGTATGCTGCTGAGCGCCATTCATCAAGAAGAAGGTGCAGAAAAGCTGCATCTCTTAATGGTTGATCCTCATATTCCTGCCGGCGCTAAGCTGTACTAATAATTTAAAATTTGAAAGTGGCTTTTACGAGAGAATAGTCTTGTAAAGGCCGCTTTTCTTTTAAGCATAAATAAAAACCTCCCTTGATTGATTAGTTTGTCTGTCAACAGCACTAAAATCAAAGGAGGTTTTTATTTAAGTATTTTTACCCAAGAGCTTTTACCGTAAAATAATAAATAATCATGGTGCAGATTAAGAAGCAAATAAAAAGATAATATCCCATTTGCTTCCACGGAAGCTGTAAGCTGGAATATTTTTCGCAGTAACTCCAAAAGCATCCCAAGGTCATCAAGTTAAAAGCTACGGCAATCACCAGCATTGTCCACACGCTATTGGCCAAGGGCAGGTAAGCAAAGCTTAAATTTATTACGGCCAAAAATGGCATGCCTACCATCGTTTCCTTGTGGTGCCCACCAGCCAGCGCAAAGCACAGGGTCAGCACAATACAGCCTGCTAGAACGGGAAACAGTGCTGCCTGCGCCATTTTTACACCTGTAGTATGCATTTCATCCAGACGACTGCGCCAGTAAAAACGGCCGAACCAGCGGTACAGCATTCGCAGCAAAGCAATATCTAAAATAAAGCTAAACACCGTGTCCAGCGCGCCCAGCTGCATCAATCCCGTAATAAATAAAACCAACAGAAAGGCCAGCGAGCCTACCAGAAAAAATAGCTGATTATAGAGCCAATACCAAAAAGCAATGGTCGTAAAGGGAGTAAACATAAATTTTATTAGTCCTCGTATTTAACAGCTTTGTCATAAAGCATTTCTACCTCTTTAGAAGGAGCGGAGCTAAGGTAGGAGAAGATAAAGCCTGCCAAGAGGCTGGCGAAAAAGCCTGGCAGAATTTCGTAGATGCCAGTAGAAGCAAAGAACATAAACCAGCTGATATCAATTACAGCGCCTACTATAATAGCAGCAACGGCACCTTGGAAAGTAAACCGGCGCCAGAACAAGCTTAACAAAATAGCGGGGCCAAAGGCAGAGCCAAATACGCCCCAGGCATTGGATACTAAAGCCATAATGGAACCTGCATTGGGATTGGCTGCCATGTATAATGCGGTTAAAGAAATTCCTAAAACCACAAAACGTCCTGCCCACAGCATTTCTTTGTCGGAAGCCTTGTCGCTACGGAATAAAGGCTTATAAACGTCGCTGGCAAAGGAGGAGGCAGCAGCTAAAAGCTGGCTGTCGGCGGTACTCATGGAAGCTGCCAAAACTGCGGATAACAGTACGCCGGAAATTAATGCCGGGAAAATTTGGCGTACCATAGCAATAAATACTAAGGAATTTTTGCTGATGGTTTCGTCAAAGCCTAAGAACATACGGCCGATAACGCCTACTAAAACAGCAAAGACCAAAATTAAGGTAGTCCAGCAGATGCCGATGGCAGCAGATTTACCCATATCCTTTTGCCTGCCTAAGGACATGAAGCGAATAATAATGTGCGGCATACCAAAGTAGCCCAAACCCCAAGCTAAGCCGGAAACGATATCGCGCCAGTCAGCATAAGGGTTCCAATAATTAACGGGAATAGAAGCGGCTGTTTCCGGATTGATAAAAGCAGCGGCAAACAGCGGTGCAACCAGCAATGCGCCCAGCATAATCAGGCCTTGGAAAAAGTCGGTCCAGCAAACAGCGGAGAAGCCGCCTAAAAAAGTATAGCTGACGATAATTATAGCCGCTAAATACATAGCCATGGTAGCGTCCATACCAATAACGGTATTAAACAGCGTGCCGCAGGCTTTAATGCTGGAGGCGGCGTAAATTGTGTATGCTACCAAAAAAACTACAGCGCAGATAACCTGCAGCAGACGGGATTTTGAGAGAAAACGATTAGTTAAAAATTGCGGTATAGTAATGGAATCATTCGCCACAATGGAAAAGGAGCGCAGACGCGGCGCTTCAAAAAGCCAGCTCATGGTGTAGCCAATCAAAAGACCAACGCCAATCCACATTTGGCCTAAGCCTAAAGCGTATACTGAAGCAGGCAGTCCCATCAAAACCCACGCGCTCATATCGGAGGCGCCGGCGCTGAGACCGGTTACCCACGGGCCCATTTCGCGTCCGCCAAGAAAATAAGTTTTCTCACCGCCGTTTTTATCCTTAATAAAAAACCAAATACCTACGCCAATCATGCAGGCTAGGTAAATAACAAATACGATTATTTCAGTATAATTCATAAAACCAACCCCTCCAAATAAATAGATAATAACATTATATAAGTAAAATGACGTTAATACAAGTGAAATTGTAAAAGAATACCGAAAAATAAGATGAAAAACTCAATTTACGACTTTTCTTGACGCAAATTCTCGCCTGTTATATAATATTAAAGAATAAAAAGGCATTTTTATGCAGTGTAGAGTGACAAAAATTTAGTAGGGCTTGCGACCTTTCGATCGTAATGTTGTGGCGAAAAGGAGCAGGCTCTAGTCGTGTTTACGGAGAAGCTGATGAAACCGGTAAAAATTCGTATTTACAGTGTAAGCAAGGACGGCGCAGGCGAAAAGCAGACTACCGAACAAAATTATCAAGGCAGTATGACGGAACGTGCCGGAAAATATTATGTGATGTATCATGAGGATGCGCAATCAGGATTGGAAGGCACTAAGACCACTCTGAAATGGGATCAAAAAAGTGTGGTCATTATGCGCAGCGGCACTACTGATCACCGTCAGGAATTTAGCCGCGGCTATAAGGATCAAAGTGTCTACCAAACTCCTTATATGAAAATCCCGCTGATGACACATACGCACTATTTGTATACCTATTTTCGCGCCGGGAAATGGCATTTAGAAATAGAGTATACCTTGTATCATGATGGTGTTCCCTATGGCGATATGCAGATTTTAATTGAAGTAGAGGAAATGTAGCATGAAAATTGGCTTTGATAATCAAAAATATTTAAGTATGCAATCTGAACATATCAGAGAGCGCATTAGTAAATTTGGTGATAAGCTTTATTTGGAATTTGGCGGCAAGCTGTTTGACGATTATCACGCTGCACGTGTGCTGCCCGGTTTTGCTCCTGACAGCAAGCTGCAAATGCTTTTGCAGTTGGTGGACCAGGCCGAAATGATTATTTCCATCAATGCCTCTGATATTGAAAATAACAAAATGCGTCACGATTTGGGCTTGACCTATGATTTGGATGTGCTGCGCTTAGTCAAGGTTTACCGTTCCAAGGGACTGTATGTGAGCAGCGTTGTTATTACGCAATATAAGGGACAAAAATCCATTGAAAGCTTTAAAAATAAGCTGGAAGCTATGGACATCAAGGTTTATTATCATTATCCTATTGAGGGCTATCCGCATAACGTGGAGCATATTGTCAGCGACGACGGCTACGGCAAGAACGATTATGTAGAAACTACCCGTCCGCTGGTGGTTGTTACGGCTCCCGGACCTGGCAGCGGCAAAATGGCAACCTGCCTGTCCCAGCTGTATCACGAAAATAAGCGCGGCATTAAAGCCGGTTATGCCAAATTTGAAACCTTCCCTATTTGGAATTTGCCCTTAAAGCATCCGGTAAACATGGCTTATGAGGCTGCTACCGCAGACTTGCAGGATGTAAATATGATCGATCCCTTCCATTTAGAAGCTTACGGCGTAACTACTGTTAATTATAATCGCGACGTAGAAATTTATCCTGTTTTGGCGGCGATTTTTGAAGGTATTTACGGTTATTGTCCTTATAAATCTCCTACGGATATGGGCGTAAACATGGCAGGTAATTGTATTTGCGACGATGATGTATGCTGCGAGGCTTCCCGTCAGGAAATTATCCGCCGTTATTATCAATCCTGGAACCGCATGGTTAAGGATGAGGCCACCAAGCAGGAGGTTTATACACTGGAGCTGCTCATGAAGCAAGCTAAGGTCAGTGTCCACGACCGCCGCGTAGTAACGGTAGCGAAAGAAATTGCGGAGGAGCGCAAATGCGCCGTAATTGCTTTGGAACTGGACGACGGCAGCATTGTTTCCGGAAAGACTACGGATTTATTAGGTCCTGCCAGCGCAGTTTTATTAAACGCCGTGAAGGCTTTAGGAAGCATTGCTGATGAAATGCACCTTATCGCGCCTACCTATATCAATCCGATTCAAGAGTTGAAAACTAAATTTTTAGGCAGTAAAAATCCCCGCCTGCATACGGATGAGGTGCTTATTGCACTGTCCATGTGCGCAGCTACCGACGATTTAGCTAAGCTGGCATTGGAGCAGCTGCCTAAGCTTAAGGGTTGCCAGGCTCATTCCACCGTCATGCTTACGGAAGGTGATTTTAAAATTTTTAAAAAGCTGGGCATAGAATTAACTAACGACCCGGTTTACGAAACAGTTTAAGCAAAAATAAATAATAAGGAGAGAATTTGCTTTGGATATAAAGAATTTATTGGCTGCCGCAATTAAAGACGCAGCGCAAAAAGCTATTGACAGCGGCGCTTTGAAACAGGGCGTGCTGCCTGAGGTTATGCTGGAGGTTCCGCCGCAAAAGGAATTTGGTGATTTTGCCACCAATTTTGCCATGCAGTCTGCCCGCAGCCTGCACTGTGCACCGCGGCAAATTGCTCAAGCTGTGGTTGACAATTTAGACTGTAGCTCTGTGGAGAAAATGGAAATTGCTGGTCCCGGCTTCATCAATTTTTATTTAAAACAGAACTGGACTGCCGATTTGCTGGCTGGCATTTTGGCTGCTGGTGAAAATTATGGTAATCTGCCTGCAAACGGTTTAGGACGGGTGCAGGTAGAATATGTCAGCGCTAATCCTACGGGTCCGCTGCATATTGGTCACGCCCGCGGAGCAGCTGTGGGCAGTGCTATGGTTAATTTGCTGCGCGCTGCCGGTTATGATGTAGAAAGCGAATACTATATTAACGATGCCGGCAATCAAATGAATAATTTGGCTGCTTCTGTTAACGCTCGCTATCTGCAGCTGTTAAAGCTGGAAGAAATGGGCGGCGTTCCAGCTGATTTAACCGTAAAGCAATTAGACGAAATGCCTACCGGCATCGCATTTCCGGAAAACGGTTATCACGGTTACGATATTATTGAAACCGCACAGCGTATTATTCGTATCTACGGTAAAAAATTTGTAGAATTAGATGAAAAAGATCGTTTGGCTAAATTTTTGGACATCGCTTATGAAGAAAAGCTGGCTGGCTTAAAGGAAGATTTGGCAGCTTTTGGCGTTACCTTTGATGTGTGGTTTAGCGAAAAATCTTTGCATAAGGCAGATAAAATTCGTGAAGCCTGCGCCTATTTGCAGGAAAGAGGCTATATTTACGAAAAGGACGGTGCTCTGTGGTTAAATTCTACGGCGCAGGGCGATGATAAGGATCGCGTTGTTATTCGCGATAACGGCGTTCCTACTTATTTTGCTGCTGATATTGCTTATCACCGTAATAAATTTGAGCGCGGCTTTAAGCATTTAATTGACCTTTGGGGCGCAGATCACCATGGTTATATTGCTCGTGTAAAAGCTGCTATGAATGCTTTAGGCTTTGACGCTGCTAATTTAGAGATTATGCTGCTGCAAATGGTGCGTTTGTATCGCAACGGCGATATCGTTAAATTGTCCAAGCGTACTGGCGAAACCATTACTTTGCGCGAGCTGATTGACGAGGTTGGCACTGATGCCGCTCGTTACTTCTTCTGCATGCGTTCTTTGGACAGCCAATTAGATTTTGACATGACCTTGGCTACGGAAAAATCTAACGAAAACCCTGTTTACTATATTCAATATGCTCATGCGCGTATTTCCAGCATTGGCCGCCAGTTAGCCGAAGCCGGTATTGACGCTGTGGCTAACGAAAACCTGAAGCTGGAGATGTTGCAGGCTCCGGAAGAATTAGAGCTGATTAAAAAGCTGGGCAAATATCCAGAAATGTTGGCTGCTGCCGCTCGCGAACGCGCTGTGCATCATGTAGCAACTTATGCCTACGAGCTGGCTGGCTTGTTCCATTCCTTCTATAATAGCTGCCGTATTTTAGGTGTAGATACAGACTTGCAGCAAGCTCGTATTGCGTTGGTTAAAGCAGTTGGCCATACTATTCGCCACGCTTTAGGTATTTTGGGCGTATCTGCTCCGGAAAGAATGTAAGTTTAAAATTCTGCTGTCAAGAGCATTGGTTACTTTGTAGGCTGCGATTTTTTTTGAGCATGTTTTTCGATGCAGCTTTACTAGGTTGGCTTTTGTTGGTGGCAGGGAATTTATATATAATTAAATATGGTTATAGTATTTATTGTAGACATGTTGTGTAATCTGAGGGGGTTAAAATTATGACTACTAATACTAAGTACATTTTCGTCACTGGCGGTGTTGTTTCTTCTTTAGGCAAGGGCATTACCGCAGCATCCTTAGGCCGTTTGCTGAAAAGCCGTGGTTACAAGGTAACAATCCAAAAATTTGACCCGTATATAAATATAGATCCGGGTACTATGAGTCCTTATCAGCATGGTGAGGTGTTTGTTACTGACGACGGCGCGGAAACTGATTTGGATTTAGGGCATTACGAGCGCTTTATCGATATCAATTTGTCTAAAAATTCCAATGTTACTACTGGTAAAATTTATCAATCCGTAATCAACAGGGAGCGCCGCGGCGATTATCTTGGCGGTACGGTGCAGGTTATTCCGCACATTACCAACGCTATTAAGGAGCGCGTATTTTTAGTAGGGAAGCAGGATAACGCAGATTTTGTCATTACCGAAATCGGTGGTACCGTAGGCGATATTGAAAGTCTGCCGTTTTTGGAGGCTATCCGCCAAGTCAAAAAAGAGGTTGGACGCAACGATACCTTGTATATTCACGTGACGCTGGTGCCATATATTTCCGCGGCCGGAGAGCTGAAAACCAAGCCTACTCAGCACAGCGTTAAAGAGCTGCGCAGCATTGGTATTACTCCCGACATTATCGTCTGTCGCAGTGAAAAGCCAATTTCCAAGGACATGCGTGACAAAATAGCTATGTTCTGTGACGTTGATCCGGAAGCTGTTATTCAAAATCTAACTGCCAAAAGCATTTATCAGGTGCCTATGCTGTTAGAGGAACAAAACTTGGATTCTATTGTACTGCGCAAGCTGGATATGGAAGATAAGCCTAAGGATATGGCAGGCTGGCATGATATGGTTGACCGTATACTCAAAAAATATGAGCGTAAGGTTACCATTGCAGTGGTTGGTAAATATGTGGCTTTGCAAGATGCATATATCAGCATTGCCGAATCTCTGCGTCACGCGGCTGTAGCCAACGAAGCGGAACTGGCAATAAAATGGGTCAATGCTGAGGAAATTGAGGATGAGGCTACGGACATGGATGCAGTTATGGCAGGCGTGGACGGTATTCTTGTTCCCGGCGGCTTTGGTAATCGCGGCATTGAAGGCAAAATTAAGGCTATTCAATATGCTCGCGAAAATAAAATTCCTTTCTTTGGCATTTGTTTAGGTATGCAGTGCGCCGTTATTGAATTTGCCCGTCACGTATGCGGTATGGCGGATGCCAACAGTTCCGAATTTGACGAACAGAGCACGCATCCTGTTATTGATTTGATGCCGGAGCAGCTGGATGTAGAGGATATGGGCGGTACTATGCGTTTGGGTCTGTATCCCTGCAAGGTATATTCCAACAGCCTGACTATGCAGGCTTATAACGAAGAGCTGATTTATGAACGTCATCGCCATCGTTACGAATTTAATAATGCCTTCCGCGAAGAAATCCTGTCCAAGGGTTTAAAGCTGGGCGGCACCTTGCCTAACGGCCGTTTGGTGGAAATTGTGGAGCTGCCGGAAAGCGAGCATCCCTGGTTTTTGGGCGCGCAATTCCATCCCGAATTTAAATCCCGTCCCACCCGTCCCCATCCCCTGTTCCGTGATTTTCTAGCAGCTGCTTTGAAGGAGCAGAAATAATCACACTTATCAAAGGCAGGCTGCTATGCAGTCTGCCTTTTTTAGGCTCGTCGTAAAATTATAAGGAGGTTTACATGCTCAAAAAAATTTTTATCAGCGCAGTTTTGCTGCTGGCCGTACTCAGCTTTGTGGTTTCTTTGCTGAAAGGTAATAACAACGGCGAAAAATCCGTTACTGTCCCCGATAGAGTTGCCGTTATCAATATTGAAGGTGTAATTACCTGCGGCAGCGACAGCAAAGAGACGCTGTTCAACCAAGCCAACGGCGTTACCAGCGGCAGTATTATGAACCAAATTCGCGAGGCTGCGGCTGACGACAGCGTTAAAGCCTTGGTACTGCGGATTGACAGCGGCGGCGGCAGCGCCACTGCGGCGGAAGAAATTGGCAGAGAGCTGGCGCGTTTTAAAGAAAAAACTAAAAAGCCTATTGTAGCTACTATGGCTAACAGCGGCGCCAGCGCTGCTTATTGGATTGCTGCTTGCGCCAGTGACAAGATTTATGCTAATGCTACTACGCTGACAGGCAGTATAGGTGTGTATATGCCCTATATGAATACAGAAGAGCTTTTCAAAAAAATTGGCATTACCAGCGATAAAATTAAAAGCGGCCCTTATAAGGATATTATGACTAGCGACCGCCCCATGACGGCAGAAGAAAGAGTAATTCTGCAAAATATCGTCAACGAAATTTATGACCAATTTATTTATGCCGTAGCCGCAGGGCGCCACATGGAAACCAGCAAGGTACGCGAGCTGGCTGATGGACGTGTGTATACCGGACTGCAGGCAAAAAATCTTGGCTTGGTTGACGAGCTGGGCGATTATTACGATGCTTTGGCTGCTGCGGGAACTTTGGCTAAAATTAAACCGGGCAAGGACGGATTGCCTCCTGTAAAGGAAAAGGCTAAATCCCAACCGTGGGAATTTTTGTTGAGCGCACAGATTGCCGAAATGATTAAGGGAGAACTGATGCAGCAACTACACAGCAGCTTCAGTGCTGTTCCCGCTGTGCAAAATGTAGCGAGGTGATAAGCTATGCGTCGCAAAACCTTTGATGTGCTCTTTGAACCGGGAGCAGGTATGGCCGCCTTGGTCAAGCAGCCTTGCTTGTGGCGCAGTGCCTTTTATTTTACGCTGAGCGTAGGCTTTTTCATCGGCGTGGTTACTAATAGCTGGCTTGTGGCGCAGCCCTTGCAGATTCGTTTTGCTATTATTATCTGCACAGTTTTGATTGCGGCGACGGCGTTATCCTTATACGGCTTTTTGCTGCACGGTATTATGGAGACCTTTGGCGCGTTGGCAGGTGACCCGGTGGGGTTAATCTGCCTGTTAGGCTATACTACGCTTCCCTTTTTGCTGCTGACTCCTGGCGCACTGCTGGCTGGTAAATTGGGGCTAGGCGGACTGCCGCTATTATCAGGCATACTGCTGGTTGGGTTTTTATGGATGTTGTATTTATTGGTGCGTACCTTGGAAGCGGTATATTTAATTGATACTTGGCGCGCGGGTATCGTTCTGCTTTTCAGTTTGCTATTGCTGTACATTGTTTTCGTGCTTCCATGGCAGATAGCTATTAAACTGCTCTTGCTCAATTTCTAGGCTATTTATACCTGCGCACGCAATTTGTGGTTGCGAAAATAAATAGAAAGTGTCATAATTAAAGAAGAATGTAAGTGTATTTTCTTTTGACGAAATATATTAAGGAGTGATGTAATAATGAACAGAGAACTTTCCATGGAATTTGTACGCGTTACCGAGGCTGCTGCTATTGCCTGCGGTCGTTTAATTGGCAGAGGCGATAAAAACGGCGCTGATGGTTTGGCTGTTGATGCTATGCGTTCTGCTTTTGATACCGTAAATATCAGCGGCACAGTAGTTATCGGCGAAGGTGAAATGGATGAAGCGCCAATGCTGTATATTGGCGAAGAAGTTGGCGCCGGCGGTTTTGCAGTTGATATTGCTGTTGACCCTGTCGAGGGTACTAATTTGGTTGCTAAAGGCCAACCCGGCGCTATTGCCGTAATCGCTATTGCTCCGCGCGGCTGCCTGCTCCATGCACCGGATATGTACATGGATAAAATTGCCGTAGGTCCTCGTGCTAAAGGCTGCATCAATATTGACGCTCCTATGAGCGAAAATCTGGCTCGCGTAGCTGTTGCTATGAACCGTAAGGTTTCCGATTTGAACGTAGTGCTGCTGGATCGTGAACGTCATTATCCCATTATGGAAGAAATTCGTAAAGCCGGCGCGCGCATTTCTTTGATTACCGACGGCGACGTTAACCCCATTGTTGAGTGCTGCATCGAAGGCAGTGGCGTGCATATGTACGTTGGCAAGGGAGGCGCTCCGGAAGGTGTCCTCGGCGCTGTTGCTGTTAAATGCCTGGGTGGCGATATGCAGGCTCGCCTGTGTCCCGAAGATGAAGCGCAGGCACAACGCTGCTTGAAAATGGGTATTGGCGACGTTAATAAGGTGCTGACATTGGATGATTTGGTAAAAGGCGACGATTGCATGTTCACAGCTACTGCTATTACCAACTGCAATATGCTCCACGGCTTGAACTATTTTAACGATGGCGTGCGTACTCACACTATTTCCGCTCGTTATAAAACCGGTACCGTGCGTTTTGTAGATGCTATCCACAGCTTTGACCGTAAGGATTTGTCTGTAAAACTGTAAAAAATTTATGTAGACGAACGATAAGAATTTTTCTGCTGTAATTATATATTAGTATGCCTTTTCGTTCGTCTATGTTTTCGTGCTTTCTGATTATAAATAAAAGTATATTTTAGGGCGTGAAGTAGTTCATGCCCTATTTAGTGTTTTCGTTTACATTATTTATGGATAATTTATTGCTTAAGCAAGTGGCGCAGCTGGAGGAAACTAAGCAGGCGGCCGCTTTTCAAAAGAAAAAACAGGCGTGCATTTTAACCGGGTTGGCAGCGAGCAGCAAGCCGGTCTTTTTTGCTGCGGTGGATAAGCTGTTGGGGCAAAAAGGCAGTTTGGCGTTTATCACTACATCCCGCGAAGAAATTCGCACTTATCGACGGGAGCTTAATTATTTATATCCTGATTTACCCATGCAGGAGCTATATCCTGTGAGCCTGCCTCGGGTGCAGGTAGAAACTCAAAGCTTGGAGCTACAGGCTGGCAGAGCGGCGGCGCTGCGTTTTTTGCAGGGCGAGGAACGAGGCATAGTTTTTATCACTGCTGAGGCGTTACAACAAAAGCAACAGCGCCCCGCTGGTTTAAGCGCTCAGCAGCTGGCGCTCAAAGTGGGTGAGGAACATGAGCAAAAGGATGTTGTCAGCCGACTGGTGGCTTTAGGCTATGAGCGCACGGACCAAGTCGACGCTATCGGTCAATTTTGTCTGCGCGGCGATATTCTGGATATTTTTCCTATCAATAGTCCCGTGCCGGTGCGTGTAGAGTGGTTTGACAGCGAGCTGGACGCTATGCGCAGCTTTGATATCAATAGTCAGCGCAGTATTAAATCTTTGCAGGAAATTAAGATTTTGCCGTTGACGGTGGACGACACAGCTTGTTATGACGCCAGCGTTTTTGACTACTGCGCAGACAATACTATGGTTGTGGTAGACGAGCCTGTGCGGTTGTTTTCCATGCTGGAAAAGCTGGATAAGGAAAATAAAGAAGCAGCGGCGGAGCTTTTTGCTAAGGATGAACTAACTGCCCTCTGCGCTAAGAGTGCCGCCGTGCTGGTTTCCGCTTTAGGCCACAGCTATTTGCCGCAGCTGCCCGCAATAAATATTCCCGTGCGTTCCGTTGCGCCCTACAATAGAAATACTAATCTTTTGGTAGAAGATTTACATAACTGGCTTAGCGACGGCATTATCCCCGTGATTATGCTGTCCTCCGCCATTAAAGCCCGCGGCTTTGCTGATAATCTTACTAATTATGGTTTAAAGGGCTTTTATACGGAAGCTGATTTAATGTCGGGCAAGGTCAACGTGATGTTCGGCGATTTGGATCACGGCTTCCGCTTTTGGGATACCAAGTGGCTGCTGCTGACGGAAAACGATATTTACGGTATGCAGAAGCGCAAGCGGCTGCACAGTAAAAATCAGGGACAGCAGCTGCAATATTTTTCCGATATTAAAATTGGCGATTATGTTGTGCATAAGCTGCACGGCATTGGCCGTTATATTGGTGTAGAAAATGTTGAGGTGGGCGGTATTCACCGGGATTATCTGCTTTTGGCTTACGCCGGAGATGATAAACTGTATGTGCCCGTGGACCAAGTAAGCCTGCTGCATAAATATGTGGGCAGCGAGGGTACGGTGCCCCGTTTGTCTAAAATGGGTGGTACGGATTGGAAGCGCACCACGGCGAAGGCAGCGAAGGCTATTACCGAGCTGGCAGAGGAACTTTTGCGTTTGTATGCTCAAAGGCAGATTGTTCCCGGTCACGCTTTCAGTCCTGATACGGAGCTGCAAAAGGAATTTGAGGAAGCCTTTCCTTATGAAGAGACAACCGACCAGCTTAAAGCTATTGCCGAAATTAAGGCGGATATGGAGCGTCCGCAGCCCATGGAGCGTCTGCTGTGCGGCGACGTTGGCTATGGCAAAACAGAGGTTGCCGTGAGGGCGGCGTTTAAAGCCGTAGTAGACGGCAAGCAGGTAGCCGTTATGGTGCCGACAACGGTGCTGGCGCAGCAGCATTTCCTGACCTTTAAAGAACGTATGCGTAATTTTGGTGTTAATGTGGCAATGCTCAATCGCTTCTGCACACCTAAGGAGCAAAAGAGCATTCTGCAAAATCTTGAGGACGGGCGCGTAGATATATTAATTGGTACGCACCGTCTATTGCAGGCCGACGTACAGTTTCCCAATTTGGGCTTGTTGATTATTGACGAAGAGCAGCGCTTTGGTGTGGCGCAAAAGGAAAAAATCAAAAAATGGCGTACCGGCATTGATGTGCTGACTTTAAGCGCTACGCCTATTCCCCGCACTTTACATTTGGCGCTGGTCAATGGCCGCGATATGAGCGTTATCGAATCGCCGCCGGAGGACAGGCTGCCTGTAGAAACCTATGTGAGCGAATACAACGACGGCATGATTAAGGAAGCGCTGGAGCGTGAGCTGCGCCGCGGCGGCAGAATTTATTATGTGCATAACCGCGTCAGCGGCCTAGAGGCTATTGCCGCTAAAATCCGCCGACTGGTACCGGGTATCAGCATTAAGCTAGCTCACGGTCAAATGAACGAGGATGCGCTGGAGGACGCCATGATTAGCTTCTATGAAGGCGAGTGCGATATGCTTTTGAGCACTACTATCATAGAAAACGGTTTGGACGTGCCTTTGGCAAATACTATTATCGTTGACGGCGCTGAGAATTTTGGCTTGTCCCAGCTGTATCAAATGCGCGGACGCGTAGGCCGCAGCTCCCGCTTGGCGTATGCTTATTTTGTATATAAGCCTAATAAAGCTTTGAGTGAAATTGCCGAGAAGCGTTTGCAGGCTATCCGTGATTTTACGGAGCTGGGAGCCGGTTTTAAAATTGCTATGCGCGATTTGGAAATTCGTGGCGCAGGCAATCTTTTGGGCAGTCAGCAGCACGGGCACATTGTAGGCATTGGCTTCGCCGCTTATTGCGAAATGCTGGAGCAGACTATTAACCGCTTGAAAAATGGTAAGCAGACCGTGGCAGAACCGGAGCCGGTATTGGAAATTCCGGCAGAAGCATACATTCCCGATGATTACATTGCTGATCCGCGTTATAAAATGGAAATTTACCGTCGTTTGGCAGAAATGGCATACGGCGAAAAAGATGATTTGATGGATGAAATTATCGACCGTTTTGGCGAACCGCCCCAGGAGGTGGAAATGCTGTGGCGTTTAGCCAGCCTCAAGGGCTTGTGCCGCTTGATACAGGTGCGTGGTATTAATGTGCGCCCTGGCTCTATCCGCATTACCTTTGGCGAGCATGCCCAAATCAATGTAGAAACTTTTATGAAAATGCTGGCTGACAACAAAAATAATATGACCTTTAAAAACGGCAAGGAGTCCCAGCTTTTGTATCGCACCGGTTCTTTAAAGGAAGAGCCTTTGAAATGGCTGGAAAAAACCTTACCTATGCTGGCTTTAGGCAATAAATTTAACAAAAAATAATTTATGAGATAAAAGGAGGGAAAGACAGATGAGCAATGATAAATTTTTGCACGGCGCCATGATTTTGACGCTGGCGGGTTTAGTTGTAAAAATTATCGGCTCCGTAAATCGTATTCTGCTTTCCCGTCTTTTGGGCGGCGAGGGTATTGGCCTCTATCAAATGGCGTACCCCGTGTATCTATTGCTGCTGGCAATTTCCTCAGCAGGCATTCCCGTAGCTATTTCTATTATTATTTCCCGCTATTTGGCAAAAGGTGATTTAGGCAATGTGCGCAGAGTTTTTCGTCTGTCCTTAAGCTTGATGGCTGCTTTAGGTTTAAGCTTGGCGCTGCTTTTGGTGCTGGCGGCAGGCTGGCTGGTGGACAGCGGTGTTATTAAGGACGGACGCGCCTATTATTCCTTGGTTGCTTTGGCGCCGGCAGTGTTTTTTGGCACAGTGCTGGCCAGCTTCCGCGGCCTTTTCCAAGGCTATCAGCTGATGACGCCTCCCGCTGTTTCGCAGATTTTGGAGCAGTTTATCCGCGTTGTTACCATGCTGGTGCTGGCGTATGTGCTTTTGCCCTACGGCTTGGAATATGCGGCGGCAGGTGCAGCCTTCGGCGCAGTTCCGGGAAGCCTGATGGGTATGCTGGTGCTGTTTGGCTTTTATCGTTATTACCGTAAGCACTGGCTGCGGCAGGCAGAACTGGCGCCTTGCAGTGAGCGGATTAGTTCCAGCAGTCTGATAAAAGAATTATTGCTGTTGGCGCTGCCTGTTTCCTGCGCTAATGTCCTGGTGCCTGTAAGCGGCAGCATAGATGTGCTGCTGGTGCCGGGATATTTAATTGACGGCGGTTTTACCGTGGAGCAGGCCACAACTTTGTTTGGCTATTTTGCCGGCATGGCGCAGCCCTTGCTGCTGCTGGCGACCATTCCCACTTTATCCTTGGCCACCAGTTTGGTGCCTGCCGTGGCAGAAGCCTCTACCTTAAAACGTTGGGATATTATCGCTGCAAAAGGCTCTACTGCTATGAAACTGTGCTGCCTGATAACCGTGCCAGCTGCCGTAGGAATGTGGGTGCTGGCAGAGCCTATCAGCCGCCTGCTGTACGGAACCTCTAAAGCCGGGGTGGCAATTATGCATGCGGCGCCATCCTTGTGGCTGTTGGGTATGCACCAAGTTACCACCGGTCTTTTACAGGGAATGGGACACAGCAGCCTGCCTATGCTGCATATGCTGGCGGGAATTGTCGCGAAGGTTATTGCTGTGGGCAAGCTAACCAATGCCCAGTGGAATATCGCCGGTGTAGCGTGGGCGACCAATATCAACTTTGGCTTAACAGCGCTGCTGAATATTTTGGCGCTGCGCTATTACAAAATAAATTTTCGTTGGTATAATATAATCAAGATTATTTTTGCAGCGGTACTTATGGGCGCTGCTGCTTATTGGAGTTATGCTTTGCTGTTGCCTAAGCTGGGCTTTATCATAGCAACCTTAGGCTCTATGGCACTGGCGGCAGTGTTTTACGGGGCCTTGCTGGTGCTTTTGCAGGTGGTAAATGCGGCAGAGCTGCAAAAACTGCCCTTAGCGGCAAAAATTATACAGAAAATAAATTTAGGAAAGAAGGGATAATATGGGAACCATTACGATAGTTGGTTTAGGACCGGGTGCTGTGGGTAATTTGTCCTTAGAAACCATGAGCTTTTTGCAAAATTGCAAGCAAGTTATACTGCGTACTGCGGTGCATCCCACAGTGGCAGAGCTGGAAAAGCAAGGCGTAAAATACAGCTCCTGCGACGATTTATATGAGCAGGGAGCGTCATTTGAAGATGTGTACGACAATGTGGCAGCGCGGGTTTTAGCTGCTGCCAAAAAGGGCGACGTAGTTTACGCCGTGCCAGGCAGTCCCTTGGTAGCTGAAAAAACCGTGGTGCTGCTGCGTCAGCTGGCGAAGGAACAAGGGGTTAAGCTGGTGATTAAGCCGTCTATGAGCTTTTTGGATTTAGCGTATGTGGAGCTGGGCATTGATCCCATTGCCGGTCTGCGTATTATTGACGCGCAGGATTTTGGCGCCATTACCGACGCAGGCGAATATCCGCTGATGATTACGCAGGTGTATAGCCAATTAGTAGCCGGTGATTTAAAAATTGCCCTGATGGAAAATCTTGCTGATGATTACGAAATTTATTTTCTGCGCAATTTAGGCCTGCCTGACGAAGAATGCCGTCCCATTAAATTGTTTGAGCTGGATAGACAGGAACATATTGACCATCTGACCAGTGTTTATGTTCCGCCGCTGGCTGAGGACAGCGAAAACGACGGCGGTATTATGACCTTCAGCGAAGATGATGAAGATAATCTTATTGTTACAGATGAAGCTGATGACAGCGAAGAATTAGTAGCTACCGACGGCTTTGATGATGTGGATATTCAGCCTTTAGTAGATGTGCTGCGTACTTTGCGCGAGCCCGGCGGCTGTCCCTGGGATAGAGAGCAGACCCATGCTTCCATCCGCAGCAATATGATTGAAGAGGTTTACGAATATCTTGAGGCTGTAGATGATGACGATACCGAAGGCATGCGCGAAGAACTGGGCGACGTGCTTATGCAGATTGTTTTCCACGCCCGTATGGCGGAGGAGGCAGGCAGGTTTGACTTGCAGGAAGTTATCGACGAAGTAGTGGATAAGCTCATTCGCCGCCATCCCCATGTTTTTGGTGAAACTCATGTGGATAATTCTGATGATGTTTTGCGTAACTGGGAAGCAATTAAAAAATTGGAAAAAACGGAGCGCAAGCATATTTTAGACGGCGTTTCCCAAGGACTGCCTGCACTGCTGCGCGCTTATAAAATGCAGGGCAAGGCTGCCAAGGTTGGCTTTGACTGGCCTGACAGTGTTGGCGTGTGGAATAAGGTGCAGGAGGAATTGGCAGAGCTACAGGAGGCTTTAGCCGGTGGCAATCGCGAGGCGGCAGAAGCTGAATTAGGCGACGTGCTGTTTGCCGTTGTCAATTATGCGCGCCATTTTAAAATTGAGCCGGAAACAGCTTTAAACGGCACCAACAACCGTTTTGCCAAACGCTTCGGCCATGTAGAAGCCTGCGTTGCTGCCAGCGGCAAAAGCTGGACTGATTTTACTCTTGACGAGTTGGATAAATTTTGGAACGAGGCCAAGCAGGCAGAAAAGCGGGATTAAAGAAATTAATAACAATAAATTTTCTCAAAACGCTTGCAGGAATAGAATATAGAGTGTAGAATATTATTATTGTATAATGAGCCGTGTGCTCTAAAAGCATATATCGATAAAACCTAAAAATGAGGAGGAATATTTTATGAACAAAACTGAATTGATTGCTGCTGTTGCAGAAAAATCCGGCTTGACTAAGAAGGATGTAGAAAAAGCCATTTCCGCTACTTTGGAAACTGTAAAAGAAGAGGTTGCTAAAGGCGGCAAAGTACAGGTTGTAGGTTTCGGCACTTTTGAAGCACGCGCACGTAAAGCTCGCATGGGCAAAAACCCTCAAACCAAAAAGGCAGTAGAGATTCCGGCTGCTACTGTTCCGGCATTTAAAGCAGGCAAAGCATTTAAAGAGGTTGTAAACGCAAAATAATTGCGCTTAAAGTGCCCGGCTGTTATAGTCGGGCATTATGTTTTGTGCTTTTATTGTAGGAGGTCATCATGGCCAGACGCAGAAGACGTATGCCTAAAGGCGTTAAGCTGTTTATATTTTTGCTGGTAGCAGCTTGTATTGCAGTTGTGTGTAAGCAAGAATACCGCATTTATCAAATAGATAGGGAAAAGGCCGCTACGCAGCAGCGTATCAATCAATTAAAAGAGCAAAAGGCGCAGTTGGAAAAGGAACGTAAAAATTTAGACGATCCTCGTTATATTGAAAAATTGGCTCGCGAAAACTATAATATGGTAGGTAAAAACGAGGTTCCCCTTTTCATAATAGACGAACAAAAGAAAGCAGAACAAAAGTAATATACTTTGTTCTGCTTTTTTTGTTGACACTATTAAAATTTTAAGAGTATAATACAATAGTATAAAGAATTTTTAAGGGGGATTTTTTTCTCGATGTCACTTGAAGTAGGTGCAATTGTTGAGGGTGAAGTCACTGGCATCACCAATTTTGGCGCTTTTGTCCAATTACCGGAGGGCAAGGTTGGCCTGATTCATATTTCCGAAGTTTCTAATGTTTATGTTAAAGATGTCCATGACTTTTTAAAAGAGCATGACAAGGTTAAGGTCAAAGTACTGAGTATTGACGAGCGCGGCAAAATAGGCCTGTCCATTAAGCAGCTTACGCCGCCGCCGGCAGCAGCTCCCCAACCGAAGCCCCAGCGTCCGCAGAATGAAAACCGTGAAAGACGCGGTGGTATGCGTGTGCAGAATGCCCGTCCTGTAGCTCCGCTGACTTTTGAAGATAAATTGTCCAAATTCTTAAAGGACAGCGACGACAGAATGCTGGATTTAAAACGTAATACGGAATCTAAACGCGGCGGCCGCGGTGCTAGACGTGAAAGATAAGCTTTAAGGAGCAGGGGCATTCACTCTTGGAGGGATGCCCCTGGTTTTCGTGCAGCTATAACAAGGAGGGCTGCCTATGTTGATTGACCCGCTGATTTTTAAGCTGCACAAAGCCTTGCGCACTGCTTTGTCCGGAGATAGTCATTATCTTCTGGCCGTCAGCGGCGGTTCTGACAGTATGGCGCTGGCTAAGGCCTGCTGCTGTTTACGTGACGAGGGCTGCGGTCAATACAGCGTGTGCCATGTGGAGCACGGCCTGCGCGGCGAGGAGTCGCTGAGGGATATGGCGTTGGTGCAAAAATTCTGCACGCAGCACGCTTTGAACTGCTATGTGCAGCATGTGGATGTACAAGGCTTTGCCGGCAGAGAACGCTTGTCCGTAGAAACTGCGGCGCGTCAGCTGCGTCATGGAGCGCTGCTAAAAGTGGCGCAGGCAATCAACGCCGACGGTATTATCTTCGCCCATAATCAGGATGACCAAGTGGAAACCGTACTGCTGCGTTTGCTGCGGGGAACGAGTTTAAAAGGCCTGGGCGGCATTCGTAGTGTACGCGAAAATCACGTTGGCATTGACAAACTACATCCCTTGCTGGAATTTACGCACCGTCAGCTGGCAGAATATTGCAGGCTGCAGGGTGTAGAATTTTGTCATGACAGCACCAATGACGATGTGCGCTATACACGCAACCGAGTGCGTCACGAGCTGCTTCCTTATTTAGAGCGTACTTTTAACGGCAGTATTAAAGCAAATTTGGCGCGTATGGCTAAGCAGCTGCAAGCGGAGGAGGATTTTTTAGAACGCTCGGCGCTGAGCTGCTTTAATGACGCGCTGCTGGAAAACGGCTTTAAGCAGCAGGCTGTGTGTGTGGATGTTGCTTTGCTTAGGCAGTATTTCAGCGAAAAACATTCGTTGCGTTTAGCGGCAAAAGTGCTGTGTAATGCAGATATGGCTATGCGCAGACGGGTATTACGCTTAGCCTATTATGCTTTAAGCGGCCGGGAGCTGGACAATGAGCGCACTCTTGCTTTAGAGCTGCTGGCAGAAAAAGGTACGGGAGGCAAGGCTGTACAGCTTCCCGGAGGTGTGACTGCCGTTTATTATAAGCAGCAAATCATTTTGAAGAAAAATTAAAGGAGCTTTTATCATGCATGACGATATAAAAAAAGTTTTGTTGACCAAAGAGCAAATTGAAGAACGCGTTAAAGAAATGGGTAGACAAATTACCGAGGATTATCGCGGCAAAGAATTAGTGGTAGTAGTGCTGTTAAGCGGTGCCGCTTGGTTTGCTGCCGATTTGACCCGCGCTATTGATATTCCCCTGCGCGTAGATTTTATGGTTGCTTCCTCCTATGGCAACGGTACCAGCACCAGCGGCAGCGTCAAGGTTAAACTGGACATTCGAGAAAATATTGCCGGGAAGGACGTGCTGCTGGTTGACGATATTATTGATAGTGGCGTAACCTTTGCCGCCATCAGCGACATGCTGCGCCAAAACAAGCCTGCTTCTTTAAAAACCGTAGCTTTGTGCGATAAGGCAGAGCGCCGCATTAACGGTTTGGAAGCTGATTACGTGGGCTTTAAAATTCCCGACGAATTTGTGGTAGGCTTTGGCTTGGATTATGCCGGCGATTATCGCAATTTACCCTATATCGGTGTATTGAAGCCTTCTGTTTACGCCAGAAAATAAAAAGTCTGTGAAAACAGTTGCTAGAAATTGCTTACTATAATATAATAAAACATTATCGGTTAAGTGGAAGGAGGATACGTGCTTGAATAAATTTTTTAAGAACGTACTTTTTTATCTGCTGATAATTATGGTCATTATTTGGATGTTTGATACCTACACGGATAAGAATGCCAAGCCTGTGGAGCTGAGTTATACTAACTTTATGCAGCATGTGCAGGACGAGGAAATCAAGCAAGTAAAAATTGTAGATAATGTTATCAGCGGTAAATTAAAGGATGGCAAAGAATTTTCTACGGTTGCGCCTAATGACAGCAAGCTGGTAGAAAAGCTGGAACAGAAAAAAGTTGATATTAAAGCGGAATTGCCGCCGCAGCCACCTTGGTGGATGAGTATTTTAAGCAGTCTGCTGCCCATGCTGATTATTGTGGGCTTGTGGTTCATGCTTATGAATCAGGGCGGAGCAGGCGGAGGCAAGGTGATGAACTTTGGTAAGAGCCGCGCCCGCCGTTATGACGAAGACAAAATGAAAATAACCTTTAAGGATGTTGCCGGCGCCGAAGAGGCTAAGCAGGAGCTGGAAGAGGTTGTTGAATTTTTGAAGAGCCCGCAGAAGTACAATGAGCTGGGAGCTAAAATTCCTAAAGGCGTTTTACTTTACGGCCCTCCGGGTACTGGTAAAACCTTGTTGGCTAAAGCTGTTGCCGGTGAAGCAGGCGTACCGTTCTTTAGCATTTCCGGTTCTGACTTTGTGGAAATGTTTGTGGGCGTAGGCGCTTCCCGCGTGCGCGATTTGTTTGACCAAGCGAAAAAAAGCGCGCCCTGCATTGTGTTTATTGACGAGATTGATGCTGTAGGTCGTCAGCGCGGCGCAGGTTTGGGCGGCGGTCATGACGAACGCGAACAGACATTGAACCAATTACTGGTAGAAATGGACGGCTTTAGTGCTAACGAAGGCATTATTATGATTGCCGCAACCAACCGTCCCGATATTCTTGACCCGGCGCTGCTGCGTCCCGGCCGCTTCGACCGTCAAATCGTGGTAGACCGTCCGGATATTAAAGGCCGCACGGAAATTTTGAAGGTACACTGTAAGGGTAAGCCTGTGGGTCAGGATGTTTCCCTTGACGTTATCGCTCAACGTACACCCGGCTTTACCGGCGCCGATTTGTCCAATTTGGTCAACGAAGCTGCATTGCTTACTGCCCGTCGCGATAAAAAGGTCATCAACATGCCGGAAATGGAAGAAGCTGCCGAGCGCGTTATTATGGGTCCTGAACGCAAGAGCCGCGTCATCAGCGACAAGGAAAAACGCCTTACCGCATACCATGAGGGCGGACATACTATTGTAGGTATGCTTTTAACCCATACTGACCCTGTGCATAAGGTAACGATTATTCCTCGCGGACGTGCAGGCGGCTATACCTTAAGCCTGCCTAAAGAAGATAAATATTACGCTACCCGCAGCGAAATGCTGGACGAGCTGAAAGTTCTTTTAGGCGGACGCGTAGCCGAAGCATTGGTGCTGAAAGAAATTTCCAGCGGCGCCAGCAACGATTTGCAGCGCGCCACCCAATTAGCGCGCCAGATGATTTGCGAATATGGCATGAGCGAAAATATCGGCCCTGTAACCTTTGGCCATCGTCAGGATCAGGTATTCTTAGGCCGCGATATTGCCCGCGATAAGGATTACAGCGAGGAAGTAGCAGCAGAAATTGATAAGGAAGTTCGTTCTTTCTTAGAAGATGCTTACGCTGCTACGGAAAAACTGCTCAGCGACAATCTTGATAAGCTGCATGTAATTGCTCAAGCCTTGATGGAAAAGGAAACCTTGGAAGAAGAGGAAATCAAGCAGCTCATCAAATATGGTCATATCCTCACTGCCGAAGAAAAGCTGTATTTAGTGCAGCAATCTGTGGCAGAGGAAGAAGTGCAGAATGAGCAATCTGCTCAAGCTGAGAACACTGACGAGCAAGCATAAAATTAGGCACAATTTTGGGAAACCAAAATTGGATAGCGCCAAAATATTTTAGAAAAAATAAAAGCAGAGAGTTAATCACTTTGTAGGTGATTGGCTCTCTGCTTTTTTGTTGTTTTTAACGTATATAAGTTGTTGTTTATAGAGCAAAACACGCCGGAAATAAATGTGTGTAATAATTATCCGCGTGGCTATTTTGCTTTGATGTGGTTTGTTTTTTATCCTTGTACCTTAGCCATAAATTTTTCGTTGTCAATAATAAAACGCTCATGGGTACCTTTGCCGATAACACCTTTGCTATCCTGCGCTTCTATGGCGAAGGTCAGCTTTCTGCCGTCAACTGCTGTCAAAGCAGCTGTTGCCAGCACTGTTTCGTTAAGAGCGGTAGCGCGGTCGTGGGTAATATTCAGGCTGATGCCTACGGTGCCGCTGCCTGCTGCAAGGTGAGCGTTCACGGCTGCGCAGGCAGCTTCTTCCATTAACGCGCACATAGCGGGAGTAGCAAAGACAGGCAGGCTGCCGCTTTTCATGGCTGCGGCGGTGTTGGCAGCGGTAACGGTAGTGCTGGCGGAGCCTGTGAGACCGAGAGGTAAATTGTTTACATTGATATTATTCATGCTTTTTCTCCTTCTTAGATTGAAATGTATAGTATAGGTTAGTTAATGATTTTTCTCTAGCGTGCAGGCGGCACGTATGCGTGATATTTAGGCAAGGTCTTTTGTAAGCAAAAGACCTTGAGAGAAAACTTCGCGCTTTTAAAAAGCGCGGGAAACAGCGGCTTTCACCCTCAAGGGGCGCAATGTGCCTCGCCGCAAAAGTCTAGCAAAAGGGCTTTACCATTTTTCTTGGCGTACAGGCGGCACGTATGCATGATATTTAGGCAAGGTCTTTTGTAAGCAAAAGACCTTGAGAGAAAACTTCGCGCTTTCAAAAGCGCGGGAAACAATCGCTTTTTGCCTCGCCGCAAAAAGCTTAGCAAAAAAGGCTTTACCATTTTCCTTGGACTAGCAGTGCTTGCATTTGGCTACTGCTTTTGTGTTCGTGGTTCCAGGTAATTTATTTTTGGCGATTTATGGCTTTTGTGGCTGCCGCAAAGTGAATTGTAGTTTTTATGTGCTAAAGTGGTTAAGCAGATTAAGTTAGTTGTACAGCGCGATAGCGTAGTCTCTGTAAATTGTAAATGAGTTTTTCGATTTAACGTTATCAAGATGAAGCCTGTGAGTCTTGTCACTTGCAAGTAAGGCTCTTTTTGCATACTTTTTCTTGCCTAAAGAAAAAGTATGATTTAACCATGCTGAAGTTTGTGTAAACGTTTATATTATCACGGAGTGAAGATAGCGTCTTTTAGTGAGTGAGGGCATGGAAGCATAGAAATTGAGCAATGTTTGAGCGCAGCGAGTTTTGCGAGATTTCGTCATGCTTCCGCCCGCAATGAGCGTGAAAAAACCGCGTTGAACGAGTGATAATAAATCGCTTAACGATGTCAATCTTTTTGCTTTTTATATAATAATCTAAGCAGACGCAAAAAACAAGAAAATTATACCAATAGTTACATGTTTGTGAAATTCCTTGTCCGCACATAAAATCTACTTACACGGAGTTTCTAGATGTGTTATAATAAAATCAAGGAAAATCTACCTGGTTTTGGTATGTTGGAGGTGTCCTTTATGAGTTTGGAATTTAATAAAACTACTTTTTTAAAAATATATACCGGCGAGGACGTAATCTGCAACGATATTCCTTTGTACAAGGCTATCCTGCGTGAGGCGCGCCGCTTAGGCTTGGCAGGCGGCACGGTAATGAGAGGCATTGAAGGCTATGCCACTAAAGTACGCGGCGTGGGACGCGCTGTGAACACTTTCATCAGCGGCAATGCCAATCTGCCTGTGGTTGTAGAAATTGTTGATAAACGCGAAAATATTGATAAAATCCTGCCCTGGCTTGAGAAAAATGCGACCAGCGCTTTGGTGCTGGTAGAAGAAAGCACCTATATGGTTACAAACTATATGCGTGAAAAAGGCTATGCCGACAAAGTTGTCAATGCTGCGCCGGCAAAACAGCAGATGCAGCAACAGCAATAATTTTTATATAAGCAAAAACCGCAGTCCAAAGGTTTTGAGCTGCGGTTTTTTGTGGCGTTCCGAAAGGAGTACACTATGAGTGAAGAAACCAAACAAAATGCAGCTGAGGAAGAAGTAAAAACCGCTGAAGTTATTGACGACCGTATGCGCGAGGAAGAAGCGGAGAATTTGTGCCGCTGGGCAGCAGCTCGCGCCGGTGTGATTGTAGTAGCACCGCTTTTGGGAACTATGAGCTTGGTGGCTAACGAAATTTATATGATAATCAAATTAGGTAAGGTTTATGGTGAAGAAATTTCCGAGCAGGCGGCTGTGAGCGTTTTAGGCAGTTTAGGCGCATATTTTGTAGGCAGCACTCTGTCCACGCTGATTCCTTTCCCGCCCTTGCAGATTCCTGTGGCAGTAGGCACTACTTACGCTTTAGGGCGTGTAGTAACCGAATGGCTGAAGGCAGGCAAGCCCAAGGATATGAGTCCTTTTAAAACCGTTTATGATGACGCTATGAATATGGCGAAGAAAAATCTTGATATTTTCAAAAATAACCCCCACAAGGACGAGCCTTTGGGCAACGAAAAACAGCATTACGATGTGTAAAAGCTACAAATTTGGGAGGAAATTATGTACGATATAGCTATTATTGGCGGCGGACCGGCCGCGATTTTTGCAGCCTATGAGTTTGCGCTGAAATATCCGTCGCTGCGTTTGGTGATGTTGGAAGCAGGTAATGCCATTGATAAGCGTTTTTGTCCCTTGGCTTCTAAAAAGGTTGACCATTGCATTAACTGTAAGCCTTGCAGCATTATGCGCGGCTTTGGCGGTGCCGGTGCGTTTTCTGATGGTAAGTATAATTTTACTACGGAGTTTGGCGGCTGGCTTAACGAATATCTGCCGGAGGAAAAGGTTATTGAACTCATAGATTATGTGGATGAGTTAAACTGTCGTCACGGTGCGCCCGGAGAATATTTTTCTACTAAAAACAGCGATATTGGCCGTCAGGCGCTGAAATATGATTTGCATCTTTTAAATGCCAAGGTGCGTCACTTAGGCACGGAAAATAACTTGGTTATTATGGAGAATATCTATAAATTTTTGCAGGGGAAAATGGAAATCCGCTGTAATACTGCTGTAGAGCAAATCAATGTGCAGGAGGACGGCAGTTTCGTGCTGGATTTGGCGGATAAAGGCCAAATCGCCTGCAAATATCTCATTGCCGCCCCAGGACGCGCAGGTGCCGAATGGTACAGCGAGCAGTGCCGCAGCCTGGGACTTAGCTTTATCAATAATCAGGTGGATATTGGCGTGCGCGTGGAGGTGCCGGCAGACGTTTTTAAGCATATTACCGACGAGGTTTATGAGGCGAAAATTCTTTACCGCACTCAGGTGTATAACGATATGGTGCGTACCTTCTGCATGAATCCCTACGGCTATGTGGTTGCGGAAAATACCGACGGTATTATTACGGTTAACGGTCATAGCTACCGCGACCCCAAGCTGCACAGCAAAAATACCAATTTTGCGCTGTTAGTCAGCAGCAAATTTACCGAGCCCTTTCATGAGCCGCTGCAATATGGCAAGCGCATTGCGTCCTTCTCCAATATGCTTGGCGGCGGTGTTATCGTGCAGCGCTTTGGCGATTTAATCAAAGGACGTCGTACTAACGAAAAGCGTATTTTAAAAAGCTTTACTAAGCCGACCTTGAGCGCTACGCCGGGAGATTTAAGCTTAGTCTTGCCTAAACGTCAGTTAGATGATATCATTGAAATGATATATGCCTTGGACAAAATTGCTCCGGGCATGGCCAACGCAGATACGCTGCTGTACGGTGTGGAGGTTAAATTTTACAGTGCCCGCTTAGAGCTGGACGGTAATTTGGAAACGAAAATTCCCAATATGTTTGCTATCGGCGACGGTGCGGGCATTACTAGAGGTTTATCCCAGGCCAGCGCTTCAGGCGTGTGGGTAGCTCGAGTGATTGGCCAAAGAATTGAGGAAGGTGTTTAAACAGTGAATTTTGAGTTTTTTGCATTTTTAGTATTCATGTCTTTTGTATCCTTTGCCACGGCATTTTTGGCTTATGGAATGGTAGTGCGCTTTATGGGTAAGGAAGGTACCTTCGCTCGCATGGGACAGGTAATTTTGGTGCCTGCCTGCGTAATATTTTATGACTTTATCTGCATGGCCGCTCCCGAAGGCTACAGATATTTGTTAGGCGGCCTGCCGCTTTTAGCCGTAGCCGGCTTGGCTTTATATTATCGCTTTGTCAAGGGCGAGGATTTTGCTAATCCCGAAAAAACTCCTACTGAATTGGCGCAGGCTAATAATGAGCCGAAAAAATTCAGTAAAAAATCTGCCCGTATCCACGCTGCCAGAAAAAAACGCGGCCGTGAATAAAATTCTCCCGGCAAGCAGGAAAATCTGTTAAGAAAAGCGAATATATTCTATAATAGATAAATCTTTGAATTAGTAATCTGCATAGACATGGAGGTGTCGGTTATGTTTAAAAAAATTCTTGTTCCCGTAGATGGCAGCGAAGGTTCTTGGAGAGCATTGAGCACTGCTGTGCAGCTTGGTAAAAAGTTTGATAGCGAATTATTGGTTGTTAATGTTATCCAGCCTTATAATAACGCCGCTTTGCTGGCTATTCCCTTGGATAACGCTACGGTAACCCAGGGCAACAGCGAGCTGGAAAAAATCGGCGACAAGGTTTTGGAAATGGCAGAAGATCGTTTGGCTGATTATCCCTTTAAGACGGAATATAGTTTAGAGGTAGGTCATCCGTCCGAGCGCATTATCGCTTTGGCTAAAAAAGCTAATGCCGACGCTATTGTTATTGGCAGCCGCGGCTTATCCGGTATCGCCGAATTTTTCTTAGGCAGCGTCAGCTCCAAGGTTTCTCAATACGCAACCGTACCTGTTTTGATAGTGAAATAAAATGCTGCGGCGGATACTTGTGCCCATTGATGGTACTGAATGTTCTTGGCGTGCTTTGGAATATGCCTGTGAACTTGTACGTTTTACTAGCGGCAGCCTAGTTGTTATGACCGTCAACAGCGGCAGACAGAAAGAAACTGTTCTTGAGGTTGCTGGGGATGTTCTTTTTGCTCAAATCGGCAACGAAGTTTTGGACGCTGCAAATGCTGTCTTAGCCGGAAAAAATATAGATTGTACTTATCTATTGGAAAACGGCGGCAATATAGCAGATAATATTTTGCGCACAGTGGAGGAAGAACACTGTGATGGTATTGTTTTAGGCAGCAGAGGCTTGGGAATTTTGGAAGGCTTTTTGCGCAGCAGCGTCAGTCAAATAGTCTTAGAAAATGCTTCTGTTCCTGTGACAATTGTAAAATAATTTATATGAGGAGGTGCCTGGCTTGAGGTATCTCCTTTTTTTCACATGTGTAAAAATTATGTATACATTGTTATTTCAAGGTGCTTTGGGTTTTACAAAAGAGCGTAGATAGTGTATACTGAATTTGTCAGTAGAATATATTTCGTGCTGAATATCAGAAAGTTTTTATTATATTTTATAGAAAGAAGGGAATCTCATGGTCAAAATGAAAACTATGGATGGCAACACAGCTGCTGCATATATTTCTTATGCCTTTACTGATGTTGCTGCAATTTATCCTATTACTCCTTCCTCTCCTATGGCAGAGGTTGTTGACGAATGGTCCGCTCAAGGAAAGAAAAATATTTTTGGTCAATCTGTAAAGCTTTTGGAAATGCAGTCTGAGGCAGGTGCTGCAGGTGCGGTACACGGCTCCTTACAATCTGGTGCTCTTACTACTACTTATACTGCTTCTCAGGGCTTACTTTTAATGATTCCTAATATGTATAAAATGGCCGGCGAGCTGCTGCCTGCTGTTTTCCATGTATCTGCCCGCGCTTTAGCAACCAGCTCTCTGTCTATTTTTGGCGACCATCAGGATGTTATGGCTTGCCGTCAAACTGGCTTTGCTCTGTTGGCTGAGGGCAGTGTGCAAGAGGTTATGGACTTGGCTGGCGTAGCACATTTGTCTGCTGTTAAAGCTCGTGTGCCGTTCTTAAATTTCTTCGACGGCTTCCGTACCTCTCATGAAATTCAAAAAATTGAGGTTTTGGAATACGAGGACTTGGCTAAGCTGCTGGATATGGAGGCTGTGGCTGAATTCCGTAAACGCGGCTTGAATCCTGACAATCCTGTTATCCGCGGTACTGCGCAGAATCCGGATATTTATTTCCAAACTCGTGAAGCTGTCAACGGCTATTACGACGCTCTGCCGGAAATTGTAGAAAGCTACATGGGTGAAATCAATAAGCTTACCGGCCGCGATTATCACCTGTTTAATTATTATGGTGCTAAGGATGCCGAAAATATTATTATTACCATGGGTTCCAGCTCCGAAACTGTGCGCACCGTAGTAGATTCTTTGAACGCGCAGGGACAGAAACTTGGCGTATTGGTAGTGCATCTGTATCGTCCTTTCAGTATTAAGCATTTTATGGACGCTATTCCTGAAACCGTAAAACGCATTGCTGTTTTGGATCGCACCAAAGAGCCCGGTTCCTTGGGCGAGCCTTTGTACTTGGATGTGCGCAACGCTTTCTATACCAGCAAACGTAACCCGCTTATCGTTGGCGGCCGTTATGGCTTAGGTTCCAAGGATTTGCTGCCCGGTGATATTGTTGCCGTATTCAATAATCTTGCTAGCGACGAACCGAAAAACGGCTTTACCATTTCCATTACCGACGACGTTACCAATACCTCTCTGCCTTGCGTTGAGGGTGTGGACGTTACCGCAGCCGGTACTAAGGCCTGCAAATTCTGGGGACTTGGCTCTGACGGTACCGTTGGCGCCAATAAGAGCGCTATTAAAATCATCGGCGACTATACCGACATGTACGCTCAAGGCTATTTCTCCTATGATAGTAAAAAATCCGGCGGCGTAACCGTTTCCCATCTGCGTTTCGGTCATACTCCGATTATGGCTCCGTATTTAATCAATATGGCTGATTTTGTTGCCGTACATAATCAATCCTATGTACATAAATATGACGTTGCCGCAGGCCTCAAAAAGGGCGGCACCTTCCTCTTAAACTGCAACTGGACTGTCGACGAGCTGGACGCACAGCTGCCAGGTCAGCTGAAACGCTATATCGCGCAAAACGATATTAAAATGTACATTATTGATGCAGTAAAAATTGCTCAGGAAATTGGTTTAGGCGGCCGCATCAACATGATTATGCAGTCTGCTTTCTTCAAGCTGGCTGATATTATTCCTTTGGCTGACGCTGTAAAATATCTGAAAGACGCTGTTGAGCATTCCTATGGCAAAAAAGGTCAAAACGTTGTTGACATGAATAACGCCGCTATTGATAAGGGTATTGACGCTATTATTCCGGTAGAAATTCCTGCGGCTTGGGCTAACGCAGAGGATACTCTAAGCGCAGCTGAGACCGGCAACGAATTTGTGGATAAGCTGCTTGTTCCCATGAATCGTTTGGAAGGCGACAAGCTGCCTGTCAGCGCTTTTAAAGAGCATATGGACGGCACCTTCCCCAGCGGCACTGCTGCTTACGAAAAACGCGGCATTGCTATTGACGTTCCGGAATGGCAGATGGATTCCTGCATTCAATGTAACCAATGCGCCTTTGTCTGCCCCCATGCAGCAATTCGCCCGGTACTTTTGACGGAAGAAGAGGCTGCTAAAGCTCCGGCAACACTGGCTTCTAAGCCTGCTATCGGCGCTAAGGGTCTGCGCTTTGCTATCAGCGTATCTCCGCTGGACTGCGCAGGCTGTGGCAACTGCGCTCAGGTTTGCCCAGCTCCTAAGGCTAAAGCTTTGGTTATGAAACCGTTGGAAACTCAAATGCCTAAGGCCGAGGCTTGGGAATACAGCCAAAAAGAGGTTGCTCCCAAAGCTAATCCTTTAAATAAGAAAACCATGAAGGGTATTCAATTTGAGAAACCCTTGCTGGAGTTCAGCGGTGCCTGCGCAGGCTGCGGCGAAACTCCTTATGCTAAGCTGGTAACTCAACTGGTTGGCGACAGAATGATGATTGCTAATGCAACGGGCTGTACCTCTATTTGGGGCGCTTCCGCTCCCTCCATGCCGTACACCAAAAACAGCGCCGGTCACGGTCCTTCCTGGGCTAACTCCCTCTTTGAGGATAACGCTGAATATGGCTTAGGCATGTTCTTAGGCGTAAAACAATCCCGCGAACGCGTTGCTGAAAAGGTAAAGGCTATGCTGGCTGGCGAGCTGCCCGAGGATTTGAAGGCCGCTTTGGCAGACTGGCTGGAGAATATGAACGAAAGCGAAGGTACCCGCCAGCGCGCAGACGCTTTGACTGCCGTACTGGCAACCTATAAGGATAAATGCGCTAAATGTGCTGACCTTTACGCTGAAAAACAATTCTTTGTAAAACGAAGTCACTGGATTTTTGGCGGCGACGGTTGGGCTTACGATATTGGCTACGGCGGCTTAGATCACGTGCTGGCTTCCGGTGAGAACGTTAACGTTATGGTATTCGATACAGAAGTATATTCCAACACCGGCGGTCAATCCTCTAAATCTACTCCGACTGCTGCTATCGCTAAATTTGCTGCCAGCGGCAAAAAGACCAAAAAGAAAGATTTGGGCATGATGGCCATCAGCTACGGCTATGTATATGTGGCACAGGTTGCTATGGGCGCAGACAAGAACCAAACCTTAAAGGCTATTGCCGAAGCTGAGGCTTACGACGGACCGTCCCTGATTATTGCTTACGCACCCTGCATTAACCACGGTCTGAAAATTGGTATGGGCTGCAGCCAGCTGGAAGAAAAACGCGCCGTTGAGTGCGGCTATTGGGCAACCTACCGCTATAATCCGGAGCTGAAAGCAGCAGGTAAGAATCCGTTCATTCTTGATTCCAAAGAGCCTACCGCCAACTTCCGCGAATTCCTCATGGGCGAAGTTCGTTACAGCTCCTTGGCTAAAATGTTCCCGGATACTGCCGAAGCACTTTTTGAAAAGACCGAAAACGACGCTAAAACTCGTCTGGAAGGCTATAAAAAATTGGCAAGCCAAGAATAAAATAGCTTGATAACTGTATAGAAAAATCCCCACGGATAACTATATCTGTGGGGATTTTTTGTAGCTTAAACATTATTGGTAAACAAAGGTAAAGCTTATTTTTAATCTGCAAGCAGCAGCTAACTTAAATTATAAATTAGCTTAAACTTTTCACAAAATTCTCTTGACAAACAAATAAAGCTGATGTAAACTTTATTGCGTAGTTAGAAGTATCTAACTACATATATTTTTGCAGTTGAGTTAGCAGATGCTTACGAAAATATCGGGAGGAAATGATGATGCCTTTACTAATGGCCGGACTGGGAGAAACCAACAAAATAGTTACCGTTAAAGGTAAGGAAGAAACTAAACGCTTTTTAGCAAATTTAGGTTTTGTTCAGGGCGCGGAGATTACCGTTGTCAATGAGTTTAACGGCAATTTGATTGTGAATGTCAAAGATGCCCGCGTTGCTTTAAGCAAGGTGATGGCAGCGAAAATTTTTATTTGATTTAGTGTAGATTTTAAGGAGGGTGCTATGAAAACATTAAAGGAAGTCGCCGTCGGCGAAAAAGCAATCGTCAAAAGATTGACCGGTGAAGGAGCGCTGAAACGCCGTATTATGGATATGGGCGTAACTAAGGGCGTAGAGATTTATGTGCGTAAGGTAGCTCCTTTGGGCGATCCTATGGAGGTTACGGTGCGCGGTTATGAGCTGAGCCTGCGTAAAAGCGAAGCGGAAAACATTTTGGTAGAGTAAGGAGGAGCGGTAATGAAGGAAATTAAAATTGCGTTGGTAGGCAACCCTAATTGCGGCAAAACTACTATGTTTAACGAATTAACCGATTCCAAGCAATATGTAGGCAACTGGCCCGGCGTTACCGTAGAGAAAAAAGAGGGACGCCTTAAAGGCCATGACCAGGTTATTGTAACAGATCTTCCGGGTATCTATTCCTTGTCTCCGTATACCTTGGAGGAGGTTATTTCGCGTAAATATCTGCTGGAAAATAAAGTAGACGCTATTTTAAATTTAGTTGACGGTTCTAATATCGAGCGTAATTTGTACTTGACTACGCAAATTGCAGAGATGGGCGTACCTGTTGCTATAGCCATGAATATGATGGATATTGTGCGTCAAAATGGTGATCGGCTAAACTTAAAAAAGCTTTCTGAAGCATTGGGCTGTCCTATTGTGGAAACCTCTGCTCTGCGCGGCGAGGGTATCCGGGAGGCTGCCGAGACCGCCGTAAAGATGGCGGGAGCTGCTGCTCCTAAATATATGCATTTTTGTGATGAGGTAGAAGCTGCGCTGCAGGCTATTATGCAGCTGGTAGGTCATAAAATTGCGGGTGCCGGTGAACGTTGGCTGGCTGTAAAAATTTTTGAGCGTGATGCCCAAATTATGGAGACGCTTAATTTTACCCAAGCCGAACAAGAACGCTTGGAAGAAATTATTACTGCCTGTGAGGATGTGCTGGACGATGACAGCGAAAGCATTATCACTAATGAGCGCTACAACTATATTACAGATTTAATCAGTAAAACTGTTGTCAAAGGACAAATTGGTTTGACGACATCTGACAAAATCGACCGCATTGTGACTAACCGTTTTTTGGCGCTGCCGATTTTTGCCATGGTAATGTTTTTGGTTTATTACATTGCCGTTGATTCTTTAGGTACCATTGTAACTGACTTTACCAATGATACCTTGTTTGGCGAGTGGATTATGCCTTGGGTGCAGGAAAAGCTGGAAGCTGCAGGTACCGAAAACTGGCTTGTTTCTTTAGTAGTCGACGGCATTATCGGCGGTATCAGCGCTCCGCTGGGCTTTGCTCCGCAAATGGCTATCGTATTTTTGCTGCTTAGCTTTTTGGAGGACTGCGGGTATATGGCGCGCGTGGCTTTTATTATGGACCGTTTCTTCCGCCAGTTTGGCATGAGCGGTAAAAGCTTTATTCCCCTACTGATTTCCTCTGGCTGCGGCGTGCCCGGTATTATGGCAAGCCGTACCATTGAAAACGAAAAGGACCGCCGCTTGACCATTATGACCACTACCTTTATTCCCTGTGGTGCAAAACTGCCGGTTATCGCGCTCTTGAGCGGCGCTATTATGGGCGGTGAATGGTATATGGCGCCCATCATGTACTTTATCGGCTTCTTTGCCGTAGTTACCTCCTGCATTATTTTGAAAAAGAGCGAGCTGTTCGCCGGTGAGCCTGCACCCTTTGTTATGGAAATGCCGCCGTATCATTTGCCCGCTGCGAAAAACGTGCTGCTGCATACCTGGGAGCGCGTAGCAGGCTTTCTCAAAAAGGCCGGTACGATTATTTTCCTGTGCTGTGTAGCTATGTGGTTTTTGGCTAGCTACGGCTTTGTGGACGGCAGCCTGACTATGGTAGCAGAAACCGAGCAGAGCTTGATTGCCGTAATTGGCTCCGGTTTGGCGCCTGTTTTTGCTCCCTTAGGCTTTGCCAGCTGGCAGGCTGTGGCTGCCGCTTTTTCCGGCTTTGTAGCTAAGGAAGCTATTGTCAGCACCTTGGCGATTCTTGCCGGTTTGGCTGAGGCTACGGAAGAAGAGCCCGATTTGTGGAATGCCGTTATGGCTATGTTCCCCAGCGCTGTGGCCGCCTTCTCCTTCTTGGTGTTCAACCTGCTGGATTCTCCGTGCCTGGCAGCAATTTCCACTATGAGTCAGGAAATGAACAGTAAAAAATGGACTGTTTGTACTATTTTATTCCAAAACCTGTATGCTTATAGTGTGTGCTTGGTAATGTACCAGCTGGGGCGTGTGTTTGTAGGCGGAGAAGCCTTTAACGCGGGAACAGCGGTAGCAGTAATGTTCTTGGTTGGCTTTGTGTATCTTTTGGCGCGTCCTGCCAAAAAGAGCGGCAAAAGCGTTTTGAGTGCAGAAGCGTAAAATTTATAGATAAGAGAAACGAGGTGGAAGCATGGCGAATTGGATAGTAGCGTTAATAATTATCGGCGCCGTATATTTGGCGGCAAAAAATATTTGGCATACGCATAAGCAGGGCGGCTGCGTGGGCTGCGACGCCTGCACTAAGGGCTGCTGCCATTGCACCAATATCAAAATGTCTAAAATGCAGTCTGCAAAGCAGTAAGTTGTAATTTGTGACTGTTTTAGACACTAGATATTGTGGTATAAAAGAAAAACTTCTACACCATCTTGACAATTAAAGATAATAAGCTATAATAGAAGTACAATCTAAGACAATACAGATTCCTGACGGATGAGTGGAGCTTACCACGTGGGCTGTATTGTGATGTAGCCGACCGTCTGGGCAAGCACCTGCTGCCCAGACTTTTTTTATTGCTTTATACAAAGCAATAGCAAGGTCCGGGGGCGGTGCTTCAATTTTATTTATCATAAAGAAGAGAGGTAATCACAATGCAGCAAAAGAAAAATAAATGGCTCATAGTTTTGGCAGCCATCGGGATTCATATTTCCATAGGATCTGTGTATGCGTGGAGCGTTTTAACCCGTCCCATTATGGAGGCGATGGGCTTTAGCTTACAGCAGGTAACTTGGACCTTTAGCTTGGCAATTTTATTTTTGGGCACTTCCGCAGGTTTTTTAGGCACCTATGTGGAGCGCATGGGACCGCGTAAGAGTGGACTTATTGCCGCCGCCTTTTTCGGTACGGGTATGCTGGGCACTGCCTACGCTTTAACTCAGCACAGCTTAATGCTGATGTATTTATTTTACGGCGTTATCGGCGGCATTGGCTTGGGAACCGGTTACATTACGCCGGTGTCCACGCTGGTAAAATGGTTTCCCAATAACCGCGGCTTAGCGACAGGCCTAGCTATTATGGGTTTTGGCTTTGCCAGTCTCATTGCCGGTCCCTTAATGCAGCTTTTGATTGCCGAATATGGCTTGATTCAAAACTTTATCATTTTAGGCTGCGTATATATTGTGGTGATGGTTTGCTCCGCTCTGTATTTGGAGCCGCCCCAAATGCCGGAAATTACTGTTAAAGGTACCTATAAGATACAAGCAGATGTTAACCAGCCTAAGCAGTACACTGTTAGCGAAGCTATGAAAACCTGGCAGTTTTACGCTCTGTGGTGGGTGTTCTTTACTAATATTACCTGCGGTATCGGTTTATTGGCAGTGGCTTCTCCCATGGCGCAGGAGGTAATTAAAATGTCACCTATGGCTGCGGCTTCCATGGTAGGTATTATCGGCCTCTTAAACGGCGGCGGACGCATTTTCTGGTCGACCATTTCTGACTATATTGGCAGACGTAATACCTATATTGCTTTCTTCGCCATTGAGATTATTGCTTTCTATATGTTGGCAGGCGTAACGGACAGCTTTTTGTTCCAAACTCTGATTTTCTTGATTATTACCTGCTACGGCGGCGGTTTTTCCTGTATGCCTGCCTATTTAAGCGATATTTACGGTACCAAGCAGTTAAGCGCCATTCACGGACGTATTTTGACGGCCTGGGGTTTGGCAGGTATTGCCGGCCCCTTGCTGCTCAGCCAAATTTACGAGCGCACCCATAGCTACAGCGTGACGCTGTACTTTTTCAGCGCTTGCTTTGTTGTAAGCCTGGCTATTGCCGTGGTGCTGAAATACAAAGCAGAAATTAAATAAAAAGCTGCCGCACAAGAAAATTGTTGACACCTGCGCGGTAAATTGCTAAGATATAATGTATAAAATTTATATACCTAAAAGCAAGGAACGGAAGGATTTTTATCGGTAGGCGCTAGAGAGAGGCAGCGGTTGGTGCAAGCTGCGCGCCAAGATAAAAATTGTAGTCCGGGAGCCGTCCCGCTGAAATATAAGTAAGCAGGAACGTTTGCACACGTTACGTGCTTTGAGTGCTTTGCGTTTGCTGCGCGAAGAAGATAGGTGGTACCGCGATAATATGCGCCCTGTCCTTTTTAGGACGGGGCTTTTTTAATTAAGGAGGATTTACAATGGGCGAGGAGCACAATATTCCCAAGGTTTATGACCCTGCTGCCGTTGAGAAAAAATGGTATGAGTTTTGGGAAAAAAATCGTTATTTTCATGCAGAGGTAGAGGAAGGCAACAAGGCGTTCAGCATTGTTATTCCGCCTCCGAACATCACCGGCCAATTACACATGGGTCACGCACTGGACAACACTTTGCAGGATATTTTAATCCGCTGGCACCGCATGATGGGCCACAATACTCTGTGGATGCCCGGCTATGACCATGCAGGTTTGGCTACACAGATTAAAGTAGAAGAAGTAATTAAAAAAGAAGAGGGCAAGACCCGTTACGATTTGGGACGCGAGGAATTTTTAAAGCGCGTTTGGGCTTGGAAGGAGCAATACGGCGACCGTATCATCAACCAGCTGAAGCATTTGGGCGTTTCCTGCGATTGGGAGCGCAAACGCTTTACCATGGACGAGGGCTGCTCCAAGGCTGTGCGCGAGGTTTTCTGCACCCTGTTTGAAAAGGGTTTGATTTATAAAGGCACCCGTATTACCAACTGGTGCGTAAACTGCAACACTGCACTTTCTGATATTGAAGTAGAGCATAAGGACGATCCGGGTCATTTGTGGTATTTCCGTTATCCGGTTGTGGAAGAAGAAGGCACCTATCTGACCATTGCCACCACCCGTCCGGAAACCATTCCCGGCGATACTGCTGTAGCAGTTAATCCTGCTGATCCACGCTATGGTCATTTAGTAGGAAAAAATTTGCGCTTGCCTGCTAACGGACGCATTATTCCTATTATTGCCGACAGCTATGTTGATTTGGAATTTGGTACCGGCGCTGTAAAAATTACTCCGTCCCACGACCCCAACGACTATGAAATGGGTATCCGCCACAATCTGCCCAGCGTGGTAGTTATCGGTATGGACGGCAAAATGACTGCCGAAGCCGGCAAATACGAAGGTCAAACCCGCGAAGAATGCCGCAAAAATATTGTTGCCGATTTAGAGGCCGAGGGCTATCTGGTAAAAATCGAAGAGCACGCTCATGCTGTTGGTCACTGCCAACGCTGCGGCTGCGTTGTAGAGCCTTTGGTTTCTACTCAATGGTTTGTAAAAATGGAGCCTTTGGTTAAGGCTGCCGTAGACTGCGTAAATGACGGCCGCACTCAATTTGTGCCGGAACGCTTTACCAAAACCTATACCGGCTGGATGGATAATATCCGCGACTGGTGTATTTCCCGTCAGATTTGGTGGGGCCACCGTATTCCCGTTTGGTACTGCGACGACTGCGGCGAAATGTCCGCCAGCCGTACCGATTTAACCGTATGTCCCAAATGCGGCAGCGCGCATATCCATCAGGACGAGGATGCTTTAGACACTTGGTTCAGCAGCGCTTTGTGGCCGTTCTCCACTATGGGCTGGCCGGATAAAACTCCGCTCTTAAAGCAATTCTATCCCACCAGCGTTTTGGTAACCGGCTACGATATTATTTTCTTCTGGGTTGCCCGTATGCTGATTATGGGTATGGAATTTATGAAGGATATTCCTTTTGACAAGGTATTCATCCACGGCTTAGTACGCGACAGCCAGGGACGCAAAATGTCTAAATCCCTGGGCAACGGTATCGACCCCTTGGAAGTTATTGATAAATACGGTGCCGATACTCTGCGTTTTATGCTGATTACCGGCAATACTCCGGGCAACGATATGCGCTTCTACTGGGAGCGTGTGGAGGCAACCCGCAACTTTGCCAATAAGATTTGGAACGCTTCCCGCTTTGCCTTGATGAATATGGAGGGCTATGACCCCAACGCTAAGCTGGCTCCGTACACCTTAGCTGATAAATGGATTCTTTCCCGCCTGCAGCACACTTCTAAAGACGTTACCGAAATGCTGGAAAAATTCGAACTGGGCGAAGCAGGCCGCATGATTTACGACTTTATCTGGGGTGAAGTATGCGACTGGTATATTGAACTGGCTAAACCGCGTCTGTACAATAAAGAAAACGCTGAAGAACGCGCTACGGCGCAGCATGTTTTGGCTAAGGTGCTCACCAGCGCTATGCAGCTTCTGCATCCTTACATGCCGTTTATTACGGAAGAAATTTATCAATGCCTGCCCCATGAAGCAAGCAGCATTATGATTTCTAAGTGGCCGTTTGCCGAAGAAGCGCTGATTGACGACGAAGCAGAACGCCTGATGGGAGCTATTATGGAAAGCATTAAGGCTGTCCGCAATATGCGTGCCGAAGTAAACGTACCGCCCGGAAAGAAAGTTCCTGCCATCATGCTGGCAGCGGAGGACTTAAAGGCTGGCGTAGAAGCTAACGCTAATTATATTCATCTGATGGGCGCTATCAGCGAGCTGACTGTTTTGGCGGATACTGCCGCTAAACCGGAGAACGCCATGGCAGCCGTAGTTTCCGGTATTGAGGTATATCTGCCGCTGGCAGGTCTTATCGACGTAGAAAAGGAAACTGCCCGTCTGAACAAGGAGCTGGCTGCTATCGACAAAGAATTGAGCCGCGTAGAAGGCAAGCTGGGCAATGCAGGCTTCCTGGCCAAAGCGCCTGAAACCGTTATTGCCAAAGAAAAGGCTAAGGCCGAAGAATTAAACGGCAAAAAGGCTGCTATCAACGAGCGTTTGGCTTATTTAAAAACACTGTAATTAAAATTTTCTGAGCAATTTAGTGCTCACACCGGCGGGCGACTGCTGCTGTGAGCATATAAATTGCTCTTGTGCTTTTCCTTACTTATGGAGGGTAATATGAATTATACGGAAAGCCTAGGCTATTTGGACAGCTTGGGGAAATTCGGCATTAAGCTGGGTATGGAGCGTATTGAAGGCCTTTTAAAGGAGCTGGATAATCCGGAGCAGAAAATTAAAACCGTACATGTAACGGGTACCAACGGCAAAGGCTCTGTTACCAGCATGATTACCAATATTTTGCTGGCTGCTAATTTAAAGGTGGGTAAATTTACTTCGCCCCATTTGGTGAAATACAACGAGCGCATTACCTTAAACGGCGAGGACATCAGCGACGAGGATTTTGCTATGATTATCAGCGCTGTCAAGGTGGCTGCCGACAGCATTGTCAAAAAAGGCGTATGCGAGCAGCCTACCCAGTTTGAGGTACTGACCGCCGCTGCTTTTTTGTATTTTTATCTGCAAAAGGTTGATTACGCTGTTATTGAGGTCGGTATGGGCGGTCTGTGGGATTCTACCAATGTAATTACGCCGGTGGTTTCGGTAATTACCAATGTGGCTTTGGACCATACGGACCGCTGCGGCAAAACCATTGAGCGCATTGCCATGCAAAAAGCAGGCATCATCAAAGAAAAGGTGCCCGTCGTTACTGCTGCCGAGGGCAACGAAGCTTTAGGACCGATAATCAGCTTTGCTATGTTTAAGGAAGCGCCCGTGTATCTTTACGGCAAAGCCTTCCGCGGCGAAGAACTTGTCAGCTCCATGGACGGGCAGAAGTTTACTTTGTACGCAGGCACTACTTACAGCTCCGTTTACGAAATTAAATTGCCGGGCGAGCACCAAATTAAAAATACCAGTCTTGCTATTGTGGCGGCGAAGCTGGTTTCTAAGCAGGACGACCGCATTAACGAGCTGGCACTGCATATTGGCGTAGCCAACACTGTTTGGCCCGGACGTTTGGAGCGGATTCAGCAGCAGCCTGATATTATTTTGGACGGCGCTCACAACCCCAACGGCGCGGAAGCACTGCGTAAGGCGTTGGATAAATATTATCCGGAGCAGAAAGTGCATTTTGTTTTTGGCATGATGGGCGACAAGGATATGAGCGGCGTTATCAAGCTGTTGATTCATGCAGATGACGTGGTGTATACGGTGCGTGCCGACCAAGGTTCCCGCGCTGCGTCTGCGGCAGATTTGGCTAAGCTGGTAGGCGATAATGCTATTCCTATGGAAAGCCTGGAAGAGGCTTACGGCAAAGCCTTACAGGGAGCGGGTAAGGACGGTATTGTTTGCGTCTGCGGCAGCTTGTATCTTGTAGGCGAGTTTAAGAAGATGCTGCTGGAGCAGCGTGAAAAACTTAATTGATACGGTGATATATTCGTGATGATAATAATTTCCGTCGTCAGGTGAGGTTTTTTAACGCCAATTTCGTTGGGAACAATAACGCAGCTGCGGTCAAAATTTGTTCGCAGAAGGATATAGTTTTTCGAGACACTTGCTGCTATTGTTCCGACAATTCATTGGCTAAAACCTCAATTCCTCCGGAAATTATATATCATCACTGAATTTACGTTACGATTAAAATTAGTGGTAGGTATGATTGGTTAACGCTAAATTAGTTGGGAAGAATATTTAAAATAAGCATGAAACGATTTGCGGATTTTTTAGATAACAAAATATATTATATGCTGCTGTTTACGGTGGCGGTGATTCCGCTGCATCAGGAGTTTACGGCTTTCTGCGTAGGCGCAACCTTTTTGGCGGCGCTGTTAGTCGCTTTTACCAAAGGCAGGCAGCAGTCCTGCGTGCTGAAACGCTGGCAGCAGGGATTGCTCTATCTGCTGCTGGCGATAGGCGTTATATCCCTGAATTTTTCGCTGAACAAATTTATCTCCTCGTGGAATTATCTTTATGTGGCGGGACAGTACAGCGCGCTGTTTTTTGTACTGCTGCGCTATGGCCGGCAGGAAAAGCAGGCGGTGGACGCAACTTCTGCGGAGCAGTTTTTGGCTGAAATTAAGGCTGATTTTACACCAAAAAATTTGTGGCGGCATTTTAGTATGCTGCCAAGACCATTGCAACTGATAATGGCGTTTTTTGCAGTTTCCGTGCTGGTCAGCGTTATCGGTATCGCGCAGAAGGTGTTTGGCGTAACGGCAGAGGGTATTTGGGTGGACCCTAAGCAGTTTCCTGATTTAAAGGTGCGGGTGTATTCCACGCTGGTAAATCCCAATATTTTGGCAGGCTATTTGGTGCTGGTGATTGCTTACAGCACAGCCTTTTTTAACATGACAAAAATTTATAAAAAATGGCGGCTGGCTTTTTTAGGTACCGGTCTTTTGGCGGCTCTGTGTCTGCTGTACACCTATTCCCGCGGTAACTGGTTGGCTTGTGCCGTAATGCTGTTGGCGTTCTGTGTGCTTTTTTGCCGTAAAGCTTTTATACCTGTCTTAGGCGGCGGTTTAGCGGCTTTGGCGCTGGGAGGGACGGCGGTGATGCAGCGGCTGGCGTCAATTCAGGGTGGCTATGGCGGCGATACTTCTATTGCGCTGCGTATGGCTTATTTAAAAAGCACCAAGTGGATTATTGAGGAGTTCCCTTGGGGCGTAGGCTGGTATGGCTATCGCTTTGTTTATCCCACATATAATTTTTATTTGGCAGATAAGAGCGTCATTATGTATCACTGCCACAATATTTTTCTCAATGTCTGCGCAGAGTTGGGCTGGCACGGACTGCTGGTTTTTCTGTGCATTTGGTGGGGAATTTTTCTGCCTAACGCCTGGAAGCTGGCTTATCGTGGACGCAGGCTGTGGCTTAAGGCTATGGGACGCGGTTATGTGCTGGCGACTATCGGTATTATAGTGGGCGGGCTGACTGACCACGTATATTTTAATACGCAGATGGGTTTACTGTTTTGGCTTTTAGGCAGTTTGACGATGCTGTGCGCTAAGATAAACGGCGAAGAAAAATAAATAATTTTAAAATCAGGACATCCTGTGGGTTGACGGCTAACCTGCGGTGATGTCCTTTTTGCTTGGTGCAGAGTTTAGTTTATATTACTTAGAATTAGATATAATATAAGTTCTATACCCTAGGATGAATTTACTAACGTAAATTCTATGGATTGGAAGAGGCAAGAAGAAAGGCAAAAGAAAAATATATAAAAAGAAAAGGAAAGAAGAATCTACTCTATTAATGGCAAAAAAGTACGGAAATCTTAACATTTTTTTAGAAAAAAATAAAATAATTTTTCCCTCCCTCGTCCAAACCGTTTTGCTATTTACTTTCACACCTAATCAGAGTACAATAAAATAGAGTTACTATGGATTATCAGGAGCGATGAAAATGAACCTAAAGGATGTACAAAGGCTGCTGGATGCTAAGGTATTGGCGGGTGAGCAGTATCTTGACCGTCAGATAGAAACCTGCTGCGGCAGCGATATGATGAGCGACGTTTTAGCTTTTACTAAACGCAACACCTTGCTGTGCACCGGCTTGACTAATATGCAGGTAGTGCGTACTGCTGATATGACGGAGCTGGGAGCGATAGTTTTTGTGCGCAGTAAAACACCGGACAGTGAGATTGTGGAGGCGGCTGCCGAGGATATGCTGCCGGTTTTAGTTACGGAGTATACCATGTTTGAAGCCTGCGGTATTTTATACGGAGCAGGTATCAGCGGCTGTAGTAAACGAGGTAAGAAAAAATGAGTGAGAATAAATCTGTGAAATTGGCTTTTGATTGTGCAGGCGGAGATTTTGAGCGGGCAGGTGAGGCGTCTGCCAAGATTAAAAAAATGCTGCAGCGTTTAGGCATTCCTGCCGACTGCGTGCGCCGTATTGCCATCGGGACCTATGAGGCGGAAATGAATGTCATAATCCATGCAGGCGGCGGCAACGTAGCGGCAGAGGTATTTCCCGATGCAACGGTGATTACCGTCAGTGACCATGGCCCCGGTATTCCGGATATCAACAAGGCATTGCAGGAGGGTTGGTCCACTGCTCCCGATTATGTGCGTCAAATGGGCTTTGGTGCAGGCATGGGTTTGCCCAATATGCAGAAATGCTCTGATGAATTTGATATTCAATCCAAGGTAGGCGAGGGTACGGTTATCGTCATGAAATTTAAGCATCAGAGCGAGGATTTATAATATTTATGGCTCAGATGAAATATTACCACTCAGTACAATTACAAAGCGAAAAATGCCAGGGCTGCGTATCCTGCGTCAAGCTTTGTCCGACGGAAGCTATCCGCGTGCGCAACGGCAAGGCGGAGATTTTGGCTGACCGCTGCATTGATTGCGGAGCCTGTGCCGTAGGCTGCCCTTACCACGCCTTTGCCGTGAAAATGGATGTGCTGGAGGATTTAGCGAAATACGCTTATAATATCGTGCTGCCTGCGCCTTCGTTGTACGCCCAGTTTCCCGTCAGCGTGCCGCTGGAAGATATTTGGCAGGGTCTGCATAATTTAGGCTTTGATGAGATTTTTGACATCTCCTTGGCGTCAGAATACATTGCTAAGGAAATTGAGGACTATTTAAAAAATTATACCGGCGGACGTAAGCCGTTGATTTCCAGTGCCTGTCCGGCGGTAATGCGCCTGATTCAGGTAAAATTTCCCGAGCTTATTAAGCAGATAGTGCCGGTGCTGGCTCCCGTAGAAGCGGCTGCGATTTATGTCAAACGAGAAGCCGCTGCCCGTAAAAATTTGGCTCCGGAATTGATTGGCGTATGGTTTATATCGCCATGCCCGGCCAAAGAAACCAATATCCGTCAATCCGTAGACGTGCAGCAGACGGCGTTGACCGGCAGCTTTAACATGAGCGATATTTATGGCTTGCTGTTGAAAAATTTAGGCGGCGAGCATCAGCTTAAGGTGCGCACAGGCTCCTCCTATGGCCTTGGCTGGGGCACCTACGGCGGCGAGCTGGCTTCCATAGGCGTAGCTAACGGTCTTGCCGTACATGGAATTGAGAATGTTTACGATATTTTAGAGCAAATATCCATGAACAAAATGCCTCAGCTTGATTATGTAGAGTGCAGCGCCTGTCAAGGAGGCTGCTTAGGAGGACTATTGGCGGCGGAAAATAAATTTGTAGCTGAATGTAATTTACGCCAGCGTATTATGGAGCTGCAGCAAGCGGAAATCGGCGACAGAAATGCGGTGATGGCGAATACAATGGCGCTGGAGGAGTTTCCTCTTTCGCCCGGCTACCGCAAAAAGCTGATTCCACGGCCTATGATGCAGCTGGATGACGATATCATGGAGGCTATGAAAAAGTTTGAGCGTATGGAAGAAGTGCTGTGCTCTTTACCTGGCTTGGACTGTGGTGCTTGCGGTGCGCCCAGCTGTCAAGGCTTGGCAGAGGATATTGTGCAGGGCAAGGCTCACGAAATAGACTGTATTTTTAAACTGCGCGCCAGTGTACACAAGCTTTCCCAGGGAATGCTGGAGCTGGCAAAGCAAATACCCATATACCACGAACCCCAAATATTGAATAATACGGAGGATGATAACGATGAAGGTTAAAGAAATGCTTGAAAAATTAAATTTACAGCTCCTGACTAAGGATGTATCCGAGGACGCACTATACGCAGAGGTTGAAGGCGGCTATGCCAGCGATTTGCTGAGCAATGCTATGGGACAGGCACAGCCTGGTATGGTGTGGGTGACTATGCAGGGTCATCAAAACGTAGCTGCAGTTGCTTCTCTGATTGGTTTGTCCTGCGTTATTGTGGCAGGCGACGGACCGGTGGCGGAGGAAACGCTGCACAAGGCTAATATGAACGATATTGTTATTGCGGCAACCAAGGAGCCTGCTTTTGACGTTATCGGCAGGTTATACGCTTTGCAAGCAGAAAAATAACCGTAAAAAAATGCTGTTTTTGCTGTGACTGCATAGTCAAAAGTGCAGAACAGAAGTAATTTACGAAAATTATTGGAAAAGTATCAATCGTACCTGTTTGTGAAATAAGAAAACATATTCCTCTACACACAAATAACTTTTGTCCGATGTGCAAAAACAAAACGTTCAAAATGTCTTTATAGTCCTGTTGAAACAATACAAAAAAGCTATTCATACACGGGAATTGCCGGGAAAAATCGCAAATTTGTAAAGAAAAAGCTTGCGATGTTACAAATTTATTGGTATTATAATAGTCATTGAGCGTAAAAGACAAGATAATATTTTCTGTTTCTAAGATAGTAAGATATAAAATTTTCCTGAAAATGAGTGAATTTTTAGGGAAAATGTGTTATAATTGTATCAGAAAAAAGAAAAATAAATTAGAAAAAATTCCGCAGATAAGCAGGAGTTTTTCTAGTCATGTCGAAAACAGTATATAGCAAATTATGAAGTCTTTGTGAAATAGTCACATAAGGCAGTACCTTGTCTGGGGGTTTGACTTACGGAACCTGCAGATGAGTTATAAGCAGAAAGGGATATCCCTTTTATAAACACAATGTCCTAATTATAAGGAGGAAGGTAACATGATCGACATTAAAGATCGCATTTGTGACGTAGTAGCTGGCAAAGTTATGAGCGCTGAAGCTGCTGCAGAATTCGTAAAAGATGGTGACAACGTAGGTGTCAGCGGCTTTACTCCGTCTGGCTATCCGAAAGCTGTTCCTCTGGCTCTGGCTGAGAGAGCAAAAACAGCTCCTTTCAAAGTTAATATTTGGACCGGCGCTTCCGTAGGTCCTGAAATCGATGACGCTATGGTTCAAGCCGGCTGCATCGATCGTCGTCTGCCCTATCAAACCAATGGCACCATGCGTAAAGCTATCAACGCTGGTAAAGTAAAATATGCTGATATCCATCTGTCCCACATGGCTCAAATGGTTCGTTATGGCTTCATGGCTAACCGTAAAGGCGTTGACATTGCAATCGTAGAAGTTTGCAAAATTAACGACCTGGGCGACGGCAAAGTAGGCCTGATCCCGACCACCTCCATGGGCAACAGCTCCTCTTATGTAGCTGGCGCTAAGAAAGTTATCGTAGAAGTTAACACCACCCAACCTGTAGGCTTGGAAGGCATGCATGACTCCTATGTTCCTCTGGATCCTCCTAACCGTCAACCGATTCCGGTTTGCGCTCCGGAAGACCGCATTGGTACCACCTATATTCCTTGCGAACTCGACAAGATCGTTGCTGTAGTTCCTTGCGACATCACCGATAAAGTTCGTCCTTTGGGCGAAATCGACGAAGACGCTAAACATATGGGCGCTAACCTGGTTAACTTCCTGAAAAACGAAGTTAAAGAAGGCCGCCTGCCGAAAAATCTGCTGCCGCTGCAATCCGGCGTAGGCTCCGTTGCTAACGCAGTTATCAATGGTCTGGTTAACTCCGACTTTGAAGATCTGACCGTTTATACTGAAGTTATTCAAGACGGTATGTTCGACCTGATCGACGCTGGCAAACTCCGTGTTGCTTCCGGCACCGCTCTGACTCCGTCTCCTGAGTGCCAAAAGAAATTCTATGAGAACGTTGACTTCTACAAGAAATACTTGCTGCTCCGTCCTCAAGAAATTTCCAACAGCCCTGAAGTTGCTCGTCGTATCGGCGTTATCGCTATGAACACCGCTATCGAAGTTGATATTTATGGCAACGTTAACTCCACTCACGTTTGCGGCACCAAACTGATGAACGGTGTTGGCGGTTCCGGCGACTTTGCTCGTAACGGCTATTTGACCGTATTCTTCACCAACTCCTTGGCTAAAGGCGGCAAGATTTCTTCCGTAGTTCCTTTCTGCAGCCATATTGACCATGCTACTCTGGACGTTGACGTTATCGTTTCCGAACGCGGCGTTGCTGACCTGCGCGGCCTGAGCCCGAAAGAAAAAGCTCCGATCATCATTGATCAAATTGCTAACCCGAAATATCAACCTTGGCTGTATGATTACTTCAAACGCGCTTGCGAAGCTTGCGGCAACAGCCAAACTCCGCATATCCTGGCAGAAGCTTTCGATTGCTACAAGATGTTCAACGAAACCGGCTCCATGGAAGGCATGGTTAAATAATCTAAAAAACTTTTCAATACCTCTTGAGAAGTTGCTCAAAATAGGTTAAACTATGTAAGGTGCTTGCCGATAGGTGTGAGTCCTATCGGCAAGTATATATAAAATGTTGACGAGGCCTTATGGCTTTGCCATATACCGTCTTTGACGGACACTCTCACCATCATTTCGGATCCGTCCAATCCGAAATATGCAAACCAAATATTTTAAGGAGGATTTGAGAATGGCATTTGAAGAAATTAAAGCTGGTTTAGCAAAATACAACGCTGACGTTGAAGCTAAACTGGTAAAAAACCCTGAACGCGCAAACCTGGTTCCTAACAGACTGTACACCCCGATTGATCTTGGTGAAGGCTTTGACTACATGACCAAATTGGGCTTCCCTGGTGAATATCCTTACACCCGTGGCGTACAACCCACCATGTATCGTGGCCGTTTCTGGACCATGCGTATGTATGCTGGTTTCTCCACCGCTGAAGAATCCAACAAACGTTATCGTTACCTGCTGGCTAACGGTGGTTCCGGCCTGTCTTGCGCATTCGACCTGCCGACCCAGATTGGTTATGATTCCACCGATCCGATGGCTGAAGGCGAAGTTGGTAAAGTAGGCGTAGCTATCGACTCCCTGGCAGATATGGAAATCCTGTTTGACCAAATTTCTTTGGACAAAGTTTCCACCTCTATGACCATCAACGCTCCTGCATCCGTACTGTTGGCTATGTACATTGCAGTTGCTGAAAAACAAGGCGTTTCCGCTGACAAACTGCGTGGTACCATTCAGAACGATATTCTGAAAGAGTATGCTGCTCGCGGCACCTACATTTTCCCGCCGAAACCCTCTATGCGTTTGATCACCAATATTTTCGAATATTGCTCCAAGAACGTACCTCTGTGGAACACCATTTCTATTTCCGGTTACCACATTCGTGAAGCTGGTTCCACCGCTTCTCAAGAAATTGCATTCACCATCGCTGACGGCATTGCTTATGTAGAAGCTGCTATCAAAGCTGGTTTGGACGTTGACGCTTTCGCTGGTCGTCTGTCCTTCTTCTGGAATGCTCATAACAACGTACTCGAAGAAGTTGCTAAATTCCGTGCTTCCCGTCGTGTATGGTCCAAAGTTATGAAAGAGCGTTTTGGCGCTAAAAAAGCTAAATCCATGATGCTGCGTGTTCATACTCAAACCGCTGGCTCCATGCTGACCGCTCAACAACCTAACAACAACATCGTTCGTGTTGCTCTGCAAACCGCTGCTGCTGTTATGGGTGGTACTCAATCCCTGCACACCAACTCTAAAGACGAAGCTTTGGCTCTGCCGACCACTGAGTCTGTAACCATCGCTCTGCGTACCCAACAAATCGTTGCTTACGAATCCGGCCTGGCTGACACCGTTGATCCGTTGGGCGGCTCCTACTATGTAGAAGCTTTGACCGACAAGATCGAAAAAGAAGCTTGGGAATACATCGAAAAGATCGACGAAATTGGTGGCGCTCCTGAAGCTATCGCTAAAGGCTACATCCAAAAAGAAATTCAAGATTCCGCTTACAAATGGCAAATGGAAATTGAAAAAGGCGACCGTATCATCGTTGGCGTTAACAAATTCACCCAAGAAGAAGAAGCTCCGAAAAACTTGCTGCGCGTAGACGGCTCTGTAGGCAAACTGCAAGCTGAAAAGATCGCTGCTCTGAAAGCTCGCCGTGACAATGCTAAAGTTGCTGAAACCTTGGCTGCTCTGGAAGCTGGTTGCGCAGACGAATCTGTAAACCTGATGCCTTTGATCCTCGACGCAGTTCGTGCATATGCTACCGAAGGTGAAATCTGCGGCGTTATGAGAAAAGTATTCGGCGAATATCAACCTCATACCACTCTCTAATTTGTAAACACTAACATATACGGAGGTATTTTACAATGGCTAACATTAAAGTTTTAGTTGCTAAACCCGGTCTGGACGGCCATGACCGCGGTGCTAAAGTTGTAGCTCGTGCTCTGCGCGACGCTGGTTTCGAAGTTATCTACACCGGTATCCGTCTGACTCCGGAACAAATCGCTGAAGCTGCTCTGCAAGACGACGTACAAGTTGTTGCTCTGTCCTTGCTGTCCGGCGCTCACAACACCCTGTTCCCGAAAGTTGTTGAACTGCTGAAAGAAAAAGGCTTGAACGACGTTCTGGTTCTCGGCGGCGGCGTTATTCCTGACGCTGATATCCCTGGCCTGAAAGCTGCCGGCATTGCTGAAGTATTCACTCCTGGCACCCCGACCAGCAAAATCGTTGAATGCATCAAAGCTAACGTTAAATAATTTTATCCCTAACCTATATAAGTGCAAGCCGGGTTTGTCCCGGCTTGCCTTATAAAATATTCACAATCTGACAAGGCGGTGTGAACTATGGAAATAGTAGATAAATTATTAAGTCATTCTCGTCTTGCATTATCTAAGGCAATCACTGCTGTTGAAAATGAATACGATGACGCTGTCAAAATTATGACAGAGATCTATCCTCATACTGGTAATGCTTATGTAATTGGTATCACTGGCCCTCCGGGTGCTGGTAAAAGTACATTAACTGATAAACTCGCTAAAGAATATCGCAAACGCGGTAAAACTGTAGGTATCGTAGCGATTGACCCCACTAGCCCGTATTCTGGCGGTGCTATTCTTGGTGACCGTATTAGAATGATGGATCTGATGGCTGATGAAGGCATCTTCGTTCGTTCTATGGCTACCCGTGGCAGCCTCGGCGGCCTGTCCCAAAAAGCAGGTGACGCTGTTAAATTAATGGATGCTTATGGTATGGATGTTATTATCGTTGAGACCGTAGGTGTAGGTCAATCTGAGGTTGATATTGTTAAAACCGCAGATACCACTATGGTAGTTGTTATCCCTGGTATGGGCGACGATATCCAGGCTATTAAAGCAGGTATACTTGAAATCGGTGACCTTTTCACGATTAATAAAGCTGACCGTGAAGGTACAGACAAGCTCAACATTGAGATTGAAATGATGCTCGAATTAAATCCCGAACATGTTGGCTGGCGTCCTCCGATTAACAGGACCATCGCTAGCAAGGGTGAAGGTATAGAGGCTGTTGTGGACTCCATTGAGGCTCACAAGGCATATTTGATTGATTCCGGTAAATTAAGCGATATCCGCAAAAAACGTATTAAAAACGAAGTTGAGGCTATGCTTAACGACCGAGTTAATCGCTACATCGACAAGGAAGTTATTCAAACTCAAGGCTTTGACGATCTTGTAGTTAAGATGCAGAGCCGTGAAATTGAACCTTACTCTGTCGTTGATGATATTGTTGGTAAAGTTTTAAAATAAAACCACCAAAATGAATTTTTTTAGGAGGAATTTATTATGGCATTCAAGACTATTTGTGTTGACCACATTGGCGTAGCTTGTGCAGGTACTCTGGAAGAAGCTGCAAAAATTTACACTGAGGTTCTCGGCTTGAAAGCTACCGGTACCGAAGAAGTTAAAGAACAAGGCGTTGCTACCATTTTCGTTCCCTGCGGCGAAACCCTGATTGAGCTCCTTGTTGACATTACCGAAAACGGCGATGGCCCTATCGGCAAATATGTTGCTAAAAATGGCCCTGGCATCCAACATATGGCTCTGCGCGTTGATGACATCAAAGCTGCTATTGCTGATATGACTGCTGCTGGCGTTCGCATGATCGACAAAGCTCCTCGTAATGGCGCTGGCCAAATGAAGATCGCTTTCGTTCATCCGAAATCTGCTGGCCTGCTGCTCGAAGTATGCCAACCGATGGCTACCTATGTTGACTAATTAAAAACCTGTTTTTAGTTAGTTAGGTAATTTATTATTGATACATTGTGCTGAAGGCACACAAGTGATGTGCCTTCAGCATATGTATATAAAATTTGTTCTCCCAAATATGATGGAGGTGTAAGATTTGTCTACTCAAGAAAGAATTGAGAAAATGCTCAAAAAAGCCGAAGTAATTCTGGCTGCTGGCGGCGAAAAACGTGTTGCTAAACAACATGAATCCGGCAAAATGACTGCTCGTGAAAGAATCGCTGCATTGCTCGACGAAGGTACCTTTGTTGAATTGGATCGCTTCGTTCGTCATCGTTGCTACAACTTCGGTCAAGAAAAGAAAGAACTTCCTGGTGAAGGCGTTACCACCGGTTACGGCACCATCGACGGCCGTCTGGTTTATGTATTCGCACAAGACTTCACTGTAGAAGGCGGTTCTCTTGGTGAAATGCATGCTGCTAAAATTGTTAAGGTTCAACGCCTGGCTCTGAAAATGGGTGCTCCGTTGGTTGGCCTGAACGATTCCGGCGGTGCTCGTATCCAAGAAGCTATCGACGCTCTGGCTGGCTATGGTAAGATCTTCTTCGAAAACACCATTGCTTCCGGTGTTATTCCCCAAATTTCTGCAATCATGGGTCCTTCCGCTGGCGGCGCTGTATACAGCCCGGCTCTGACCGACTTCATCTACATGGTAAAGAACACTTCCAAAATGTTCATTACCGGTCCTGCAGTAGTTAAATCCGTAACCGGTGAAGATGTAACCCAAGAACAACTGGGTGGCGCTATGACCCACAACAGCACTTCCGGTGTTGCTCACTTCGCTGCTGAAAACGACGAAGACTGCCTGCAACAAATCCGTTACCTGCTCAGCTTCCTGCCCTCCAACAACGTTGAAGGCGCTCCGATTGTTGAGACTGGCGATGACCCGATGCGTACCGACGACAGCCTGAACACTCTGCTGCCGGACAACTCCAACCAAGCTTATGATATGTACGATGTAATTAAATCCATCGTAGATAACGGCGAATACTATGAAAACCAAAAATACTGGGCTAAGAACATCATTACCTGCTTCGCTCGTATGGATGGTCAAACCGTAGGTATTATCGCTAACCAACCGAAAGTAATGGCTGGCTGCTTGGATATCAACGCTTCTGATAAATCTGCTCGTTTCATTCGCTTCTGCGATGCTTTCGGCATTCCTCTGCTGAACCTGGTTGACGTTCCTGGCTTCCTGCCTGGCTGCAACCAAGAATACGGCGGCATCATTCGTCACGGCGCTAAGATGCTGTATGCTTACTCTGAAGCAACCGTTCCTAAAATTACTTTGGTAACCCGTAAAGCTTACGGCGGTTCTTACCTGGCAATGTGCTCTCAAGACTTGGGCGCTGACCAAGTTATTGCATGGCCTACCGCTGAAATCGCAGTTATGGGTCCTGCTGGCGCAGCTAACATCATTTTCCGTAAAGATCCTGATGTTGAAGCTAAGACCAAAGAGTATATCGACAACTTCGCTACTCCGTACCAAGCAGCAATGCGCGGCATGGTTGACATGGTTATCGAACCTAAAAACTCTCGTCCCACCATCATCAACGCTCTGCAAATGCTGGAAAGCAAACGCGAAACCCGTCCGGCAAAACGCCACGGCAACATTCCTTTGTAATTCACAAGCTGCTTAGCGCTTAAAAAACCTATTTTTAGATAAGATGAGGTGAAATAAATGGGTCCTGTTACCACTAACCCTTGGTTAATTGCTATTATCAACATGACCATCGTATTCGGTGTATTGATTGCTTTGGGCGTATTGATGAGCTTAATCCAAGTTGTAGATCCGACTAAAAAAAAAGTTGCTAAACCGGCAGTAGCTCCTACCCCGGCAGCAGCTCCCGCACCGGCAGCAGTTGCTGCCCCGGTACAAGATGACAGCGAAATTATCGCTGTTATCGCAGCAGCAGTAGCAGCATGTGGCTGCAGCGTTGAAGACATCGCTTGCATCCGTCGTGTAAAATCCAATGCTTGGAATATCAATGCTCGTGCTGAAGCTATTAGCGTTCGTAAAGAATGCTTCTAATGCAAATTTGCAATTTTAATTTTTTAAAAAAATCGAGATTTTAAGGAGGATTATATCCATGAAAAAGTATACTATCACCGTTAATGGTACCGCATACGAAGTTGAAGTTGAAGAAGCTGGCGTTGTAGCTTCTGCTCCGAAAGCTGCTGCTCCGAAAGCTGCTGCTCCGGCTCCCGCTCCGAAAGCTGCTCCGGCTCCCGCTCCGGCTCCGAAAGCTGCTGCTCCTGTTGCTGCAGGCGCTACCACCGTTTCCGCTCCTATGCCTGGCAAAGTTCTGTCCGTTAACGTTAAAGTTGGCGACGCAGTTAAAGCTGGCGACGTTCTGATGATTCTGGAAGCTATGAAAATGCAAAACGAAATCATGGCTCCGGCTGACGGCACTGTATCCGACGTTCGCGTTTCTGCAGGTCAAACCGTTGGTACTGGCGACGTTATGATCGTTATGTAATTCTTAGTTGATAGTTCGCAATATCACTAAGTTTTATAATCCTAAAATCTATGGAGGGCCTCTAACTCCGAGGCCTTCCACAAATTAAATATTGGGAGGATATTAAATGGAAGCATTTTTAGTTGCACTCTCTTCCGTATGGGCAGATTCTGGCTTCCAAGCTTTGACCGGTGGCCACGTTATTATGATTATCGTTGGTCTGGTACTGCTCTATATGGCTATTGTTAAAGGCTTCGAGCCTTTGCTGCTTTCCCCTATCGCATTTGGTTGCATTCTTGCAAACATTCCTAAAAACGGTTTCGAAGAACCCGGCGTTATGTCCGTAATCGCATACGGCATTCACCACGAAGTATTCCCTCCGTTGATTTTCATGGGCGTAGGCGCAATGACCGACTTTGGTCCTTTGCTGGCTAACCCCAAAACCCTGTTGTTAGGCGCTGCTGCTCAAGGCGGTGTATTTATCGCTTTGTTGGGCGCTATGCTCTTAGGCTTTAACGTACAAGAGGCTGCTGCTATCGGTATCATTGGTGGTGCTGACGGCCCGACCTCCATTTACCTGGCTGCTAAGATGGCTCCCCAACTGTTAGGTGCTATTGCCGTTGCTGCATACTCCTACATGTCTTTGGTTCCGCTGATTCAGCCTCCTATCATGATGCTCTGCACCACTGAACATGACCGCAAGATCGTTATGAAACAATTGCGTCCTGTTTCTAAATTCGAGAAAGTTGTATTCCCGATCATGTGCACCATCGTTATTTCCTTGTTGCTGCCTTCCGTAACCGCATTGATTGGTATGCTGATGCTTGGTAACCTGTTCAAAGAAGCCGGCTGCTTGGATCGTCTGAGCGACACCGCACAAAACGCTTTGATGAACATCGTAACCATCATGCTGGCAACCGGTACCGGCTGCACCATGTCCGCAGAGTCCTTCCTGAACTATCAAACTATTTTGATTATCTGCTTAGGCTTGGTTGCATTCATCGCTGGTACTGCTATGGGCGCTATCTTCGGTACCCTGATGTGCAAACTCGACGGTGGCCAAACCAACCCGTTGATTGGTTCTGCCGGTGTATCCGCAGTTCCTATGGCTGCTCGTGTATCTCAAAAAGTTGGTCAGAAATGCAATCCTGCTAACTTCCTGCTGATGCATGCTATGGGCCCGAACGTTGCAGGCGTTATCGGTACTGCAGTTGCTGCTGGTACCATGCTGGCTATGATTGG
>Ga0129308_1000205_pt1 | contig 104967 bp, 89 predicted proteins | sample L827metagenome_FD_94440 | JGI IMG/M metagenome (GOLD analysis project Ga0129308, IMG submission 94440) | Ring-tailed lemur group fecal microbial communities from Wisconsin, USA - L827 metagenome | ecosystem: Host-associated > Mammals > Digestive system > Large intestine > Fecal | place: USA...
ATTTTTGTTCCGGCGAGACGGGAAGATGCAGAGAATACTCTATGTATTTTCAATTCTTTTCGTGAAGCCGGGGCGAAAATTAACCCCGCAAAACCATATGTTTTCTTATCTCACCACGCCTTTAAGCGGAGAGTTTATATTTAAGTAAATACAGAATGAATTGTCTGCGGCGAAGTGCGGATGATTTAAGTCCTGTTTTTACCAGTTTAATCATCGTTTCCGTTTCAGGAGGGAAAAGTATGAAAGTAAAGAAACTCCTATGTGGGGTAATTATGCTGGCCTTATTTATGGGTCTTGTTCAACCTGTGACAGCAAGTGCGGAAGAGGCTCATATGTGCACATCAGTCATGACACCCGAAGGATACGAGTATGCTATTTTTCCGCTGAAATGCGGACATTTCTCACAGCTGAGATACACTGACAGTTCGCATGCCGGACAAAATGCAGTGGACTGTATTCCTCTTACCCGAGAGGGATATGAAGATAAAAAACGCAACGGTATATGCCCCTTTTACTGGGAAAATTGCGAATGATAATACTTCCAATTATGGACTTATCGTGTTCCAGAGCAACGAGAAGGTAATGTTTGCTGATGGCACGGTTGATATAATGACTGTCAAATTCGGTCACGATAACAATGCGGGCACCTATAAGCGTAATGTTACGATTAAGCAAGGGGAACCGTTATGCAATCCCGGCACAGAGGGTGCCGATGCTTATCATTCTCATATTGCCGTGCAAAAAGGCGGGCTTGGGGTGGCAACCCCAACAAGATTCCCGCAGGACAAAATGAGCCGACAGGCGAAATTTGGTACTGTGGTAGAATCTTGCTCTAAAAAACTGCCATATCGCCCCTCCAACCATTACTACAACTTGAAAAGGGCGTTTTGGCAAAGATACGGCTACATTTTTCGTAAATCTCCCCTTAATCCCTACTACAACGGAACAGGCATTTCTGCCAAAGGGAATGGAAAGATTTTTGAAAAAGGGTGCAAAAAAAGCAGCAAATCTTTTCAGACTTACTGCTTGTGTGCCGCTGTGATAGGCGGCGGGTTATTCAGTTGTAATAGTTAAAGAGGGCGGCAGCCTTTTAAGCTGTCGCCCTCTTGATTGCCGAACAGCAAAGACTGGCTCGGCTGGGTTTGCTATTTCTGTTTATCAATTTGAATTACATCTTGCGATTGTAAATAGCAACAGACAAAATATAAAACAAAACGCTGATTATGATAACGCTCATCAAAGTTATCATTGCAACTGCATTCATATAACCCATGAAGCACAAAAGGAAAAGTACAACACTCAACAGTACAGTTTGAACCATATATGCACGGTTTCCAGCCTTGTTTGCAATCGCTTTCAATCTTTCGTCCTTTTCTTCAATTACAGTATTCTTGTCATTTCTCATGCAATAAACTGTTATCGCAACAATCAAAAAAATAGCTCCTACAACCCAAAAACCGATATGCGCTATGTCAACTCTCGGAAGTTGGGTCATGGTGTCCCTCAATACACACATAGCAATGCCGCCGATTATGAACAGTACTCCCAACATTGCCCAAACTAAAGCAATGATTTTGAATTTGTTTTGTACTTGATTTTTCATTGTTCGTCCTCCTGATAAATGAAAATTTCTTCAATGGATAAATTAAAATAGTGAGCCAACTTAAATGCAAGAATAATGGACGGATTGTATCTGCCGTTCTCTAATGAGCCTATGGTTTGTCTTGATACTTCCATTGTGGCGGCTAATTCCTCTTGCTTAATACCACGCTCTTTGCGTAATTCTTCCAAACGATTTTTCACAATATCCTCCTTTCTGACGGAAAGTTCACTTTCCATCATCATTATAGCTCAAGCCTCGCGTAATGTCAAGCTAACTTTCCATATATTCAAGAAAAAGTTACAAATAAGCGTATGACAATGGAGCAGCAACATTTTTATGTTACTGCTCCATTGTCATACGGAATAGCGGTGGGGCGGTCTGTCCTTGTCTTGTTTTGTTGGTGCTTCTCTACCGTACATGAGCATTTGCTCCGGGTTTGTTTTTTGAGAGATGCTGCGCAGAAAAGGCTCCCCTTTTTAAGGGGAGCTGGCAGCCGGAGGCTGACTGAGAGGTTAAGAGGTTTGCGTCATATCAGCAAAAAGGGAGTACCTGAGGGAGGGAAGCAGTTCATTCCTTGTCAAACTACAACAAAACAACTGCGGCAGTTTTTAACAAATTATACGAATTTCCAAAACAGAAAAAAATCCTTGCAATTTGTCAAGGCTTCGACTATAATCCGAACGAGTAAACGATGATTCCATCGGCAAGAGCAGATTGCGAGAGAATTTGTGTTCTGACGATGGCACTTTTTCGCAGGAATACTTTGTGTATTGCAAGAAAAAGTGACGAAGCCAGGGCGCAAATTATCCGCAAAATGCCGCAGGCGATTGATTCAGCGTTTACTCATAAAGAAGATTTTTAAGCTTCGGTACAGAGAGACCGGCAAAATCGCTCATAGGGAAGGGTGCAGGCAGCTGCATCCGCAAATCTGTGTGTCTTGCCGGGAACGGGCAGGGCATTTTTTGTTGTCCAAAAAAGGGCCATTTGTATGCCAAATGGCTGCCGAAAAGCGGCAAAGGAGGAACCGGTATGAAGCCGAAAGCCCAGATCATGGACGAGGCCGCCATGAAGCGTGCGCTGACGCGCATCTCTCATGAGATCGTGGAGCGAAACAAGGGCGTGGAGAACCTGGTTCTGGTGGGCATCCTCCGCCGGGGCGAACCCATTGCCCGCATTATCCGGGAGAATATCCAGAAGATCGAAGGGGTGGAGCTGCCCTGGGGCAGCATCGATATCCGCTTCTATCGGGACGACCTTTCCGAACTGACGGAAAATCCCGTGGTGAGAAAAACCCAGCTGCCCTTTGATGTGACCAATAAGGACGTGGTTCTGGTGGACGACGTGCTGTACACCGGGCGCACCGCCCGGGCCGCCATTGAGGCGGTGTTCTCCTGCGGCCGGCCCCGCAGCATCCAGCTGGCGGTAGTGGTGGATCGGGGCCACCGGGAGCTGCCCATCCGGGCGGACTTTGTGGGCAAGAACATGCCCACCTCCCGCAGCGAGCTGGTGGAGGTTCGCCTGCCGGAATACGACGGGGAGACCGGTGTGTTCCTGATGGCCCCCTGATTTTGCGCATTCCTAAATTTACATATAAGAGAGGTACTAAAAATGGGAAAAAAGACGGTTAATGACAGCCCAATTTATGATGCCCGCACCCTTGGCACCCCCAAGATGCTGGTTCTGGGCCTGCAGCACATGTTCGCTATGTTCGGCGCGACGGTTCTGGTGCCTGCCCTCACCGGCTTGGATGTTGCCACCACCCTGCTGTTCGCTGGTCTGGGCACCCTGCTGTTCCATCTGATCACCAAGCGCCAGATTCCCGCTTTCCTGGGCTCCTCCTTCGCTTACCTGGCCGGCTATTGGGCCATTGCTCCCAACGGTGAGGCCGAGCTGCTGCCCTATGCCTGCTTTGCTGTGGCGGTCTCCGGCCTGATGTATGTGATTCTGGCCGCCGTCATTAAGAGCGTGGGCGTCAAAAAAGTGATGCGTTTCTTCCCGCCCATCGTCACTGGCCCTATCATCATCGCCATCGGCCTGATCCTTTCCTCCTCTGCCATCAATAACTGCGGCGCCAACTGGCTGGTGGCCATCGTGGCCATTGTGGTGGTCATCGTCTGCAATATGTGGGGCAAGGGCATGATCAAGATCATCCCCATTCTCGTCGGCGTAATTGCCTCCTACCTGGTGTCCATGATCGTTGACCCCGCTTCCCGGGCCACTGTTGCGCAGACCGTGGCCGCCGCCGACTGGATCGGCATTCCCATCCACAAGGACGCCACCGTCTTTGGCCTCTTTGCCAACGGCGCTGATACCGGCCTTCTGATTACTGCCTGTATCACCATCGTCCCCCTGGCCATTGCCACCATGATGGAGCACATCGGCGATATCTGCGCTATCTCCTCCACTGTGGAAAAGGACTTCCTGGTGGAGCCGGGCCTGCACCGCACCCTGATGGGCGACGGCCTTGCCACCACCCTGGCTTCCCTCTTCGGCGCCCCCGCCAACACCACCTATGGCGAGAACACCGGCGTTCTGGCCCTGTCCAAGGTCTATGACCCCAAGGTCATCCGCCTGGCCGCCCTGTTTGCCATTATCCTCAGCTTCTGCCCCAAATTCGCCGCCCTCATCACCGCTATGCCTGCCGCCACCATCGGCGGTGTGTCTCTGGTGCTCTACGGCATGATCTCCGCTGTCGGTGTGCGCAACGTGGTGGAAAACCGGGTGGACTTCACCAACACCCGCAATGTGGTCATCGCCGCCCTGATCCTGGTGCTGTCTCTGGGCATCGCCAACAGCGCCGCCGGTGCTGTGAAGATCGGCTCCGTCAGCCTGTCCGGTCTGGCCGTTGCCTCCATCGTGGGCATCATCCTCAATGCCGTCCTCCCCGGCAAGGACTATGAGTTCCAGAAGGAGAGCGAAGGCTCCACCTCCGTTAACTTCAAGGTGTGATCCGAACCGTATAAACCCGAAACAAATTCAGCCCCGCAGGAAAAACCTTTCCTGCGGGGCTGTTGTGTATGCTTTTTTATCCCCGGCCAATGTCCAACATATCCACACAATTTTCCCGATCCAGCCCCTTATCCAGGGTGTTCGGGGTATTGCTTTCCCGCACCTCCAGATTCTGCGCGATCTTCTCCAACACGGTCAACGCTTCCGTTCCCCCAATTCTCACAAGCCAGCCGGTGTTCTCATCGAACATGAGGATATAATTGGCCTGAGGCCAGTCCCGTGCCCAGTCCGTACCTGTGTAGTCGGTGGTGATTTCCAGCACGTGCCAGTTATCCCAATCCTCTTCTTTGACAACGACGGGCTTGCCGCAGAGAACAGAGCGGGAGCCACGGGTGCCCGCCATATAAGCCTCTATGATATAGGGAAGGTCATCAAGCTCCGTTTGGCGGGTCAGATAAAATGACCAGCCTTCCTCATCGGTGGTGAAGGCATCGGGTTCGCAGGGAAGCCAGTTGGCCTTCACCTCCAGCAAATTATAATCCTGCTGAACGTCTGGGCCAGTGAAGGAAAAGACCATGCCCGCATCGGGATAGACGAGCTTTTGCACATCGGTAACCACGCCGTCTTCATCAACATAGCGCCAGTAGCCGGAAATCGTCTGAGCCTCCGGCACTTCCGACCGGTTCATGGTGAACAGTTCCGCCCCGAAAGCGGTCACCGTCATCAGCGTGGCAATCACCGCCGCCAGCAGCAGGATGCGGGTCATGTTCCGCCGCCTGTGCCGGGCGTTCCCACTTTTTATTTTGTTCATGACATTCTCCCTGACGCGCTGGGTAAGCGCCGCGTCCACCGTGCCCAGTTCCACCCCTTCGGGGCAGCAGCTGTCCATGATATCACTGATCCGAATCTGCATGGGTGTACCCCCTTTCCTCCAAATGCTCCTTCAGTTTCTCCCGGCCTCGGGACAGCTTGCTGCGGACGGTGCCCGCGTTCAGACCCAAGGCCAGGGCAATGTCCCCGGTCTTTTGGTACAGGAAGTACCGCCGCATGAATATCTCGCTGTCCGGCTGACCCAGACTGTCCACCGCTTCCCGGCAGGCCGTTTTCAGCTCCAGGGCCAGAACGCCATCCTCCGGCCCGGGGAGGGCCAGCGCCAGCAGGTCATCCCCCAGTGGCTCGGCCAGCTTCAGCCGCCGCAGCCGGGATTTGGCGCTGTTCCGGGTAATGGCGGCCAGATAGGGCTTCAGCTTCCCCGGTTCCACCTGCTTCCGGCTGTACCAGAGGGAGCAGAACACGTCAGAGACCACCTCCTCCACGTCCTCCTGGGGCAGGGCATGGGAGAGGATGTTGCTGGCAATGGCGAAAACATAGGGCGTGTACTGAACAATGACTTGCTCCAGGGCGGCGCTGTCACTCCGCCTCAGAGCTTTTAAAATCTGTTTTTCATTCACAAGCGTTTCACAGCCTTTCTGTTTGAGAGCTCTCATCTATATAAACGATGGAAGCACAGCTTTTGTTGCAGAAAAAGCAAAAACCGCACCGTTTTTTCGGTGCGGCTTTTGCTTGACAGGCCATGTCATATATCGTATGATTGTGACAACAAGGGGCGAGGCGGTCAGCTACACCACCCAGAAGGGGGGTGAGCATATGCCGATTATCATTACGTTACATATCTTCGGAGTTACCGTAACAGTGAGGATAAAAAAGCAGAACCGCCACTCTGCACAGTGACGGTTCTCGGGTGTAAATCCTAGCACCTAACTCTAAGAGCTGACCATAGGTCATCGCTCCTTGTGTTTTTATTTTATATCGCATTTTTTTGTTTGTCAAGAGTGTGCCGCACCGGATTTCTCCGGTGCGGCTTTTGCTTCTGACGCTACCTTTCCTCTCGGAAGTAGGCCAGCCCCAGGGAGGCGGGGGGCTGGTTCTCCCGCTTGTTGCGCATGGAGGAGATCACCAGCACGATGATGGTGACAATATAGGGCAGCATCTTATACAGTTCCTTTACCGCCAGGTTCATGCCGGTGGGGATGAAAAGATACAGAATATACAGGCCGCCGAAGAGGATGGAGGCGAACACCGCCACATTGGGCTTCCAGATGGTGAAGATCACCAGCGCCAGCGCCAGCCAGCCCCGGTCGCCGAAAGCATCGTTGGACCAGACACCGCAGGCGTAGTCCATCACGTAGTACAGCCCGCCCAGCCCGGCGATCATGCAGCCGATGCAGGTGGCCATGTATTTGTATTTGTTCACGTCGATCCCGGCGGCATCGGCGGTGTTGGGGCTTTCACCCACGGCCCGCAGATGCAGGCCCACCTTGGTGCGCTTGAGCACATAGGCGCAGATAAAGGCGATAATCACCGCCACATAGGCCAGGAAGCCGTAGCTGAGGAAGATTTTGCCAAACCAGCCCAGATTGGCAGCAAAGGGCAGGGATTTCTTGAACACGGCGCTGGTGGCGGAGAGGGCGATGGAGGGCACATCCGCGCCGGAGAGCTTGATCAGGGAGCCGCCGAAGAAGTTGCCGAAGCCCACGCCGAAGGTGGTCATGGCAAGGCCGGTGACGTTCTGGTTGGCCCGCAGGGTAACGGTGAGGAAGCAGTACAGCAGGCCCATCAGCAGAGAGCCCAGCAGGCAGCAGAGCAGGGGGATCAGCACCGCCAGCAGGCTGTTGACCCTGGCGGGGCCGGCGGCCTGCTCATAGAGAAAGGCGCCGATGACACCGGAGATGCCGCCCACGTACATCACGCCGGGCAGGCCCAGGTTCAGATTGCCGGACTTCTCCGTCAGGGTCTCGCCAGTGCAGCCGAAGAGCAGAGGAATGCCCTGAACGATGGCCCGGGGGATAAAGGAGACAAAATCAAACATGGCTTATTCCTCCTTCCCAGCCGCCTTGCGGAAGCTGATTTTGTAATTGATAAAGAACTCGCAGCCGATGATGAAGAACAGGATGATGCCGGTGAGGATATCGCCGAAGGAGTGGTTCAGACCGAAGTCCGTGGCAATCTCCCCAGCGCCCCGCTCCAAAAACACCAGCAGCAGACTGGTAAAGACCATGAAAATGGGGTTGAACTTGGCAAGCCAGGACACCATAACCGCGGTGAAACCCCGGCCGCCCACAATGGTGGTGGTCACGGTGTGGTTGATGCCGCCCACCAGCAGCAGGCCGGCCAGACCGCAGACCGCGCCGGAGACCAGCATGGTGCGGACAATGACCTTCTCCACCTTGATGCCCACATAGCGGGCGGTGCGCTCGCTCTCGCCCACCACGGCGATCTCATAGCCGTGCTTGGAGTAGTTCAGATACAGATACATCAGCACCGTGACAACAGCCACCACCACGATGCTCAGCAGGTACTTGTTGCCCAGCTGGGGCAGCCAGCCCAGCTCGCTGCTCTGGTTGATGATGCCGATCTTGCCAGCCCCCTTGGGCACCTCCCAGTAAATCACAAAGAAGGCCACAAGCTGGGTAGCAACATAGTTCATCATCAGGGTAAAGAGCGTCTCATTGGTGTTCCACTTGGCCTTGAAAATGGCGGGGATCATGCCCCAGATGGCACCGGCGATAACGGAGGCCAGAACCATCACGCAGATCAGCAGCCAGTTGGGCACTTTATCCGCCAGCAGGATCATGCAGGCGGCGGTGGCCAGGCAGCCGATCAGGGTCTGACCCTCGGCGCCGATGTTCCAGAAGCGCATCCGGAAGGCGGGAGTCACCGCCAGGGAGATGCACAGCAGAATGGCCATGTTCTGAAAGGTGATCCAGGTCTTGCGGGCGGTGCCGAAGGCGCCGTCGATCATGGCGGCATAGACCGCGATGGGGTTTTCGCCGGTGGTGACGGTGGTCACCAGGGCGCAGGCCACCAGGGCCAGCAGAATGGCCAGGGCTCGGATACCCCAGGAACCGTACCAGGGCAGGGTAGCCCGCTTGACGATATGAACCAAAGGCCCTTTGCTTTGCTTATTCATCCGCTTTGTTCCCTCCCAGCCTTGTCATCATCATGCCTACATCCCGTTTCTTGGCGCCCCGGCCCTCCACAATGCCGCTGACCTTGCCGCCGCAGAGCACCAGGATCCGGTCTGCCAGCTCCAGCAGTACGTCCAGATCCTCACCCACGTAGATGACGGCCACACCGGCTTTCTTCTGCCGGTTGATCAGGTCATAAATGGTATAGGAGGAATTGATGTCCAGACCACGGACGGCGTAGGCCGTCAGCAGCACGGTGGGGGCGGAAGCGATCTCCCGGCCTACCAGCACCTTCTGCACGTTGCCGCCGGACAGGCGGCGCACCGGCGTGGCAATGCTGGGGGTCTTGACCTCCAGATCGGCCACCACCTCCTGGGCCAGCTTCCTGGGGGACTTCCTGTCGGTAAAGAAGCTGCGGCCCCGGCGGAAGGAACGGAGCATCATGTTATCGGCCAGATCCATGTTGGCCACCAGCCCCATACCCAGCCGGTCCTCGGGGACAAAGGAGAGGCTGACCCCCATATCGGCGATGGCCAGGGGATCCTTGCCGATCAGCTCTTCCGGCTTGCCGTCATCCTCAATGTAGGAGATGCTGCCGCTTTCCACCGGCTGCAAACCGGCGATGGCCTCCAGCAACTCCTTCTGGCCGCAGCCGGAGATGCCGGCAACGCCCAGAATTTCACCGGAATTGGCGGTGAAGCTGACGTCATCCAGCTTCAGCACGCCGTCAATGGAGCGCACCGTCAGGTTCTTTACCTCGATGCGGGGCTTGGGATTCACCGGCTCCGGCCGGTCAATGTTCAATGTCACGGCGTGGCCCACCATCATGTTGGTCATTTCCTGGGCGTTGGTGGTCTTGGTGGGCATATCCCCGATGAACTGCCCGTGGCGCAGCACAGCCACCCGGTCGGACAGCTCCTCCACCTCGTGCAGCTTGTGGGTGATAATCACGATGGCCTTGCCGTCATCCCGCATATTGCGCAGCACGGCAAAGAGCTTGTCCGTCTCCTGGGGGGTCAGCACAGCGGTGGGCTCATCCAGGATCAGGATATCCGCGCCCCGGTACAGCACCTTGATGATCTCCACCGTCTGCTTCTGGGACACGGACATATCATAGATCTTCTGGTAGGGATCCACCTCAAAGCCATAGGCCTCGCAGATGCCCCGCACCCGCTGGGCCACCTTTTCCAGATCCAGCCGCCCCGGCTCATTCAGACCCAGGACGATATTTTCCGCCGCGGTGAGCACGTCCACCAGCTTGAAATGCTGATGGATCATACCGATGCCCAGGTCAAAGGCGTCCTTGGGGGAGCGGATCACCACTTCCTTACCGTCAATGCTGATCTCGCCCTCATCGGGGAAGTAGATGCCGGAGAGCATGTTCATCAGCGTGGTTTTGCCGCTGCCGTTCTCGCCCAGCAGGGCCAGAATCTCACCCCGGTAGATGTCCAGCCAGACCTTGTCGTTGGCCACCACCGGGCCAAAGGTCTTGGTGATGTTGCGCATTCTGACTGCGGGAGTTTTGTTATCCAATACGCTCACTCCTGTCAATTGGTGTCGAAAATTAGCGATACAGCGATACTATAATATATAAAAACACTTATGCTGTAAAGGGCAGCGCAGTGATTTTTTTCGCTGCGCTGCCCTTTGCATCATAGTCAGGTCTAGGGCACTGAAAAGGTTTCAGTGCCCTAGATGTTGCAAGTGCAGTTTCCGTTAAATCAGAACTTGGTGTCCAGCAGGGTGATGCCATCGATCTGGAGATCGAAGTAAGGAGCGGAACGGAACTCGGACTCGTGGAAGTAACCGTCAACAATGACCTCGGTGTCGGCGGTGTAGGCGGCGTCGGTGTCAACATCAGCCATGTAGCTGTCAAGGGTGGCGCCTTCCACGGTGAAAGCAGCGGTGTCAAACACGTGCAGCTCGCCGGAGATGAGCTGAGCCTTGGCAGCCTCGATGGCCTCGGCGGTGCCGGCAGCGGCAGCAGCCTCGTTGACCTCGGTCAGCAGGACAGAATCGGTAGCGATGGTGCCGGTCCAGTCAGCAGGGATCTCCTCGCCCTTCACATAGGCATTGACCACGAACTCGTAGTAGGGAGCCCAGTTGATGCGGGAGGAAACGATGAAGGTGTTGGGGCAGGCGGAAACGGTGGAGCCGTTGTAGGAAACGTTGGGCACACCGGCGGTCTCGCAGGCAGTGGGAGCGCCCATGGAGTCAGCGTGCTGGCTGATGAGCTTGCAGCCGTTGTCAATAAGCTTGTTGGCGGCTTCCTTCTCGGCAGTCTCATCGTACCAGGAACCGGTGAAGGTCACTTCCATGGTGGCGGTGGGGCAGACGGAGCGGGCACCCAGGAAGAAGGAGGTGTAACCGGAAACCACTTCGGCGTAGGTGAAGGCACCCACATAGCCGATCTTGGCCTCATCGGCGGTGAAGTCACCGGCCTCGATCATCTCGTTGAGCTTCATACCGGCGGCAATACCGGCCAGGTAACGGCCCTCATAGATGGAAGCAAAAGCGTTGTGGTGGTTGGCGACACCCTCAGTGTGGGCGCGGGTGCCGGTGGCGTGGCAGAACTGAACCTCGGGGAATTCCTTGGCGGCCTGGATGATGAAGTCCTCATGACCGAAGGAGTCGGCAAAGATGATGTTGCAGCCCTCGTCGGCCAGCTCGCAGGCGGCCTCGTAGCACTCTTCGCTCTCGGGGATGTTGGTGCGGAAAATGTACTGATCCTCAGTCAGGCCCAGGTTGGCGCAGGCTTCCTTGGCGGCGTTCATGAAGTTCAGGTCGTAGGTGGAGTTCTCATCGTGCAGGAAGATGAAGCCAAGCTTCACATCGGCATAGGGATTGGCCTCGTCAGCGGGAGCCTCGGCGGCAGGGGCCTCAGCAGCAGGAGCCTGGGTGGCAGCGGGGGCCTTGGAGCCGCCGCAGGCGCAGAGAGCAAACACCATGCACAGAGCCATCAGCAGAGCAATGATCTTTTTCATTCGTTGATCTCCTCATTATAAAGTAATGTTATTTATCAAAACCGCATAGGCGGTGATGACCGTAAAAAACAAAGATGCATTGGCGCGAATTTATTTATTCGGTACCAATGCAATATCCTGAAAAGGGCCGGGCAGGAAAGCCTCACCCTTGGAAAAGCATTCGATAGTCCGGTCATTTACGGCGTCCGGGTAGAAACTTCAAATCCATATCATTTGTTTTATATCGAAAACTCTTGCTTTATTCACTTTAACGTATCTTTAACACGTTTAGATTACCAGTAAGGGCGAAAAATGTCAAGTAGCCCTTGTGTACGAATTTGACATTTTTCGCCACATTAAATTGTGAAACTTATACAAATCAACAGAAGCTGAGACTGTCATCGCTCATGGCGGCGATCCGGGCCAGGGACTCGATGCGCAGCCCCTGCTGCCGCAGCCGGTCTCCGCCGCCCTGGAACACCTTTTCAATGGCGATGCCGGCGCCCACCACCGTGGCGCCCGCCTGCTCCGCCAGGGCCTTCAGCCCCACCAGGGCAGCCCCGGTGGCCAGAAAATCGTCCACGATCAGCACCCGGTCGCCGGGCCGGAGGTATTCCTTGGAAACCACCACCGTGTTGGTGTTGCCATGGGTGAAGCTCTCCACCTCTACCCGGTAGAGATCATCGGAAATGTTTTTGGTCTTGCTCTTCTTGGCAAAGACCAGCGGGCAGCCCAGCACATAGCCAACCATGGTGGCAATGGCGATGCCGGAGGCCTCAATGGTCAGCACCTTGGTGATCCGCTCCCCGGCGTAGAGCCGCTGCAATTCTCTGGCCATCTCATAGAGCAGGGCCGGGTCGATCTGGTGGTTGAGAAATCCGTCCACCTTCAGGATACCGCCGGGCAGTACCTTGCCGTCGGAAAGGATACGCTGCTGTAAAAGTTCCATATCTCTGTCTCCCCTTTTTCAACAATGGAATGATTCTAACCCAAACCGGCCCGCTTGACAAGACCTTTCAGTCTTTAGCTGCTAAATCCCGCAGCACCGCTTCGGCACAGCGCAGCCCGTCCACCGCGGCGGAGGTGATCCCCCCGGCGTAGCCCGCCCCCTCGCCGCAGGGGTACAGCCCCCGATAGGAGCCTTGCAGGCTGTCATTTCGCAGGATGCGCACCGGGGAGGAGGAACGGGTCTCCGGCCCGGTCATCACTGCCTCGGCGTCGTCAAAGCCCCGCAGCTTTTTCCCCAGCTCCGGCAGGGCGGCGGCCAGCACGGTGCTGACCTTTTCCGGCAGCACCCGGCGCAGATCGCTCCAACAGACTCCCGGCTCGTAGCTGGGCAGCACCCGGCCCGGCCCGGTACTGGGCCGCCCGGCCAGGAAATCCCCCACCAGCTGGGCGGGGGCCTGATAGCTGCCGGTGAGGGCATAGGCCCGGCGTTCGATCTCCCGCTGCCAGTGCATTCCGGCCAGCACCCCCTCCCCGGGGAAATCCTCCGTGTGCAGCGTCACCAGCAGGGCGGCGTTGGCGTTGCGCCCATCCCGGCGGGAATAGCTCATGCCGTTGGTGACTACGCCCCCTTCTTCCGAGGCGGCGGCAAAGACCTGTCCCCCCGGGCACATGCAGAAGGTGTAGGCGCTGCTGCCATCCGGCAGGTGGACGTTGAGGCTGTAGTCCGCCGGGGGCAGCGCTCCCCGCTCCCGGCCGTATTGAGCCCGATCAATGTCCGCCTGTAAATGCTCAATGCGCACCCCCATGGAGAAGGGCTTGCGCTCCATGGCCACCTTCTGTTCCAGCAGATGTTCAAAGCTGTCCCGGGCAGAGTGACCCAGGGCCAAAATCACATAATGGCAGCTTTGCAGCCGCTTTTCACCTCCTATAATGTACTCCAAACCGGCAATGGAATCGCCTTTTGTAATAAGCCCCTCAAACCGGGCACCGAAGCGCACCTCGCCGCCCAGGGCGATGATCTCCTGCCGGATATTGCGCACCACATCCACCAGAATATCCGTGCCCACATGGGGCTTGGCGTCATAGGTGACGCTCTCCGGCGCACCGTGGGCATAAAACTCCCCCAGCACCCAGCCCATGCGCCGGTCATGGGTGCCGGTGTTCAGCTTGCCGTCGGAAAAGGTTCCGGCGCCCCCTTCCCCAAATTGCACGTTGTTCTCCGGATCCAGGGGGCCGCCCCGGCGGAAGGCCTCCACTGCAGCCGTCCGCTGCTCCACGGCCTGGCCCCGCTCCAGCACGATGGGCCTTGCCCCCGCCCGGGCCAGCACCAGGGCCGCGAACATGCCCGCCGGGCCAAAGCCCACCACCACAGGCCGCTCAGGGCAGCTGATTTTGGGAATATCGTAGACCGGGGGCGCATATTCGGCAATGTCCTTCCGGGGGCGGCGGAGAAAGCGCCTTTCCTCCGGCAGAGACACCGCCACCGCACAGACGTAATGGATATCATTTTTCTTCCGGGCGTCCAGGGAGCGCTTCACCAGCTTCCACTGCCGGATCTCCCCGCTCTTGCAGCCCAGCGCTTTGGCGGCCTTGCCCCGGAGGGCGGAGACATCCTCCCCCGCCTCCAGGCGCAGGGAACGGATCAGAATCATTTGCCCAACCTCCCTGCCAGCCGGCCGCTGCTCCAGGCCCATTGAAGATTATAACCGCCGCAGTCGCCGTCCACATCCAGCAGCTCCCCGCAGACGAACAGCCCAGGCATGAACCAGCTCTCCAGCGTCTCCGGATTGAAGCCGGCGGTTCTGATGCCCCCGGCGGTGACCTGGGCATGGTCAAAACCCTCGGTGCCCAGCAGCTTCAGCCGAAAGTCCATAGCGGCCTGCACCGCCTGTGCCAGCTGGGCAGCGCTGAGCTTGCCCAGCGGCAGCTCCTGGGGCAGACCGGCGTACTTTACCAGCATCTTCCCCAAACGGTTGTGGAGCATCCCGGTAAAAAGCTGGGCGCTCTCCAGCCGGGGATACGTCTCCTGCCGCTGCTTCAGCAGGGCCAGCACCTGAACAGCGCTGTATTCCCGGAAAAAGTTCATGCTTAACATCAGCCCTGCTCCGGCGGTGGCGGCGGCGCGGGAAACATCAAAGGCTGCCGGGCCGGACAGGCCATTGTCGGTAAATTGAATCTCCCCTTCCCCCAGGGCCAGTGTTTCCTCACCGGAAAGCAGACGCAGCCGGCCATCCGCCCGAATGCCCTTCAAGGCCCGGGGATAGTCCGGCGGGGTGATCAGCTGCACCAGCGCCGGGTACAAAGGGGTGCGTTTATGGCCCAGGGACTTTAACAGCTCATAGCCGTCCATCACGCCGCCCAGCTTAGCCCCGGCGGCGCCGCCGCAGGCCACGATCAGGAAATCCGCCTCAAGCTTGCCCGCATCGGTCATGACGGTATAGCCCCTGTCCCGGCGGGCAATGGCGCGCACCGGGCAGGAACAGCGGATGTCCACACCACGGTTCTCCAAAGCAAAGCGCAGTACATCCACCACGCTGTTGGCGCTGTTGGACAGGGGATAGACCCGGCCGCCGTATTCCTCCACGGTCATCAGCCCCAGACCGTGAAAATAATCCAGGGCATCCTGGGGCGTGAATTTTGCCAGAGCGGGGGCGGCAAAATCCGGCTGCTCCCCGTGATAATTCGCCGGGGCGGCGCCGGTGTTGGTGAGATTGCAGCGGCCGTTGCCGGTGGCCAGGAGCTTGCGGCCAATGCGCTGCTGCCGCTCCAGCAGGATCACCCGGCGGCGCTCCTCTTCCGCGGCGGTCAGGGCCGCCATGATCCCGGCGGCGCCGCCGCCGATCACAACTACAGTTTCCTTTTCCATCGTAACCGTTCCTTTTTTCTCAGGCCCGCCGCAGAATGTCATGGGCCACCGGGCTGTAAAACAACCGGTTCACTCCATCCACATCATGGGTCTGGGCCAGAATCCACATCATCTTGGCATAGACGGCCTCGGTGGTCATATCAAAGCCCTCCAGCACAAAGGGGTTGCTTTTCAGCCGGTGCCCCACGGAATACACCGACAGGTCAGAGCCTTCATTCTGCACCTGGGTGGTCATGACCACGAACTTCCCCGCCGCCGTGTGCCGCTGCACCAGGTCGAACAGGCGGCTATCATCGTAAGAGGGAAGGCCGCCCACGCCGAAGCACTCAATGATCAGGGCATCGTTTCGCTCCAGCAGGAAGTCCAACAGTGCCGGGTCTGCCCCGGGAACCATCTTCACCAGGGCGACCCGCTCACAGAGGCTGTGAGCAAAGAGGGGGCGCGTCCGCCGCTCCGGCGCGATATAGCGCATCAGGCGGTGATCCTGCAAAATGGCCAGATCCGGGTAGTTGATGCTGGAAAAGGCGGCAAAGCTTTTGGAGCAGGTCTTTCTTGCCCGGGTACCCAGAATGACCCGGCCGCTGAACACAATGTCTACCCCGGCAAGCTCCTCCGAGCAGGCGCAGACAAAGGCATCGGTCAGGTTCAGCTTGGAATCGGTAGAGTCATAATTGATGGGCTTCTGGGCGCCGGTGAGCATGATGGGCTTGTCCGCCCCCTGCACCAGGTAGCTGAGGGCGGCTGCGGTATAGGCCATGGTGTCGGTGCCGTGGCTGATGACAAAGCCGTCATAACGGTCATAATTTTCCTCCAGCGCGGCGGCAATGGCGCACCAGTGGCGGGGGGTGATGTTGGTGCTGTCAATATTGAAAAGAGAAAGGCAGTCCACATGGCACAGTTCTTTGATGGCCGGGACATATTTTAAAAGCTGGGCGGGACGCAGCTCCGGCGTCAGCCCGTCGGGGGTCATTTCCGAGGCGATGGTGCCGCCGGTGCCCAGCATGAGAATGTTTTTCAAGGCTTTCCTCCTGAAAAATGATGCAACCATTATATCAGCGCCCCGGGCAATTATCAATAGCCCTGCGCATTGACGGGAAAGGGGAAAAGCAGTATAATATCATGAATTATTGTGTCCAAGGAAAGCGAGAAAACATGGGCAAGAAAATGACAAAAATCATTCCCGCCTTGCTGGCGGCGGTTCTGCTCTGTGCGGGCTGTCACCAGGCAAAGGAAGCGACCCCCAGTCCTTCGCCCACGGCCTCTCCGGCACCCACCCTCAGCCAGGAGCAGAAGGAGCGTGGCCTGGGACAAATCGTCATCAGCGAGCTTATGGAGAAAAACCGGGCCGTGCTCCCGGATGAGGACGGGGATTTTTCCGACTGGATCGAGCTTTATAACCAGAGCGGGGAGGCCGTCTCCCTCTCCGGCTGCACCATATCCGACAAAGAGAAGAAAACCGGCTGGACGCTGCCGGAAGTTACGCTGGAACCGGGGCAGCGGCTGCTGCTTTTCGCCTCCGGCAAGGATCGAACCGGGCCGCAGCTGCACACGGATTTTGCCCTCTCCGGGGACGAGGGGGTCTATCTGCGCAATGAACACGGCACCCTTCTCTCTTCCGCCGCCTGCGGCGGCTGTGAGGCGGATGTGGCCATGGCTTTGCAACCTGACGGCAGCTATGCCCAAAGCCTTTATCCCACCCCGGGCTATGAAAACAGCAGGGCGGGCTATGACGCCTTTCAGCAGAGCCTCGGCTGTGAAAGCCCCCTGGCAATCAACGAAGTGGTGGTTTCCAACTTCGCCACCCTGCCCCAGATGGGGGAATATTATGACTGGGTGGAGCTGAAAAACGTATCCTCCCGGCCGGTGCTGCTGTCGGACTATTGTCTGTCCGACCGGAACGAGGAACGGACAAGGTGCCGTCTGCCGGAGATAAGCCTTCAGCCGGGGGAGCTGTATGTGGTGTTCTGCACCCAGGAAGCGGTTTTGCCGGAGGGGACGGAGAGCACCGGCTTTGGCCTGGACGGCGGCAATGAGCAGCTCTACCTCTCCGACCGGCAGGGGCGGCTGCTGGACTATGTCTCCCTGCGGGACATCCCCTATAACGCCAGCTATGGCCGGCAGGCGGGGGAGCAGGGCTGGTTCTTCTTTGCCGCTGCCAGCCCGGGGGCGGAAAACACCGGCGGCAGCCGGTATGTGGCGGAGACGCCTGTGAGCCTCACCCAGGACGGGGTATTCAACGGCGTGGACGGCATGGACGTGGCGCTCACCGCCACCGGCAGCATCCGCTACACCCTGGACGGCTCCGCCCCCACGGCGGACAGCACCGAATACACCGGGCCCATCCATATCGATCAGACCACGGTGATCCGGGCGGTGAGCCTGGAGGAAGGGGCTTTGCCCAGCCGCTCTCTGAGCCTCAGCTTTATCCTCAATGAGGGACACAGCCTGCCGGTGCTGAGCTTGCTTACGGACAGCCCGGCGGCCTTTGACCAGATGTATAACGGACGCCAGAAGGGCGTTGAGCTGCCGGGAAGCCTTTCCCTCTATGACGGGGGCGAGGGCTTTACCATCGGCTGCGGCGTAGCCCTCAACGGGGAGACCAGTCTGGTGCTGCCCAAGAAAAATATGTCTGTGCGCTTCCGTGCCGCCTACGGTCAGGAGACTTTGAACTATGACATTTACGGCGGCGGGGTCACAGAGTTTACCAATCTTCTGCTCCGCTCCGGGCAGGATTTTCCCATCGCCATCATCCGCAACGAGCTGTGCCAGGAGCTTTGCGCTCAGGCCACCAATAAGGTGGTGAACCAGCGCAGTGAATACTGCGTGCTGTACATCAACGGGACGTATTCCGGCATCTATTCCCTGAAGGAAAAAACCAACGAGCAGCTGTATGCCAGCCTTGCCGGGGTGAGCCGGGACAGCGTCACGGTGATGGAGGCCAATGTGCCGCTGGATTCGGAATTCTACCATGAGGTGGTGGAGTTCTGCCGCTTCAACGACATGAGCCAGCCGGAGAATTACCGGCATTTCTGCGAGATCTTCGATGTGGACAGTCTCATCGACTGGCTGATCCTGGAGGGCTATTGCGCCAATACGGATGTGACCTCCGGCAATGTGCGCTACTGCCGTTCAACGGAGAACGACGGGAAGTGGCGCATGATGTTCTATGATCTGGACGCTACCTTCTCGGAACCTGCCAGCGTCTACATGAATCTGATGAGCCAGTACGCCCAGCAGAACCGCCAGGTCTCCACCTTCATCGTGCCGCTGATGGCCAATGCGGAATTCAAGGATCGTTTTCTGACCCGGGCGGCGGAGCTGATGGGGAGCGTACTGACGGTGGAAAATGTTTTCGCCCAGACGGATCGCCTTTGCGACATCGTCCGGCCGGAGGCGGCAAGGGACTGCGGCCGTTTCAACCGCTCCGTGGCAGAGTGGGAAGCTGCCGTGGAAGAGATGAAGCAGCTTCTGCTGGACTACGACTGGCAAAAGCTGAATATCGACAATCTTTGCAGCCTGTTTGATTTGGATGAAGCCCAGCGGCAGCAGTATTTTGGAGAGATAGAGAAAGGCCAATGAAAAAAACCAAATTCACCTTCCAGCGCTATGAGAAAAAGTACCTGCTGTCCCGGGAAAAATACCTGGCCCTGTGGCGGGAACTGGAGGCGCAGGTAGAGCCGGATATCTTTTTCCAGAGCACCGTGTGCAGCATGTATTACGACTGGGCGGATTTCCGCCTGATCCGGCACTCTCTGGAAAAGCCGGTGTACAAGGAGAAGCTGCGCCTGCGCAGCTACAATGTGCCGGGGCCGGAAGACCAGGTTTTTGTGGAACTGAAAAAGAAATTCCAGGGCGTGGTGTACAAGCGCCGGGTGGCCCTGCCCGCCGTCGAAGCGGAAGCCTGGCTGGCCGGGCGCACCCCCGCCCCGGATCAAAGCCAGATCAGCCGGGAGATCGACTGGTTTCTAAAAACCAACCCGGTCAGTCCCCGGGTGCTGATCGCCTGTGACCGCCGGGCCTACGTGGCCCGGGAGGACAAGGAACTGCGCGTCACCTTTGACAGCTCCATCCGCTGGCGGGAGACGGAACTGAGTCTCACCGCCGGGGATCAGGGGCAGGAGCTGCTTGCTGACGGTCAGGTGCTGATGGAGATCAAGCTGCCGGAGGCGGCGCCCCTGTGGCTGGCCGGGTTGCTCAGCCGCCTGGAAATTTTTCCCCAGGGCTTTTCCAAATATGGCCAGTGCTATGAAAAGGAACTGGCAGAAAAATACTTTGACGGAGTGATGGTAATTGCTTAGCAGTGTAATCAACGGAGTCGTTACGGTTCCCACATTTTTGATCTGCGTTTTGTCGGCGCTGGCGCTGGGCCTGCTGACCGCCCTGGTGTTTACCGCCCGGAATTATCACACCGGCTCCCTGACCATATCCCTGGCGCTGCTGCCGCCGGTGGTGACGGTGGTCATCATGCTGGTCAACGGCAATGTGGGCGCAGGGCTGGCAGTGGCCGGCACCTTCGCTCTGGTGCGGTTTCGCAGCGTGCCGGGCACGGCCCGGGAGATCACGGGGCTGTTCCTGTCCGTGTCTCTGGGCCTGGCCTGCGGTATGGGCTATGTGGGGCTGGCGGCGCTGTTCTTCCTCATCATGGGTTCTGCGGTGCTGATTCTGGGCCGCTTCCGCTTTGGCGAGGGCAGCCCTGCCTGCCGCCAGCTGAAAATCACCATTCCGGAGAATCTGGACTATGAGGGCTTGTTTGACGATCTGCTTGAGCAGTACACCCTCTCCCATGAGCTGGTGCGGGTCAAGACCACCAACATGGGTACGCTGTATGAGCTGTGCTATGATGTGCGCCTGAAGGATGCGGGGATCAGCAAGGCCTTTCTGGATGCGATCCGCTGCCGGAACGGGAACCTGACCGTCATCTGCGGCCGGGAAAAGGATAGGGACATGATATGAAAAAGCTTGTTGTTTGTCTGTTGCTGCTGGCACTGAGCCTGAGCCTTTGCGCCTGCGGCGGTAAGTCCCTCGGACAGACCGGCGGCACGGAGCTGGAACAGCTCTGCGCCAAGGCTACCCAGGTGACCCTCAGCGAAAGCGGCGCGGAGATCAAAGGCCCCGGCGCCCGCTTTGAAAATGGCTGCCTTACCATCAGCACCGGCGGCGCCTACCGCCTCAGCGGCAGCCTCAGCGAGGGCCGGGTCGTTGTGGATACCGGCGAGGAGAAGCAGGACGTGCAGCTGATCCTGGACGGGCTCAGCCTTCGCTGCGCCGGGGATGCTGCCCTGCACATCCGCCGGGCGGGGGACACGGACATTTACGTCACAGAGGGTACGGAAAACCTGCTGGTTTCCGGCACAGAGGGAGAGCTGGTGGCCGACCCCAATGCCAGCGGTGCGGCCCTGTACGCCGAGGATGACATTGACTTCCACGGCCCCGGCGGTCTAATTGTGGAAGGATATCTGAATAACGGGATCGGCTGCAAAAATGACATTGACATCCGGGGCGGCACCTGCACCATCCTTGCCGCCAACAACGGCCTCAAGGGCAATGAGAGCGTGGAGATCTCCGGCGGCTATGTGGCCATCACCTGCGGAAACGACGGCATCAAAACCAGCGATGCCGAAAAAGCGGACAAGGGCAGCATCCAGATCGCCGGCGGCAGCATCGTGGTACAGGCCGGGGATCAGGGCCTCTGTGCCGAGAAGGACATCCGGATCACCGGCGGGCGGCTGGAAGTCTGGGCGGAGGCCGACGGCCTGAAGGCCGGGACGAAAAGCGCCCCCGGCAAGGTAGAGATCAGCGGCGGGGACAGTCAGATCGTTTCCGGCAATGATGCCATTGATGCAGCAGCGCTGACGGTTAGCGGCGGCAGCCTGCTGGCCCTGGGCCGGGATAAGGACATCAAACCCACGGTGAATGCCAGCGTTCCCTGCTACGCGGGGAAGCTGAAGGTGCCGGAGGGCCAGGTTTTTACCTTGTGTGACGAGCGGGGAGAATACCTTTACGCTTGCGACCCAAGGCGGGAGATCAAGTCTGCCTTCCTGGCCATCGCCGGTTTGGAGAGCGGGAGAAGCTATTCCCTGCTGACCGGCACCGCCGGGAACATGGTGCGGACCGGGAACATCACCCTGCCCTGACAGAGAGCCGGTGGCTTCCTTTGTTCAAAAAAGCTTAGGAGTTTTCCATTAAAAAAATGAACAGCATTCAACTATCCGACCACTTCAGCTATCAAAAGCTGCTGCGCTATACGCTTCCCTCCATTCTGATGATGATTTTCACATCGGTCTACAGTGTGGTAGACGGGTTCTTTGTTTCCAATTTTGTGGGCAAAACCCCTTTTGCCGCGGTGAATTTCATCATGCCGGTGCTGATGATCCTGGGCGCTTTCGGCTTCATGTTCGGCACCGGCGGCAGCGCCCTGATCGCTATGACCATGGGGGAGGGAAAACCGGAAAAGGCAAAAGAACAGTTCTCCCTGTTTGTCTATGTGACGCTGATCAGCGGCGTGCTTATTGCGCTGCTGGGAATCGCCCTGATCCGGCCCATCGCAGCCTGGCTGGGGGCGGAAGGGGAGCTGCTGGATCAGTGTGTCCTCTATAGCCGCATCATTCTGCCTGCCCTGCCTGCATATATGCTGCAATTTGAATTTCAAAGTTTTTTTGCCACAGCGGAGAAGCCGCAGCTGGGTTTGGCCTTTACCATCGCCGCCGGCCTTGCCAATATGGTGCTGGATGCGGTTTTTGTTGCCGTGCTGGGCTGGGGCCTCATGGGCGCGGCAGCGGCCACGGCCATCAGCCAGACAGTGGGCGGCATTGCCCCGCTGTTCTATTTTGCCCGCCCCAACGGCAGCCTTTTGCGGCTGACCAGAGCAAGGTTTGACGGACGGGCTCTGGCCCGGGCCTGTACCAACGGCTCCTCGGAGCTGATGTCCAACATCTCCATGTCCATCGTCAGCATGCTGTATAACTTGCAGCTGATCAAATACGCCGGGGAGGACGGCGTGGCGGCCTATGGCGTGTTGATGTATGTCAACATGATCTTCCTTGCCGCCTTCATTGGCTATTCCGTGGGCACGGCACCCATTGTCTCCTACCATTACGGTGCCCGGAATCACCCGGAACTGAAAAGCCTGCTGCGGAAAAGCCTGGTGATTACCGGCATTTCCTCCCTTGCCATGTTTGCCTTTGCGGAGCTGCTGGCGGAACCGCTGGGGCGGCTCTTTGTAGGCTATGACGCCTCCCTCATGGCGCTGACGCTGCGGGGCTTCGTGATCTACTCCTTCTCCTTCCTGTTTGCGGGCCTTGCCATCTTCGGCTCCTCCTTCTTCACCGCCCTCAATAACGGCCTGATCTCCGCCCTGATCTCCTTCCTGCGTACCCTGCTGTTCCAGATGGGGGCGGTGCTGCTCTTCCCGCTGCTCTGGGGGATCGACGGGATCTGGCTGTCCATTGTTGCCGCCGAGGCGGCGGCCGCTCTGGTCACGGCGTTGTTCCTGATCGGCAAGCGAAAGCGGTATCAATACTGAAAGACTCTGTCATATAACAAAAGGACTTCGGATTTTTCCGAAGTCCTTTTGTTATATATTCTGCTGCGTTTACTCCACGCTGATCATGTAGTAGTACACCGGCTGGCCGCCGTTGACCACACTGATATCCGCATCGGGGAAATGGGAAGTGATGATCTGCGCCGCCTCCTTGGCGTCGTTCTCATCCACATCCGCGCCATAGTACACGGTGATGAATTCCGGCGCCAGGTCATCAAAAGCCTGCACCATCTCGTTCAGCAGGGCGAACGCATCGGGATAGCTGCCCAGTAAAGCCCCGTCCAGCAGGGCCAGATGCTCCCCGGCCTTGATGGCGTGGCCGTCAAAGTCCGAATCCCGGGCGGCATAAGTGACCATGGCCGTGTGCACATTGCCTGCGGCCTCCTTCATCACGGCCACCAGGTCATCTTCCTTTTCGTCGGGGTTGAAGTTCAGCAGGGCGGAGATTCCCTGGGGTACGGTCTTGGTGGGAAGGACAATGACCTTCTTCTCACTGAGGGGGATGCACTGCTCCGCCGCCATGATGATGTTCTTGTTGTTGGGGAACACGAACACGGTAGAAGCAGGGGTGCGGTTGATCTCCTTCAGGATATCGTCGGTAGAGGGGTTCATGGTCTGGCCGCCGGTGACAATGCCGTCAGCGCCCAGCTCCCGGAACAGATCCGCCATCCCGTTTCCGGCACAGACGGTGACAATGCCGAACTCCTTCTCCGGCTCGGCCACCGCCGGTTCAGCCTTTTCGCCCAGCTGCCAATCCTCCGCATCGTCTGCGGTCTTGGCCTTTTTCCCGGCCTTGACAGCTTCACTCTGGGCCACCATGTTCTCAATCTTGGCCACTTCCAGCGTGCCGTATTTCTGGGATTCGCTGATGGCGATGCCGGGGATGTTGGTGTGGACATGGACCTTAAAGGCCTCGTCATCCTCCCCGATCACCAGACTGTCACCAATGCTGCTGAGGTACTTGCGCAGCGGTTCCAGATCCACATCCGGGTCGTCCTTCTGGATGATATACACCGTGTCATAGGCAAAGGTGATATCCTCACTGTCAAAAACCTCAAAGGCGCTCTCCGGCGCTTCGGCCACCCGGCTGGCCTCATTGGGGGCAGCCACTTCTCCCCGGAGGGAGGAGAGGATGGCGCTGAGAATGATCAGATACCCCTTGCCGCCGGCGTCCACAACGCCGGCCTTTTTCAGCACCGGGTTAAGATTGACCGTGTCCTCCAGGGCTTCTTCCCCGGCCTTGATGGCACAGACCAGAGCCGTTTCCAGACTGGCGCCGGCAGCGGCAGCCTCCACCGCGGCGGCGGAGGCCAGGCGGGACACCGTGAGAATGGTGCCTTCGGCGGGCTTCATGACCGCCTTATAGGCAGCTTCCACACCGTCCTGCATGGCGCCGGAAAACTCTACGGCCCCGGCGGTTTCCAGCCCCTTCAGCCGCCGGGAAATGCCCCGGAACAGCAGGGACAGGATAACGCCGGAGTTGCCCCGGGCGCCCCGCAGCAGGGCAGAGGCCACACAGTCGGCAGCGGCGGCCACCGTGTCGAACCCCTTCTTGCGCAGTTCCGTGGCGGCTTTGTTCATCGTCAGCCCCATGTTGGTGCCGGTGTCGCCATCGGGCACGGGGAAAACGTTCAGGTCGTTAATCATCTGGGTATTTGCGGCAAGGGCCGCATCGGCGCAAAGGATCATCTCCTTAAACGCAGCGGCATCTATATAATCTCTCAAGTAAAAAGCACCTCCGGTGAAGATAACCCGCTGGGGGATTTATCCGATGATCGTGTCTATATATACATCCACCCTTTTGACGGGAACGCCGGTGGATTTGGAAAGCTTATAGCTGACCTCGTTCATAATACTGCGGGAGACGGCACAGATGTTCACACCGTGATCCACGCCGATATGAAGCTCAAGGGAAATGCTGCCGTCATCATTAAAACTGACGCCCACGCCCTTGGACATGGAATCCCTCCGCAGAAGCTGCAAAGGGCCGCCCTCCTTGCTGCGCCCGGCCATGCCCTTAACGCCAAAGCAGCTTGTAGCCGCGTCGCCCGCCAGATTCATGAACACCTCGCTGGTGATGCTGATATTGCCTATGTCATTGGTAATGTTCACCATTTGCTGACAGCTCCTTTCTTCAGGCCATAGTATTTAATACTGGACATTTTAAACGATATTTTCAGTCATAAAACCGAGAATGTATTATAATACAAAAGGAAGAAAAGCACAAGGAGAAAAATGCAAACCATTCAAAAACTTTAAGCTTTTTGACAATATACCGCAAAAGCCGTCAAAATGCGCTCCGGGCGGAGACAAATTCAGTAGATTTTTACAAGATTTTTCTTGCGCCAATCTGTTTACAATTTGACAGCTTGATGTTAAAATGGTAGCATCGCATGACAAGGGGCTACACGGTTTTGCCGGGCAGAAAAGCGTCCATGCTGCTTCAAAACCCTTGACAATACGACAAGTATTCCCTGCGGTTTTTTCATTGCCTGGACGCCTTTCTGCTCCGGCAAAACTGCAAGCACCTGACAGCAATGGATTTTTGCGTGATTTTTGGCTTTTGAGGTGCAGGTGGGTCGTTACCCATCAAACCGAAAAGGACAAAAAGCGCCGAAAAGACATGCTGTCAGGCGTGTATGCTCTTGTCAAGCGATGCTACTGCTTATGATTCTGTCATAGGCGCGATTGCAATATTTTTTTATGGAGATGAAAATAGACATGCAGAGACACTTCAAGACGATGGACGGCAACACTGCAGCCGCCCATGTATCCTACGCGTTCACCGAAGTCGCAGCTATCTACCCCATCACTCCCTCCAGCCCCATGGCCGACTATGTGGATCAGTGGTCCGCTGCCGGCCGGAAGAACATCTTCGGCTCCACCGTCAAGGTGCAGGAGATGCAGGCTGAGTCCGGTGCTGCCGGTGCTGTTCACGGCTCCCTGAATGCGGGTGCCCTGACCACCACCTACACCGCCTCTCAGGGCCTTCTGCTGATGATCCCCAACATGTACAAGATCGCAGGCGAGCTGCTGCCCGGCGTGTTCCACGTCAGCGCCCGTACCCTTGCCAGCCATACCCTGAACATCTTTGGTGACCACAGCGACGTTATGGCCTGCCGCCAGACCGGTTTTGCCATGCTGGCTGAGTCCAACGTGCAGGAAGTTATGGATCTGGCCCCCGTTGCTCACCTGGCAGCCATCAAGGGCCGTGTTCCCTTCCTCAACTTCTTTGACGGCTTCCGTACCTCCCACGAGCTGCAGAAGATCCAGGTCTGGGACTACGAGGATCTGAAGGACATGGTGGATATGGATGCGGTGGAGGCTTTCCGTGCCCGCGCCCTGAACTCCCAGCATCCTGTGATGCGCGGTTCCCACGAGAACGGCGACATCTTCTTCCAGAACCGTGAGGCTTCCAACCCCTACTACGAGGCGGTTCCCGCCATCGTTGAGGAGTACATGGGCAAGATCAATGCCAAGCTGGGCACCGACTACCAGCTGTTCAACTACTACGGCGCTCCCGATGCTGACCGGGTCATCGTGGCCATGGGCTCCATCTGCGACGTGGCCGAGGAAGTCATTGACTTCCTGACTGCTCAGGGCGAGAAGGTGGGCCTTGTGAAGTGCCGCCTGTACCGTCCCTTCTGCCCCGACAAACTGATTGCCGCCATCCCCGCCACCGCCAAGAAGATCGCTGTGCTTGACCGCACCAAGGAGCCCGGCGCCCAGGGCGAGCCGCTCTATCTGGATGTTGTCACCGCGCTGCGCAATGCCGGCATGAACGACGTCACCGTCATCGGCGGCCGCTACGGCCTCGGCTCTAAGGATACGCCTCCTTCCTCCGTCTTTGCCGTGTACAACGAGCTGAAGAAGGCCGATGCCAAGCGTCAGTTCACCCTGGGCATCATCGACGATGTGACCCATATGTCCCTTGAGGAGGTTCCCGCTCCCAACACCGCAGCCGAAGGCACCATCGAGTGCAAGTTCTGGGGTCTGGGCGGCGACGGCACCGTTGGCGCCAACAAGAACTCCATCAAGATCATTGGCGACCATACGGATAAGTTCGTTCAGGCTTACTTCCAGTATGACTCCAAGAAGACCGGCGGCGTCACCATCAGCCACCTGCGCTTTGGCGACAAGCCCATCAAGAGCCCCTACTACATCAACAAGGCCGACTTTGTGGCCTGCCATGTTCCCTCCTACATCACCAAAGGCTTCCCCATCGTCCGTGACGTGAAGCCCGGCGGCGTGTTCCTGGTCAACTGCCAGTGGAGCTTTGAGGAGCTGGAGCATCATCTGGATGCCGCTTCCAAGCGCTACATCGCCAAGAACAACATCCAGCTGTACATGATAAACGCCATTGACCTGGCCAAGAAGATCGGCATGGGTAAGCGCACCAACACCATCCTCCAGTCCGCCTTCTTCTCCCTGGCAAAGGTCATGCCCGAGGCAGAGGCCATCCAGTACATGAAGGATGCCGCTCTCCACTCCTACCTGAAGAAGGGCCAGGACGTGGTGGATATGAACTATGCCGCCATCGATGCCGGCGCCACCGCCTACGTGAAGGTTGAGGTTCCCGCTGCCTGGGCCGAGGCCGAGGATCACAAGACCGACGCTGCCAAGACCGGTCGGGAGAAGACCGTGAAGATGGTCTCCAGCATTCTGGATCCTGTGGACAAGATGGATGGCGACAGCCTGCCTGTCTCCGCCTTCGTTGACCATGCCGACGGTACCTTTGAGCTGGGCGCTGCCGCTTACGAGAAGCGGGGCATTGCCGTCTCCGTTCCCAAGTGGGATTCTTCCAAGTGTGTGCAGTGCAACCAGTGCGCCTTTGTCTGCCCCCACGCCACCATCCGTCCCTTTGCCCTGACCGAGGAAGAGGCCGCCGCGGCTCCCGCTGCCGCCAGCATCGTTCCCATTAAGGTGGGCAAGGGCAAGGATACCTACAAGTACACCATGGCCATCTCTCCCCTGGACTGCATGGGCTGCGGCGTCTGCGTCGGCCAGTGCGGTGTCCACGCCATCGAGATGGTTCCCATGGAGAGCCAGATCGAGCAGCAGGAAGTGTTCGACTACATGGTGGCCAAGGTCTCCGAGAAGAAGGATATGTTCGCTCCCACCGATGTGAAGTTCAGCCAGTTTGCTCAGCCCTACCTGGAGTTCTCCGGCTCCTGCGCAGGCTGCGCCGAGACCAGCTATGCCCGCCTGGTTACCCAGCTGTTCGGCGACCATATGCTCATCTCCAACGCCACCGGCTGTTCCTCCATCTGGGGCGGCCCCGCCGCTACCTCCCCCTACACCGTCAATAAGGACGGTCAGGGTCCCGCTTGGGCAAACTCTCTGTTCGAGGACAACGCTGAGCACGGTCTCGGCATGTACCTGGGCCAGAAGAAGATCCGCGACGATCTGAAGCCCAACGTGGAATACCTTGCTGCCAACGCCTGCAGCGAGGAGCTGAAGAAGGCCGCCCAGGATTACCTGGACACCTACGACGACGGCAACACCAACCAGGAGCCCAGCAAGCGCCTTGTTGCCCTGCTGGAGCAGAGCGGTGCCTGCTGCGACGCTGCCGTTGAACTGCTGAAGAAGAAAGACTTCCTGAACAAGAAGTCCTGCTGGATCTTCGGCGGTGACGGCTGGGCCTTCGACATCGGCTTCGGCGGCGTTGACCATGTGCTCGCTTCCGGCGAGGACGTGAACATCTTCGTCTTCAACACCGAGGTTTACTCCAACACCGGCGGCCAGGCCTCCAAGGCCTCCAACATCGGCCAGGTGGCACAGTTTGCCGCGGCCGGTAAGGAGATCAAGTCCAAGTCTCTGGCTGAGATCGCCATGACCTACGGCTATGTCTACGTGGCTCAGATCGCCATGGGTGCCAACAAGGTTCAGACCCTGAAGGCCATTGCCGAGGCTGAGGCGCACAAGGGCCCCTCCCTCATCATTGCCTACGCTCCCTGCGAGATGCACAGCATCAAGGGCGGCATGGAGAACTGCCAGAAGGAAATGGACAAGGCTGTCAAGTGCGGCTACTGGAACCTGTTCCGCTTCAACCCCAATGCCGAGAAGCCCTTCACCCTGGACAGCAAGGCTCCCGCCGGCGGCTATCAGGAGTTCCTGATGAACGAAGCCCGCTACAGCCGTCTGACCCGCGAGTTCCCCGAGCGCGCAGACCGTCTGTTCGCCGCTTCCGAGGCCAACGCCAAGGAGCGCTATGACCACCTGATGAAGCTGGTCTCCCTCTACGAGTAATCTCCAAAACCATAATAAAAATCACCAGGTTTCGGCCTGGTGATTTTTATTTTAGAACCAAACAAGTCATCCCCAGGCGGGGAAGACTTGTTTGGCATTTTGTCCGATCAATACCGGCCAATGGGTGGGTTGCAGTAGTCGGGCAGGGGGCAGACGTATTTGCCGCCGTTTTTCTGCCGCAGCTCCGCCTTGGCTTTTTCCAGCAGCTCCGGCTGCTCTATGGTGCGCAGGGCGGCCAGGCTCATCATTTCGGCGGCACGGAGCATCCCCTTCATGCCAATACCGGAGCAGGAAAAGGCGGTGTTCTGCCAGGAGTGACCCACATTGCCCAGACAGGCCGTGGCTACATGGAGCATAACGGTGGGCGTGGCGTAGCCCACGTCGCCCACGTCGGTGGAACCGGAGCTGTACCCGGTCTCCCGGGGATTGAAGGGGTGGATCACGCTGTCCAGCGGGGTCTGGAGGGCAGCGTCCAGTTCTTCCGGCAGGAAGTATTCGCCCAGACTCTCCTTAATGCCCACCAGGGCGGTGCGGCTGTAGCTGCGCAGGAACTGGGCCGCCAGGGCGTATTCCTCCTCCGTCCACTCCGGGGCCCCCAGCTCCCGCATACATTCGTCCACCAAACCGCCCAGGGCCTTGTTGGGCACATAGTCGGAGAAAGCCATGGTGATCTCATACTGCATTTTGGTTCCGGTCATCAGGGCGGCGCCTTTGGCCACGTCCACCAGCCGGGTGAACAGCTCCTGCACCTGGTTCACCTTGGGGGCGCGGACCTCATACTTAATGACCGCGTGGCTCTGCACCACGTTGGGGGCGGTGCCGCCGGGGTCGGAATAGGCGTAGTGGATGCGGGCGGCATCGATCATGTGCTCCCGCAGATAGTTGGCCCCCACGTTCATCAGCTCCACCGCGTCCAGCGCGCTGCGGCCCAGATGGGGCGCACCGCCGGCATGGGAGGCCACGCCGTCAAAGGTGAAGTTGGCGCCCATGATGGCCACACTGCCTTTGGAGCCGACCTCGTTAACGGTGGCCGGATGCCAGGTATAGGCAAAGTCCACCTCGTCAAAGTAGCCGGCCCGGGCAATGAACTGCTTGGAACCGGCGCCCTCCTCGGCGGGGCAGCCGAAAAAGACAATGGTGCCGTCAATGGCGTGGGCGGTGAAATAGTCCTTCAGCGCCACCGCCGCCGCGTAGCAGCCGGCACCGATCAGATTATGGCCGCAGCCATGGCCGGCACCGCCGGGAGTCACCGCCTCCTGCACCGGGCAGGCGGCCTTCTGGCTCAGCCCGGAGAGCGCGTCGTACTCGGCCAGCAGACCGATCACCGGCTTGCCGCTGCCGCTGACAAACCTGGCGGTAAAAGCGGTGGGCATATCGGCAATGCCCTCTTCAATGGTAAAGCCCTGGGTCTTCAGCGCCTCCATCAGGGCAGCGGCGGAGCGGAATTCCTCATAAGACAACTCCGCATAGTCCCAGATCTGACCGGCGAGGGCTTTGGTGGCCTCCGCGTTCCGAGCGACCAGGGCCTTGATTTCTTCAACCTGTGTCATATTGCCTTCTCCTTATCACAATACCATACTGAGAAACTTAATGGTGCTGGGGTCGTGGGGGCAGGTGAAAATCTGATCCGGGCTGCCCTCTTCCTTGATGACGCCGTCGCAGATAAACAGCACCCGGTCGCTGACCTCCCGGGCAAAGGCCATTTCGTGGGTGACAATGAGGATGGTCATGCCGCTGCGGGTCAGATCCATAATGACATTCAGTACCTCTTTTACCATCTCCGGATCCAAGGCGGAGGTGGGTTCATCAAAGAGCATTACCTCCGGCTGCATGGCCAAAGCCCGGACGATGGCAAGGCGCTGTTTCTGCCCGCCGGACAGCTTCCGGGGGTACTCATTGGCCTTTTCCGCCAGGCCCACCCGGCGCAGAAGGACCAGGGCTTCCTCCCTGGCCTGGGCCTTGGGAAGCTTCTTCTCCAGTATAGGCGCCAGGGTCACATTGTCAAGTACGGTCATGTTGGGGAACACGTTGAAATTCTGGAACACCATCCCCATGCTCTGGCGGAACTTGCAGGTGTTCAGTTTTTTATCGGTGATGTCCTGGCCTTTGAAAAAAACCTTGCCCCCGGTGGGCTGCTCCAGCAGATTCAGACAGCGGAGAAAGGTGGATTTACCGCCGCCGGAAGGGCCGATGATGGAGACCACCTCGCCCCGGCGGATGGTGGTGGAGATACCCTTGAGCACCTCCAGCTGGCCGAAGCTCTTTTTCAGGTTTTGGGTGCGAATGATCTCGTCAGTCACTGGCGGTCAGCCTCCTTTCCAACAGGCGCAAAAGCCGGGAGAGAATAAAGTTCAGCAGGAAATAGATCACGCCCACAATAGTCAGGGATTGCAGGGCCAGGAAGGTGGCGGCCTGGACGCTCTTGTAGCTGGTCATCAGTTCACCCACGAAGAACACGGAGGCCAGAGAGGTGCCCTTCACGGTGGTGATGAACTCATTGCACAAAGCGGGCAGAATGTTCTTCACGGCCTGGGGCATAATCACATGGGTCATCATGTGCACCTCGCTGAGCCCCACACTGCGGGCGGCCTCCCACTGCCCCTTGTCCACGGCGTTAATGCCGGCGCGGATGATCTCCGAAATGTAAGCGGAGGCGTTGATCACCAGAGCCACTACGATGCACATGGTGTCGCTCAGCTCAAAAGGCAGGAGCTTGGGCAGCCCGATCCAGAAGAAATAGAGCTGCAGCAGAATGGGCGTGCCCCGCAGAACCTCGATGTAGGCACCGGCAAAGGAATTGAGCAGCTTAGAGCGGCTCATCCGCAGCGCGGCGATCAGCAGCCCCAGCAGCGTTCCGCAAAACACGGTGACGGCGGAGATCCACAGGGTGCCCCAAAGCCCCTGCAAATACACCATATAATATTTTTCCAACAGGCCAACGATCTTTTCCATGGCAATGTTCCCTTTTCAGAATTGATCCGGCGGACCCGCATTGGCAGGTCTGCCGGGTTTTCGCTTCAGCTGACTCCCAGCTCGGCGGCGTAGGCGGTGAACTCGTCATTCCACTGGGCTATCTTTCCCTGGGCGTTCAGTTCCTCGATGGCCTCATTGACCACCGCCAGCAGGCTCTCGCTGCCCTGCATGGGCATGGCCACTACCGTGCCATTCATGTTGGGGTCAACCTCAAAGCGGAAATCGGGAACGACCAGGCCGCCGTTGGCATCGGCATAGAGCTGAGCGGAATCCGTGGAGCAGATACAGACATCCGCCTTGTTTTCCGCCACGGCCAGATAGCCGTCGGTCATGTTGGCCACCAGCTTGAACTCTTTGCATTCCTTCACATTCTGGTTGTACAGGGCCTCCTGAACAGAGCCGGACTGAGTGATGACCACCGCGTCCTTCAAATCCTCAACGGAATTGTATTTGCCCACATCTTCCGTGCGGGTGATGAAGCCGTAGCCGCCGGCATTGGCTTTATAAACATTGGAAAGGCGCATGGCCTCCGCCCGATTGGGGGAGTAGGCAATGGCGGAGATGGCAATGTCATACTTGCCGTCGGCAATGCCGGCCAGCACGGCAGTGAAATCCAGCGGAACGATCTTCAGCTCCACACCGATCTTCTCCGCAATGTGCCGGGCGATCTCAATATCCACCCCCATATACTGGGCGTCACCGCTCTGGCTGGGGTCGATAAACTCAAAGGGGGCAAAGTATGGCTCCGTGCACAGTTCAATATAACCCTGGGCTTTGATCTCCTCCAGAAGATCGCCTTTGCTGCTGCTTCCGCAGGCAGCGCAGCAGAGAATCATGGCCAGCGCCAGGAGCAAAGCAAATATCTTTTTCATTATGATCACCTCATCAATTTCTCCCACCCCCGGCGTCCCGCCGTGCGATGCTGAAATCATAGCACCCTTCCGATGATTTGTCAACACATTAGCGTGCTAAATTGCTAAATCGCTATAGTTTACAAAGAGGAGGGAGAAAAACTCCCTCCTCTTTGTAAAGACTGTCAAATCAGATGAGACCCTGAATCAGAATGAACAGGATCAGCACCGGCAGAACAAACTGGAAATAGGGCTTCAGCTTGGGAGACATTTTCAGGCCGCTGCCGGTGTTGGCTTCGGCAATATACTTGTCAAAGCCCCAGCCCCACTTGGTCACGCAGAACAGCAGGTACACCAGGGAACCAATGGGCAGCAGCAGGTTGCTGACTAGGAAGTCCTCGCTGTCCAGCACATCCCGGGCGCCGATGATATGTACATCGCTCCAGAGATTGTAGCCCAGAACGCAGGGAAGGCTGGCAATCAGGATAAAGATGCAGTTGATGATAACGGACTTTTTCCGGCTCCAGCCGAAATTGTCCATAGCCATGGAGATCAGGTTCTCGAACACGGCGATGACCGTGGTAAAGCTGGCGAAGGACATGAACAGGAAGAACAGGCTGCCCCACAGGCGGCCGCCGGCCATGTCAATAAACACCTTGGGCAGGGTCACGAAGATCAGACCGGGGCCCTGGCCCGGCTCCACGCCGTAGCTGAAGCAGGCGGGGAAAATGATCAGGCCCGCCATCAACGCCACAAAGGTATCCAGTCCGCAGATGCGGACGGCTTCCCCGGTAAGGGTGTGATCCTTGGACATATAGCTGCCGAAAATTTCCATGGCGGCGATGCCCAGGCTCAGGGTGAAGAAGGCCTGGTTCATGGCGGCCGTGGCCACATTGCCAAGACCCATTTGGGCGGCCCGCTGGAAGTCCGGCAGCAGGTAGAACTTTACGCCCTCCGCGGCGCCGGGCAGCAGCAGGCTGTGAACGGCCAGCACCAGGATCAGCAGCAAAAGAGCGCCCATCATCCATTTGGTGATCCGCTCCAGCCCCTTCTGCAAGCCAAAGCTGCACACCAGAAAGCCGACCACAACCGTGACCACCATCCAGGCACCCATCTCCAGGGGATTGCCCAGCATGCTGCCGAACACGCCGTCCACAGCAGCAGTCTCCATACCGGAGAAGCTGCCGGCGGCAAACTTAAAGAAATAGCTGAGCATCCAGCCGGAAACGGTGGTATAGAACATCATCAGCAGGCAACAGCCCGCCACGCAGAACCAGCCATGGATATGCCACTTGCTACCCGGCTTCTCCAGGGCCTTATAGCCGGGGACGGCGCTCTTGCGGCTGGCCCGGCCTACGGCCAGTTCCATGGTCAGCACGGGCACGCCCATGATAACCAAAAACAGGATATAAAGCAAAACAAACACGCCGCCGCCGTTGGCCCCGGTGACATAGGGGAAGCGCCAGACGTTGCCGATGCCGATGGCGCAGCCGGCGCTCACCAGCAAAAAGCCCAGGCGGGACTGAAAACTCTCTCTGCTCATTAACGAAGTCCCCATTCTTTTTGGATTTTAAATGGATTTCAAAAAAGCGGCAGGGTATTCAATTGCCCTGCCGCTTGCTGCTTGCCGGGGTTCAGGCTCAGGCCTCACCGCGCTCCTTCAGCGCGTCCTTGCGGGAGATGTTCCAGCGGCCCTTCTCATCAATGCCGGTGAACTTGACCCAGGTCTTGTCACCCACATTGAGAACATCCTCCACCTTCTCGGTGCGCTTGAACTCCAGATCCTTGATGTGGCACATGGCGTCCTTGCCGGGAACCAGCTCAACGAAAGCGCCCAGGTTGGAGATGACACGCTTGACCTCACCATAGTAGAGGGCGCCCACCTCAGGCTCAAACACGATATCCTCAATGGTCTTGCGGGCGGCACGGCAGGCCTCGATGTCGGAGCTTGCGATAAAGATGCTGCCATCGTCGTTGATGTCGATCTTGCAGCCGGTATCGGCGGTGATCTTCTGAATCACCTTGCCGCCGGAACCGATGACCTCACGGATCTTGTCGGGATTGATCTTGATCTGGATCATCTTGGGGGCGGACTTGGCCAGTTCCTTGCGGGGCTCAGCAATGGCCTTGAGCATAATGGCATCCAGAATCTGGAAGCGGGCTTCCTTGGTGATGGAGAAGGCTTCCTTCACGATCTCGTGCTTCAGGCCGTCGTTCTTCAGATCCATCTGGATGGCGGTGATACCCTGCTTGGTGCCGGCCACCTTGAAGTCCATCTCGCCGTGGAAGTCCTCCACGCCCTGAATGTCGATAAAGGTGGTGAAGTCGTCCCCGTCCTGGATCAGGCCGCAGGAGATGCCGGCCACCGGGGCCTTGAGGGGAACACCGGCGTCCATCAGGGCCAGGGTAGTACCGCAGATGGAGCCCTGAGAGGTGGAACCGTTGGAACTGAGAACCTCAGAGACCACGCGGATGGCATAGGGGAAGTCATCCACATCGGGAATGACAGACTCCAGCGCCTTCTCTACCAGGGCGCCGTGACCATACTCCCGGCGGCCGGTGGAGCGGCTGGGACGGGCTTCGCCGGTGGAGTAGGAAGGCATGTTGTAGTGGTGCATGAAGCGCTTCTCTTCCTCTTCCCAGATGGTGTCCAGCTTCTGGGCCTCACTGAGGGTGGCCAGGGTGGCAATGGAGAGCACCTGGGTCTGGCCGCGGGTGAACAGGCCGGAGCCGTGCACCAGAGGGATCACGCCAACCTCGGCGGCCAGGGGACGGATCTCGTTCATCTGGCGGCCGTCCACGCGCTTACCGGCCAGCAGCCACTTCTTCACGACCTTTTTCTGAAGCTTGTACAGGATCTCATCCATGTACTGCATCAGGTCAGGGTGCTCCTCGCCGTACTTCTGCTCCACCATGGAGACCCAATCGTTGACCCGGGCCTCACGGACGTTCTTGTCGTCGGTATCCATGCAGTATTCCATGGATTCAAACTCATTCTCCACCAGCTTCTGGAACAGCTCCTCATCGAAAGCGGCGTGAACATACTCGAACTTGGGCTTGCCAACCTCGGCCACCATCCGGTCGATCAGATCCAGCACGGGCTGGAGATGCTCATGGGCCTGGACAATGCCTTCGTACATCACGTCGTCGGGAACCTGATCCGCCTCAGACTCAATCATGACGATTTTCTTGTGTGTGGCGGCAATGGTGGTGGTCATGCGGTTGCGCTCCCGCTCCGCCTTGGTGGGGTTGAAGAGGTACTTCTCCCCGTCCCAGCCCAGCACGATACCGGCGATAGGGCCGTTGAAGGGCACATCGGAAATGGAGACGGCGGCGGAAGCGCCGATCATGGCGGTGATCTCAGGGGAGCAGTCCCGGTCCACGCTCAGCACCTCGCAGGCGATGACCACATCGTTGCGCAGGTCGGAGGGGAAGAGGGGACGCATAGGCCGGTCGATCAGGCGGGAGGCCAGAACGGCAGGCAGGCTGGGTTTGCCCTCACGGCGCATAAAGCTGCCGGGGATGCGGCCCACGGCGTAGAGCTTCTCATTGAAGTCCACGGCGAGAGGGAAGTAATCAATGCCGTCCTTGGGGCGGGCGGAGGCGGTGCAGGTGACCAGTACGGTGGTCTCGCCGTACTTGACCAGCACGGCAGCATTGCACAGCTCAGCCATCTTGCCCACTTCCATGGACAGAGGGCGGCCTTCATACATGATCTCGTACTTCTTGTAGTTGGGGAACTGCTTATTGGTAATAATCATGGGTTCTCTCCTTATTATTTACGGTATCCCCCGGTACTTAGCACTTGAAGCAGCGGCCAGCGCTGGCCGGTCCTTCAAATACTAAGCAGCCCGGGCGATACGGATTTACGGCAAAAAAGATTGGGAGACAGTATTTACTTGTCTCCCAATCAAACCTTCATAAACCTCAGTGGAAGCCGGAACAGTGCAATTACTTGCGGATGTTCAGCTTTGCAATGATTGCGCGGTAACGCTCGATATCCTTCTTGGCCAGGTAGTCCAGCAGGCGGCGGCGCTTACCGACCATCTTGTACATGCCCAGACGGCTGTGCTTGTCGTTGGGATGCTGCTTCAGGTGCTCGGTCAGCTCACGGATGCGCTGAGACAGGATGGCGATCTGAACCTCGGGAGAGCCGGTGTCGCCCTCATGGGTGGCATTGTCGGCAATGACCTGGGTCTTGACTTCTTTGGTGATCATAGTGGTTATACCCCTTTCAAATAAATACTATACCCTGCGCCTAAGCTAGGGGACGGAAAGGTTACCGCAGCGGCGGCATGAGCCCATAGCCGGGAACGCGGGCGCTTATGTCAAGCATAAGCTAAATAATATTAGCACGACAGCCCCGGTAAGTCAAGAATTTTCTTGCTTTTCCGGCTTGTCAAAAAGGCCAAACAGGACTTTTCGACAAGCGGAGAGACCAGCCGTTTGGTTCGGGACAGTCTCTCGCTGTTATGATTATTTACCCCGCATGACAGCCTTCATGCGCTGGCTGTGATCCAGAATGCGTTTGCGCAGGCGAAGGTTCTGGGGCGTGACCTCCAGCAGCTCATCATCGGCCAGGAACTCCAGGCACTGCTCCAGACTCATCTGTCGGGCGGGGATCAGGCGCAGAGCTTCATCCGAGCCGGAAGCACGGGTATTGGTCAGATGCTTGGTGCGGCAGACGTTGACGGACACGTCATCGCTCTTGGGGCAGACGCCCACCACCATACCGGCATAGACCTTAGTGCCGGGGGTGATGAACATGGCGCCCCGCTCCTGGGCGTTCCAGATGCCGTAGGCCACGGCCTCGCCGGTCTCAAAGGCAATGAGGGAGCCGGTGCTGCGGCGGGCGATCTCGCCCTTGTAGGGCTCATACCGCTCAAAGACGGAGGCCAGGATGCCCTCGCCCTTGGTGTCGGTCAAAAACTCGTTACGGTAGCCGAAAAGCCCCCGGGAGGGAACCAGAAACTCCAGCTTCATCCGGCTGCCCACAGGGGTCATCTCAAGGAAATCACCCTTGCGCGCGCCCAGCTTCTCCATGACGGAACCCATATAGTCGGAGGGCACGTCCACCACGACCCGCTCCACCGGCTCACAGCGGACCCCATCGATCTCCTGATACAGCACACGGGGGGGAGACACCTGGAACTCATAGCCCTCCCGGCGCATGGTCTCGATCAGGATGGACAGGCTCATTTCGCCCCGCCCGGCCACGTTGAAGCCGTCGGTGCTGCCTTCAATCTCAGTGACCCGCAGGGAAACATCCTTCAGGGTCTCCCGCATCAGGCGATCCTTGATCTGGCGGGAGGTGACGAATTTGCCCTCCCGGCCGGCAAAGGGACTGTCATTGACGGAGAAGGTCATCTCCAGAGTGGGGGCGCTGATCTTCACAAAGGGAAGCGCTTCCGCCGCGCCTCTGGCGCAGATGGTGTCGCCGATGGTCACATCGCCAATGCCGCTCATGGCAATGATGTTCCCGGCGCCCGCCTCGGTGACGGGAACCCGGTTCAGCCCGTCAAACTGGTACAGGGAGACGGCTTTGGCCTTCATGGGCGCCTCGTCAGGGCTGTGGTAGTTGCAGACATCGATCTCCTGATTCTGGCGGATGACGCCCCGCTCAATGCGGCCAACGGCGATGCGGCCCACGTACTCGTTGTAGTCAATGCTGCTGACCAGCATCTGGAAGGGGGATTCGGTGTCCATCTCCGGGGCGGGGATATACTCCAGAATGGTCTCAAACAGGGGCTTGAGGTCGGTGCCCACCACATCGGGGGAGTAGCTGGCGGTGCCCTGACGGCCGGAGCAGAACAGCATGGGGGAATCCAGCTGCTCATCCGTGGCGTCCAGATCCATCAGCAGCTCCAGCACCTCATCTACCACCTCATGGATGCGCTGATCCGGCCGGTCGATCTTGTTGACCACAACGATGACCCGGTGGCCCATCTCCAGGGCCCGGCTCAGCACGAAGCGGGTCTGGGGCATGGGGCCTTCCGCCGCGTCCACCAGCAGGATAACGCCGTTGACCATCTTCAGAATGCGTTCCACCTCGCCGCCGAAGTCGGCATGGCCCGGGGTGTCCACAATGTTTATCTTGGTATCACCGTACCAGACGGCGGTGTTCTTTGCCATAATGGTGATGCCCCGCTCCCGCTCCAGATCGTTGGAGTCCATGACCCGGTCCACCACTTCCTGATTCTCCCGGTAAACACCGGACTGCTTGAGCATCTCGTCCACCAGGGTGGTCTTGCCGTGGTCAACGTGGGCGATGATGGCAACGTTTCTCAGTTTATCCATAACTCTGCTCCCTGCCTTTTTCGGATTTCAAATATATTTCACACACAACCGGAAATTTTAACACCAGTTCCCCGCTTTTGCAATACTTTTTCCTGTAAACACCTGGTTAATATTGAAAAAAATAAAATATAATGGTAGAATAAACCTCCCATACCACGAAGGGAGAAGAGAAAACAACATGAGTGACAATTTTTTTGCCTATATCTCCCGTATGCGCTATATTGAGCGCTGGAGCCTGATGCGCAATGCCCTGCCGGAGAACATTCAGGAGCACAGCCACATGGTGGCCGTCATTGCCCACGCCCTGGGCGTCATCCGCCGGGATGTTTTTCATGGGGACTGCGACCCCAACGCCTGCGCCACTGCCGCGCTGTATCATGACGCATCGGAGATCCTCACCGGGGATCTGCCCACCCCCATCAAGTATTATAACCCGGCCATTAAAAATGCTTACAAACAGGTGGAGCAGGTGGCCTGCCAGAAGCTGCTTGCCACTCTGCCGGAGGAGCTGCGCCCGGCCTTCCGGCCCCTGATGACCGGGGAGGAGTACCAGGATATCGTGAAAGCGGCGGATAAACTTTCAGCCTATATCAAATGCATTGAGGAGCGCCGGGCCGGGAACGATGAGTTCCTCTCTGCCGAGAAGCAGACCCGCGCCCTGCTGGAACAGAGCCCGCTGCCGGAAGTGGAGTATTTTATGAACCATTTCATCCCGGCTTTTGAACTGACCCTGGACGAATTGGGAACCATCGAGGAGGGATAAGGACAATGGAACAGAAAAAGATCGACCGCATCAACGAATTGGCCCATCTGGCCAAAGAGCGGGCGCTGACGGAGATGGAGTTGGCGGAGCGCGCCGCCCTCCGGGCGGAGTACATTGCGGATTTCCGCCGGGCCACCATCGAGGTGTTGGAGAACACCTATATCCAAACCCCTGACGGCAAGAAGCATAAGCTGCCGAAAAAAGGGGAACCCAAGAAATAAAGCGCTTGCGGCAGAGGGAACGCCCCGTATCCCCCCACGGCTCCCCTTCTCAAGGGGAGCTGTCAGCGAAGCTGACTGAGAGGTTCGTTTCTCTGCCGGATTATCTCTTGTCTCACTGCTCCCTGTCCCCCTCTCAGGCGCTGCGCGCCAGCTCTCTTTGAAAAGGGGCCCCAAGGAAACAGATGTTTCCTTGGGGAAAGGAAGAACAAGGGAACAGAGTGCAGTTTTCGCCAACCGGCGGAAACGGAACGCTGTGAGCTTGTTCTGACGAAGGAGCGAGCCTATGAAAAGTGCCACCTCTGACAGACAACCCAAGAGCGGCAGCCGATTGGCTGCCGCTCTTGGGTTGTTTTATTTAGATTTATTGCGAATTGAATTCTTTATTGAGAACTGACTTCCGCAGGTGCGGAAGTTTCTTTTTTCTTCTTCACTGCCCGGGCTGTCAGTGCCCCGGCAGCCAGAAGGGCCAGTGCCCCGCCGCCGGCCAAAAGGGCTATGTTGGGGCGGCGCTCAAACTCCACCGCGCAGAAGACCAGCTCTTCCTCCTCCGTGTCAAAGACCAGGTAGCTGCCGTTTTCCCGGGTGTCCAGCATGGTCCACACATCGCCGGAACGGCTGTAGAGCAGAATTTGACCATGCCGGGTCAGAAGCTCCGGCTTCAGATAATGCACCTGCACCTTGCCGCTGTCCAGCTTGCGGTCAATGCTCAGCACCCACTTTTCGCGGACAGTGCCCTGTTCCAGCACCGGGCCGGTGCCGGTGTACTCCCGCAGATTCAGCTTGGCCTTGCTGTCAAAATCCCCTTCCACAAGAATCTGTTCCTTCTCTCCGTCGTTGTCGGGGGCATTGGCGGCCAAGGTTCCCTGTCGGGCGGTGTAGACAGCCTCCACCGTGTCGCTGAGATAAAGCGTGCTGTAGTCATAGGGGGCCCAAGTCCCGGAATAGCCCCGCTTTTCCGGAACCTCCGGCAGGTCAGCCGGGTCAATGCTGCCGCCGTAGGTAAAGGGCAGCTCCGCTACCAGCTTTCCATCGGCCACAAAGCGGAGCCTAAGCTCCCCAAAGGCCGCAGGCAGGTTCTCCTGGGTCAGAAGCTGTTCATAGTCCACGGCCTCCGCCTTATCCCGATAGCTGATGCCGTCCACAGCGCCCAGGCTGGGGTGGCTGTACACGTTGCCGGTGATCTTATCGGTACTCATATCGGCCCAACCGGCGATGGCACCGCAGCAGGCGGTAACGCCGTCCGCGGCGATCAGGGTGGCGCAATCGGTGATCTCGGTTCCGTAACCGGCAATGCCGCCCACAAACTCTTGGCCATCCAGCTCACAGGTGGTATAGCTGTTCCGGATCAGCGTCAGGGAATTGCCCACAATGCCGCCTACATAGCCGCCCTCGGTGCTGAGCACCGGGCCGTAGTCCCGGCAATCTTCCACCAGACCCACCTGGCACTGACCGGCGATGCCGCCGGCGTTGTCCTTCTTGGCGGTGATCCGGGCGTAATTCTCGTTCCCGCTGGCGATGCACTTGCTCTGATAGGTGCTGCTGATGACGTTTTGCGCGGTGAATATGCTCATCAACTGGTTTTCCAGGTCAAACTCGTACTCGATGCCCATGTCGCCGGCAATGCCGCCCACGTTGGTGTCTGCCTCCACATCGCCCCGGTTCACGCAGTCTTTCACCCGGCCGTCGGTACTGTCGGCCGACTCCTTCCGGGAGACGTCGTCATACATATTCATCAGGTTATCGCCGCTGAGGGCGTTGGTCATCATGATGAGAACCTTGGAGAACTGATAGCTTACGCTGCTCAGATCCCCGCCCAAAGAGTCAGAGGCGGCGCCCAGGACGGAATTGAAATAGCCCATATCCGAGGACATCTGATCCAGATTATCCCGCATGGTTTCGTTATCCGGATTGCCGCCGATATCTCCAATATCCGGGAGCGAGGGCAAACTGGGCTCCTCCGGCGCGGCAGGCTCTTCCGGCACTTCCCCGCTGCTCAGCAGAACGATACCGCCCTGGTGAGGCTCACGGCCCAGCAGGACGATGCCGCCGCTGCTCTCCCCGCTGGCTGTGGGTTCCGCTTCCGGTTCCGGTTCGGGCACCGGCTCAGCCACCGGTTCGGGTACCGGCTCAGCCACCGGTTCCTGCGCAGGCGCGGCTTCCGGGCCGGGCTGAGGATCGCCGCCGGATTCCCCGCCAGTCTCACCGCCAGTTTCCCCGCCAGTTTCCCCGCCGGTTTCACCGCCGGATTCCCCGCCAGTTTCCCCGCCGGTTTCACCACCGGTCTCACCGCCAGTTCCGCCGCCGGTCTCCCCACCGGTTTCTCCGCCGGTCTCGCCGCCGGCTCCGCCACCGGTTTCTCCGCCGGTCTCACCGCTGGTTCCGCCGCCGGTTCCGCCGCCGGTCTCACCGGGGGCGGGCGTAGGGGAGGGCATAGGCGTAGGTATTGGTTTCTTTACCAGCAGATCTTCCAGGGTTTTCCCTGTACTGCTTCTGATGCCCTCAAGCGCGGCTTTCATCTCATCACTGAAAGCCCCGGCATTGGCCAGCAGGTTGCCGATCATGGCCTGGAGCGTCCGGATCTCATCGGCCAGAGAGGCGGAGCTGAGAAGCTTCAGGTAAGGCTCCATCTGGCCCACAATACCGGCCACGTCCTTGCGGCCATAGATCTGGCCCTCATTGATGCAGCCGCTGATGTGGCCGCACTGGCGCCCGGCGATGCCGCCCACATTATAGCCGTAGTGGGGGTAGCCCACGGTGCCGTAATTGACGCAGTTTTCAATTTTGCCGGAGGAATAACCGGCGATGCCGCCGCTGTCCGAGACCACATCGGTATCCTCGGCACCGGTAAGGCTCATCGTGTCCACGCTGAGCTTTTGCAGCTCCAGGCCCCCGGCGGAGATGCCGGTGTTCACCTGGGCATGGTTCTGACAGTTGATGACACTGCCGGTACTGCTGCCCACCAGGCCGCCGGTAAAGCGCTTGCCGCTGATGCTGCCCTGGACAGAGCAGTTGACCACATCACCGTAGTTTTCTCCGGCGATACCGCCTACATAGTTCAGCCCCGTGACCTTACCGTTAAAGGAACAATTTTCAATGCTGCCATAGCTGCTGCCCACCAGGCCGCCCACCTGACAGCGGCTGTTGTCCGGCTCCACCCGGCCTTCCAGGTTCAGGTTTTTGATGCTGCCATCCGCCTGTAAATAGCGGAAGAGGCCCTGATGGGAGCCGTCGGTGGCCAGAACAAAATTTTTGATGCTGTGGCCACCGCCGTCAAAACTGCCGGAAAAGCTGGGGATGGGATAAAAGGGCTGCCCCTCCAGATCGATATCCGCATCCAGCTTCACCTGCATGCCCTGAGAATATTCCACCAGGGTGCAGTTTATGGCAAAGTCCCTCAGCTCCTGCGCCGTGGAGATATGTAAAGGCTCCTCCTCCGCATAGGCGCAGGGCAGGGTTAGTGACAGCAGCAGCGCCGCCGTCAGAAGCAGGGAAAGACTTCTACGTTTCATCATGATCCCCTCCTGTGATTTCCAGATTTAAGGGCTGATCGTCCATCCGGGCGGCAGTGCCCATGTCCACCCGGGCGTTGAGCTCACCCCGGAAGTAACCGTGAACCTCCCCGTCGATGAAGCCGTCCATGTGACCACGGACCCGGCCATCGATGCGGATCAGGCCGCTGTGGCTCTGCACCAACCCGCCCCGGCTGATGCTGAAGCTGGTTTTGCGGATGATAATGTCCCCTGTCAGCAGGATCTGGGGCAGCACGCACATGACCAGGAAGATGGAAATGGTGGTGCCGCTGCCGATGAACACGCCGATGCCGGAGATAATCTCGTTGGAGGTCAAAAGCCCGATGGCCATGCCCGCCAGGGCCATCATAGCGCCGGAGGTGATGATGGTGGGAAAGGCCAGGTTCAGGCTCTCGGTCATGGCTTCCTTCAGGGGCATCTTCTTCTTCAGATCCATATACCGGCTGGAAATGACGATGGCATAGTCAATATTGGCGCCCATCTGAATGGAACTGACGATCAGATAGGTCAGGAAGAACAGATTGGAGCCCTTGAGATAAGGGATAGAGAAGTTGCACCAGATACTGCCCTGAATGATGGCAATGAGCAGCAGCGGCAGGCCCGCGGACTTGAAGGTGAGGATCAGCACGATGACCACGAACACCACCGTCAGGATGCTGATAATCAGGTTATCCTTTTCAAAGGAGGTGCGCAGGTCATTGCTGCTGGTGGTTTCGCCCACCACATAGTACTCGTCATAATACCGGGCGGCAATGCCGTGGATCACATCCAGATAATGAAAACTCTCCTCGCTTTCGGTGGGCAGATCCAGCAGTACCACAATACGGCTGTAGTGATCGCTCATCAGCTGGAGCCGGGCATCGTGAAGCTGCTCCTCCAGATCATCCAGCAGATCCACGGTTTCCTGATCCAGGTCAATGACCACCTCCTTACGCTCTTCAAAGAGGTAGCTGAACATATCGATCAGAGGAACCTGGTAGTTATCCAGGTTGGTGGCGATCTGGCCGTATTCGCTGAGGTTCATGGCGTAGCCGGTGTAGAGCAGTTTGGCCACCTCAATATCCAGGCCTGCCACTTCGGAAAACTCCCGGGGGGTCAGGGCGGAGGTCAGGGTATAACCGTCCAGCGCCTCAATATCCGCAAGGCCGGTGACGCTCTCCACCCGGGGCAGCTCCTTGATGTCGGCAATCAGCTCCGCCTCCTTGTCATAATCCCCGGTGGGGAGAATGACAGCCAGCATATTGGACTTCTGGAAGGTGTCCTCAATTTTCTTCTTGGCAAGCTGGGTCTCGTTCTGCCGCAGGGCAGTGACGGAATCGCTGGAATAGACATAGTTGGCTTTGTGGGAGAAGAAGAACGCACCGAGAATCAGGGCCACGAAAAGTACCGGCATCACAAAGCGGGTGGCATAGACCGCCTTCCCCAGAAAATTGATCTTGGGCACAAAGTTTCTGTGATGGGTCTTATCGATCCAGCCGGAGAACAGCACCAGCAGGCCCGGCATCAGCAGAAATACGGACAGCATACTGAGAAGGATGGCCTTGATGAGCACCGAGCCCATATCATAACCCAGCTTGAACTCCATCATGCACAGGGCCAGCAGGCCGGACATGGTGGTCAGGCTGCTGGCGGAGATTTCGGGAATGGCGTGGCTCAGGGCCGTGATGGCGGCCTCCCGGGGCTCCATATGTTCCCGCTCCTCTGTAAAACGGTGGCAGAGGATGATGGCGTAATCAATGGCCAGGGCCAGCTGCATGACGATGGCGATGGAGTTGGTGACGAAGGACACCTCGCCCATCAGATAGTTGGTGCCCATGTTCAAAAGGGCAGCGGCCCCGAAGGTAATCAGCAATACCGGGATCTCCGCATAGGTGCGGGAGGTCAGCAGCAGCACCAACACAATGATGACCACAGCGATGATGTCCACCACCAGCATCTCCTGGTTGATGATGGCCTCCAGCGGGTTTCCTACCTCGCTGTTGAGGTATAGGTCATAACCGGAGAGAAAATCCTTCACCAATGCCAGCCCTTCCTCGCTGCGGGGGTCGTTGTTGTCTCCCTCAAAGGTCACATCGAAGAGGGCGGAGACGGAGGCGTAATGCTTGGCGCTGTTGTCAAAATCAACGGATTTCACGCCCTCCAGCCGACTCAGATCCTCCTGCAGCTCCAGGGCCTTTTCATAAGTAATGTTGGCCACCATGACCTTGGCGGTGCCAAAGGTGGTAAATTCCTGCTCCATCAGGTCAAGGCCCTTCCGGGTCTCCGTATGATCCGGCAAATAGGCAGTGATATCATCGCAGACCCGAACCCAATTTCGGGAAAAGGCGCAAAAGATGGCCGCGGCGGCGAAAAGAAGGAAAAACACATTGCGTTTATCCACGATCACCGCGGCTACCCGCTCCATAAAGCTGCTTCGCGTTCCCGCTTTCAATCCGATCACCTCAAAATAAACGTTCCATTACCAGTATATTATAACAGCGGAATATTAAGAAAACAATTAAACAAATTTATGGAGATGACAAAAATAAACCGGCCGGGCTTGCACCCGGCCGGTTCATCGTTATGAAAGAGGAGAAAATGAAAAACTGCTACTTGCAAGTATAAGATACCAAAAAGATATTTCAGAAGTAACCGGAATTCTATTTCAGAATTGTTAAATGTTATGTAAATCTCACTGGAAAATTTTACCGGTGGATATAGTCCCGCAGGGCCGCCAGCCGGGTCTGGCCGTCCCGGAGGCCCAGTTCATAAACCGCCTGCAATTTCTCCGGGTCACTCTCCACCCGGCCAATCTCGATGGGGCGGCTGGGGCGGATGACAAAATATTTTCCCTGTGCTTCCAGTTCCTTCAGCCGGGCAACGCTGTCGTTGTACACCTGGTGCCGCTGCAGCAGCTGATCCCGGAACTGGGGGTGATGACGGAAGTACAGCTTGATGGCCCCGGCGGGCATGGGCTTCTTCCGGTAATCCATGTCCCGGGTCAGGATCACCAGCTGCTTTTCATAGCCCATCTGCTCCATGGCCGCAAAGGGGATGCTGTCGGCCACCCCGCCATCCAGATAGCGGCGGCCGCCGATCTCCACCGGCCGGGAGACAAAGGGCATGGAGCCGGAGGCCCGGAGAATCTCCATATCGTCAAACACGCTTTTCACCTGCATATATTCCGGGCGGCCCGTTTCCAGATCGGTCACCACCGCGTAAAAGGGGATGCCGGAGGCCTGAAAGGCGGCATCATCAAATACATCCAGCTGGCGGGGCACGGTGCCATAGGCAAAGTCCTTGCTGAACAGATCCCCGGTGCGGAGCAGGCAGCCCAGCCCATGGTAACGGGGATCGCGCATGAAGCGCTTGTTGTAGCGGATGACCCGGCCCTCCTGACCGGACAGAAAGTTGGGGCCAAACAGCGCCCCGGCGGATACGCCCATGACCGCGTCAAAATGTACGCCCTCCCGGTGCAGCACATCCAGCACCCCGGCGGTGTACATACCCCGCATGGCGCCGCCCTCCAGCACAAGTCCAGTTTTCATTTCCTTGCCTCCCCTGTGTTTTTGCCCCTATTTTACCCTCAGACTGTGAACATTTCAAGCGGTGCTATAATATCAATAGAAAGAAATTGACAAGAATTTGGACGTAGTATAAAATAAAATGATAACGGAAAATACCGGCAAAAAATCGGATCATGGAGAGGGGAACAGCAGAGATGAAAATGAAGCAGATGCTGGCAATGCTTCTGTGCACGGTGTTTCTGGTGGGCTTTGTGCCTGCACCGGCCAGCGCCAGCGGCCTGACAGAGGAACTGGTAGAACCGGAGACCCCGGTGGAAACCGAAGCACCGGCAGAGACCGAAGCCCCGGCAGAGACCGAAGCCCCGGCAGAGACCGAAGCACCGGTGGAGACGGAGAAACCGGCAGAGCCTGCCGCCCCGGCCCATGACTGCGAAGGGACGCTGGAGCAGGTGGAGCTGGCGGACGGCACCATCGGCTGGCGCTGCCCCGTCTGCGGCGCTGCCTTTGACGCAGAGGGCAGAGAGCTGCTTCCTGCTTCGACCAAGAACGCCGCCATCTCCGGCAGCTTCAACGGTTCCCCCGCCCAGGTGGATGCCAGCGGCAACCTTTTGATCAATGAAGCCAACTTCCCGGACGCAAATTTCCGCAGCTTTATCAGCGGGGAATATGATGTCGGCGGCAAGGGCTACCTGACGGAGGATCAGGTATTATCAATTGACTATATGTTCTGCTCCGGCAAAAACATAAGCGATCTCAAAGGCATTGCGTATTTCACTTCCCTCATCGACCTGAGATGCACCAGCAACCAACTGACCGCCCTGGATGTAAGCCATAACGCCGCCCTGGAAGTGCTGTTTTGCGGCGCAAATCGGCTGACATCTCTGTACGTGAGCAACACCGCCCTCGCTGATCTGCATTGTGAAGGCAACCAACTGATATCCTTGATTGTGAGCAACAACACCGGTTTGGCCACGCTGGATTGTTCCGGCAACCAACTGGAGTCTCTGGACGTGAGCCACTACACCGCCTTGACCACGCTGGATTGTTCCGGCAACCAACTGGCATCTCTGGACGTGAGCAACAACACCGGCTTGGTCACGCTGGATTGTTCCGGCAACCAGCTGACCACGCTGAACTTGGACGATAACACCGGCCTGAGAATGCTAAGATGTGACGGCAACCCATTGCGCAGTCTGGACTTGGGCCGAAACACGATCTTGACCCGCCTGACCTGTAATGACAACGGCTTGACATCTCTTGACCTGCGCGCGAACACCGCTCTGCGTTATTTGGAGTGCGCGAATAACCAACTGGCTACGCTGGATTTGAGCCAAAACACGGCGCTGTCCTCGTTGGCTTGCGGCAACCAAAACCCCGCTGCCGTGGAGTGCTCTGTCCAAAACGGAAAACTTCTCATGGATCTGGGCCAGCTTGTGGGGGAAGAAAACCTGTCCCGTGTGGGCGATGTTGCCGGCGGAAGCTATGATCCTTCCACGGGAATCGTGCCCCTGGATGCCGCCAATGTTATCGGTCGTGTGGTGGTATATAGCTACGATACCGGCGCCCCGATATCGATGAATGCCATGTCTGTCACCGTGCAGGGCTTCCTCCTGGCAACAGGTGTCAGCATCTCCGGCATCTTCAACGGTTCCCCCGCCCAGGTAGACGAAAACGGCAATCTGCTGATCAATGAAGCCAACTTCCCGGACGCAATTTTCCGCAGCTATATCAGCGAGACGTTCGACGCCGACGGCCAGGGCTATCTGACCGAAGCCCAGGTGGCGGGGGCAAGCCCCATTCTCTGCGCTAACAAAGGCATAAGCAGCCTCAAGGGCATCGAGTATTTTACTGCCCTCACCACGCTGAATTGCTACAACAACCAACTGACATCTTTGGATGTGAGCCACAACACCGCCCTGATCTCGCTGAATTGCAGCTTAAACCAGCTGAGCGGTCTGGACTTAAGCCAGAACACCGCTCTGGAAATTCTGAGATGCGACAGCAACCCATTGCGCGATCTGGACTTGGGCCGCAACACGGCCTTGATCCGCCTGGCCTGTAATGACAACGGATTGACGTCTCTTGACCTGCGGGCGAACACCGCTCTGCGTTCTCTGGAGTGCGCGGATAACCAACTGGCCACGCTGGATTTGGGCCAAAACACGGCACTGAACTTTCTATATTGCGACGGCCAAAACCCCGCTGCCGTGGAATGCTCTGTCCAAAACGGAAAACTTCTCATGGATCTGGGCCAGCTTGTGGGGGAAGAAAACCTGTCCCGGGTGGACGATGTTACCGGCGGAAGCTATGATCCCTCCACAGGGATCGTGACCCTGAATGACACCAATCTTGTGGTGACGTATAACTACGATACCGGAGCTCCCGTATCTTCCAACACCATGGCTGTCACCGTGCAGGGAATTCGCCCGTCAACTGGCGCCGCCCCGGTGATCACCGGCCAGCCCCGGTCCGCCGCTGCGGCCTATGGGACAGAGATCAGCTTCGAGGTGGCAGCCAGCGGCGATGACCTGCGTTATCAGTGGCAGTACCGCAGCAGTTCCGATGGAACCTGGGTAAACTCCAACGCCCCCGGCAACAAGACCGCGGCCATCCACTTCGCCCCCACCTTCCAGGACGGGTACCAGTACCGCTGCGTGGTGAGCAATGCCGCAGGCACGGCCTGTTCCGACGCGGCGGTCGTGACCGTGAAACCCGCCGCCCCGGTGATCACCAGCCAGCCCCAGCCCGTGACTGCTGCCAAGGGGGAGCAGGTAACGTTTAAGGTAACAGCCAGCGGCGGCAATCTCCGCTATCAGTGGCAGTACCGCAGCAGCGCCAGCGGGACTTGGGTAAACTCCAACGCCCCCGGCAGCAAGACCGCGGCCATCCACTTTGATGTTACCTTCCAGAACGGCTACCAGTACCGCTGCAAGGTAAGCAACAGTTTGGGAACGGTTTATTCCAACGCGGCCACCCTGACGGTGAAAGCTACCGCCCCGGTGATCACCGGCCAGCCCCAGTCCGTGACGGCTGCCAAGGGGGAGCAGGTGAGCTTCAAGGTGGCAGCCAGCGGCGGCAATCTCCGCTATCAGTGGCAGTACCGCAGCAGCGCCAACGGGACTTGGGTAAACTCCAACGCCCCCGGCAGCAAGACCGCGGCCATCCACTTCGATGTTACCTTCCAGAACGGCTACCAGTACCGCTGCAAGGTGAGCAACAGCAGCGGCGCGGTGTATTCCGATCCCGCCACGCTGACGGCAGTTACCGGAGAATGAAATTGACAAGGATTTCAACACGGTATAAAATGAAAAACAACTGAAAGTACCGGCAAAAATTTGAATCATGGAGAGGGGAACAACAGAGATGAAAATGAAGCAGATGCTGGCCATGCTGCTGTGCGTGGTGCTCCTGGCGGGTTTTGTGCCCGCCCCCGCAAGCGCCAGCGGCCTGGCAGACGAGCCGGATGTGGTTGCCGGAGCAGAAGTGCTGAGCGAACCGGAAACCCCGGCAGAGGAGCCGGAAACCCCGGCAGAGGAACCGGAAACCCCGGCAGAGGAGCCGGAAACCCCGGCAGAATCGGAAACCCCGGCAGAGACCGAAACTCCGGAAGAAACGGAAACCCCGGAAGAGACCGAAGCACCGGTTGAGACGGAAGTCCCGGCAGAACCGGAAATCCCGGCGGAACCGGAAGTCCCGGCAGAACCCGAGGCCCCGGCAGAGACGGAAGCTCCGGTAGAGACCGAGAAACCGGCAGAAACCGAAAAACCGGAAGAGACCGAGAAACCGGAAGAGCCTGCCGCTCCGGCCCATGACTGCGAAGGGGAACCGGAGCAGATAGAGCTGGAGGACGGCACCATCGGCTGGCGCTGCCCCGTCTGTGGCGCTGTGTTTGATGCCGAGGGCAGGGAACTGCTCGTCATTACGGACAAGAACGCTAAGGCAGTTTCCGGCACCTTCAACGGCTCTCCCGCCCAGGTGGATGCCAATGGCAACCTGCTGCTCAACGCCGCCAACTTCCCGGATGCCAATTTTCGCAGCTATATCAGCGAGACCTTTGATGCCAGTGGCCTGGGCTACCTGACCAAAGAACAAGTACTGTCGGTGAGAAGTATTTATTGCGAGAACAGATCCATAGGTAGTCTCAAGGGTATTGAATATTTCACTGCTTTGGATTTTCTGGTTTGCCTCTCCAACCAACTGACCACTCTGGACGTAAGCAAGAATACCGCCCTGACCTCTCTGGTTTGTGATAACAACCAACTGACCACTCTGGACATGAGCTGCAACACTGCACTAACCAGTCTGTTATGCAATAGCAACCAATTGACTGCACTGGACGTGAGCCACAACACTGCATTGACCACTCTGAGTTGTGTCTTTAACAAGTTGGCGGCGCTGGACGTGAGCCACAATACTGCTCTGACTGATTTGAGTTGCAGCTCAAATATCCTGAGTTCTCTGGACGTGAGCCACAACACTACATTGACCACGTTGAGTTGCGCTGATAACCAGTTGGCTTCGCTGAATGTGAGCAAGAACACATTTTTGACTGGACTGTATTGCGGCGCCAACCAACTGACCGCACTGGACGTGAGTCACAACACTGCACTGACCAAGCTGTATTGTGAGAGCAACCAGCTGACCACATTGGACTTAAGCGGTAAAACCATGGATAATGTGAGCGCTGAAGGTCAAATTACAACCGTGGAATGTTATAAACAGAACGGCAAGTTTCTTATGGACTTGCGTCAGCTTGTGGGGGCGGAGAACTTGCCTCGTTTGAGCGGGGTTGCCGGCGGCATCGTTGGTTCTGACATCCACGATGTGAGCGGCGGCAGCTATGACCCTGCCACAGGCATTCTGACCCTGGGACAAGATGCCGATGGATGTACCGATCTTGTGGCGAAATATTACTATGATACCGGCGCTGCTGTATCCCCCAATGCCATGTCTGTCGCCGTGTTAGGCGGATGGACTTCAACAGAAACAGCACCAAAGATCACCACCCATCCCCAGTCCGTGACCACGGACAGCGGGAAACAGGTAACGTTCAAGGTAACAGCCACCGGCAGCAGCCTCAGCTATCAGTGGCAGTTCCGCACCAGCGCTAACGGGACATGGACGAACTCCGGCGCACCGGGAAACAAGACCGCCAGCCTCAGCTTTGCCCCCACCTATCAGAACGGCTACCAGTACCGCTGCAAGGTGAGCAACAGCGCAGGTGAGGTTTACTCCAACGCCGCCACCTTGACGGTGCGGCCCAGCACCCCGGTGATCACTGCTCAGCCCCAGTCCGTGACGGCTGCCAAGGGGGAGCAGGTAACATTTAAGGTAACAGCCAGCGGCGGCAGTCTCAGCTATCAATGGCAGTTCCGCAGCAGCGCCAGCGGCAGCTGGGTGAACTCCGGCGCTCCCGGCAGCAAGACGGCGACCCTCAGCTTCGCCCCCACCTTCCAGGATGGCTATCAGTACCGCTGCGTGGTGAGCAACAGCGCGGGCACGGTGTATTCCAATCCCGCCACCCTGACGGTGAAAGCCGCCGCCCCGGTGATCACCGGCCAGCCCCAGTCCGTGACCGCTGCCAAGGGGGAGCAGGTAACGTTCAAGGTAACAGCCAGCGGCGGCAATCTCAGCTATCAGTGGCAGTACCGCAGCAGCGCCAGCGGCAACTGGGTGAACTCCGGCGCTCCCGGCAGCAAGACCGCGTCCATCGGCTTTGCTGTTACCACCCAAAACGGGTATCAGTACCGCTGCAAGGTGAGCAACAGCGCGGGCACGGTGTATTCCAATCCCGCCACCCTGACGGTGAAAGCCGCCGCCCCGGTAATCACCGGCCAGCCCCAGTCCGTGACCGCTGCCAAGGGGGAGCAGGTAACGTTCAAGGTAACAGCCAGCGGCGGCAGTCTCAGCTACCAATGGCAGTACCGCAGCAGCGCCAGCGGGACTTGGGTGAACTCCGGCGCTCCCGGCAGCAAGACCGCATCCATCCGCTTTGATGTTACCACCCAAGACGGTTATCAGTACCGCTGCAAGGTGAGCAACAGTTTGGGCACGGTGTATTCCAACGCGGCCACCCTGACGGTGAATTCCGCCGCCCCGGTGATCACCGGCCAGCCCCAGTCCGTGACCGCTGCCAAGGGGGAGCAGGTAACGTTTAAGGTAACAGCCAGCGGCGGCAATCTCAGCTACCAGTGGCAGTTCCGCAGCAGCGCCAGCGGCAACTGGGTGAACTCCGGCGCTCCCGGAAGCAAGACCGCGTCCATCAGCTTTGCTGTTACCACCCAAGACGGGTATCAGTACCGCTGCAAGGTGAGCAACAGCGTGGGAACGGTTTATTCCGATGCCGCCACCCTGACGGCAGTTACCGAGGAATGGACACCCCCTGTCGCGTGAGACCGCCCAGAAAAGAGCCCAGTCCCAACGGGGAGCAGATTGACTGCTCCCCGTTTTCCTTTTGGATGGTTTTGCCGCCATGCAGATTTCAAGCGGCGGAAAAGGGCAAAAAAATACGCAGTGCCCGAAGCACCGCGAAAACCGTCCATAAAAAACGAAATAGCCCTTGACCGCTGCATCTTTCACCTACAACAGTCAAGGGCTATTTCTGAAAGTTCTTGGTATCTAACATCCTGGTTACCTCTCTTTCTACAGATTCGACGCCGCACATCTGCGGCCCGCCGTATATATCAAAGGACTTTCCTCGATGAGACTCTCGGTCATCCTTTCTGTCTATATGATAGCAAAATGCCCCGGCGGTTTCAAGAGCCAGCTTGAACGAAATCCGGGCGGCCAAATTATACAAGTCTACAATCTTTGTCAGAATGGCCCATTTCCTGTTGCTTCCCCTGTTTTTCCGTGATATACTAAATCTGTTGGGTTCGGGGTCGTTTTGCCCTGTATCCCGCTTTTTAGGGAAGAAAAGAGGAACGATTATGGATATGCTGGAAACCCTGCAATGCACCGTTACCGAGGAGGAGTGTGACCGGCAGGGCTATATCACCGTGCCGGATTTGGTGCGGCATCTGGTGCGGGCCGCCACAACCCGCAACCGTATGGAAGGCTGCAGCAAGCAGGTGCTGATGAGTGAACTGAAAGCGGTCTGGATGTTCCGCCGCATCATCGTGCGTCAGTACCGGCATTTGCACGCCGGGGATGAATTGGTGGGCTTTGCCTCCAGCCGTACCGTCTGCGGCCGGCACTACGCCCAGCAGGGGGATCTGTACCGGGACGGGGAACTGGTAGCCCGGCTGAACGATGTGATGATGCCTGTGGTGCTGCGGGGCCGCCGTCGTCTCAGCTGCGCGGATACGGAGCCGCTCTTTCAAGTCCCTGCCCTGAATGAGGCGGAGGACTTTGACCCCCTGCCCACCATAGAGGACTTCCCCTATACCCGGGAGAAAAGCTTCACTATGGCAGACTGTGACGCCAACGGCCACTATTCCACCTTTGATTATCCGGAGCTGGTGTGCCAGCTCACCGGCTATTATGAGGGGGAACGGCCCCTGGTGGACCATATGCAGGTGGATTTTGTGAAGGAGTGTGTCAACGGCAGCGTGATCCGCATGGGCGCTATCCCCCAGGGGGACGGCTTCAAGGTGCAGGGCCAGCATATCAGCACCGGCAAGCCCGCCTTCAACGCCTACTGCGTGTATAAGAGATAAATTGATATTGGGATAACAGTCAATGCCCGGCAGCTTTCACTGCCGGGCATTGGTATTATATCGCCTTATATCGCTTTCGGTTCCTCACCGGGTTCAATGGGGCAGACGTAACCGGAGGCCGCGCGGCGGGCAAATTCCGCCTGGGCAGTTTGCAGGGCTTCCGGCTTCTCCATCAGGTCGATGGCCGTGGCGGCCAGCACCTTGGCGGCCATCAGCATCCCCTTATGGGCCAGGCCGCTCTTCCCGCAGGACACCACCTGCCAGGAATGATGGGGCACCCCTGCCGGCCAGGTGGCGATATCCACCTGAGAGGTGGGGGTCAGCCAGCTGACGTCCCCCACATCGGTGCTGCCAGGGATAAACACATTGCCGGAATAGGGGGGCATGATAAAGTCGTTGATGGGCTTTGTCATGTCCTCTGTCAGCTCCCGCACCTTCTGAGCGATCTGCTCATCGCATTTGGCGCCGATGCCGGGGGGGACCGTCTCCGCGTCACAGCTGGCTCGGAGCGCCTGGGCCAGGGCCACATCCTCCGGGTCATAGGCCGGGCAGCCCACCAGCTCCATATTCTCCTGAAGCAGCTTTTCAATGGTGTAGTTGGGCAGCAGCTCTGCTGTGCCGTCGATGAACACCCGGTCAAAAGTGGTGTCGGTCATCAGGGCGGCGCCCTGGGCGATCTGATCCACCCGGGCCTGAAGCTTTACGGAGTCGGCCACCCGGTTGGCCCGCACCATGTACAGCACGGTGGCATGGGCCTGCACCACGTTGGGAGAGATGCCGCCGGAGTCAATGATGGCATAGTGGATGCGGCAGTCATCGGTGGTGTGCTCCCGCAGGAACTGGACACCCACGTTCATCAGCTCCACCGCGTCCAGCGCGCTGCGGCCGTTATAGGGGTCGCCCGCCGCATGGGCGGAGAGCCCGTGGAACTTATACATCACCTGGATGCAGGAATTGTTGGTGCCGGTGCGCACCTGGTTCACATTGGCCGGATGCCAGCTCAGCGCGGCGTCCAGGCTTTTCCAAAGCCCTTCCCGGGCCATGAAGGCCTTGCCGCTGCCGCCCTCTTCGCCGGGGCAGCCATAGAAAATCACCGTGCCGGACTGCCCGGTCTTTTCCAGCCAGGCCTTCACCGCCGCTGCCGCCGCCAGGGAACCGGCCCCCAGCAGATTGTGGCCGCAGCCGTGACCGCAGCCGCCGGGGACAACTGGCTCCGGCTGGGTGGCGCCCGCCTTCTGGCTCAGGCCGGACAGGGCGTCAAACTCGCCCAGAATGCCGATCACCGGCCGGCCGCTGCCGTAGCTGCCGCAGAAGGCGGTGTCGATCCCGCAGAGCTTTTCAGTGACCGTAAAGCCCAGCTGCCGCAGGGCCTCACAGTAGGTAGCAGTGGAGCCATACTCCTTCAGGGAAAGCTCCGGGTTTTCCCAAATGGTGTCCGCCAGGGCGCAGAAAAAGTCAGCTCTGGCATCCACATAGTCGATGGCAATTTGTTTGGACTGGTTCATCACAGCACCTTGGACAGAAAGTCCTGAAGCCGGGGGTTCTGGGGATGGTTAAAGATCTGGTCGGGGCTGCCTTCCTCCAGCAGCAGGCCGTCGGCCATGAACAGCACCCGGTTGCCCACCTCACGGGCAAAGCCCATCTCGTGGGTGACCACCACCATGGTCATGCCCTCCCGGGCCAGCTCCTTCATAACGTCCAGCACCTCGCCCACCATTTCCGGATCCAGGGCGGAAGTGGGCTCATCAAAGAGCATCACATCCGGCTCCATAGCCAGGGCGCGGACGATGGCCACACGCTGTTTCTGACCGCCGGAGAGCTGGATGGGGTAGGCGTTGGCACGGTCTGCCAGCCCCACCCGGGCCAGCAGCTCCATGGCCTTGGCCTCCGCTTCGGCCTGGGACTTTCCCTTCACCTGAACGGGGGCGATGCACATGTTCTGCAAAATGGTCATATGGGGGAAGAGATTGAAGTGCTGGAATACCATGCCCATCTTCTGGCGGTGCAGGTCAATGTCCAGCTTTTTCCCGCTGTCGTCTTTCTGCTTGGTGATGTCCACGCCCTCAAAAATGATGGAGCCAGAGGTGGGCTGCTCCAAAAGGTTCAGGGAGCGGAGGAAGGTGGACTTGCCGGAGCCGGAGGGGCCGATGACCACCATCACATCTCCCTTGTTGATATCCACGCTGACACCGTCCAGAGCCTTGATGGTACCCTTGTTATAGTGTTTTTTCAGGTCCTTGACCTGGATCAGCTTATCGTTTGTCTCCACGGCTCATCTTCCTTTCAAAATGTGCGATCACTTTACTGGTGGGGAAGGTCAGGCAGAAGTACAGCACTGTTGCGATGATCAGCGCCTCGCCCGTCTTGTATGTAGCGCCCTTGACGGCATTCACGGCCGACATGATATCCTGTACGCCAATGGTGTAACAGATGGCGGATTCCTTAATGATGGTGACGAATTCGTTGGCAATGGCGGGCAGAATGTTCTTGATGGCCTGGGGCAGGACGATAAAGCGCATGGTCTTCCAGGAAGACAGGCCCAGGGAGCGGGCAGCCTCGGTCTGGCCGCCGTCAATGGACTGGATGCCGGAACGGATGATCTCAGACAGGTAAGCGCCGGAGTTCAGCGCCAGAGCCACCACCGCAGGGAAGAACCGGTCGAAGCGGATGAAGCCGAACAGCTTGAAGCCCGGCAGCACCTTCACCCCGTCAAACACCACGTAAAAAATCAAAAACACCTGCACCACCATAGGGGTAGCACGGAACAGCTCCACATAGGCGGTGGAAACAGCTTTCAGAATCCTGGATCTGCCCATGCGGCAGGTGGCAATCACCAGGGCCAGAATAAAACCAAAGATAACAGTGAGGGCAGACAGGGAGATGGTGCAGACCACACCCTGCAAAAACAGCTGCCAATATTCAAGGGCTTTTTCAAAGCCTTTCATCGTTAACATTTACAGGTCTCCTTTCGTTGCCGGGAGGCGAACCCATCGGCTTTACAGCGCAAAGCGCCTCCGTTGCAGAGCGGAGGCCTTTGCGTAATCTATATATTCTTGATTCGGCTCAGCCTTCCAGCAGACCCTCGATGATCTCGCCGGTGGACAGCTCATTGGCCTCAGCCACGAACTGATCCATGGAACCATCGGCAACGGCTGCCGCAATGGCCATGTTCACGCCGGCCATCAGGGCCTCGTTGCCCTTGACAACGCCGATAGCAGAGCCCGCTACGTCATAGGGGACGTCCAGGATGACAGCCAACTCGGGGTAGCTCTGTGCATAGTTTACAGCAACAGCGGTCTCGATGAAGGCGCCGTCCAGCTTACCGCCCAGCAGCTCAGTAATGATATCAGTGACCTTCACCAGAGAAATGATGTCTGCATCGGGGGTGTTTTCAACGGCCAGATCCATCTGGATGGAGCCGTTCTGAGCACCGATGGAGTATTCAGCCTTGTTGGCGGAAGCCAGGTCGGGGAACAGGTCGACCTTATCCTGCACGGTCACGAAGGACTGACCGCCCTGATAGTAGATATCGGAGAAGTCCATGGCGTCCATACGGGTGGGGTCGGGGGACAGACCGGCCATGCCCAGGTCAACATTGCCGGAAGCCAGCTCGTTAAGAACACCGTCAAAGTCGATGGGAACCATCTCCAGCTCCAGGCCGAGATAATCGGCGATGTAACCGGCCAGGGCCACGTCAAAACCGGCCAGCTGGGGGTTGCCGTCTGCGTCGATGGCGTAGAACTCATAAGGGGCAAAGTCGGGGCTGGTGGCCACGGTCAGCTTGCCGTCGGTAACGGTGGTGAGCACAGCCTTCAGTTCATCCAGGCTCATGGAAGCGTAATCCACGGGGGCCTCAGCAGCAGGTGCTTCGGCGGCAGGGGCTTCCGTTGCGGCGGGAGCCTCAGCGGGCTTGGAGCCGCAGGCGCACAGGGCCAGAATCATGGTCAATGCTAGCAGCATTGCAAGTGCCTTTTTCATGTTTTTCATTTTCATTTCCTCACTGTCATTTAATTTCAAAACAAAGTCCAATGGGTACTTCCCTTTGACGAGTGCGATAATACCACAGCGTATTTTTCTTGTCAATAGCTTTTTGAGAAAAAATACGAAAAATTTTTAGATTATACACCATATATTCATTTTGACAGTGAATATTCACAAATTAAATGCATATTCATGTGCTGCTGCATAGTCAAGGGCTTTTCCGGACATAGATTTCCAGTCTGCTGCTGCCGCACTGGGCGCAGCGAACCTGCCCCTGACCGCCCCGCAGCAGCAATTCTACCACTTTGCCCCGGCGGAAATAAAGGCTCTCCTGGCCGCAGACGGCACAGCGCACCTTGTATTTTGCCCGGCGTTCCAGCGCTGTCTGGCTTTCCACCGTTTGGGAGGCCAGACGATCCTGGGAGCAGCCCACTTCCCGGCAGGCAGCCTTCCAGACTTCGTTGTGGCCGTGGTTCGCGCCGCCGCTGCGCAGGTAAACCAGAGCGTGGGCATATTCGTGGCGCACTGTGTCCCAGAATTGCTCCTCCTGATCCAGCAGGGAGGCGTTGATGCTGATGCGCAGAAGCCCGGCCTTTCCTCCTGCCGGATAGCGGAAGCTGCCCAGCCGGCGGACGCCCCGGCGGGAAAGAACGATCTCCACAGCCGAGGTGTCCACCCCACAGAGCCGATCCAGCCGGTCATATTCCGCGCGGATTTCTTCCAGCGTGTGCATCATCCCAACTCCAGTCCGAACAGGCGGCAGCCATTGGCCAGGCTGGCGGCCGCAACCTCCTCGTGGCGCAGGCCCTTGATTTCTGCGATCTTATCCACCACATGGGGAAGATTCCCGGAGTTGTTGCGCTTGCCCCGCATGGGTACCGGGGAAAGGTAGGGGCTGTCTGTCTCGATGAGAATGCGCTCCATGGGGCAGCATTCCAGTACCTCCAGGGCCTTCCGGGCGTTCTTATAGGTGATGGGCCCGTCAAAGCCCAGATACCAGCCCCGCCCCAGCAGCTCTTCCGCCATCTCCCGGCTGCCGGAATAGCAGTGAAACACCCCACGCAGGGCAGGATAATCCCGGATAATCGCCAGGCAGTCCCCGTGTGCCTCCCGGTCATGAACAATCACCGGCTTGCCCAGGCGGAGGGCCAGATCGATCTGGCGGCGGAACAGGGTTTGCTGTTCCGCCTTATGGCTGGCGTCCCAGTAATAGTCCAGACCGATCTCACCGATGGCTACGCATTTGGGATGGGCCGCCAGTTCTTCGATCCGGGAAAGACCTTCCGGGCTGTACTTCTCCAGCTCCTCCGGATGAAAGCCCACCGCGGCATAGACAAAGGCAAAGCGCTCCGCCAGGGCGATGGCGGCCTGACTGCTCTCCAGGTCGCAGCCGGGATCGATTACACAGTGCAGCCCTTCTCTGTGGAGCCGTTCCAGAAGCGGGTATCGGTCGGCATCGAAGGCCGAATCATCATAATGGGCATGGGTGTCAAAATACATGGGCATCCCTCCTTGTTGCGGCTATTTTACCCTACCCCTGCCCGCATTGCAACAAAAAAGAGACTGCCCAAATGGGCAGCCTCTTTTTAAGTTTTGTGTTGTTTTCCTCAGCAAAGAAGATTAAGCAGCCTTCTGCTCCTTCTTCTTGGCCATGGTCTGAACACCCTGGACGACCAGGATGATGGCCAGAACCACCAGGCCGATGGACCAGATCATCTGGAACCAGTCGCCCCAGGCAGCGCCGCCGGCGCCGATGAGGCCGACCTTCTTGATGATGGTCATGCAAAGAGAGGTGATGGTGGCAGCCAGCATGAACACCATGGGAACGAAGAACATCTTGTTGTTCTTACCGATGTTGCCCAGCCAGGTGGCCACAGCCAGCATTGCGATACCGGCCAGCAGCTGGTTGGCAGCGCCGAACACGCCCCAGATCTGGCTCAGGCCCATGAAGCCCATGCCGCAGCCGATGACGACCATAACGCCGGTGGCAACAAAGGGATGGGACATGACCTTGGCAACGCCGGTCAGCTCGTCGCGGGTCTTGCCTTCGGGAATGAACAGCTCAGCAAACATGTAGCGGGCCAGACGGGTGCCGGAGTCCAGAGAGGTCAGAGCGAAGACAGAGACAGCCAGGGTCAGCAAGGTGTAAGTAACGTCGTAAACGGGGTTGGTGAAGTCTGCAACACCGCCGAACATGGTAGCAACCATGGTAGCAACACCACCGGCGAAGATGGTGGGAGGAGCGGAGAGCAGGAACTTCTCGCCGCCGCCGATGTTGGTCTCTTTGTAGACAACACCGATAGCGATCAAAGCGATGATAGCCAGAGCGGACTCAACGATCATGGCGCCGTAGCCGATGACCTTGGCGTCCTTCTCAGAATCCAGCTGCTTGGAGGTGGTACCGGAACCGATCAGGGAGTGGAAGCCGGAAACAGCGCCGCAAGCAACGGTGATGAACAGGGTGGGGAACAGGGTGCCGGAGGAAGCGGTCCAGCCGGTGTAGGCGGGCAGCTCCACCTTCATGCCGGAGCCGATGATGCCGACGAAAGCGACAGCCATCATGCCGTAGAGCAGGAAGGAGGACAGGTAGTCACGGGGCTGCAGCAGCATCCAGACAGGCAGCAGAGAAGCCAGCATGACGTAGACAGCGATGAAGATGACCCATGCGGTGCGGCTCATGTTGACGCCGACGTTCAGACCAATGATGGTGATAACGACGATGCCGATAACACCAACGATGGTGGCGGGGCCGATCTTGGCGTTCTTGCGGTACACGAAGAAGCCGAAGATGAAGGCGATAACGATGAACAGCAGGGAGGTGGTTGCGGTGGAAGCATTGCCGGTGACGTTGGCACGGCCCACAGTGATGAAGGGCAGGGCATTACCGGCAGCGTCCTTGACGGACACGAAGGTGCCGGCAACGACAGCGGTGAAAGAAGCAATGACCAGGATCAGAACCAGCAGGGCAAAGATGGTGAACAGGCGCTGAGCCTTGACACCCATGTTCTCCTTGATGACTTCGCCGATGGAGCCGCCGTTGTGGCGGATGGAGGCGAACAGAGCACCAAAGTCATGCATGGCGCCGAAGAAGATACCACCGATGACAACCCACAGGAAAACGGGAACCCAGCCGAAAACTGCGGCCTGGATAGGCCCGTTAATGGGGCCTGCGCCGGCGATGGAAGAGAAATGGTGGCCCATCAGAACGGCGGGGTTTGCAGGAACGAAGTCCTTTCCGTCGTAACTGGTGTGTGCCGGGGTCTCGTGGGAGGGATCAACACCCCACTGTTTGGCAAGGAAGCTACCATAGAAAATGTAGCCACAGGCCAGCAGTGCGACAGCGATGATCAGAATAAGAATTGCGCTCACACTTTTCACTCCTTAAATAAAAAATATGATTTATTCCTACTTACAGCTTAGCCTTTTCTCCCGCTGTAAATAGTTTACTGAAGTAATCGGCCAGCTCATGGCCGGCGGCGTTGGTCACGGTCTTTTGCTCCCCCAGATCCACAATGGCGGATTTCAGGGTGCTGAACCCGTGGAAGGAGAACTTGTAGTTCTTGGTGAAGCTGCGCTTTTTCACATAACGGGCAACGTCCGCATCCACGGAATCTGCCAGGAGAATGACCTTCACATTGGTATACTGGTGCTCCTTGTGGGGCTTGACCAAGGGCAGAGCCTCAGCCAGCGCATAGTCGATGCACTTGGCGGCCAGGGCCTGGTCAAAGACCGGCGCGGAAAAGACATAGGCAAACTCATTGGTTTCATTGCCCCAGATGGGGATGTTCTTGCTGAGCCAATACCGCTCTGCCCGGGAATAATAATCCGCCCGGAACACCAGGGGCAGCTCCTGCTCTGCCGGGGCCATGTGCAGGTCATAGTAGGCGCTGAAGGAATCAGCCACCGTTTCAAGGAATTTCTCCCGCTCTATCCTCATCATGACCTCCCGGAAAAATGAACAGTTTGTGACTAGACCATAATATAACGCTAAATATCACAAATTTCAATAGCCATTTTTGATAAATTTCAGTCAATTTTTTGTGCAAATTAAAACCGGGCATTTTTCATGGGCTTAATCCCTGCTTTGCCCGTCTTTTCTCGGTTTCAATGAATTTAATATTCCTTTGCTATAATCCATTTACAACAACAATTTTTTGTAGTAATATTTACTCGTAATACTAAAATACGGGGGCTTCCGCCGGTTCGGGGCAAAAGCTGCTTCCTTTCGGCGGGATCCGGGAGAGAATTATGGAATACAAGCTGTGCGTCCCCTGCCTGCTGGGGCTGGAGGGGCCCATTGCCGATGAACTGAAGCGGCTGGATATGGCCGGTGTGGCCGCGGAAAACGGCCGGGTGTATTTTAACGGAAACGATGCCGCCTTGGCAAGAGCCAATATTAACCTGCGCATTGGCGAACGGGTGCTGATCGAGCTGGGCCGTTTCGACGCGCTGAGCCTTGATGAGCTGTTCGAGGGCACCAGGGCCCTGCCCTGGGAAAGCCTGCTGCCCAAGGATGCGGCCTTTCCCGTGAAGGGCTACAGCCTCAACTCCAAGCTGTTCTCCGTGTCCGATTGCCAGAAGATCATCAAAAAGGCCATTGCGGAGCGGCTGAAAAGCGTGTATGGGATGGAATGGTTCCCGGAAACCGGGGCGCTGTACCAGGTGCAGTTTTCCATCATGAAGGATCGGGTCTCCCTGTGTATCGACACCTCCGGCGACGGGCTGCATAAGCGGGGCTACCGCCCGGCCCACAACGCCGCGCCTTTGAAGGAGACTATGGCCGCCGCCATGGTGAAGCTGAGCCGCTATCGGGGGCGGGACGATTTCTGCGACCCCTTCTGCGGCAGCGGCACCATTCCCATCGAGGCGGCCCTGATTGCCAGGAACCGGGCGCCGGGGCTGTACCGCCGCTTCACCGCCATGGACTGGAAGAACCTGGACGCGACCGTGTGGGAGCAGGAGCGGGCGCTGGCCCGCAGCAAGGAATTTAACGGGAACTATAATATTGTGGGCAGCGATATTGACCCTCACGCCCTGGCACTGGCAAAGGAGAACGCCCGCCGGGCCGGTGTGCTGGATATCATCCGCTTTGAACAGGCGGATGCCATGGCCTTTGACCGACAGACGGAGCGGGGCGTGATCGTCACCAACCCGCCCTATGGGGAGCGGATCATGGAAAAACAGGAGGCGGAGGCGCTGTACCGGGGCTTTGGCCGGGCCTATGCCCAAAGCCAAAACTGGCAGTTGTATCTGCTCTCCTCCCATACGGAGTTTGAGCGCTGCTTCGGCCAGACGGCAGATAAGAAGCGCAAGCTGTATAACGGCATGATTAAATGTGACCTTTTCATGTATCTCAATAAGGGGGACGAACGAAAATGAAGCATCTTTTTATCGTCAATCCCACCGCCGGGGGCAAGGACAAGACGGAGATCGTGCGCCGCCGGGCAGAGGAGGTCTTTGCACGCAGGGCAGAGCGGTATGAGATCTATGTGACCAAAGCGGCCATGGATGCGCCGGACAAGATCCGCCGGGCTGCGGCGGACGGGGAGCCGCTGCGGGTCTATGCCTGCGGCGGGGACGGAACCTTCAATGAGTGCGTCTGCGGCGCGGCAAGGCTTGACAATGTGGCGGTCTGCCCCTACCCCACCGGCACCGGCAACGACTTCTGCCGGATGTTCGGCGAGGAGAAGGATCTGTACCGGGATCTTCGTGCCCTGGTGGAGGGCAGTGAGCACCCCATTGACCTGATCGAGTGCAACGGCCGCTACTGCGCCAACATCTGCTCCGTGGGCATCGATGCCCGCATCGGCACAGAGGTACATAATTATAGTAAGATCCCCATCATCGGCGGCGCCACCGGCTATGTGGTGTCTGCGGTGGTGAATGTGCTGCGGGGCATTACCCGGCAGATGCGAATCCGCAGCGGCGACTTTTTTGCCGATGGGGAGAATACCCTGGTCTGTGCCTGCAACGGCCGCTTCTACGGCGGCGGCTTCAACCCAAGCCCCACGGCCCGGCCCGATGACGGTGTTCTGGATGTGTTTATCGTGAAAAAGGTGAGCTTGCTGACCCTGGCCCGGCTCATCGGCCAGTACGCTGCCGGCAAGGCCGACAACTATCCGGAGTATATCACCCACCTGCGTACCGACAAAGTGGACATTGTCTTTGAGGAGGAGAATGTGGTGAACATCGACGGGGAAGCCCTGTTTGCCAAAGAGGTGAAGATGCGCCTGGTTCCCGGGGCGGTGAAGCTGGTGGTGCCCAAGGGAATGCGCTTCTTTGAAGAGAGTGCTGCACCCCGGGCCGCAGAGGTCACCGTCTGAAATCCGTAACAAAAAATTTATAAATTTCTGCCCGGATTTTTTGCCTCAGGGGCTTGCAAAAATAGAAAAGTGTGTTATTATTAGCATCGTTAGCACTCGAAGCGACTGAGTGCTAACGATGTTGAATTTTGTAAAAAAATTTTGGAGGTATATAGTATGAAACTGAAACCTTTGGCTGACAGAGTCGTTCTCAAGCAGAACGAGGCTGAGGAGCGCACCTCTTCCGGCATTTTCCTGACCGCTTCCGCTCAGGAGAAGCCCGAAGTTTACGAAGTGGTAGAGGTTGGCCCCGGCGGCATGGTGGACGGGAACGAAGTGAAGATGATCGTCAAGGCCGGTCAGAACGTTCTGGTGGGCAAGTACAGCGGCAGCAAGGTGAAGCTGGACGACGTGGAGTATACCATCGTGCGTCAGGGCGACATTCTGGCCGTCATCGAATAATCCGTCAAGCGGGAATCATTCAAGGAGGAAATTATAATGGCTAAACAGATCATTTATGGTGAAGAAGCAAGAAAGGCAATCGAACGCGGCGTGAATCAGCTGGCCGATACCGTTAAGATCACCCTTGGCCCCAAGGGCCGCAACGTGGTGCTGGATAAGAAGTTCGGCGCTCCCCTGATCACCAATGACGGTGTCACCATCGCCAAGGAGATCGAGCTGCAGGATGCCTTTGAGAACATGGGCGCCCAGCTGATCAAAGAGGTTTCCACCAAGACCAATGATGTGGCCGGCGACGGCACCACCACAGCTACCGTTCTGGCCCAGGCAATGATCAACGAGGGCCTGAAGAACCTGGCCGCCGGCGCCAATCCCATGGTGATGCGCAAGGGCATCCAGAAGGCCACCAAGGCCGCTGTTGATGCGGTGAAGGCCGCTTCCCAGCCTGTCTCCGGCTCCAAGGATATCGCCCGTGTCGGCACCATCTCCTCCGGCGACGAGGTCATCGGCACCCTGATTGCCGAGGCCATGGAGAAGGTGAGCCAGAACGGCGTTATCACCATTGAGGAGAGCAAGACCGCCGAGACCTACAGCGATGTGGTGGAAGGCATGCAGTTCGACCGGGGCTACCTGTCCCCCTACATGGCCACCGATATGGACAAGATGGAGGCTGTGATTGATGATGCCCTCATCCTCATCACCGATAAGAAGATCTCCAACATCCAGGAGATCCTGCCCCTGCTGGAGCAGATCGTCAAGGCCGGCCGCAAGCTGCTGATCATTGCCGAGGACGTGGAGGGCGAGGCCCTTGCCACCATCATCCTCAACAAGCTGCGGGGCACCTTCACCTGCGTCTGCGTCAAGGCCCCCGGTTTCGGCGACCGCCGCAAGGAGATGCTGCAGGATATCGCCATCCTCACCGGCGGCACCGTTGTCTCCAGCGAGCTGGGCATGGAGCTGAAGGACGCCAGCCTGAATATGCTGGGCCAGGCACACCAGGTCAAGGTCACCAAGGAGAACACCGTCATCGTTGATGGCGCCGGTTCCAGCGAGGAGATCAAGGCCCGCGCTGCCCAGATCAGCCGCCAGATCGAGACCACCACTTCCGATTATGATAAAGAGAAGCTGCAGGAGCGGCTGGCCAAGCTGGCCGGCGGCGTAGCGGTCATCAAGGTCGGTGCTGCCACCGAGACCGAGATGAAGGAGAAGAAGCTGCGCATTGAGGACGCCCTCAACGCCACCCGCGCCGCTGTTGCTGAAGGCATCGTCCCCGGCGGCGGCACGGCCTACGTCGTTGCTTCCAAGGCTGCCGACACCCTGGTCGCCGCCGCCGAAGGCGATGAGAAGACCGGCGCGGCTATTGTTGCCAAGGCTCTGAAGGCCCCCATCATGCAGATCGCCGCCAACGCCGGTCTGGAAGGCGCCGTCATTCTCAACAACGTCTATAACAGTGCCAGCGCCACCTATGGCTACGATGCCGCCAACGACCAGTATGGCGACATGATCCAGCTGGGCATTGTTGACCCCACCAAGGTCTGCCGCAGCGCGCTGGAGAACGCCGCTTCCGTGGCCTCCATGGTTCTGACCACCGAGAGCCTGGTTGCCGACATTCCCGAGAAGGAGCCCCCCATGCCCGCCGGCGGCGACATGGGCGGCATGTACTAAGCCATTCCCAGATGTATATCAGTCTCCCCCGCCTGTGGCGGGGGAGATTTTCTATTTGACAAGGCGCTGCCGCCTATGTAAAATAAGTCGACCATAAGCCAGATTGAATTACTCGAGGCGATACGATGAAAAACACATCCCTTTGCTATATTGAGCGGGAGGGCTGCTATCTGCTGCTCCACCGCACCAAAAAGGTCAATGACGAAAACCACGACAAGTGGATCGGCGTGGGCGGCAAGTTCGAGGAAGGGGAAAGCCCGGAGGAGTGTATGCTGCGGGAGGTAAAGGAGGAGACCGGCCTGAACCTCACCCACTGGCGCTACCGGGGGATCGTCACCTTCGTCAGCGATGAATGGGGCGGTGAGTATATGCACCTGTTCACTGCCGACGGCTTCACCGGGCAGCTGAAAGACTGCGACGAGGGGGAGCTGGAATGGGTGGAGAAGGCGCGCCTGCTGTCCCTGCCCATCTGGGAGGGGGATAAAATCTTCCTCCGCCTGCTGCAAAGCGACGCGCCCTTCTTCTCTTTGAAGCTGTGCTATCAGGGGGAGCGGCTGGCGGCGGCTGCCCTGAACGGAAAGGCGATGGAACTGTGAGCCGGGTAAAGGATTTTGTCAAACAGGAGCTGACCCTCTGCATCGCCTTTGCCGCGGCGCTGCTCAGCAGCTTTTTTGTGCCGCCGGACGGGGCCTATTGGGGCTATCTGGATCTTCGCACCCTGGCCCTGCTGTACTGCCTGATGGTAGTGGTGGCGGGCCTGCGCCACGCGGGGGCCTTCACGGTTCTGGCTCACCGGCTTTGTGCCAAGGCCGGGTCTGTCCGGGCCATGGGGCTGACGCTGGTGCTGCTGTGCTTTTTCAGCGCCATGCTGATCACCAACGATGTGGCGCTGCTGACCTTTGTGCCCTTTGCCGTGGTGGTGCTGGGCATGGCCCATCAGGAGAAGGAGCTGATCTGGGTGGTGGTGCTGCAAACCGTGGCCGCCAATCTGGGCAGCGTGCTCACCCCGGTGGGCAACCCCCAGAACCTGTATCTCTACTCCCGCTATGACCTGCGCATGGCGGATTTCCTCTCTGCCACCGGGCCGCTGTGGCTGCTGAGCCTGCTTGTCGTGCTGCTGCTGAGCCTGCGGCTGCCCCGTGACCGGGTGGAGGTTTTCCTGGGGGAAGCGCCGGATGTGGATAAAAAGAGCCTGGGGCTGTACCTGGCCCTGTTCCTGCTGTGCCTGCTGGTGGTGCTGCGCCTGCTTTCCTGGCAGTGGATGCTGGGCATTCTGGTACTGGTGCTGCTGGTACTGGACCGCCGCCGCCTGCTCAAGGCGGATTTCCTTCTTCTGCTCACCTTTGTGTGCTTCTTCGTCTTTTCCGGGAACCTGGCCCGGATCGGCGCCGTGGAGACCCTGCTGCGCCGGCTGCTGGCCGGGCGGGAGCTGTTTACCGCCGCCCTCACCAGCCAGGTGATCAGCAATGTGCCCGCTGCCCTGCTCCTCTCCCGCTTTACGGAGGCGGGCCGGGAGCTGCTGCTGGGGGTGAACATCGGCGGCCTGGGAACGCCGGTGGCAAGCCTTGCCAGCCTCATCAGCCTGAAGCTCTACGCGCACTCCCAGCATGGCAACAGCGGCAGGTTCCTTGCCCTGTTCTCTCTGGTGAATTTCGCTCTGCTGGCCCTGCTGCTGGGACTGTACCAATTTGTTTTGTGAGAGAATGGCAAAAACGTGTATTCCCTTGTCAAACGATGCCATTTTGTTTTCATGATCCTGCGCTTTGTGCGCTTTTTACGGTCTTTGCCGAAGTCTGCTTTTGACGTGACAGCAGGCCCTGCATAAATTGGCAGGGCCTGCAAATACTATCACGGAAGACAAATTGAGCCAAAGGAGAAATATATATGAAAGCAACCGGTATCGTCCGCAGAATCGACGATCTTGGCCGTGTGGTCATCCCCAAAGAGATCCGCCGCACCATGCGTATCCGCGAAGGCGACCCGTCACAGATGACATTGACACGCTGGGAGCAATTCTGCTTCGCCATGAGCGATCTGGCCCGACGCATGGGCTGGAATACATAGAAATCGAACCGGGTTATTCGCTATAACAGAAAGAGAAATTCGCTATAAAATTTTTTATGGCGAATTTCTCTTTCTTGCAATAAACCAAAACTTCATCTTCTACTTTCCCTTGCCGATGGCTTGTGCTATACTTTCAGTTATCAAAAACCCTAGAGAAACACAGAAAAGGGAGTGCATCACATGCTGTTTCGTACCAAGGAAAAGAATCCGGCTGGGGATCTCAGCGCCATGAATCCCGCAGACCGGCCCATTCCCCTGCGCCACCAACTGGCCTACGCCCTCAACGAGCTGGCCTCCAACCCCATCTACACCCTGACTCTGTCCTTCCTGACCTTCTTCTATACCGACGTGCTGGGCATGGATGCCGGGCTGGTGGGCCTGATTATTCTGGTGAGCAAGCTGTTTGACGGCGTCAGCGACCTGTGGGCCGGGAACCTGATTGACCACACCCACACCAGGCGCGGCTCTGCCCGGCCCTGGGTGCTCCGCAGCGCGGTGCTGCTGGCGGCGGCCTATGTGCTGCTCTTCACTGTGCCGGACTGCGGCACGCTGGGCAAGGCGGTCTACATCTTTGTGACCTACAACTTCGCCATGACCGTGGCCTTCACTCTGCTTAACTGTGCCATCAACGCCATGCCGGTCTATATGTCCAACCACTCTGCCAGCCGGGCCTCGGCCTATTCCATCCGCATGATCTTTGCCGGACTGGTGCAGATGATCTTCTCTATGCTCTGCCTGAACATCGTGGACGCCATGGGCGGCGGCCAGCGGGGGTGGATTCTCATGGCGGCGATTCTGGCCACCATTTCCTTTGTGGTCTGCCTTGTTGTCTACTTCGGCACCCGGGAAACCGTCACCGAGGTGCAGAAAACCGAGGAGACCGTGCCTTTCAAAACCGCCATTCTAGCTGTGCTGAAGAACAAATACTGGTTCCTGGTGCTGGGCATGATCCTTATCATCGTCTTCCACCAGGTGGCTGCCCTCACCGTGGGCGTGTACTACGCCAAGTACATTCTCTTTGATGAAAAGCTGGCCGGCAGTCTGGTGACCTATCATCACCTGGGCGCTGCCGTGGGTATGCTGGCCATGCCCTTTATCCTGAAGGGGAACATCTCCAAGAAGAAGGCGGTGGTGGCCGCGGCCTGGTGTATGCTGGCCGGGGCGCTGGTTTCCGTCTTCCGCAGTGACGGCCTGTTCCTGATCCTGTCTCTGGCGCTGCGGGGCTGCGGCTTCGGCGTTGTCAACAGCCTGTACTATGGTATGCTGGCGGACTCCGTGGACTATGGCGAGTGGAAAACCGGCATCCGCTCCGCCGCCGTTACCACCAGTGCCGGCAGCGTGGGGCAGAAGCTGGGCGCCGGTCTGGGCGCTGCTCTGATCGGTCTGGCCCTGTCCGCCTCCGGCTATTCCGGCCTGCTGGCGCAGCAGCCGGCAGCGGCCCTGACCTGCATCCGCTTCATTTTCACCCAGTTTCCGGTGGTTCTCTATGCGGCGCTGTTGGTGCTGATGCATTTCTATGATCTGGATGAGCAGCTGCCCAAAATCAAGCAGGCGCTGGCCCAGCGGGCCGCTGCCGCGCCGGAGGTGTGACATGGCGAGGCGGGAAAACGAGCCGCTGCGCCCGGACAGCGCCTATAGTCTGGAGGAGATCTGCCCTGCGGTGTATGCCATTGACGACAGGCAGGAGGAATCCATGTATCTGGTGTGTGGCCGGGAGCGGGCGTTGATGATCGACACCGGCAGCAATGCCGAGCCCCTGATGCCCCTGGTCCGCTCCCTGTGGGACGGCCCGGTGGCCCTGGCCCTGACCCACGCTCACTTTGATCACATGTATCATTGGGACGAGTTCGGGGAGGTGAGCCTGCACCGGGAGGATATTACCGCCTGGAACAGGGTACTGCGCCCAATCGTCTGGCTCAGCGCTGTGGGGAGCGGCAAAAAGCCCAAGCGCTATCCGATGGAGAACTGCCGGCCCTTGAAGGAGGGGGATATTATCCCTCTGGGCGGCAGGGAGCTTCGGGTGATCCACGCCAAGGGACATACCCCCGGCTCAGTGATTTTTGCCGATGAGGCCGACCGCCTGCTGTTCACCGGGGATGCCTTCGGTTCCGGCAGCTATGCCTGGATGTGGATGCCGGGCTGCGCCTGCCTCAGCGAGTACCGGCAGAGCCTGCGGGCGCTGCTGGAAAAGCTCCGGCCCTATGAGGGCTATACCATGCTGGGCGGCCACCGGAGGCAGAGCCAGCTGCCCGGTGCCCATCCTTTGAGCCTGGCGCTGGTGGCGGACATGGAGCAGCTCTGCACCCGGATTTTGAACGGGGACTGCCATTGGGAAGCGAAGGAGCGGAACTTTGGCTTCACCACCTATACTTACCACTGGGGTCAGGCGGCCCTGGTTCTGCGGAAAAATAAAATCCGCTGAGGGAAAAGCTTTGGCACCAGCAATATATAATAACACAGAACATCTGCCTCTCAAAAGGGAGACAGATGTTCTGTGTTTTCCTGCGGAAGGAATGGATTACAGCTTGCGTTGATGCCCAATTAGGAGTGGGAATTCGCGTCCGGCATGTCGCTTTTTTGCCATTTTTTAGCACAGATATCCGTCCATACGGGAAAGCAGCCGGTTTACACCGGCGGCATCCGGGCAAGATCGGTGGCGAGATCGAGGAGTATATCGCCTTCCTTACCACCGTGGAACAAAACGCCCTGGGGAAGAATGACAGTACATTTGCCAGTCTTGGGATCCATAGACTGTACCATGTGCTGCAGCCATGCATAGTCGGCATTCGAGTCTGTCGGACAGCCCCAGATGTTCCGTCCATAAGGATCGTTCGCAAACATCGCTGCCCCCCACTCAGAAAGACCGAAAGGCGGGTTCGCAATCACGCAGTCGAAGGTCTTGAGCTTTCCGGCTTTTGTAAAGCGGGGATTTCTCAATGTGTCGCCCTGTTCAATATTAAACTCCTGTGCACCGTGAAGGAAGAGGTTCATCCGTGCAATGGCTGTAGTTGATGGATTCACTTCCTGACCGAATATTTTGCCGTAAGAAAGCTTCTGATCCTGCATGTGATGGATGAATTCAATCAACATGCCACCGGTACCGCATGTCGGATCGTAAACCGTATTTCCAGCCTTCGGATCATGAATTTTGACCAGCAGCTTAACTACCGCACGGGGAGTGTAGAACTCGCCGCCGGTCTTCTTTGCAATTTCAGCAAACTGCTTGATAAGGTATTCATAAGCATCACCCATGACATCGGCAGAATAGTCACCGTTACCCACATGGATGGCGGACAAATGTTCAAGAAGATGTGTACCGTACGAACTGCGAACTATACCCGTGCAGACCGTACTGCAATCGGGCATGAGATCAAGGTTAGGTACATAGCGAAATAGATTGAATTTCCTGCATCACAGGGTTCGTAACAAGTGCGGTCAGTCCAGTAGATAAGTTTGCCACGGCAAAGGACTTCCCTGCCCCGATCTGCGCCGATTTGCCAGGATTATCCACGGGATGAACTAAAATTTACTACCAATTTACTACAGAATCTGAGCCGCAGTATGACAAAAAGGCCCTGAGCTAAGACAGCCCACGTGGTTAAGGGCACACTGGCCCAGAACAGAAACAAAGAAAGGTGAGGTCAAGTATGATCTCACCTTTCTTTGTTTCTGTTCCTTCTGGTCGAACGGTCGACAGACTCAGGCAAGCGATGCTTCTATCCGCAGGAGCGGATCAGCCTTTGCATCGGGGCCAGGATTTATATGGCCACGTCTTTGCCTTATGGCGGTGAACTGTCCCGCACAGAACTATAGCGATGACCGGCGAACAAGAGAAGTAAGAAGCTGGGTCTTTACTGGTGAGGCGTTATTATGATTCATGATATAAATAAGCCGCTCTACGGCCAGCTGCCCCATCTCTTGTTTTGGGACATTTATCGTTGTCAGGGGTGGATTTATAATGTCGCAGGTATAAGCATTATCAAATCCGATGATTGCTATATCCGCCGGAATATTGTACCCAAACTCCTTAAAGGCCCGCATTGCACCGATCGCAATCATGTCATTATCTGCAAAGTAGCTGTTTGCAACCTCGGCGCCGTTTGACAGAATCTTTTTCATGTCATTATATGAGCCTTCAACGGATGGACTTAATGTGTGTACAATTGATTTTGACGTAGATAAATTATTCCTCCGAAGCGCTTTATAAAAACCATCAGCCCGCTCTTCAAAGTTGCCTATGGGATAGGAGGAGCGCAGATAACCGGGCTGTGTGCCTCGAGTTTTGATCAGCGTGTCAGTTGCGAGGAAAGCGCCCTGAACATTATTTATCAGAACATAATCCCTACAAATATTTTCAAAATAGGTGTCAAGGATAACGATGGGAACACTGATATTTTCAAAGGGTGCAAAGTCCTCCGTCTTCATCTCGGTGGCCAGAAGGATTATCCCGTCGGTGCCGGAGGCGACCAATTCGTTGACCTCAACGTAGGTATCGCGGCTTTCATAGACATAGCGCATATCCATAGAGAAGCCGTGCCTTCGGCAGCAGGTAGCGATGCCCTCTGTAAGGCTGGAGAAAAAGGGCGTGTCATCTACTACGGGCCCATCCGCTTTTTTAAACAACACAAAGGATATGCTGCGCTGCACATTTTCTCTGACGTGGGGCGTACCAGAACTGTAGTTGTATTCTTTTGCCGCAGCCAAGACTCGCTGGCGTGTTTCATTGCTCACGCCGGGTTTGTTGTTCAGGGCAACAGAAACAGCGGCAGGAGAGAGTCCCAGTATGCGGGCAAGCTCTTTTGCCGTGATTGACATGAACAATTACCTCGCAATCTCTTCAATAAATATGTACGCCGACTCTTAAAGACATCAGCGGCCGTATATTTGGTAGATATATTTACAGAAAGTGCTAAATTATTTTCTCTATTATCTATTACAATATAGCGATAGCCTGGGGTATGTGTCAAGACGTATAATCATTAATTCGCCAATTATTTGTTGATTTGGCGTGCAGAAGGCTTATATATCTCCCTTTTGCAAACGGGAAAGGATAAATACAGCAGCACCGGAGGAAACTCCGGTGCTGCTGCTTCCGGGATTAGTCATCCTCTATCTCAATATAGCCCATCTTGCCAGCTACAGGCAGCTCCTCGCCGGCCTCAACGGAGATGCGCAGAATACCGCTGGCAGGAGATTCGAGGTTGTTGGTAATCTTATCGGTCTCTACGGTGGCAATGACTTCTCCCTCATTGACGAAGTCACCATCATTCTTAACCCAGGAGGCAATCGTGCCTTCGGTCATGGTCATGCCCATTTTGGGCATCTGTATTCTTACTCTAGTCACAGTAATCCACCTCTTACTTAACGATTTTTTTAACTGCTTCAACGACTTTCTCGGCATTGGGCAGATACTCAAACTCCAGCGCGGGGGTGAAGGGGGAAGGACAGTCAGGTGCGGTAACCCGCTGGATGGGAGCCTTCAGGTACTCAAAAGCCTTTTCGGAAACCACAGCGGCTATCTCAGCACCAAAGCCGCAGACTCGCGTTGCCTCATGGACAATAACAAGCCGTCCGGTTTTTTTAACGGAATTGAGAATGGTCTCCTCATCCAAGGGCTTGATGGAGCGCAGGTCGATAACCTCAGCGTCAATTCCCTCGTCAGCAAGCTGCTCGGCAGCCTGCATAGAGTCCAGCACCATCTTTGACCAGGAAATAATGGTGACATCCTTGCCCTCGCGCAGAATGTTTGCCTTCCCGATGGGAACGACATACTCCCCGTCAGGAACCTCTCCCTTCTTGGCCATAAGCAGCTTGTGGGAAATAAAAACGACCGGGTTGTTGTCGCGGATGGCAGAGGTGAGCAGGCCCTTTGCATCAGCAGGATTGGAGGGGATGACAACCTTCACGCCGGGAGTATGGGCAACAAAAGCCTCCAGCATCTGGGAGTGCTGCGCTGCAGCGCCCACGCCGCCGCCAGCGGTAGTCTTGATGACCATGGGGACACTGAGCTTACCGCCGTTCATGTAGCGCATTTTGCCGGCCTGGTTGAGTATTTCGTCCATGGCAACGCCCATGAAGTCCATGTGCATGATCTCAACCACAGGGCGCAGCCCACAGGCAGCGGCGCCCACCGCGTGACCAATGATGGCAGTTTCACTGATCGCGGTATCGACAACGCGTTTGCTCTCAGCGCCATGCTTACCGTCAAATTCTTCCCAAAGCCCCTTGTCCTCACCGAAATCGCCGCCGCGAAAACCCACGTCTTCGCCGGCAAGATATACCTCAGGGCAGCGGTTCATCTCATTTTCAAGCGCATCATGAATGGCTCTGCCAAAAGTGATCTTACTCATTTTATGTAATCCTCCTTACTCAGCGTAAATGTCTTTCAAAAGTGCGGATGCTTCGGGATACGGTGCGCACTCAGCCTCAGCAACGGCTTCTGTAATAAGAGCATCGGCATCGTCAGAAATCTTGTCCAAATCAGCCTGCGTGCATACGCCTGCTTCAAGCAATTTGGCCGCGGCGGCAGGGATGGGATCGCGCTTGAGCCACTCAGCCTTCTCTTCTTCGGTGCGGTAGTCGTCAGGGTCGCCGACATAGTGGCCCAAGTGACGCCAAGTCTTGCACTCAATCAGTGTGGGCCCTTCGCCAGCACGTGCTCTCGCAACAGCGGCAGCAGCTGCCTCATATACGGCCTCAACATCGTTTCCGTCAACGATAACGCCGGGCATATTGTAGCCCACAGCGCGGTCTGCCACGTCTTTTGCGGCGTTGACATGGCGGGAATCCACGGAAATACCATAGAGGTTGTTCTCGCAGATGAAGATGACGGGGAGCTTGAACGCGGAGGCCATATTCAGCGCCTCGTGGAAGGTGCCGCGGTTAGAGGCGCCGTCGCCGAAGAAAGAAACCGCCACATTGTCCTCCCCCTTATACTTAAAGGCAAAGGCTGCACCGGTGGCGATGGGGATGCCAGCACCGACGATGCCATTGGCCCCGAGAATACCGGTGGAGTAGTCAGAGATGTGCATGGAGCCTCCCTGCCCCTTGCAGTAGCCAGTGGCTTTGCCGAAAAGTTCAGCCATCATCTTCTTGACATCGCCGCCCTTAGCAATCAGATGGCCATGACCACGGTGGGTGCTGGTAATCTGGTCGTTGACCTTCAAAGCGCTACAAACGCCAGTGGCAACGGCTTCTTCACCAACATACAGATGCAGAAATCCGGGAAGCTTGTTTGCCTCAAAAAGCTTCTTTGCAGCCATTTCAAATTTCCGAATGAGGACCATTTTCTTGTAGGCCTCTAACAACTGGGTGTTTTCCATTGAGACATTCCTCCGTTTGCTTCTTTATTGTATAGTGTTGCTTAACAGAATCAGCCAGTCATGGCTGTGCTTCGCGTCCTATGATACAACAATTAACTGAAGTTTGCAATCAATTTAGGCAAATTATTAAGTAAATTTTTCACGCTGTTTTTTGTGTAAATTCACTTATAACTAAATTACCAGATTCAGTTGGGCGCATCTGTGTAAAGTGACGAAAAACCCAAATTATGCCCCTAAATCGCTGAAGACGCCTTGACATTTTTACCAAGGCTATGTTATCGTGGGACGCAGAAAGGGTCGAACAAAGGCTTTGCGCAGAACTGGATCGCTAAATTCTAACTGAATTATTCGTAAAGTTCGCAGGGATATTTCAGTTGAGATGGAAAATGAGTCCAAAGAAATACACCGGCAGGAACGTTCCGCAAAGGGGATTGTAAGAGGCCATCCGCGAAAGATGCTTCACTAGTTTCAGTGATTTATTTGCCAACGGCAAATTAAAATAAAAAAATGGAGGAACCCAAAATGAAGAAAACGCTAGCACTCATCCTTGCTCTCTGTATGGTATTTGCACTGTGCGCATGCGGTGCAAAAACAGAGGCCCCCGCGTCAGAGGCTCCCGCAGCCCAAGCCCCTGCAGCAGAAGCCCCCGCGGCAGAAGCTCCCGCAGCAGATGTAGTCAATGTCGCAGTCCTGGTAAAGTCCTTTGACTCCGAGTCCTGGCAGTATATGCTGACCGGCGCACGCAACGCAGCCGATGACAGCAATGGCAAAATTGTCATCAAGGAGTATGGCGCGGCATCAGAGGCTGACATTGAAGGGCAGGTTGCTGTTCTCGAGGACATCATTGTTTCTGAACCCGACGCAATCGTTATTACCCCGTCTGACAGCGACGCAGTTGTTGCCGCTCTCGAAGAAGCCCATGCATCCGGCATCAAGATCGTTGTTGTGGATACCGCTGTGAACACTGAGGCATACGATGTGTTTATGGCCAATGACAACTACGCAGGCGGCGTTCTCATGGCTGACAAGCTGGTCGAAGCGCTGACCGCCGCCGGCAAGGAGCTGAAGGGCACTGTCGGCATCGTTTCCGCTGTCCCTGTACAGACCGTTTATGACCGTGACGACGGCTTCGTTGATCGGCTGAAGGAGCTGGCTCCCGATATCAATGTCATCACCGAGCAGTATGTTGACAACGATATGCAGAAGTCCATGGACCTGACCAATGACTTTATCTCTACCTACGAGGATCTTATCGGTGTTTACGGCGACAATAACGTCACCGGTTCCGGTATCGCACTGGCTATCGCTGAGGCCGGGCTGCAGGGTGAGGTCATCGGCGTTGCATACGACGGCAACCCCGAGGAAATCGCAGGTATCAAGGACGGCTCTCTGGTCGCCATTCTGGTTCAGGACCTGTACAACTGGGGCTACAAGGCTGTGAACTTTGCCGCTGATTTGGTTCTGGGCAACGACCTGGGTCTTGAGAACAACTACTACAACACCGGTGTCACCCTCGTCACCCTGGACAACATCGATGACGACAGCATCCAGGATGTTCTGGATCCTTCCCGTCTTGCCAGAAACTGATTTGGACACAGGGATCGAAGAAACAGACATAGATAGAATTTAGTTTTAAATCCCCCTCGGTCTGCGGAAACGTAGTTCGAGGGGGATGCAGTCAAGGGGAATTATATGAACGAGAAAAGCGTGAATGAAATCATAAGGATGGAAAACATAAGCAAGAGCTTTCCCGGTGTTAAGGCTCTTCAGGACATCAACTTCAGTGTGAAGCCATCGACGGTTCATGCGCTGATCGGAGAAAACGGAGCCGGAAAATCCACCCTTATAAAAGTGCTTATGGGCGTTTACGGAAATAAGTACGAAGGTAAAATCTTTGTTGAAGGCAAAGAAGTGCAAATCCAAGGACCTCAGCATGCAAAGGGGCTTGGTCTGCTGGCAATCTATCAGGACATTGCCATGGCTCCCCATCTGACAGTAGGCGAGAACTTTTTCCTGGGCCGCCTGCCTGTCAAGGGCGCAGCCGTAAACTGGAAAAAGGTTTATGAGGACACAGAGAAGATTCTTAATGATTTGGGAATCCATGTGGATGTGAGAAAAAAGCTCAGTGACTTAACAGTCGCGCAGCAGGAAATGGTATCTATTGCTAAAGCGGCAAGCGAGGATGCAAAGCTTGTTATTTTTGATGAGCCTACCGCTTTGTTGACGGACGAAGACACACAAATGTTGTTCGGCATTATCCGCCAGCTCAAGGCCCGCGGGATCGGCATAATCTATATTTCCCACCGTCTCGAGGAGCTGTTTGAGATATGCGATGAGGTCACCGTTCTCAAGGACGGTAAATATGCCGGGCATAAAATGATTTCGGAAACAAATACCGACGAACTGGTCTCCATGATGGTGGGACGCGAGCTGAGCAACATGTACGACATAACTCACGCGGAGATCGGGGAGACCGCTCTTGAGGTAAAGAATCTCACCAAGAACGGCGTTTTTGAGGATATATCTTTTCAGGTTCACAAAGGGGAAATACTTGGCATGTTCGGGCTGGTCGGTTCGGGCCGAACTGAGATCGTTCGTACCATCTTTGGCGCGGAAAAATATGACACCGGCAGTGTCTTTGTCAACGGCAAAGATGTGAAAATCACCAAGCCCACCGATGCAATTGACTGCGGTATCGGTCTTCTGCCTGAAAACCGCAGAGAGCAGGGCCTGTGCCTGCACATGTCTGTTAAACACAATGTGAATCTGGCCTCTTATGACAATATAAGCAAGGCTGATCGGATCAATCTCACCACAGAACGGGAGAATGCCGAAAAATACAAAGAGGCCATCCGGATAAAGACACCTTCTCTTGAACAGCTCGTGCGAAATCTCAGCGGTGGCAATCAGCAAAAGGTGGTCATCGGAAAATGGCTGTGCAAAAAAAGCGATATCCTTATATTTGATGAGCCGACTGTGGGCGTAGATGTCAACGCGAAAAGAGAAATCTACAAGCTCCTTGAGGAACTGATCCATCAAGGAAATGCTGTCATTCTCATCTCTTCCTATCTGCCGGAGGTTCTTGGACTTTCAAACCGTGTTTGCGTTTTCAGTGAGGGCCGGCTTGTCGGAGAAATTTCAGAGGAAGAGATCAGAAACACCCCCTCTCAGGAGTTGGAAAAGAAGGCCGTTCTGATGGCTTCCGGAATCGTTTGATAATAACGGAGGAAAAGACAAATGAAATTTATAAAAGGAAAAAAGGGCGCCCTCTCCAGCGCGACGCTGGTGCTTATTCTTGTGGTGCTTTGTGTGGCTTTGGCTGTTGTGAAACCGGTATTCATTAAGCCCACCAACCTTTTCAATGTTTTGCGTACCACTTCCATCACCGGTCTGATCGCAATCGGCATGACCTGCGTTATCATCACCGGCGGCATTGACCTTTCTGTCGGTGCTGTCGTTGGTTTGAGCTCTGTCCTCTGCGGAATCCTTATGAAAGAAAACGGCTGGCCTGTTTTTCCGGCCCTTCTGGTTACTGTATTGGTCTGTTTGCTGGTTGGGCTTATCAACGGCGTACTTATTCATTACGGGAAAATCCCCGCGTTCATCGCAACGCTGGGCACCATGCAGATGAGCCGCGGTTTGGCAATGTTCATAACGCAGGGGCGCACCATTCCCGGCCTGCCGCAGGAGTTCACTCGTTTCGCTCAGCTCAAGATTCTGTCTCTGCCCTCGCTGTTCGTGGTGTGGGTGCTGGTCATCCTTGTGGCCTCTTACATACTCAAATATACCCGAACCGGGCGCAATATCTATTCCATAGGGAGCAACATGGAAGCTTCCCGACTCAGCGGAATCAAGCTGGCTCCCACCATCTGCTTCACCTACATGTTCAACGCGCTTTGTGCAGCGCTGGCCGGCATTCTGCTTACAGCTCGTATAACGAGTGCACAACCCTCCGCAGGTGAGGGCTATGAGATGACCGCTATCGCAGCCGCAGTTATCGGCGGCGCAAGCCTGGCTGGTGCTGAAGGAACCATCATCGGCACTGTGCTCGGTGCTTGTATCATGGCTGTACTCCAGAACGGCGGAAACTTGCTTGGCATCAATGGCTTCATTATGGACATTGCTACCGGCGCGCTGGTGGTTATCGCTGTCCTTATCGAGAAGAACAAGAAAAAGTGAGCCGCTTCACGAAGGGGGTAAAAGTGTATGCAGCTGTACGAACTTAAACTTAAAGCCAATGAAATGCGCGCGCGTGCGCTGCGTATGATATTTGAGTCCAAGACAGGGCATCTCGGAGGCTCAATGTCGGTGATGGATATTCTCGTGGCACTGTATTACCACAAAATGAATATTGATCCCAAGCAGCCTGACATGCCGGACAGAGACAGACTCATTCTCAGCAAAGGGCACAGCGTTGAGGGGCTTTACTGCATTCTGGCTGATCTGGGATTCTTCCCCGAAAAGGAGCTGGATGATTATTCCAGCTTTGGCTCCAGACTCTTTGGCCATCCCACCGTGAAGGTGCCTGGGGTCGAGATATGCTCCGGCGCTCTCGGTCACGGCGAGCCGGTGGCGGTCGGCATGGCGATAGGCGCCCGCAAGGCGGGGATCGACAACAAAACATATTTCATCATGGGCGACGGCGAGCAGGCGGAAGGCTCCGTATGGGAAGCGGCTATGGCAGGAGCCAACTATAAGCTGGACAATCTTGTTGGAATCCTGGATCGTAACGGACTGCAGATCACCGGAAGCACCGAAGACGTTATGGCTCTGGAAGGTCTGGCAGACAAGTGGAGAGCCTTCGGCTGGAGTGTCCGGGAGATTGACGGCAACAATATGGAGCAGATCGTCGAGACCCTGGATGCAGTTCCTTTTGAAAAGGGCAAGCCCAGTCTGATTTTGGCACACACGGTGAAAGGCAAGGGCGTATGCTTTGCCGAGAACAATCACAAGTGGCACCACGGGGTTCCAAACGAAGAACAGTACACGCAGGCAATGGAAGTGCTGGAAAAGCAGCGACAGGAGATGATGAAAAATGCGTAAGGATTTGGAAAACCGGCTGGATGCAAATGTCCGTCAGGCTTTTACTGATGCGCTCCTGGAGGCCGCACGGAAGGATAAGGACATCATCGTCCTCACCAGCGACGCTACCGGCTCTGCGGCTCTGGGAAAAATCTCCGCTGAACTGCCTGAGCAATTTGTTGAGTGCGGCATTGCCGAGCAGGATATGGTTGGTATCGCCGCAGGAATCGCAACGATGGGCAAAAGACCGTTTATCTGCAGCCCCGCAGCCTTCCTTTCGGCCCGATCTTTTGAGCAGGTCAAGGTGGATGTGGCCTACTCCCACACCAACGTGAAGCTTGTGGGTGTCAGCGGCGGCGTGAGCTATGGCGCTCTTGGCGAGAGCCATTATTCGGTGCAGGACTTCGCAGTTATGCGGGCCGTTGCCGGCATCGACATCCTTTGCCCGGCAGACGCGGTGCAGGCCGCAGCGCTGGCATCCATGCTGGCTTCGTACAACGAGCCTGTTTATCTGCGCATGGGGCGCGGAAACGTCCCCACCATATACGAAGCAGAAGACAGCTTTCAAATCGGCAAGGCAGTCGTTTGCCGCGAGGGCAGCGACGTAAGTATCCTGGCTGTTGGCGAGCAGGTTTATCCCGCCCTGGTGGCAGCAGAAAGACTGGCAGAGCAGGGCGTAGAGGCGAGAGTGCTGGATCTGTTCAGTGTGAAGCCGCTGGACGAAGAGGCAATTGTTGCCGCGGCCCGGGAGACCGGCGCTGTGGTCACAGTGGAAGAACACAGCATATACGGTGGTGTTGGCGCTGCCGTAGCCCAGATTCTGGGTGAAAATTGCCCTGTTCCTCTCAAGTGTGTGGGCCTGCCCAACGAGATTCTTCTTTGCGGAAGCGCAGCCGAGATGAAGCAGCATTACGGTCTGGACGCCGAGGGCATTGTGAAGGCCGTAATGGAAACCGTAATGAGAAAGTAAATTATGGAGAAATACATAATCGCCGTGGATCAAAGCACCACGGGAACAAAGGCGCTGCTGATAGACAGGCAGGGAAGCATACTGCACAAGTGCTATGCCGAACACCGGCAGATTCTGCCACGACCAGGTTGGGTCGAGCATGACCCCATGGAGCTTCTGGGCAATGTCAGAAGGCTCATCGCACAGGTGATGGAGGAAAGCAATAAAAGCGCCGCGGAAATACAGTGCCTTGCTATCACAAATCAGCGCGAGACTACCTTGGCATGGAACCGCCAGACCGGCGAGCCGGTATACAACGCCATCGTATGGCAGTGCAACCGGGCAGGCGCGCAGTGTGAGCGCGTCCGCTCTATGGGTCTGGAGGAAGAGATCCGTGAAAAAACCGGTCTGCCTCTTTCGGAGTTCTTCTCCGCGCCCAAGCTCGCATGGATCATTGACAACGTTCCGGAGGCGGCTAGGCTCAGAGACGAAGGAAATCTTCTGTGCGGAACGGTGGATTCCTGGTTGATATGGAATCTCAGCTGTGAAAAGAACCATATCACTGACTACTCAAACGCAAGCCGCATGCAGCTTTTCGATTTGCACAGATTATGCTGGGATGAAAAGCTGGTCAACGCCTTCGGGCTGCGCCTAGAGATGCTGCCCCAGGTCATTTTTTCCGATACGGTAGCAGGGCATATGGAGCTTGACGGCGTGCTTATCCCCATTGCCGGCGTCATTGGAGACTCCCACGGCGCGCTCTTTGCGCAGTGTGGCCTGGAGACAGGCCTGAAGGTGACCTACGGCACGGGTTCCTCCATTATGCTTGGAACAGGAGAAACTCTGAACCGTTGCGGCCAGTTGGCAACCACCGTTTCCTATGCGTTCGACGGAAAAGTGAACTATGCCGTGGAAGGGAATATAAACAGCACGGGAGCGACCATCAAGTGGCTGTCAGACAAGCTTGGACTGATGGATTCTGCTGGTCAGGCAGAGAAGTTGGCCGCTCAACTGGATGATAACGGTGGCGTTTATCTGGTGCCGGCCTTCGGCGGACTGGGCGCTCCCTACTGGAAGCCAAGTGCCAAAGCGATCATCTATGGGCTGAGCTTTGACTCTGACCGGCGAACGGTGGTCCGCGCAGGGCTGGAGTCTATTGCCTATCAGATAGCCGATGTTGTTTCAGAGCTGGACAAAGGTGAAAATCTGTGCTCTGATTCCCTCATGGTGGACGGCAAGCCAACAGAAAACCGATTCCTGATGAAATTTCAGGCCGATATCACCGGCAAAAAGATTGTTAAAAACTGCATTGAGGAGGCTTCCGCCTATGGCTCATCGCTTATGGCGGGCCTTGCCACCGGATACTGGGAAAAGGAAGATATAAATTCGCTTGTAAAACATGGAGAGACAATCCGTCCCGAGATGTCCAGCGCAGAGAGGCAGAGGCTTCTGGAAGGATGGCATCAGGCGGTTGCCTGCTCCATCGGCGAAAAATAATACGAGGAGTTGCTTATATGAAAAATACTTTTGGAATAATTGTTGCCGGGAGAGGCGTATTTCCTGCAAGCCTGATTGCAGCAGCAAAGGAAGAGCTTTTTGCTCTGCTTGATAAGCAGGGCATGGACTATGTAATTCTGCCTGCAGACGCCACCCCCACCGGCGCAGTCCAGACGATGGCTGACGCCGAGAAATGCGCGGAGCTGTTCCGCAAAAACTCCGACAAGATCAGCGGCATCATCGTTTGTATGCCCAACTTCGGTGAGGAAGCCCCTATCTACCACTCCATCAAAATGAGCGGGCTGGACGTCCCCGTTCTTATTCAGGCCTGCGATGATGATGACGACAAGCTGAGTCTCGACGACCGCCGGGACAGCTTCTGCGGCAAGATTTCCGTATGCAACAACCTCTACTACGGCGGCATCAAATACTCTCTGACCAAACTGCACACCTGTCCCATCTCCTCGCCTGAGTTTGCGGAAGATCTGAATCGCTTTGACCGTGTCTGCGCTGTTGTTTACGCAATGCGCCACGCGAGAGTCGGCCTTATCGGCATGCGCCCGGATAACTTCCGTACCGTTCGCTTCTCTGAAAAAATACTGCAGAAAACCGGTATCACCACCTGCTGTGTTGACCTCAGCGAAATCATCGCCGCGGCAAACAGAGTGGACGACGCCGAGAAGATCGCTGCCTACGAGGAAAAAATCAGAGCCTATGGTAGCATCCCCGAGTCCATCGCCTCCGAAAAGGTTCACATGCAGGCAAAATTGATTTTGGCCGTTAAGAACTGGCTGGAGGAGAATCGTTGTGATGCCTTCTGTATGCAGTGCTGGAATTCCCTGGAGGAGAACTACGGCTGCGCCGCCTGCCTCACCATGAGTATGCTGGGCGAGGAGGGCATCCCCGGAGCCTGCGAGTCTGATGTTATGGGCGCCGTTACGATGCTGGCCCTGAACAAGGCCGCTGACAGCAAGAGCGCATACATGGACTGGAACAACAACTTTACCGAGGATAGAAATGTTTGTATCAACCAGCATTGCGGCAACTTCCCCAGAAGCTTCTTCGGTACTCCGATCGAGATTTCCAACCTGGATATTCTCGCGAAAGGTTTGGGCAGCGAGAAATGCTTCGGGGCTTGCAAGGCGCAGGTCGCAGCCGGCCCCATGACCTTTGCCAAGGTCGCTACCGACGACAATCGCGGCGTTATCAAAGCTTATTTTGGCGACGGGGAATTCCTGGACAAAAAGATTCCTTCCTTTGGCGCCCTGTCTCTCTGGCGTGTTCCCGGCCTGCAGAAGCTGCTGGGTTACATTTGCAGCAACGGCTTTGAACATCACGTTGCCACCGTCCGTGGCCAGTGTGCAGACATACTCGAAGAGGCTCTTGGCAAGTACATGGGATGGGAAGTCTATTTCCACGGCCAGGACTGAAGAAACGGAGTTTGGTATGCTGAGAGAGAAGCTGACGAAAAACTGGATATACGCCGCCCTGCAGGAACTGGGCTTTGTGCCGGAGCAAATGTTTGCGGATGCGGACAGACCTGCGCAGGAGCTTTACTGCGGTTATTCCTGGGTCAAGTCCCAGTGTTCTGTTCCCGGCGTCGATAAGGCATATGTCATCAATGCAATCCCAGCCGATTTCGACCACCTGGCATGGGAGGAGTGGTACGCGAGCAACGGGAGCCTGATCCACCATGTTCTCTGTGCCGCTCCCTGGCCGGAATGTACCGATGAGGCTGTGATACCTGCGGACGACAAGGATCACCCTGCCCTTATCTGCGGCAGAAAGTGGTATTATTTTGAGGACTCGGATCTTCGACCCTTTTTTGCCAGAACCGCTAAATAAAAGATAACATTATGCGTATGTGCCTGCCGCATACGCATAATGGCGTTTTCACATATTCAGGAAGGAAGAAGAAATATGGATATTACTATGCCGAAAATTGGAAAACAGATGCAGCAGGGTGTTTTGACCAAGTGGCTCAAGGCGGTCGGAGACTATGTTGAGGAAGGCGAGCTGCTGTTTGAAATGCAGGGGGACAGGGGCATAACCGAGGTAGAAGCGCCTGTATCCGGCACGCTGCGTGAGATTCTTTTTCCTGCTGGCAGCACGGTGCCTGTCAAGGAAAAGATCGCCGTTATGAGCGAGGGCGTTGCACCCACGCCTGCGGTTGACACCAAAAAGGAAACGGCCGCTGTTCGCCCGGTCGTTTCCGACGATCCTGCGCCGCAGAAGCTGTCCCCGCTGGCAAAGAAGCTGACGCAGGACATCGGTCTTGACGCGGCGCAGATTCCCAGCAAGGGACGTGTGCTGGCGGAGGATGTGCTGGCATATCTGAAGAGCCGCGACGAGCTCATCCAGGCGGCAGCACCCGCTCCCGCAGCGGACAGCCGTGAGGAGACCGTGCCCATGACCGGCATGAGAAAGGCAATTGCAAAGAATATGCTGGCTTCCCACATGACCAGCCCAACGGTCACCTTCAATCTGGGGATCGACATGACAGCAATGAAACAGTACCGTGAGCAGCTTAAGGCAAATGACGTGAAGGTTTCCTATACTGACCTGCTGGTCAAATTTGTGGCTAAGGCCTTGACCGAATACCCGCTGCTGAACTGTTCTGTGGTGGACAACAAAATCGTATATAAGCACTATGTGAACATGGGCGTTGCGGTTGCGCTGCCCAATGGTCTGGTCGTCCCCAATGTGACCGACGCGGATAAGAAGAGTCTCACGGAAATCTCCGCCGAGGTTAAGGAGCTGGCTTCTCTGGCAAGGGAGGGCAAACTGCCCGCTGATAAGCTTCGCGGCGGCACCTTTACGATAACAAATCTTGGGATGTACGGGATCGAGAGTTTCACACCCATCATAAACCAGCCGGAGGTAGCCATCCTTGGTGTCAACACCATGGAAGACAAAGCTGTGGTCATTAACGGGCAGATTCAGATCCGCCCGATCATGAACCTTTCTCTCACTGCTGACCACCGGGTAGTGGACGGCTCCGTGGCAGCACAGTTTCTGCAGAGAGTGAAGCAGCTTATGGAAAACCCGGCACTGATTCTTGCCTGAGGGGGAAATGAAAATGGAAACAACAGTAAGCATGCCCAGAGTCGGCAAAACTATGGAGCAGGGGCGCATCGTGATCTGGGAAAAAAAGCCCGGCGAGCACGTGGCGGAAGGCGATGTCCTTTTTGTTATGAATAACGGTCGCAGCGATATTGAGATCGAAGCGATGGTCACCGGCACGCTGAAATGTGTCCTGGTTGAGGCCGGAGGCAGCGCAAGGGTTGGCGCGGAGATCGCCATTATCGAGGAGGGCGCTGCCACAAAAGCCCCTGCGGCAACTGCCCCGGCAGCGAAAAAGCAGGCCGCAGCAGATGAAGGCTGCAGCGTTTTGGTGATCGGCGGCGGGCCGGGCGGCTATGTGGCAGCAATAAGGGCTGCGCAGTTGGGCGCGAAGGTCACGCTGGTGGAGAAGGCGCAGATCGGCGGCACCTGCCTCAACCGCGGCTGTATGCCCACGAAGGCCATGCTGCACAGTTCCGAGATCTACGAGCTGGCCACCTGCAGCGCAGGCATAGGCATCGTAGGCGAGTCTGTCCGTGTGGACTGGGAGAAGGTACAGGGATTCAGAACGGCTACCATTGAGAAGCTTACTTCAGGCGTGCGCACACTGATGAAAGCAAACAAGATAAGCCTTGTTGAGGGTGAAGCCCGCTTTACCGGGACAAAAAGCATTGAGGTGGCCGGGAAGGAGTACAGCGCGGATAAAATCATTATTGCAGCAGGATCCAGCCCGGTGATACCGCCTATTCCCGGCTTGAAGGAGAGCAGTGCTTGTATGGATTCCACCGCTTGCCTTGCTCTTGACCACATTCCGGAAAGCTTGCTGGTCATCGGCGGTGGTGTTATCGGGCTTGAGCTGGGAACGGTCTATCGCCGCTATGGCACAAAGGTGACTGTCATCGAGATGGCCCCTCATCTTCTGCCCCTGATGGACGCAGAGCTGTGCGAGCTGCTTAAGGACAAGCTTCAGGGGGAGGGCATGGAAATCCACACCAACACCTGTGTGAAGTCAGTGGAAGAAAGCGCCACGGGCGCAAAAGTCCATGTGTCCGGGCCTGAGGGCGAAAACGTGTTTGAGGCGGAAAAGATCCTGGTCTGTGTGGGACGAAGCCCTGCTCTGGATGGGCTTGCCCTGGAAAAGGCCGGTGTCCTCTGTAAGGACGGACATATTCATGTCAATGAAAAGATGGAGACGAGCACCCCTGGCATATATGCGGTTGGCGACTGCAACGGTAAGCTGATGCTGGCACACGCGGCTATGGCCATGGGCGAAGCCGCAGCGGAGAACGCCATGGGCGGAAGCAGTTGTTTTGATCCTACCACCAGCCCCAGCTGCGCCTATGTCGGGCCGGAGTTTGCAGGCGTGGGCTACACCGAGGAACAGGCAAAGGCTCTCGGTTTGGACTACAAGGTGGGACGCTTCCCTACCGGCGGTAATGGCCGCAGTCTTGTGGCGGGTCACACCGACGGCATGATAAAGATATTGGCCGGCAGCCGGTACGGTGAGGTGCTGGGCGTACACATCCTGGCACCCGCGGCTACCGAGCTTATCGAAGAAGCTGCCCTCGCAATAAAGCTTGAGTGCACTCTGGATGAATTTATTGGCACAATCCACTGCCATCCAACGGTGGCCGAAGCCGTTCGCGAAGGCGCCATGGCTGTTGACAACCGCGCGATCCATATGGTAAATAAAAAAACAAAGGATAAACCAGGCGGACAGCAGCGCGCCAAAAGCCGGAATACGGAAAAAACTTAAAAATCAACGGATTATCTGGGGAGGGTGAACACAGCAATGTCAATGCTTTACTTTGAAACCGGCAGTAATGACCCCTGCTACAACCTGGCATTCGAGGAGTACCTGCTGAAGAACAAAACGGATGGCAACATCCTGATGCTCTGGCAAAACGCGAATACCGTCGTGGTTGGACTTAACCAGAACACAGCAGAGGAGATCAACGCGCCGTTCATTGAGGAACACGGCATTACTGTTGTTCGCAGGACTACCGGCGGCGGAGCAGTGTACCACGACCTGGGAAACCTTAACTACTCCTTCATTACAGATTTGGGTGATGCTGCCAATGTGAGCATTGAGCAGTTTTCAAGACCGGTCTGTACCGCGCTTGCCAGCATGGGCGTCAAGGCGGAAGTCGGAGGACGCAATGACATAATGGTTGAAGGGAAAAAGGTCTCTGGTGTGGCGCAGAGGATTTATAAAAATCGGATTCTTCACCATGGTACGCTGCTGTTTGAATCTGACCCGGCAATGATATCCGGCGCATTAAATGTTGACCCATCTAAATTCGTATCTAAGAGCTCAAAGTCTGTGCAAAGCAGGGTAGGAAATATAAAGGATTACATTCCTTCCAACATGACGCTTAAGGAATTCTGGGACAGACTGTTAAATGAGCTCACAAAGGACGGAGCAGTGAGATGCGCGCTCAGCCGATCGGAGCTTATGCAGATTGCTTCAGATGCTGAAAAAAAATACCGTTCATGGGATTGGACATACGGAAAGAGCCCCGACTACAGCTTCAGGAATCGGGCCAGGTATCCGGGAGGCCTCCTTGAAGTCAGTCTGCTTGTGAAAAAAGGCATTGTTGTGCAGGCTGCATTCAACGGCGACTTTATGGCTGTTCAGGATACCGCGCCTGCAGTGGCAGCACTCATTGGAGTAAGGCTGCGGCGAGAGGACATAGCCGCCGCGCTGAGTAGCGTAGATATAGCGGGAATTTTCGGCGGAATCTCGCTTCAAGAGATTCTGGCTACCATTTTTATGGAGTAGCACCTGATCCGTGCGGCTATGCCAGAACGGGAAGCACGCAGGACCGGTTTTTGCCGATTGTCCGTGAACAGCGGTTTATACAAAGGAGACGGAATGAAACTACTTGTGAGCAATGTGGGCAGCACCTCTCTGAAATTCAAGCTTTTCCAGATGCCGGAGGAAACGGTGCTGTGTGAATCCAGGATTGAACGAATCGGGTCTGGGAAAAAGGGTATTTTTACCTATATTCGTCGATCAGACGGCATTAAAGTCAAGCAGGAGGATCTGGAGTTCCGGGACTATGAGGCTGGAATTCGGCTCTTCACCAGCTACATGACCGGGAAGGAAACCGGAGTCATTACGTCTGTCAAAGAAATTGAACGTGTAGGCTTTAAGACAGTTCTTTCCAAGAACTACTATGGTGTTCACGAGCTAACTGATGTGGTTATGGAGGGAATGAAAGAAGCTCTCTTTGTCGCACCGGTGCATAATGCGGCCTATATTGAGGCGATAGACCAGTTTAAGACCATGCTGCCGGAAATCCCCATGATAGGCGTTTTTGAGACAGCCTTTCACGCAACTGTCCCCCTTGAACGACGCATTTACTCTGTTCCCTTTGAATGGTATGAGAAATACGGCCTCATACGGATGGGCTATCATGGAGCGTCCCACAGCTACATTGCACAGCAGGCTACACAATACGGAAAGGCCAGCAGAATCATCTCCTGCCATTTGGGAGGAAGCTGTTCCTTGTGCGCGATCCTGAATGGAGAAAGTGTGGACACCAGCTTCGGTTACTCGCTGCAGACAGGCATTATGCATGCCAATCGCTGCGGAGATGTAGACCCCTATGTTGTTCCTTTCCTGGAAAGTCAAGGGATGAGCAAGGATGAGATCATGTATGGCCTCAGCAAGAAGAGCGGACTGTTGGGCATATCTGGTCTCAGCAATGATATGCGGGATTTGGAGGCAGCAGCATCATCAGGCAACGCGCGTGCAGGCCTTGCCATTGATGCTTTTGTATATAGCATCGTTCGATACATCGGCGCGTTCTACGCAGTGCTTGGCGGATTGGACCAGTTGGTTTTTACCGGAGGCATCGGTGAAAATGACGCCATTGTCAGAGAAAAAGTTTGCACTGCAGTGGCCCATTTAGGAATCAAGCTGGATGCCGGGAAGAATGCCGCTTCACATTCTGGTGTGATCTCTGAGGAAGATTCTCCGGTAACAGTATCCGTCATCCCGGCAAACGAGGAGCTGGGCGTTGCAAGGCAAACCTTTGGCTATAAACTCTGAGCATGGAAAAAGAGTCACAAAGAATCCTTTGTTGCCGAAAGGCAAGTTAATCATTGGGACTATGAAAGCAGTTCTTTCGGTATGAACTCAGATTCCATCGGGATGGAACGATAGCGTTTTTATTCTTAAGCACCAGAGAGAAAAATCGCCGGGCCGATGTGACCAGGAGTTTTTATCCAATATATCACTCGACTAACCGTAGTCAGAACACCACAGCCAGGGGAATAGATGTTTTTTATCAAGTCTACAAAGGCTTTAAATCGGAGAACTCCCTATTTGGGTTGGGGAGGTCGAAGAGGATGAGATAAGCAAAAATGATTTTTGTCATAGCATAGGAAGCGCCGGTAAGGAAAGCCTTTTAGCATACCTGTTCAGAACGATGAATCACACGAATTCGGCTTTGCAGCGATTGAGAGCGCCGGAACGATCTATGGTCGTTCCGGCGCTCTCTGCTGCCAAACAGACCCGTTTTGCGGCCTCACAGGCGTAGTTTTTTCTTCCACAGAAAATGTCAACAGGTCACTCATCAACTGCGACCAAGCCCAAAGCTTCGTACAGCTCGTCTCGGGACATTGGAATGCCGTCCTCAGAGTAGACCAGATTGACGGGTGCATGCAAAACGCCCATATTTCTCTTGACACAGACATTGCCATGATGAGTCCCAGAGCCTATATGCGGGCCGCCGCCATGCGGCACAGGGTTGTGGTGGTGCCGGGGCTGGACAAGCTGGCCAAAAGGAACTGCTTCAAAAGTCCCTTGATGCGGCAACCGCAGTGCAGCTCTGCCATAGGACTTTGGCGGTTTATTTTTCTGTGGATTTATAGGCCTCAGTATGATATATTGGGCTTGTCATACTGAGAAGCACAGCTGCTTTCGCAGTCCACAATATTCGAGGTGAAGCGACGATATGATAAAAATCCTTTTTGTCTGCCACGGCACTATTGCTCCATGTTTCAAACGCTTTGAGTGCAGGGCTTTCAAACTGATAGGTTGGAATTGCAGATTTTAGTGCAATTTCGCCCAACGCACGAACCGTACTGTTATTATGTAGTGCTTCAATAGTAGCACCTACGCCGGCAAACACCTGCATTGCTCTGGTACTTTCTGCAAGGGCGTTCATAGCAGCAGAGTTTTCTTGAAGAGTCCTGATCGCATTATTGTCGGCAATCCCGTTTAAGGTGTCCATCGCTGGTGACGATATAGCAATCTTGGGCATTGTTGCTGCGTCTGCAATTTGTTGCAGTTTGTTTTGCTGTTCAATTATCGGAGATACACTTTCATGAAGCTTCTTAGTAATTTCTATACTTTTCCGAAGCGATTCCGGCAATCCATCATAATCAGTCGTTTTGATAGTTACACCCCCTGGTGTTACTTTGAGTCTACCAAACAAAGCAAGTTGAGTTTCTAAGAAAATTTGTTTTCGTATATCGTTTGATTTCTTCTGCCGCAGCAGATGCTGATAATTTGAAATTGCGCCAAATCAATATCAGATTGTCAGCGTCAAAAGGAAGATTTGCGCTTTCACGATCACAGCGCAGATACTTCCTTTTGCATTTTCTTCGCACCGGTGGCAAACTGCATTTTTACAGTTTGGGTACCATCGTGTGAAGAAAATTGCAGGTGTCCAGAGGGATGCAATCCCTTTGGCTCTGGGTTTCCAATAGGGGCGAGAGCATCCCTGTTGGCACACGATTTTGCTCGGCTAAGTCTAGTGTGTTATACCTTTTGCGACCGCTGACGCTGGAAAGGGGCTGTCACCGTACCGGACAGACCGTTTCCTGTGGCAGCAGAAGGACGGATATTTGCAAGCGCAGGAGGCTTGCGGATATTCGTTCTTTGGGTGTAGGTGGTGCGGCAAAGCGAAGGTCTGCGACCGAAGCTGTGCTGCATCACCGGGGGAGCAAGAGGTATATAAAGCCCGCCGCAGCGACGCATCCCCGTTCCCTTAATACCACCATGGCAGCTCCAACCACACGTTATCCAGGGCAAGTGCTTCCGTGGATTTCGCTCTGCTCTCGGACAGGTGAAAATGCCTCGCTGTTTCCGTCAGCGGATGCTCCATATCATCTTCGAAGCCAAAACGGTAACGGAGATACTGCTCCTCTCTGTCTTCGATCATGTACAAAGCGTGATGGATATCATCAATCCGCTCCTGTGCCAGATAGATTTGCTCCGGCGTTTGCTTGGTGGGATCAGCAATGAAATTATGCTTGTTCCGAACCTCGTCTTTTGCGAAATCATCCAGCGAAACGATGTCGTTCAAATGCTTTGCCTCGAAAGACACATTCTGCGAACGGATGTAGTCGATCATGGCGTTCCGCATCGCAGGAGCAACGTAAGTCAAGAACAGATTTCCGCTGTCGGGATTGTAACTCTCGATGCAGCCGAACAACCCAAGCGAACCTTCCTGCACAAGATCGTCAAGTGAGATTTGCAGAGATCGGTTCAGCTCGGCTTGTGCGTTCCACACCTCATACGCCGTCTTTTTGATGAACCGGAGATTATTTTCAATCAACAGATTCTGTGCATCAGCATCGCCCTGCTTGGCCAACGCACAGAGCTGTTCATTGGTCATCTGGTCTCTTTTCATGATTCGTTACCGTACCGGTCATTGCAAGAAACATCTGCTTGACCAATTCTGTATTGACACCGGGCAGATGAGAAACGGACTGCGCGACCGCCTCACCGATCTGCTCCGGCGTGATTTTACGGTTTGGCTTATGCTGTCCCTTGGTCAGCTCGGCATAAATCTTTTTCGCAGCCTGTGAGGTCAGCTCACGGGTGGCAGACAGATCGTTGCCGACCTCTTTCTTGACTGCCTGTACCGCAGCCATAAATGACCACTGGATCGCCGTCAGATCTGCCTGATATACCGGGGTCTGCAATTTCTTTATGTCATCGACAGCGTCTGGCTGACCCCTCAGCATACCGGCGACTGTTGCATACAGTTGGTTCTGTGCCGCAAAGCCTTTGGCGAGTTCGTCATCTAAGTAACCGGAGATCAGATTTGTGGTGTTGGCAAACTCCGGATTTTCAAGCAGCGCATTGACCACCTGCGGGTTCACTTTATGTGTATACAGATTTCTTGCTGCCTGCACCGACAGGCCAAGCTCGGAAATATCGTAATTCAAACGGTCGGGGATATCAACTTCGCCAAGCAGGAAGTCGGTGGACACATTGAATACACGGGCAATGCGGATAATATTTTCATCGCCTAGCTTGTCCGTCTTGCCGCTGATAAAACGGCTCAGCATACTTTCCGAACAGCCGATACGGGTGGCAAGTTCTGCCTGTGTGAACTTGTGTGATTTCATCAAGTCCTGTATGCGGTCACGGATTTTACCGGGAAGATATACATTTTCATTGCTCATTCACCACACCTCCTCGCTTTTCAGCATCATACTCTCCTTTACGCCCGCTTCTCCAGCGCCAGCCCGATCAGCCGGTCTGCCTGATCTGCCATGAACAGCGGAATGTTCAGCACATCATCATCCAGCTTCAGATTGTCCAGGGAGAAGCGCACGCGGAGCTTTACCTGCCCCGGGAACAGCTCCTTGAATTTTCGCAGGCTCCGGCTAGTGGTATTGGCTTCCGCCTTGACCTCCACCGGGAAAATATCATTCTCGCGCTGAATCAGAAAATCGACCTCATAGGGAGGATTGTTCTGGCTCCAATAGCGGGGCATCACCTCAAATTGTGTGATGAGTGTTTGCAGCACATAGTTTTCTGTCAAAGCTCCTTTGAACTCGGTAAACAGGCGATTGCCCTCACCAAAAGCAGTCGGTGCAAGCTGCGCCAGACGGCGGAGCAATCCCACATCCACCAGATAGATTTTGAACGCCGACAGATCGTCATAGGCCGACATCGGAAGTCCCGGCGCGGTGCTGCGGTATACCTTGTGGACAAGCCGGGCATCCACCAGCCATTGCAGCGCATCCTCATACTCACGCGCCCGTGCCCCCTCTTTGACGACCTTATAGATAAACTTTTTGTTTTCCCTGGCAAGCTGCGACGGAACAGACTTCCAGATCATTGAGATCTTCGGGAATTCGCTGACATTCGGATGTTTGGCAAAGTCGCGCTCGTATGCGCCGATAATTCCGGACAGCGCTTCCTGCATGGCCTCCACATCACGCGCCTGCGTCCACATGAGCACAGATTCCGGCATCCCGCCCGTGACATAGTACATTTTGAGTTTCTCATACAGCGGATTGAAAAAAGCATCCGGGAGCGGTTCAAGCGTATCCACAGCATCCAGATATTTTGCGAGATTCTCATCCCCGTTGGCCAGCAAAAACTCCGTAAAAGTCATGGGATCGATCTGCATAAAGTTGACCTTACCCACCGGGAAAGAGGACGGTTTTGCCAGTGCAATGCCCAGCAGAGAACCGGCACAGGCAATGTGATACTGCGGTGCATTTTCGCAGAAATATTTCATGGAGTTGATGACTTTCGGGCAGTCCTGCACTTCGTCAAAAATGATGAGTGTCTTTTCCGGTGTGATCTTCTGGCCGCTGGCCAGCATCAGATTTTGCAAAAGCCGGTCAACGTCCTTGGTCGTTTCAAAGAACTGCTTATACTCCTCGTGCTCATCGAAGTTAAAATAGGCTGTATTATCATAATAACGTCTGCCGAATTCCTTGAGAATCCACGTCTTGCCTACCTGCCGTACTCCTTTGAGAATCAGAGGCTTGCGATAAGGTGAGTTTTTCCATTCCAGCAGTCGTTTCAGGATCAGTCGTTCCATAGAACCCCTCCGTCACACTTTTCTTGAAGATCTTGCGTTTATTTTCACACTATTATTATACGCTCCTGGGGCCGAAATAGCAACGGTACCACAAAAAATTTGGCTATTATGATAACTGAATCACATTATTATTGATTCTATTCCAGACTTTCACTCTATCAGGGTGAACATTCACTCCACAAGGTGAATTTTCACGTTTGCCAAGCAGCTGCATCACATTATTATAGTGTGTTTTACTCTTGCGTATCACATTTTTATGAGTCTGCCCTTCCGACTTGCACTTTTGCAAGAATTCGGGAGGGCTTTTTTTGTTTTCTTGCACATCCGCCTGATTTTTAAGGTCTAAGACTATTTCTCCGTATATTCAGTTGACAAAGAAACTTTGTCGGAAAAATCGGAAGGAGAAATGCCTATGACAATTTTTGAAGCTGTCAAATCCACGGTCACGCCGAGGATGGCAGCAGAACACTTCGGGCTGAGCGCCAGCCGAAACGGTATGGTTTGCTGTCCGTTCCATGATGACCGACACCCTAGCATGAAGCTAAATGAGGACTACTTCTACTGCTTCGGCTGCGGTGCCAAAGGAGATGTGATTGAATTCACATCCAAGCTGTTCGGAATTACCGCTTTGGAGGCCGCACAAAAGCTGAGTGTCGACTTCGGTATTCAAACCGGGAAGCCGTCCGTGCTTGCCAAGCTGAACCGACACAGGACACAGGCTGAGAACGAGCGGTTGTGCTTTCGGGTGTTGAGTGATTATCTGCGCATTCTCGAAGGCTGGATGACAGACTGTGCACCGCAGTCACCGGATGACGAACCAGATCCACGGTTCGCAGAAGCCTGCCATATGCTTGAATATGTCAAGTTTTCGGTGGAGCTGCTGACAGAAGGAACGTCGGAAGAAAGAGAGGATGTGATAAAGAATTTATTGAAAGACGGCCAAATCACCTACCTGCAGGAGCGGGTAAAACGAATCAAGGAGGAGTCAAATGAGCAAATCTGAAACCGCTGCCGAAAGACCTTTTTGGTATGACGGCAAATCGGTAAACGAAGTCGGGTTCTGCGAGGACTTTTTGCAGCAGCATCCGATGGTGCGTGTGGGCGGCAGCTTCTTCACCAAGGAAGGTCGTATCAGCGATGAGGAAAGTGTCCGCAAGGAAATCTATGAAATGCTCCGACCCTATCTCAACTGCGGCCTCGCCAAACGGGCATCGGGACTTCTGGAAATGCTCAAACTGGAAGCCTATGTTCCCAATCTGCCGGTACACGAAGATCGACTTCATGTTGCCAACGGCACGCTGTTACTGAACGGCGAGTTCACCGAAAACAAGGAGTTCTGCCGCAACCGTCTGCCGGTCAACTATAAGGCCAACGCTCCGCAGCCTATAACATGGCTGCATTTTTTATCGGCGCTTCTGGAGGATGAGGATATCCTGACCCTGCAGGAGTACCTGGGCTACTGCCTGATCCCCACCAACCGGGGCCAGACCATGATGCTGCTGAAAGGCAACGGCGGCGAGGGCAAAAGCCGCATTGGTGTGGTGATGCAGAAGATGCTGGGTGACAACCTGAAAAACGGCAGCATTGCCAAGGTGGAGCGCAGCCCCTTCGCCCGGGCCGATCTGGAGCATCAGCTTCTGATGGTGGACGATGACATGAAGATGGAGGCGCTGAAGTCCACTCACTACCTCAAGTCGCTGATTACCGCCGAGATGCCCATGGATTTGGAGCGCAAAGGCGAGCAGAGCTATCAGGGAGAAATGTATGTCCGCTTTCTGGCGTTCTCTAACGGTGATCTGGAATCTCTTTACGATCATTCGGACGGTTTCTACCGCAGACAGCTGATCCTGTCGGTGAAGAAGAAGCCTCTTGACCGTGAGGACGATCCTTTTCTTGCGGACAAGCTCTGCGCCGAGATCGAGGGTATCTTCCTCTGGTGCCTGGATGGTCTGCGACGGCTGATCGGAAACAACTACCGCTTCACTGAAAGTGACCGTACTAAGGATAACCGTGTAGAAGCCAAGCGAGAGGCGGATAATGTGCTGCTGTTCATGCGCTCGGAGGGATACATCCGACTGAAAGCTGACAGCACCATCACCTCTGCCGATCTGTACGCCATCTATACCATGTGGTGCAATGACAACACCTATAAGCCGCTGGCGGTGCGGACGGTGAGCATGACGCTGAAAAAGTATGCCGATGAATTTGGCATCGAGCACGACAACCACATCACCAACCGCCTCGGCAGGCGGGTAAACGGCTTCTGGGGTATCGAAGCTCTGGTGACACCGCCAATTTTATGAGATCAAACACAAAAAGCACCATCCCATCCATCCCAAGCATCCCATGTTGGATAGATGGGTGGATGGGATGGATATTTTCAAATTTAATGACTAAAGGGGGAATTTAATGAAGAAACCGTATTACAAGGAACTGCCGCTGCTTCATATCTATGACAGTAACCTGACCGGAAGCCAGAAACTGTTGATGACGCTGCTTTTGATCGATGACACCTACAACATTTATACTCTCAGCTGCCTTACCAAGCTCCGTACCGAAGATGTGCTCTTCGATCTGCAGGAGCTGAAAAAGCGGGGGTATTTTCAAGACAGATGAAAACAGAAAAGATTTTTTCTGCAGAGCGAAATGATTTCACGGAATCGCGCTTCCCCGAATCGCGCACCGGCGTTCCAGAAAAGTGTGCATCTGCACGGTTTTATGAAATGCCACGCGGTTTCGTAAAGTCCGATATGCCCATCTGAGGACAGAGTATCGTGCCGTCACATCTGAACGGCTGGAAACAGGAGTTTGGGAGGTATTATGAATATTCGCAATGAGATCAAAGCACAGATCATCCGTGCCGGGTTCACCATGCAGGAGCTGGTGGACAGGCTGGCCGATGAATATGATTGGAGCGACAGCGTTTCCAATCTTTCTGCAAAACTCCAGCGGGAGAGTATCCGATACAAGGAGGTCGTGGAACTGGCCGATGTGCTGGGCTACGACATCGTGTGGCAGAAACGGAGGGATAACCGATGAAAGCACAGTACGCCATTTTGCGCTTTGCCAAATACAAGGGGCCGGAGATCGGTCACATTGAATCCCACAACGAGCGCACGAAAGAAAAATACGCCAGCAATCCCGATGTGGACACATCCCGCAGCCACCTGAATTTCCATCTGGCGACACCGGAGCGCAAGTATCGTGCGGAGGCCGAAAAGCAGATTGCAGAAGCAGGCTGCCGCACCCGTTCCGACAGCGTACGGGTGGTGGAGGCTCTGGTTACTGCCAGCCCGGAGTTTTTCAAGGGCAAGAAGAAATCCGAAGTCAAAGCCTATTTCACCGAAGCGCTGGACTTCATTCAGAAATATCAGTCGAAGGACACGATCATATCTGCCGTGGTGCATATGGACGAGAAAACGCCCCATATGCACCTTTGTTTTGTCCCGCTGACAGAGGACAAGCGGCTCAGCGCCAAGGAAATCGTGGGTAACAAGAAAAAGTTAACTTGGTGGCAGGACGAATTTTGGAAGCACATGGTCAAGAAATATCCTGATCTGGAACGTGGCGAAAGCGCCAGCGAGACCAGTCGCACCCACATCCCGCCGAGGCTGTTCAAGGAGGCTGTGCATCTGAATCGAATGAAGGAGCAGATCATGGCGATTCTGAACGACAGTAACCCGTTCAACAAAAAGGCCAAGGCAGAAGAACTGGAAGCCTTGCTGGACAAGTATATCCCCGGCGTGGAGGTCATGCGGACAAAGCTGAAAAAGTACGACAAGACGTACAAAGAGTTGACCGAGGAAAATGCGGAACTGGAAAAGAAGCTTTCTTCTGCATCCAGAGAAAGCATCCAAAAGAAACTGGAGACTCAGCGCAAGCTCTCCGAACTGGACGAGCTTCGCCGCACTGTGGAAGTGCTGCCACCCGAAGTTTTGAAGGCAGCAAAAAAGGTAATCGCGCATAAACCGCAGGAAAGATGAGGAAAATAGTACCATGAAGGAGTGTGATGTTGTTTGGAGATGAACGTCAGAGATGAGAAGCAGTTGGTCGAAATCTGGCTGACCAACGCCGAAAAGAAAGACCTCGCTCTGCGTGAGGGGCTGAAAGACATCTATGACAAGTATAAGAAGAAAAAGTATCTGGTGGCTGTATTTGAATCCGGCGAAAAGGATCTGTACCAGGGCACACTGGATTTGCTTGCTTATAATAAACGCCGCTGCGCCGAACTGGAGGTTCAGCGGGAGAAGAAACAGCGCATGGCAGCAGCCGAACGATGAGATACAGGCGGGAGGGAGGAATCTCTTCCGCCTTTTTCTCTCTTTATCTTGAAATGTTCACAACCATATGATACAATGTTATCTATAAATTAAAATATCAAAAAGATAACTTCGCAAGGAGGGTATCTATGAGCAATGAAATAATGAAGACCGGCGACATCCTGCTATATCAGAACGATGTGGAAAAAGAGGCCGTCAATGTCGTATTTTATGAAGAAAACTTCTGGCTGACGCAAAGTGGTATGGCAGAGCTGTTCGACTGTACTACTGATAATGTCTCTCTTCATCTGAAAAACATCTACGCAGAGGGCGAACTGGAGCAAAACGCAACTACCGAGAAATTCTCGGTAGTTCGAAAAGAGGGCACAAGAACCGTAAACAGAACGATTGACCATTACAATCTTGATGCCATCATCGCCGTAGGCTATCGTGTAAACTCCAAGAAAGCTACTCGCTTCCGTCAGTGGGCTACCAAAACCCTGAAAGAATATATCCAGAAGGGCTTTGTCCTCAACGATGAAATGATGAAGAATGGCCGCCCCTTCGGCAAGGATTACTTCGATGAGCTGCTGGAGCGCATCCGTGAGATCCGTGCCAGCGAGCGCCGGGCTTACCAGAAGATTGCTGATGTGTTCGAGCAGTGCAGTTACGACTATGACAAGAACAGTGATACCACAAAAGCCTTTTACGCCTTTGTGCAGAATAAACTCCATTTCGCCGTCACCGGCAAAACTGCCGCTGAGCTGATCGCAGAGCGAGCTACCTTAGACAGCCCCACCATGGGTCTCACTACCTGGAAGGGCGCGCCCGATGGAAAAATTCTGAAAAGCGACACGCTGGTGGCAAAGAACTATTTGAGTGAAAAAGAGATCTCCCGTCTGAACCGCCTGGTCACCATGTTCATCGACTACGCCGAGCTGATGGCGGAGGACGAGCAGCTCATGTCCATGCAGGACTGGCTCAACGAGACAGATCGCTTTTTGCAGAACAACCGCCGGAATGTGCTGGACAGCAAGGGATCCATTTCTCACGACGCGGCGGTCAAAAAGGTCAGCGGGATTTATTCGGAATTCCGCAAGAAACAGGATGCGGAATATATCTCCGAGTTCGACCGCCAGACTGCGAAATATCTCAAAGGTAAATGACTATGACCGAGATTTTTGACATCGCGGGCTATGCCCGTATTTCCGTGGATGACGAGCTGGATCGGGATAATGTCTCCATTGAAAACCAGAAAGCCATCATTCAGGACTTCGTAAAAACCCGATTTCCCGGCAGCTCCCTGACCTTTTTTGAGGATCGTGACCGTTCTGGCTACACCTTTGAACAGCGTGAGGGGTATCAGGAAATGCGCCGGGGGCTGATGCACCACAAATATGACATTCTCATCATCAAGGACTTTTCCCGCTTCTCCCGCCGCAACAGCCGTGGCCTCGTAGAATTGGAAGACCTTCGTGATGCCGGAGTACGCATTATCTCCATTGGTGACGGGATCGATTTCCCTAACGATGATGACTGGCTGAAAATCCAGTTTCAGTTCCTCATCAATGAGATGCCCGTTACCGACACATCCAAAAAAGTGCGCAATGTCATCCGTCGCCGTCAGGCGGACGGCGAATGGCTGTGTGCCGCTCCCTATGGCTATATCCTCAACAGCCGAAAGGAATTTGAGATCGTCCCCACGGAAGCAGAGATTGTCCGCAAGATTTTTGAACTCTACAACAAAGACGGCTGGGGTTATAAGAAGATCGCAAACTATCTGACCGATCAGGGCATTCCGACTCCTCGTATGTCCGAGCAGATGCGCAAGGAGGCTGACGGCCAGGAATACAAGCGTCAGGTCAAGGCGGCGTGGGCCATCGTCACCGTGCAGGGGATTCTGGACAACGATTTCTATATTGGAACGCTTCGGCAGGGCAAGTATACCCGTGCCAAGATCAACGGCAAGGATGTGCGCCGGGACGATGGTGAGCAGATCGTCATTGAGAACCACCATCAGCCCATCATCAACTACCGCACCTTTGCCACCACCCGCGCGCTGCGGGAAAAGCGCAGTCGGAACAACTACCGGGGCGTGAAGATCAATGACAACGTGTATTCCGGTTTTCTGGAGTGCGGCGACTGCGGCAGCCCCATGTTCTCTATGAGCAGAAGTGACTTGAAGCCTGCCTACACCTGCGGCACCTATCACCGCCGGGGGCTGAAGGGCTGCACCAGCCACCACATCCGGGTGGACCGGCTGGACGAGCTGCTGAAAAGCTATGTGCAGAAGCTGACGGAGAACTCCGCGTCCATGCTGGAACAGCTCAACCGCGACCTTGCCCGGGAGAACGACGAAATCGCCGAAACCGAGCAGTCCGCCGACCATCTTGCCGAGGTGCTGGATGAGCTGATGGAGGAAATGAAAGTCACCAAGCGTCAGCGCATCCGGGAGATCATGAAAAAACCGGAGAAGGAGGCCGAAATCGAAGCGACCTATGACGAGCTGGAGGAGGAATTGCAGAAGAAGATCGATGGGCTGAACCATCAGATCGACCTGCTCTCCGATAGGCGCAACACGGTCATCCAGGTCAACCGGGCCGCCAAGACGGCGCTGGATGTCTTTGCCGATATCCTGAACAAAGAAACACTCGACCGCAACGATCTGGAACTGATTATTGACCGGGTGCTGGTCTTTGAAGATCATCTGGAAATCAAGCTGCAGAGAGATATTGACGCTCTTCTCCGGTGCGGAACGCTGGAGGACGCCGCAAATTTTAATGAAGGCATCGAAAATAACTTAAAAACCGTCATTCAGTCCGCAAGAAACCGTGCAGACAAGGTTTTCGATGTCAATGTTATCAATGACGGCGACCCCTTGGAGATATTCACCGATAAGGATGGGGAACTGATCTTCAAGAAGTATTCCCCCATTGGCGAGCTGGGGGACTTTGCCGCCCAAATTTGCGACAGCCTGCGCAAATCCACGGAGGGCATCGCCGCCGTATGTGACCGGGACAGCATCATTGCCATTGCCGGCGGCGCACGGCGGGAGCTGCTGGAAAAGCCCATCAGCCCGCAGCTGGCAGAGCTGATCGACTCCCGGGCCGCCTACCGCCACGCCGGCGGCAGCGAGCTGCCGGTGACGGCGGGGGACAGCAAGTACCGGGTATCGGTGGCGGCCCCGGTCATCTCCGAAGGGGATCTGATGGGCAGTGTCCTTTTCGTTTCCGAGCGAGGCAGCAGCCCCGGAACCGAGCTGGAAAGCAAACTGGCCCAGACCGCGGCCTGCTTCCTGGGAAAACAAATGGAAAGCTAACAGGGGAAACCACTCCCCTGTTTCTTTTTTTGCAATTTTTTCAGGAGAAAAGGCCAAAAACCCTTGACATTCCTGGGAAAATCGTTATAATAATGTAGCCTGTCCAAAGGATGGGCTATCCTTGCTCCCGTCTGCGCGGGGGCCAAAAGACCAAAAGGAGGTGCAACCATGGCAAAAGCAAGCGAAAAGTACGAAGTAATGTACATCATCAATCCCAACTTCACTGAGGAGCAGACCGCAGCTGTTGTTGAGAAGTTCAAGGCACTTGTGGAAGCGAATGGTACTCTTGATGAGATGGAGGAGATGGGTAAGCGCAAGCTGGCTTACGAGATCAACTACATTTCCGAGGGCTACTATGTGCTGATGAAGTTCACCAGCGCACCCGAGTTCCCCGCTGAGCTGGATCGTATTCTCGGTATCACTGACGGCATTCTGCGTCGCCTGATCACCCTGCGCGCAGAGTAAGGAGCGACAGAATGCTGAATCACATCACCATTATGGGCCGTCTGACCCGTGACCCGGAGCTCAGATATACCCAGTCCCAGACGCCGGTGGCATCCTTCACCCTGGCGGTTGACCGTGATTTCGGCAGCCGCGACGGCGGAGAGAAGCAGACCGATTTTATCGACTGTGTTGCCTGGCGTCAGACAGCCGAATTTGTCAGCAAGTATTTCACCAAGGGCAGAATGGCAGTTGCTTCCGGACGGTTACAGAGCCGTAAATGGCAGGACCGCGAGGGCAACAACCGGACCAGCTGGGAGGTTGTTGTTGACAACGTGTATTTCGGTGACAGCCGCCGCGATAATAACGACAGCGGCAACTATGGCGGCAACAATTATGGCAGCAATAGCTACGGCGGCGACAGCGGCCGTTCCTACAGCGCTCCTGCTTCCTCTGCCCCCTCCGCCAATCCCTTTGCGGAGCTGGACGATGGCGACGGCGAGCTGCCCTTCTGAGCCGCAACAAAATATTTTGATAGGAGGATACCGCTTTGGCTTTCGATAAGAACAATCCCAAGAACCGCAAGCGCAGAAAAGTTTGCCAGTTCTGCGTTGATAAGGCTACCTTTATCGACTATAAGGACACCGCCAAGCTCCGCCGCTACATGTCTGAGCGCAGCAAGATCCTGCCCCGCCGCACCACCGGCGTTTGCGCCATGCATCAGCGTGAGCTCACCGAGGCAATCAAGAGAGCCCGTCAGATCGCTCTCCTGCCCTACGTGACCGACTGATTATAAACCCTATATGCACTTGAAAGGGGCTGTAGCGAAACAGTCCCAAAAAAGAAGAGACCGAGACGGCTGAAAACAGTCGCCTCGGTTCCTTGTTTGTGGTAAAATGAAGGTGTGAAACAACATCTACCGCAAAAAGATTATG
>Ga0129308_1000206_pt1 | contig 104324 bp, 100 predicted proteins | sample L827metagenome_FD_94440 | JGI IMG/M metagenome (GOLD analysis project Ga0129308, IMG submission 94440) | Ring-tailed lemur group fecal microbial communities from Wisconsin, USA - L827 metagenome | ecosystem: Host-associated > Mammals > Digestive system > Large intestine > Fecal | place: USA...
CTGTGAACTCTTAACCCACACTTAAATGTTAACTTTTACCATCCGCAAGACGAGTGATTGTGAATGGCTTGTTTGCGATACTCTTTTTTATTGGTTTCCCTCTACTTCTCTGTTTCAAACTTTATACCATCCTTTTTCTATGAATAAAGAAAAACCGGACTCACACTGTAAGCCCGGCAATCAATATGGCTCGTGCCATAAAATGTTCCAGCACCAAATGGATTTGACAGACAGGGAGGATCTCTTGGTTTGTATGGTAACGTTGATATCCACCTGATGCCGGCAATCCTACGGCGATTTCCATATCATCCCCTGAACTATATCATGGAAAGATAAACAAGTGCTCTCGAAATTATAAACTTTTTAAAAACTCTGCATCTATACATACCACTGTCCCATCCTGTATATGTGGAAAAAGCAGTGATGGTACCATTTGAGCGCAATGGCTTTACCGCGGTGGAATGGGGAGGAAAGGAGATCTCTGCAGTCCCACATTCAAAACCAGTCCCAGTCCCAGATACAGGCTTACCAGCGAGGTAAGTCCATAGCTGACAAAGGGAAGGGTCAGGCCGGTATTGGGCAGCAGCCCTGTTACCACACTAAGGTTTACAAAGGACTGGCCTGCTATGAGGGCTGCCATACCGATGCAGATCAGCCTTCCTGATAAATCCTTTGTCTTTAAGCCGATCCGGATACACTCCTCCACGATTAGCGCCAGGAGAAGAAGGATCATCAGACAGCCCCAGAAGCCAAGCTCTTCCCCTGCCACGGCCATGATAAAGTCAGTATGGGGTTCGGGAAGGAAATTGCCGTTTTTTACGGACAAAGGACTGTCATTGCCAAGCCCTTTCCCCCATAGGCCGCCTGAACCAATTGCCATGACGGAGTTTCTCTGCTGATAGGAATCCTGGGCCCATTCCTGGGGAGACAGCCATGCCATGATACGGCGGTACTGATAGTCATTGATCAGCGTCTGACCGGGCCGTGTGACAAGAAACAGACCGGCTCCCCCAAGAGGTATTCCCAGAAGGAGCGCCCTGCCAATGATCCCATAGCCCAATCCGGCCATGAACAGCATGCACAGAAAGATCCAGACAAGTATAACCGCCGTGGAGAGGTCCGGCTGTTCCAGGATCAGTGCCGCCGGAGGCAGCAGCACACCCACAAAGAAAAAAACATAAACGGCCCGATCCATTTTATCCTGAAAATCATGAAACAACCGGGCAAAAAAAACGATCAGAAGAATCTTGCTCATCTCCGAAGGCTGGAACCGCAGCGGACCGATCTCAATCCATCTGGCCGCGCCTCCTGATATGGCTCCCACAACGGACACGCCGAAAAGCAGGACCAGCGCTGCAGCATAGCAGCTCCAGCCATGTCCAATGAGAATCCTATAATCCACAATCGATACAGCTCCCATCACAAGCAGGCCCAGCATAACTCCGGCAAGCTGCCTGTACTGATAAGACGGGCCGGCGCTTCCGATCAGGAGCACCCCTGCTCCGGAAAGAGCAAGAACACACAGGATCAGGAAAATATCATAGTCTTTAAACCTGTAAACTGTTGTTATTTTTCTCATAGGTCCTGTTCCTTCCATGGATCCATAGTTTCTTTAGTCTGTAAAGCTGTTGCCGCTGTTCTCCGGGACTTCGGCCCGTCCTGTTAAAAGCTGCTCCTCGTCCTCCAGCCCAAAATAATATTTAAAAATGTCCGAGGTCACTTCCACTGCATTGGAGGAGGAATAGCCGTAGGCGATCCTGGTGGCCACTGCGATCTCCGGCTGTTCATAGGGGGCATAGCCGATAAAAAGGGCATGGTTGGGTCTTGTACGGTTCTGCTGTGCGGTTCCTGTTTTTCCCGCAACCGCCATGGGCAATTCTCTTAGGATCCGGTTGTTCCCGGCCACCAGCTCCATTCCCTCTGCAATGGTATCCCAAGCAGAGGGGACGATCTCATCCAGTGTCCGTTTGTCCTTTGGAGCGGCCGGGCGTATTGCTCCCTCAGCGCCTTCCTGTATCCTCTGGATCAGGGTGAGTTGGTACAGAGTCCCTTTATTGGCCAGCGCAGCCGCATACCGGGCCAGCTGTGTTGTGGTATAGTTATGGTTGCTCTGTCCAATGGATGCTGTGACAGGAAATTCATCAGCAATCTGTGGAGCGCTTTCGGAAATTTCAATCCCCGAATTTTCATTGAGACCAAACATTTCCCCATAGCGGGCAATGACTTCTGTTCCCTTGCTTTCCTGATAAATACCGTTGTCCAGACTTAATTCATATCCCAGGGTATAGAAGAAATAATTACAGGAATCGCGGATCGCCTCCACCACATTGATGGCTCCATGGGTTGCACCGGAAGGATAGATCCAACACCTGGGGCTTGGGGTGACCAGTTCAAAGATACCCTGGTCCTCGATCAGCCTGTCTGGGGTTATGATCTGCTCAGTCAGTCCCGCAGCCACGGTTATGGGCTTAAAAGTGGATCCCGGCGCTGTCCGCTGCTGGGTCGCGTTGTTATAAAGGGGCAGGGATGCGTCATTTAACAGCTGGTTATAATAGTCACCGTCCATGGTATTTGCCAGCCGGTTGTTATCATAGCCCGGATAGGTGACGCTGGCCAAAACCTCCCCTGTATTGGGATCAACCACAACACTGGATGCCGTAGAGGGATCCAGGGCCAGCTGGGCCGGGGTGATCTCCAGGTTTTGTATCTTCTCACGAATGAAGCGGTATGCATTGTCTGTCCCATTTCCTAAATTTTCATGATCATTTCCCGTATCAGCTACCGCCCCCTGTTCCAGCAGTATGCGGCAGATCTGTTCTCCGGTGATCACTCCCCTGTGGATAAGCAGCCGGTACAACAGCCGGTCAAAATCCTCATCCTCCTGCAGTCCGGTCAGGATCATGGCCTCCAGCTGTCTCAGGTTTTCCTCAAGCATGGAATAGGAACCCTCTTCCGGAAAACCGTGCGCATTGATAAAACCCTGAGCAATCCCGTTTTGCAAAAATTCTTTCAGGCTGATCTCCTGTTCCTGCCATTGTCTGTAGGTCTCACCGGCACGGTCCGCCTCGTCCCGTTTGTAGATTTCCATGCGTGCAAGCAGTTCCAGGATATAATCCATGCCCTCCTGCATATCTTCCTCCAGTGACCCGTATGGAAGTTCCATCCCCCATCCCAGACGGTCCAGATATTCCGACTTGTGCTCCTCAAACATCCGGAACAGGTTCCTTTCCTCCATACCGGCGTCATCTCTTCCCAACCGCTCTATATCTATCACATGGTTGCTGATCAGTGCATAATATACATCCTGTACCGGTATGTTTAAATTACTGCTGTCCTCCTGTGAGGGCACAATGTTGGCCAGCAGGATGCCGGCCAGTTTCTGCTCCAGCAGACAGTACACGGCCTTCTGCAGATCCCTGTCAATGGTCAGGTAGACATTGCGGCCCGTAGAAGCGGCTTCTGTCTCTAAAACCTCCGTTACCCTTCCAACATTGTCCACATAGAAGCGCTGGCCGCCGTTTCTACCATGCAGTTCCTCTTCCATTGCCTGCTCCATTCCCGCCTTTCCCACTATGTCGTTCCTGTCATACAGAATCCCCCGGCTCTGGAATGAGGCCAGCTCTTCCTCGGAAACAGGGCCTGTGTATCCCAGGATATGGGCAAAGTACAGGCTGTCGGTATAGCGCCTTATGGTCTGTTCGGAAATGTCCACGCCTGGAAGCTCCGCCTGGTTTTCCAGGACAGCCGTCATGGTCTTTAGACTTACATTCTCTGCCAGGTTTGTTTTCCTGTATCTCTGATACTGGTTGTCCGCCATGTCGTACCGGATGGAAACAAGTTTAAGCAGATCCTCCCCGGACAGCTCATCTGAAATCCCATACATGGGATCAGAACACAGATATGCAATGACCTGCTCTGCTGTGGCTTCACCTTCTTCATAGCCCAGACGCCCGTTGTAAGCCAGGTCCTCAACACGGGCATGGCCATACACGTCCGCCAGGAAACGCAAAAGCCGGTTCCCTTCAACGGTAAACTCATATTCCTGTGATCCGGAAACAGCAATGGGAAGCCTCTGCAGGACGGAATCTCCGTTTCCCTCAATCAGCAGGATCGACTGCCGGATGGTCCTGTTCAATGTCTCGTTCCTGGTGCGGCGATTTTCATATGCCCCGCTGTCCTCTATGGTTACAGAATAGGCCAGGTCGTTATATGCCAGCTGGTTGCCGTTCCTGTCATAAATATTCCCTCTGCTGCCGTGATAAATTTCCTCACGCTCCACCTGGGATTGGAACGCCTGCCGGTAATATGCTCCGTTTAAGATCTGCAGGCTGAAGAAACGTCTGAGGAGGATCAAAAACATGGCTAACAGAACGATGCAGAACAGACAGATTCTTTTTTTTACTAAGTACCGGATCATCTGTTTCATTATGCATCCTCCCGCTTATGAATCATGCAGCCGTATCTGTGTTTTTACCCTGAATACCAACTCCGATAAGCTGAACGGCTTGCGAAGGAAATCATCAGCCCCGATCTCCTTTACTATGTCCTGTATCCCTGTCTTTGCGGATACAATGATAATGGGGGTCCGGAATTTTTTTCTGATCTCTTTACATAGTTCAATCCCGCTTTTTCCCGGCAGCATCACATCCAGGATAAAGGCATGAAAATCCCCCGTCCCGGCCAGATTAAGCCCTGTATCCCCATCAAAAGCAATTGCCACCTCAAAGCCTTCTTTTTCAAGATAATCACGTTCCAGCTGCGCGATCAATTCATCATCTTCCACTATCAGGATTTTTTTCATTGTGTCCTCCTTTCTTTTTGCAGTATACTCTCGGGATATCCTGGTCCTCAGATTTGTATGCGGCCGGCGAAAAACCAGCCGTAAAGGCGGGTGCCGGGGAGACTGCGAGCGTATACTTGTATAGACAAAAACAGGCTTCCTTTTGAAACCTGCTGTTGTCAAAGTACACTTATTATAGGTTTATATGAATTTGGCACTTGTACTGCATCACCTGTACTGCATCGGTACATAAGGAGTATAATCTTTAAAAATAACATGTGCCTAACACAGGGATAAACTTTTTATAAATTCTTCCCTAAAGCGAAAACCGGGAGCAGTGATTCTCCTCCCACGGAAAAACCATGTCCAAAGAAGCCGCTTAGAGCAAATCGCTTAGAACAAATCGCTTAGATGAAATCGTTTAGAGCAAATGTCACTCCGGAATCACCTTCCTAAGGGTATCCTGCAGTATCTCTACATCAATGGGCTTGGATACATGAGCGTTCATCCCTGACTCCATGGACGCCTGTACATCCTCAGCAAAGGCATTGGCGGTCATTGCAATGATGGGGATCCTTTTGGCATCCGCCCTGCCCCATCCCCGTATGGTCCGCGTGGCTTCATATCCGTTCATCTCCGGCATCTGGATATCCATCAGGATCGCGTCATAAGTACCCGGCTCTGTATTTTTAAATTCCTGAACGGTCTGCCGGCCGTCTGCACGGACCACGGAACTGGCACCCAGCATTTCCAATATGCCGCAGGTGATCTCCGCATTGATGGCATTGTCTTCCGCCACAAGGATCCGGCAGCCTGCCAGAACTGGTTTCTTAGCCGGACCGGCTTCCTGCTCCCGGCCTTCCCTCTGCCTGCCTTCTTCCTCCGCCAATTCCGCCTCCAGCTCTATGACAAAGACCGTACCCTCTCCCAGTCCGCTCTCCACTTTAATACTGCCGCCCAGCAAGTCTACCATCCCCTTGACGATATTCAGTCCAAGGCCGCTTCCCTCTATTCCGGAAGCATTGCTGCTGCGGCTGAACGGTTCAAACATATGGGAAAGAAATTCCTGGGACATACCGATTCCCGTATCGGAGACGGTAAACCGATAACGGACATCCCCTTTCTTTTGAGCCCCGATCTCTTCCGCCAGGAAATCCACACGTCCGCCTTGCTCGGTGTACTTAACTGCATTTCCCAAAATATTTAACAGGATCTGATTTAAACGCAGCACATCTCCATAAAAATATGGATGGGCAATCCCCTGCATCCTGATCTCCATCTTAAGTCCGGCCGTCTTTGCCTGGGGCATCATCATGGAAGACAGCCGTTCCAGCAGCTCGGGAAGGGATACCACCATGCGGACCAGTTTGATCTTTGACTGTTCCAGTCCGTTGACATCCAGGATATCGTTTACCAGGCTTAACAGATGTCTGGAGGAGGTTGATATCTTTTTCAGGCAGTCCATAACCCGTTGGGGATCATCAAAGTGCGCCACTGCAAGTTCCGTCATGCCTGTGATGGCATTAAGCGGAGTCCGTATATCATGGCTCATAGCGGACAGGAAATCACTTTTTGCCCGGTTGGCCTCCTCCGCCAGTTCCAGCGCTGTCTCCAGTTCCTGTTTGGATGTCCGCTCAGCCATCAGAATATCAGTCACATCCATTCTCACAAGGCAGATGGTCCTATGGTCGTGGTCGCCCCACAGAACATTGACCTGCTTATACCGAAGTCCTTCCTCCCCTTGGTAAGGCACGACAAAATCATAGCCTGAGGGCGACTGCTCCAACCGCCCGGTCATGGTATCCAATAAAAACTGTTCCCTTAGTTCAGGTGATGTCTCATCTCCGTATGCCTCCGCCAGCCTGCACAAGGACTTTTGGTAGTCCTCCACAAGGTATGGGGAAAGGTTTTCCAGGACGGTCTGGCGTGTATACATGATGAGTGATCCCTTTTGTATGTTGATGAATCCGGCCAGATCAAATGTATAAGCGATCATGTTAAGCAGTCCCTGCTGTTCCCGCACAGAATCCGTAATGTCGATTCTGGACAGGCAGATCCGCTTCAGCCGCAGGTCAATGGGGGATACGGTAATGTTCTTGGTGCGGATGTCCCCCTTTCCGTCCACAACAGAAAAGGACAATGTATAAGCGTTTTCCTCCCGCAGCCGTTTCAGCATAGTGTCCGGTTCCAGCCCCCTCTCGTAGTTCTCCCTATCCCTTGGAACAATGGCGGTGTCAAGCATATGCTTCATCCATTTTGAATGGCTGCCCCGGGAAGGCGGAACGCAATGCGCATTCTTGTTACAGGACAGCAATTGGTACGTATCCTGGTAAAGGTCCACGTCCGCCACAAAATCATAACCGGATACCGTAAGCTGATGAAGGACCCTTTCAGCGGCGATCCGCTCCGTAATATCCACCACGGTCAGGATTCCCGTGACATCACCGCTGCCCGGCGTCTCCACCATACTCATCTTGACCTGGGCATAGCGGCCTATCTCCTCGTTGGGCAATTGTATAAAATACTCTCTCACCTGGTCCGTATCATTCCGTTCAAAGGCTGCCAGCGCCGGTTCACGGCTGTAGATACCAAGAAAATCCCGCCGTTCCTTTTCATCCACGATCAGTTCTGAAAGGCCAATAAAGAACTCCTCCCGTATGATCCCATACCTGCTCTTTAAACCCTGCCCCGTGTGGTCTATGATCTCCATGACCTGGTTTTGCGTGATATTGCAATGCCCTACCAGCAGCGCATTGGGAGCGGGTTTCTGGTAATGCCTTAAGAGCAGCTGGTCATACCGCTGCCAGACACTGTCCCTTTCCTCCACCTCCTTTGATATATCATGATAAACCGCATATAAGCATTTTTCTCCATCCTCACCCAGGATCAACGAGAAACTGGTTCTCACCCAAACGTACTTCTCCGGGCCTTTCCTGATCCTATATTCCATTATAAAATGCTCCCGGTCTTTTGCAATGTGTTCAACGATCTCCTTCTCCGCCCGCTCACGGTCATCAGGATGCACCCCCATCAAAGCGTCCTGTCGGTAGAAGCTCAATGCCTCCGTCTGGGTCATGTCGGTCAATTCCGCAAACCCTTCCGATAAGTATTCGGGAATGATCGTACCGTCTTTTTTAATCCGGATAACCGCAACGCCTCCGGGAAGGTTTTTGATCACAGTCTGGAAATACTGTTTTTCACCCGCGGAAACCAGCTTTGCTTCCATCCTCTGCTGCCGCTGTCCATCGGCATATATATGGTCCCCCTGCAAATCCATTTTCCTTTTGGAAGAGTTCTGGGATTTCATGGCGAACTGACGCAAAAGTATTTCAAATTCCTCATATGGCATGGGCTTTGCAAAGTAATATCCCTGCCCATAGTCACAGCCGAACTGGCTGAGCCGCTCCAGCTGTTCCCTGGTCTCCACCCCTTCGGCCACCACGCTTAGATCCATGGAACCGGCCAATCCCATAATAAACCGGAGGATCCCCTGGTGGACCGGCTTAGCCATCTCATTTTGAATGAACTTCATATCCAGCTTCAGCACATCCAAGGGCATTTGGTTAATCATATTAAGGGAAGAATACCCGCTGCCAAAATCATCCATCTCGATCACAAAGCCCAGTTCCCTGAGATGGGTAACCGTATCGATGATCTGCTTTGGGTTTTCCGTATAAGCGCTTTCCGTGATCTCCAGATGGAGCCTTGAGGAAGCCAGACCGTATTTGCCCACCAAATTGGTCAGCACATCCGCCAGTTCCGCATTATAGATATCCGCACGGGATACATTCACTGAAATAGACAGCTGGGGATAGCCCTTTTGATCCCAATCCCGCAGCATGGCGCAGGCTTTGTCCCATACAAACTGGTCCAGCTTTGTGATAAAGCCGTTCTGCTCAAACAAGGGGATGAACTGGCCCGGGGACATGATTCCCAGTTTCGGATGATTCCACCGTATCAATGCCTCCGCTCCTGCCAGGGCAGTGTCCCTGATCCTGTACTTGGGCTGCAGATAAACCTTAAACTGCCCTTTTGCCAGGGCAGTCTCCATGCTGTCCGTGATCGCCTGCTCCAGCAAAAGCCTGCTGCGCAGCTGCTCATCATAATAAGCAAAATATCTTCCATACTGCCCCTTGATGCTTTGGGCGGCCAACAGCGCCCAATCACACATCTGCTCTATGGAAAGACCATGGTCCACACCGGAATAGATCCCCCATTTCATCACAACGTTCCTGCTGCTGCTCAGCTCATTGATCCGGTCCGAAACCTCCCGGAACCACTCCTGACTGTATTGGGTCTGGTGTTCCAGCAGGCAGACAAACTTGTCTGAATTCAGCCGTCCGCAGATTCCTCTTTCGCCCACCATGCTTACGTACATATCCGCTATCCCGCGGAGAATCTGGTCGCCGGCGGGAACACCGAAGATATCATTGACCAATTTAAAATTTTCAATATCGGAACAGATGATGTCATACTCCTGATCCGGCTGTTGATTGAGAAATGTCTTGACCCGCTGATAAAAAAACTCCTTGGTGTACAGTCCGGTCAGCCGGTCATACTGCAAGAGATTGACAATGGAGGCCGTCTCCCGCAGATTGATGATGTTGGCCATCCGGTGCAGGATCACTTCCGGTTTATAGGGCTTCACAACAAAATCCGTTGCCCCGTAGGATAAAGCAGTGACCTCATCGGACTCGCTGTCGCTTTGGGTCGTGACGATCACCGGAACCGAGGCATACAGGGGATCCGCCTTGACAATGGAAAGAAAGGTATAGCCATCCATGACGGGCATGTTGATGTCCAGCAGGATCAGGGAAATCTCTTCACCGTATTGCTTTAGGATGTTAAGGGCAGCCTGTCCGTCCTGGGCTTCCAGAACCTCATAAATAGATGCGGAGGTCAAAATACCACACAGCATCATACGGTTCATCCTATTATCCTCCACCACCATAATCTTTTTCCTCGACATCATGATCCACTCCCTTCCGATACGGCATCTGAACATATCCCGTCATGTTTCCTTGTTTGTCTCCTTTGCGGGCAGACACTTGATAAACTCCGGTTCAGGAACCGGACGGCCATACAGATATCCCTGGGCCAGCCCGCACCCCAGGCTTTTAAGCAGCATGGCCTGTTCCTCTGTTTCAACCCCCTCAGCGATGATCTGCAGGTTCAGCTCCTTTGCCAGATTGATCACCAGACCCATGACGGTCTGCCTGCGCGCTTCATGGTCAGCCCTGCCTAAAAACCTCATATCCATCTTCATCACATCAATGGGCAGTTCATAAAGGATGTTAAGGGAAGAATAGCCGCTTCCAAAGTCATCCATCTCAATCACGAAGCCTGCCTTTTTCAGCCTCTTGATCGCCATAAGCATCTGTGCCGCGTCCCTCACATAGACGGATTCTGTGATCTCCAGGTGCAGCTCTCCGGGGGATAAGCCATATTTTTTAGTCAACTGGGCCAGCCGGTCCGGAAGATCCTCGTGATACAGATCTGTCCTGGACACATTTACGGAAACCGGTATCTCAGTAAGGCCCTCCATCCTCCACCCATGCATCATGCAGCATGCCTTTTCCCATACATACAGGTCCATGGTATAGATGAAACCGTTCCGTTCAAACGCAGGAATAAAATCGTCCGGGGGAATGATACCCAGTTTGGGATGGTTCCAGCGGACCAATGCCTCAGCCCCAATGATCTTTCCTGTATCGATCTCCACCTTTGGCTGCAGGCAGACCATGAACTCCTCCTTTTCAAGGGACTCCACCATGGCATTGACGATCTTCTGCTCCATTATCATCTTCCCATGCATTTCATCATTAAACTGTATCATCCTGCGGTCATAATTCCCCTTGATGCTGGCGGCAGCTAAGAGTGCGCGGTCGCACATCCGTTCAATGGCAAGTTCCCTTTCTTCAATACGGTAAATCCCAATCTTGATCTGCAGACGCATGGGCAGGGGGTAATTTTCCAAAAAGGAGCAGATACTCCTGTCCAGACTCCCATAGTCCTCCTCCCTTACAAGCATCATAAAGAAGGTGTCCGCCCTGGCCCTTGTCATAAGTTTCAGTTCATCTGTCTGAACGCCTGTAAGGGTCGCGGACAGGTCCATAAGAAGCTGATCCCCCGCCACCGTGCCAAAGACATCATTGACGATTTTAAACTGTTCAATATCCACTGCAATGATATCATACTCCTGCTGCGGATGAGCATGGAGTGCGGCGGCCGCCCGGTCACAAAAAGCTTTTTCCGTATATAAGCCGGTGAGTGTGTCCCGCTCCAGCATCTCGATCATGCCCTTTGCCTTCCATGTCTCATCCAGCAGTCTCTGAAGCTGGGCATTGGTTTTAGCCTGTGTCCTCTGGTAATTGATCAGCTGGCTGTTCAGCTTCTGGATCTCGTAGTAACCCGCTCCATAGTCCTCCTGCCCAGTGGTTTCCCGGACAGTTTCCAAAGCTGACAGGACCAGTTCCACAAAACGGGACAGATGGGAGCCATCCACATCATAGGCCAAAAAAAGCAATTGGGAATCAATGCTTCTGACCGTAACATAAACCAGAGGGTTCCCCTCTGCCTTTATAGGAAGGCGCAGGGAATCCTCACAGCCTGACTGCCCGCAAAGCAGGGCGTCCAGTTTTTCTCCATCTTCAAACAGATGCCTTACATCCTTTCCCTCATTTATAATGCCAATGGGGACACTGCGGATCACACGTTTTACAATTCCGCATTTGTCACATAACGCAATATATACGATCATATTTTATTATCCGCCCATGCCACAAGTTCTTTTGCATCCTTTGTGTAAATATCCACATCCCAGTTCTTCCATATCTCCGTCTCTTCAAAGGCATGTCCCCCTACCGCTATCCTAACCTGGGGACATGTGGTCCGCAGCCGCTGCACAGCGTCCCTGCACAGCGGCAGATGCTGGGGCATGGTCACGGATAATGCCACCAGTGCCGGGGCATGTTCCCTTACCGCGTTCTCAACCGCCTCAACAGGGACCGCGGCTCCCAGATAAATGCTGTCCCATCCGCTGTATTCAAACATGTCAGCCACCATGCGGGCGCCTATTTCGTGGAGTTCGCTGCCCACACATGCCACCAGCACCTTTTTTCCCTTCCGCTGCTGATTAAAGATCAGGGGATAAAGCTGGGAAAGGGACATTTGGGTGATGGAGGTACAGTAGTGTTCCATATCCACAGAGATCTGGTGGCTGTGCCACAGGTCCCCTACCCTTCGCATTGCCTCCGCCACGATATCCACGCAGATATCGCTGAGGGGAATGCCGGTTTTTGCATATTCCGTAATAAGGGCCATAGCTCCTTTGGTGTCCGCCTGCAGCATACAGTCTAAATACCGGGCAATCTCCTGTTCATATGATTCGGATACCTCCTGCTGTTGGCTGCCGCAGGCACATTCCTCCACGGTAGCGCGGACCGCACAGTCAAGAAGCCTGTGAAGCTTTGTCTGTTTATCATCTGTAACCGGCTCCACGCAGCTTCGGATCAGCTCATAATGGTCCACCATGATATCCCTGACCCGTTCCCTGGTACAATAAGACATAAGGGGGATGAGCAGCTGGAAGAGCCATCTGGCATACCGCTCAAATATCCCTTCGTCTTCCAGTTCCAGGGCAGTATAAAGGAAATCCACATTGTACTGCACATCCTGGTACATTTTCTGTCTTGCCCGCCCGTCCAGTTCCTCCTGAAGGCGGGTATCCGCCCTGAGCTGACGGGTAAATATTTCATTGGTCAATCGCTGGAATTTGGGATCATGTCCCATTAACAACAGCCCCATTGTTTCTTTGCCTCCTTGTCCGTCTATCTGATCTGTTCACCGGATCTGCCCTGTTTTAACCTCTTCTGCCGGTACATTTTCCTGTCCGCTGCTGCGACCATTTCTTCCGCTGCTGCAAACTGCCTGCTGTCCTCCACCCCATAGCTGATGGAGACCGGGCATCCGAACTCTCCTGCCGCCGCCATCTCCCCAAGCCTGATGTTGATACCCTCCATCCGGTCCGCTGCTTCTTCCGCCGAAATTCCTGTATAAAGTACCATAAACTCATCACCGCCATAACGGAACAGCAGATCCTGCTCCTTCCGGCAGGCATGGCGAAGCTGCTGAGTCACAGCCCGGATATAGCGGTCCCCTTCCTCATGGCTGTATGTATCGTTCATCCGCTTCAAACCATCCAGATCCGCAAAACAGAATACAAATCCCAACCCCTGATCCATCATGGATGATATGGTCTCATCTGCCTGCTGCCGGTTATACAAACCTGTCAGCGGGTCATGGAATGCCTGATGGCGCAGCTGCGGTTCTATTTCCTCCCATGCCTCCAGCTTCTGCTTCACATCCCAGCTTTTCTCCTGATAGTCGGACAGTAAGCAGATCCTCCACGTGTACCAGACCGCCACACAGTACCCCACCATACTAAACAGGCAGGACTTTATGCTGAAGCCCTTCAGTACCCAGTCATTGGACGGCGCCGAGTAAAGGATCAGGTTCAGAAACAGGTAAAAGAAAAGCCCTGTCATCAACTCCAGCATAAATGAATGGTGCTGGGGATAGCGTAGGATCAGCTTAAGCCTTTTTATAAATACCGGCATGCTGAGAACCTGAAACACTATACCGGCAAACACGAAGCCAACAATAATGGGGATGCCCTTCAGGTTGCCTTCGTGGTAAATATGATTGTCAAAATCCCGCAGCGGCTGGTTCATGATAATAGAAATAACAGACTGGAACAAGATATTGATGGCCAAACCAATTATGATTCCGGTCAGGGTGCCAAACAGAGAACACCGCCTGTCCTTATGTGTGTACCATTCTGTTTCAAAAAACAGGATCATGGCAAATACGGACCAATTTACGATCAAAACATATTCCATCGCACTGCAGAACACAAAAAACAGATAATTGATCATGTAACATATTAATACAAAACCCTTACGGATATGCGGCATCTCCTTCTGACGCTGCAAAAAAACAAAATACCGCCAGTTAAAATAGAAATAGGCCAGGGCCGATAAGACCGGAATCAGTATTATATAATCATCTGCCAACATCCTACCTCCTATCCTCTTCGCTGCTCTTTGTCATGGTACATGGCCAGATCCGCACGGCGAAGCAGTTGGGACATATCCTCACCGGCTCTGCCGGATGTACCCGCCACCCCAAAACTGAATGACAGGTTATGGCCGCAGCACTCCCTTCCGGATAACAGGCTTCGGATCTGATACAGCTTGTCCCGGGCATCTTCCTCGGAGCACCCGGGCAGCAGGGCAACAAATTCATCCCCGCCCACCCTGGCAAACACGTCATTCTCACGCAGCTGCGCCCGAAAAGAGTGGGCAAACTGTATAAGATACTCATCTCCGGCCTTGTGTCCCTTTTTATCATTTAGTTGTTTCAGCCGGTCCAGATCCAGAAACACAAGTGAAAAGGCAGCTTCCGCCTGAAGCAGTTGTTCCAGCTGTTCCATGAGATATTGACGGGAGAATACGCCGGTCAGGATATCCGTATCACGTCTGTTCTGAAGATCAGCCGCCTGCCGGGTCTGACGCGCCAGCTCCTGTTCCAGGGTCAGATACTGCTCTTCCAGATGCCTGACTTTCATGATGGAATAAAGATGCAGCAGGCACCGCAGGATAAAAAATTGTTTTAATGCAATGCCGGTTATGAGAAGGACCGGGAGCATGACCCACTCCTCTGTGCTCGTACATAAAAGACTGTCCAGGACCAAAAAAATGCTGCAGAACCAGAGAAACAGCATAAACGGGCCTTTTTCCGCACTTTCCGACTGTGAGCGGATCACCTGCAGGGCCTCTTTCTGCCATGGGATTAACAGATCAGCCCCAATGCGGACAGCGATCACTATGTATGTGATGAAAAGCCGCCAGAAGGGCTGGGCCAGCAGGGCGCTCATGGACACTCCCCCGGCCAGGGCGCAGAATGCAATAACAGTCATATGAATGGATATGGTCATGATATGAAGCAGGTTGACGGAGAAAAGTTCCTTTTCACGGCTATCCTGGGTGTGAAGCCACCGCAGGACATGACAGAAATACGCGATGATATAAAGCATCAGAAGATTGAGATTAAAAACACACCAAAAGGTATACAAAAGCGCACCGGGAAGGGCCGCCTTCAGCCAATTACCGGCCGTGGATTCCTGAGGATATCCCAGAGCCGTCATTGCATAAAGGGAGGTACGGCCATAGATAAAAAACATACAAATAGGAGGCAGCAATCCCCATCCAAAATAAACCTCAGACGACATCGACTCCCTCCCTTCGGCGATTCTCACTGTATGTAAGAGATAATACTCCGACTCTGTCCATAAGTGTGTTATACGAATTTTACCATAAGAATTACTTCCATGCAAACATTTCTTTACAAAAAAGGGGCTGTCCGGGCAATCCTTCTGCCGGCCGGCCTCCTTCTTATGCTACCCCGCATCGGATCAGCATGTTTGTAGAGAACTGATTCTTTTCCAGCACATCCTCTGAGAGTTTTTTTCCTTCCTCGGTCAGTTCAATATGATCACCGTCCAGCTCTATACAGCCCTTTTGGGCCAGTATCCTGACCGCATAGCTGATACTGGCTTTTGAATACCCCATATAATGGGCCAGATCAGAGGAACCCCTTGGATATCACTACGGACCTCTGCCCCCTGGGAAATACCGGTTCTACAAAAAGTTGACCGATGTTGATACCAATGAAGCAAGAATGGTATATACTGGATTTGAGGTGTTGGAATAGGCGGCTGATCCGGCCCTGAACATCATACGGTCAAAGACAGTCTCATCCATCCTTACTGCGCATGTGTTTCTATGGCCCGTATCGCCTCTTCCCTGGTCATCAGCATATCCCTCTCATATCCCCGTCTGGCCTTGTCCCCGTCATAAACCTGATCCAGGGCCTGTTCATACTCCTTTTCCCCCATCCGTACTCCCTCCCATTCATACACATACACCAGATTTCCATTTGCATCAAACTCCCTTGGCGTATCCAGGGCACCGCGGTAACCGGAGGCGATCTGGGTCAGGCGGCCCTTCTCCATACGGTAGACCAGGTCATAATAGTAATCCATGTTTCCCTCTGAATTACACAAAAGTCCGCCTCTTTCAATATAAGAAAAATACAGCCTGTTCAGAGATGTTTCATTTATACCATCATCCCCATAGCTGACAATGCTGCAGCCCATGGCTTCACAGCACCCCACTTTCACCAGCTCCGGTATCGTGTCATCATCTATATAGATCAGACTGTAACCATCCCACCCGTTATCATCCAGCTGCTGCAGATGGTCGATATACGCCTGCTTCCAACCGGACGTTGCCCGGGTATCTGACTGGGTGTCTGGCTGTGCATCTGCCTGGGCGTTCGGCTGTGCATCTGTCTGTGCATTACCGCGGCCCACTCCCATGAACCCCAGGATGGATCTGACCGTTTTCTCTGCAACAGCAGAATTGGCAGCATCCGTCACCCCTCTCTGCAGGGTAAATGAGCCCTGTGCATTTCCGCTGTAGATCCTTGCCTCTGAATACCCGGTTCCCATCTCCGCCCCGGACGCGGGTGTATAGCTGCATATGGTAATTATATCATCATAACCGTCATTGTTGTAATCGGGAAATGAGACGGCCTCCACACGGTTGAAGGACTCCTCTGCACGGATATTATCCCCATACATGCCCTCCAGGGTCTGGGTGACACGGCCGTCCTTTTGTATTTGAAACACAACGTCCGACTGGGGATCCCGGTCCACATCCGGCCCATAGGAAACAAAAGTCACCCGGCCGAGAGGAGCCAGGTCCAGTTCAAACGTCTGGTCCGGAATCTGCCTGCCGTCACCGCTATCTGTTCCACCAGCCGCTGTCCCTCCATTTAACGGACTGCCTTCCGGCTGGTCCTGCTGCCATGGGTCCTGCTGCCGGTCCTCCTGCTGTGTATTTATATTAATCTCCTGCTGTTGTTCTGCACTTGTATCCGTATTCTCCGGCTGCTGTATCCCTTCCTCATGTCCGCAGCCGGCCAGCATACTGCATAATGCAATACTGAACAGCGTGGTCCGCCATCTTGTGATCCTGTGTTCCATCTTCCTTCCTCCCCTTCGGCGTCCTTCACGCCATGTATGTTTGTTGCATGTATCTTTTATTGTATGTACGTTCTGTATCATGATAGCATGGAAATGTATCAAAGTTGCATCACAAAATCGAAATATTTGATTGCCATTTTCTTACAAGTTTTTAAGTATTTTCTAAATAATACCGCAGACGCTAAACGAACCGGCCTGTTAATCTCCCCCTCTTGCAAAAGAGATGCTGGACCCCCTGTGAACAGTATGTTATACTTATTAACAATGAACATGCCTGAAAAACAAGACCTGATCATGAAATGAACATATCAAATCAGAAAGACAGCTTTGGCTGCAGAAGGCAATTTTTATGAAGCGATTTTTCAAAGGCGGGCTTATCTCTTTATTCTTATTACTCTTTCTCTTCAGCGGGGTTACGATCCACACTCTGCTCCAATCCCAGACCAACGGACGGCTTATTAATTATGTGGGTATTGTCCGCGGTGCCAGCCAGCGGCTCATCAAACTGGAGATCTCCGATCAGCCCAGTGATGAGATGATCGAATATCTGGACGGCATCCTTTCGGAACTGCAGGGCGGGGAGGCAGTATACGGCCTTCCGGCCCCCGGTGATCCTGCCTATCAGATGGAGCTGGCAGAGCTGGAGCTGATGTGGACTCAGATCAAGGCCGAGATCGCCGCTTACCGCAGCGGGTCCGGCGACAGCACAAAGCTCCTTGCTCTAAGCGAGGATTTTTTTGAGCAGGCCAACCGCACGGTCTTTTCCGCGGACGCGTATTCGGCACGGCAAATGCGGTTCCTGTTAAGCGTATGTCTTGTAATGATCGGGATCATGTCCCTTACCTGGATCTTTATCTTTTGGGCAAACTCCAAGAATCTGCTGAAGCTTGAGGTCCAGAACAAAAAACTCAGTGATCTGGCCCAGCGGGATGCCCTTACCGGTGTCTACTTGATGAACGCCTTCAAAGAAAAGGCGCAGCTGCTCCTGGACAGTCTGCCGGGCAAGTTTGCCATTGTCTATACGGATTTTTCAGACTTTAAATATATTAATGATGTGTTTGGATATGATTACGGAGATCTCCTGCTGTCCGAGTACGGAGCAATCCTGCAAAAAGGACTGCGTGAACATGAATTATGCGGCCGCGTATCGGCGGACAACTTTGTGCTCCTTCTCCATTATAAAGATAAAAGTGAGATCGGAAAGCGTCAGTCAGAGGCAGATTTAGAGATCCTTCAATACATGAGCACGCTTCATGACGGCCAGCTGCTGCCCACCAGCTGCGGCATATGCTGTGTGGAAGATGTTGTTGAGACGCTGAATATCGATGGGCTGTTAGACCGGGCCAACTTTGCAAGAAAAACAGTCAAAACCGGCGCCAATCAGAATTACGCTTATTATGATGAAAGCATTCGCAGCCATCTTTGGGAAGAAAAGGATATTGAAAACAGGATGCTCACCGCCCTTGAAAACCGGGAATTCACTGTCTACTACCAGCCAAAGGTGGACCTTGCAACCGGTAAGATCGGCTGCTCCGAGGCTCTGGTCCGCTGGCAGTCCCAATCCGGAACCATCATTGCACCGGACCGTTTTATTCCTGTGTTTGAGAGAAAATATATGATCGACAGACTGGACCAGTATGTGTACGAGAATGTATGCCGATGGCTCCGAAGCCTGCTGGATTCAGGAATACAGGCACTTCCTGTATCCGTGAACGTGTCACGGCTTCAATTTTATGACCAGCATTTTGTTGATAAATACATAAGCATCCGTGACAAGTATTCCATCCCGCCCCAGCTTCTGGAAATTGAATTCACGGAATCCATGGTCTTTGACAACTCCGCCCTGCTCCTGCAAACCGTCAAGCGGCTCAAGGACGCCGGCTTCTCCTGCTCCATTGATGACTTTGGAAAGGGTTATTCCTCCCTGGGACTTTTGAAAAACCTGCCCATCGATGTGCTGAAGATCGATGGTTTCTTTTTTGAGGAAGGTCCGGATCAAAGCCGTGATCTTGCGCTGGTTGAAAGCATTGTATCACTGGTGAAAAAATTTAATATCCGGACCGTTGCCGAAGGGATCGAATCCATGGAACAGGTTGAATTTTTAAAAGGGATCGGCTGCGATTACATCCAGGGTTATGTGTTCTACCCCCCCATGCCCCAGCAGGAATATGAAGCGCTTCTTTCTGATCCTGTTTCATAGTAAAATCCTCCTGAAGATCCCCTGTTATAATGTCCACCCGGACGACTTCTGCCGGATGGTCCAAAAATGCCGATAGATTCCTGGCTTTGTTATTAACTCGTCATGGGAGCCCTGCTGAACGATCCTTCCGCCGTCAACAACCAGGATCTGGCCGGCATTCCGGATTGTTGCAAGACGGTGGGCGATCACGATCCTGGTTTTCCCCTGGGTCAGCTCCTCGATGGCCAGCTGGATATCCCGCTCATTCTCCGGGTCAATGCTGGCTGTGGCTTCATCCAGTATAACTACAGGTGCATTTTTTAAGATTGCCCTTGCAATGGCGATCCGCTGACGTTCCCCTCCTGAAAGCTGGCCGCCTGCATCTCCGGCCAAGGTATCATAGCCGTGCTCCAGTTTTTCGATAAATTCATGACAGCAGGCTTTTTTTGTAGCCTCTTTTACTTCCTGAACGGTGGCTCCCGGCCTGCCGATGCGGATATTTTCCAAAATGGAAATGTTGAACAGATAGTTATCCTGGGATACGTAACTGATATGATCCATCAGAATATCCTGGGGGATATCCCGGATGTTCGTTCCTCCCAGCAGGATCTCGCCTGAGCCGGAATCCCAAAAGCGTACCATGAGTTTGGCAATGGTGGATTTGCCTGAGCCGGAAGGCCCTGCCAACGCTGTCATCTGCCCCTCCTTTGCAGTGAAGGATACATCCTGCAATACCTGTGCTTTATCGTAGGCAAATCCCACATTTTTAAATTCAAAGGAATATCCATCCGGCTGTCCCGCCCTCTTAGGCCGGGACAGTTCCTCCGCGGACAAAAGCCCCTGTACCATTGCTTCCGTCTGCTCCATGACCGCAAAGTTGTCCAGAAACTCCACCACTTTGATCAGCGGCGGCACAAGCCCCAGGGACAGAATTATACAAACGATATACACAGGCAGTTCCAGCGTCCCATTTCTGTAGAATACGGCACCTGCGGGCAGGACAGTCAGCAGAACGGAAGGCATGATGGAATAGGCCGCGGAACTGAACATCCAGGAGCGCTTATAACATTCCAGTGTATAGTCCTGTAACCGTTCACCGCATCGGCATATTTCTCGTAAGAGTGACAGAACCGATCATAGCCCCCTTATATTCTCCGATAAATCCAAATATGCCTGACAGCCAGTTTTGCTTTTTTTCCGTCAAGATCATTTCCTCTTTTCTATTATATTTGGTTAGTATTCACTAACTATTATACAAAAATAAAAAGATGAAAATCCCCCCGTATCTGTTTTTTTTATACCCCCAAACGCCAAATATCATTCAATTAATGTTTGAATGATTTCATGTACATGCTGGGGGTTCGGCCGAATTTCTTTTGGAACGCTTCGCTGAAATGGCTGATATTACTGTATCCAACCAGGCTGGCGACCTCCTTTACCTGATCATTCCCATCGGCAAGCAGTTCCCGTGCTTTCTCCATTCTGCACTCTAACACATACTGATAAATGGTCATGCCATATTGCTGTTGAAAACATTTCCGCAGCTTTGACTCGCTCATAAAACTCATCTTTGCAAGTTCTGCAATAGTCATCGGCTCCGCATATGTTTCATCAATTATTTTCCTGATTCTGGCCAGGGCGGCGAGGTCTGATATGGACATTTGTTTTTGGACCGTAAGTAAATCCTGCTCCAGGATTACTTCATTGGCAAATGCAGCAACGAGTTCCAGTATTTTTCCTTCCAGATACAGGAATCTCAGCCTGTCAATATAATTGCAGCAAAGGATCTGGTGCAGGAGTGCCTCCACTGTTTTGGTCATTTTGTATTTGGGAAGTTTATGTGCAGGCATTTCAGGAGATACGGCCGCCTTCTTTTCCAGCAAATGATCCGTCACTACCCCGAATCGGTCCGGGTGCAGGTTCAGACCAATTCCAATATACCGCAGTCCTGCTTCATAATAATTCTCCACCTCATATCTGCCATTCTCATATACACAGCAATCACCTCTTTCCAATAAGGCAGATCCCTGTGTGCCCGGCTTTCCCCATTCCAGAATATCAGAAATACAAAAAGAGATGGAAAAAGACTCCCTGTTTGTCTGTTCCTTTAAAACAGTCCTCTTGCGGAAGGTTACATCACTCACATACATTTCTACATTTTTACACGGGGAAATGTAACGAAAGTAACCTGCCCCCATATCCGGAGACAGTGAAATAATCTGATCCTTCATTACCCCGCAAAACTGCTGTGTCATAGGAGCACAGATATCCCGGTAAATGGATCGGTCTTGAAAAAGTTTATATTGTGTTGTCGGCAAGATATGACCACCCTTTCCATAAGCATAAAACCATTTCAGTTAGCTTTGGCTAATGTTTTTATTATACCATGGTCAGATGGCCCGCTCAAGTTATTTCTCAGATTGCAGAGCATGTTAATAACCCTTTGCAAAGCCTACAAACCGGGATTTATAACCGCCACCATACAGTATCATTTCTGGCATATTCTTTGAAACCGCATCTTGTTAGAATTCTTTGCGATGAAGCGCCGTCAACATCTGTTTCAGCAATAATGTGCTTGACTTTGTCCTGCTGCAAAGCCCAATTACAAAATGCCTGAACCGTTTCTGTCATATAACCGTTATGCTCAAATTCACGCCCTAAGCCATAGCCTATTTCAACTTCTCCGTCACTGTTAGGAACGTCCTTAAAATCAATCGATCCAACTACACAATGATCCGTTTTTTTAGTAATAAACCAAAAAGTGTGCCATAGGTAATTGTCCGGATCCTTTTTAGATTTTTCTGCTTGTCCGCATACAATTTCACGAAATAAGCCCTCCATTGGCTCCGCCTTGTATGAGCATAGCAGTTCCTTTTCAAGTTCTCCAATGCTATGCGTCCATAGCTCAAGCTGCTCTGGGGTAAGTGCAATAATATTAAGCCGCTCTGTTTCGATTCTCATTATTATCCCTTCAATAAATTCAATTTGTCGTGTATGCCGTATTTGCCTAATGCGTATAGACGCATAACCAGCTTTTCTCATTCTAATATTAGCGCATGGAAATGTCAATCAGCTCATTTCATCTCATTACTTCATTCTTCTGTTCACAATCCTGTCTGGTCGCTTAGACACCATCTTGCCTCCCCTCTATCCCAAAAAAAGATCCGCCGCACCAATCTGGTACAGCAGACCCTCTCTCTTCCGTTCAATTATCAGTTTCTGGAATCCCTTACTTTTAAACCGGTCTGGTCACATAATTTTTATCCAGATAGATCTGGCAGGAACCTCCGTACCGCCCCTGGGTGAACTTTGTGGCGCGTATGGAATGGGGCAGACCGGCCGGGATGTACACTGCACAGGGGGATGTGAGATCATAGGTATCATTTCCCAGTGTGATCTGGAATTCCACAACATCCTCATCCCCCAGGATCAGATACATCTCATCCCCTTCGTGGGTATGCGGATTGGCCTTCGGCCCTGTACCGGCTTCCACGATCTTCACCTGGCGCTCGGTTGCCAGAAACAGGGTTGGGCATACCCAGGCATTGGCCTCCGGCACCAGATCTCCGTTCATCAGGATTGGAAAGCCTTTGTCCCCCACGGAACCTTCGTGGTCCGGAAGACTCTTCACCCACTGGATGTCGCCTACGATCAGATGTTCCGTATTCTCAATCCGCATCGGATGCTCGGGTACCGGCTTTGTCACGTAATCCCTGGAAAGGTAGATCTGACAGGATCCCCCGTAGGTCCCCTCGGTAAAACGTGTGGGACGGATGGAATGTGGAAGCCCCGCCGGGATATAGACCGCACTGGGTGATTCCAGGTAATAGGTGTCGTCCCCCAGCGTAATGCAGAATTCCACAGCCCCCTTTTCTCCCAGGATCAGATACATCTCATCCCCTTCATGGATATGCGGGTTGGCCTTTGCGCCTGTGCCCGAAGCCACGATCTCCGACTGGCGCCCGGTGATCTGGAATACGGTTGGGCACACCCAGGCATTGGCCTCCGGCACCAGTTCCCCGTTCATCAGAATGGGAAATCCTTTCCCTCCCACAGAACCTTCATGATCCGGCAGGGAATCCACCCAGCGTATACCTTTTATGATCAAATGTTCATACTGTTTTTTCATTCCTGTTTTCCCCCTTTATATATTCCTTGCCACTTCATATGCATCCCATATGGCGTACATGATATTGTGAACCCGGCTGGAATCCCCCACATTGTAAAGTTCCCGGTCCATGTTCTTCACTGCCTCATACAGCCGGTTCTCGGACCGGTATCCCACGGCGGAGATCACTGTGTCTGCTTCCAGCTGTGTTATTCCACCCTCCTGCTCTACTGACGCAATACGGTCATGGATGGAGGTAACTCGGGCGTTCTTTAAAATCTTTACCCCATGATACTTCAGAAGATCCAGGAGCATGGAATAGTTCATAAACGGCAGGGCCTTGGGTCCGCCCAGAATCTCCGGAAGCATCTCCACCACGGTCACCTTTTTCCCCTGCTTTGCAAGCCACAGTCCTGTCTCGCATCCTACCAGGCCGCCGCCGATCATGACCACATGTTCTCCCGGGACCACACGGCCCATCAGCACCTCATCCGCCGTCACGGCCGCGGACAGTTCTTCCCGGCAAAGCCGTATGGGAACGGACCCGGTTGCGATGACCACCACATCTGCCGGAAACCGCTCCACTTCCCCGGCATTCATCTCCTGTCCCAGACGCACCTCTGCGCCGGCCAGTTCCAGCTGCCGTTCATACCAGCGCACCAGCTGATGGTCATAGCGCTTAAATTCCGGCATGCCGCCGGGGATCAGGTTGCCGTCCAGACAGCCGGACTTTTCACACAGGATCACTTTGTGCCCTCTTGCGGCGGCTACCCGGGCGCACTCACAGCCAGCCACGCCTCCGCCCACGATCAGGACGGTTTTCTTTCTGGCCCCGGGGGTGATCCCATAAATCATCTCACGCCCGCAGGCGGGATTCACCGCGCAGGACACAGGAGCCTTGGAAATTCTTCCCAGACATCCTTCATGGCATCCCAGGCAGGGCCGTACCTCGTCCAGACGGCCTCTGCGCAGCTTCTCCAGGTAATCCGGGTCGGCCAGAAGCTGGCGGCCGTATTCCACGATATCGCAGGATTTTCCCAATGCCTCCACGGCAATATCCGGGTTCTCCATCCGGCCCGCCAGGATGATGGGTACATCCACCTCTTTTTTCAGGATCTCACCAAATGGCCGGTACATTCCTTCCTCCTCAAAATACATGGGCGGATGGTTCCAGTACCAGGAATCATAAGTTCCGGCATCTACATTCAGAGCATCGTAACCGGCGGATACCAGGAACTTTGCCGCCTGGATCCCCTCATCTATATCCCGCCCGGCCTCATCATAGACTTCACCCGGAAGGGCTCCCTGACGCAGCCCCTTCATGCAGCTCTTTAAACTGAAGCGCAGGGACACGGGGAAATCCTGACCGCAGGCATGCTTGATCCCGCGGACAATATCCGCGGCAAAGCGCAGACGGTTCTCCAGGCTTCCGCCGTACTCATCCTCCCGATGGTTATAGAGAGCGATGGCGAACTGGTCCAACAGGTATCCCTCGTGGACCGCATGGATCTCCACGCCGTCAAATCCTGCCCGCTTGGCGATGACAGCGCCTTTTATAAAATCGTTTGTATACTGCCGGATCTCCTCCCTGGTCATCTCACGATGGATGAGAGACGGATCAAACCGGTTCTCCTGGGCGGACGGCGCAATACGGCGTTTCCACCGGAGCATTTTACCACCATTACTCGTCCAAGGAGGATCTGATCGCCCAGGGCTTTGCATCCTATGATGAGGGCCTGAGCGAATTTTTAAACTCATACCATGAAAAGGACCCGGTCAAGGCCATCCGCCACATTGTGCTGAGCCTGAATCAGTACATATTTGACAACGGGGCGCAATTTGCCAAAGAGCTTTATATCTCCCAGCTTTCCATCAGGGACAATTATATTACCAAAAAAAGCCGTTCCTACTATCAGGCGGTCCTGGGATTTGTGAGGCAGGCTGTGGATGAGGGACTTATCACCCCGCCCGCCCAGGCCACGGGCTCCGGCTGCGGCAGCATTTCCATGGATTCTGAAGAGATCACGGATTTTTTGCTTCGGATCGGCCGCGGAACCATTCTGGACTGGTGTCTCCATGACTACACCTATGACCTGATGGAACAGTCTGCAAAGGATCTGGACTTTATTCTAAATCAACTCACGGCCGGTTCACTGTAAGACTGGTCCAAAGGTCCCGCGGCACTGGTAAAAGCGTTTGAGCTGCCCGCTCCATGGACAAACAAAGGCCGGGATACACAAGGGGATCATAAATCCGCCTGTATATCCCGGCCTTTTGCATAGACCGTTTTATGGCTGACAGTCCTGTCAATGCGGCCTGTCAATGCGCCTTATCCACCACGACTCCTGGTTCATATTCCGGCTGTCCGGTACAAAAGACCCAGTTGACATAGGGCATACTGATATAGCCGTACATTAGCAAAAGGAGGCATATCCCCAACACTGTTTTGCGCGAACGGGCAGGGCGGGCGATCAATAAAACCGGGATCATAAGGATCAGGGCTGCCGCCGGTATGAATAAATACGCCCTTCCTCCCCGCAGGTTAATGCCGCGTGCGTCATAGATTGCAAAAAGCGTGATGCAGGTCAAGGCTGCAAAGGGGAAATTGATATGTGTCTCCTTCCAATGTTTTGTGGCCGTCTTCGGAACCTCAAATACAATGATCCGGTAAAATAAAAGATATGTAATATAAAAGGCAAGGGGACAGAATATGTATACCAGACCTTCCTGTCTTATATCAAATAACTGCCATGCCGCCACCGCAAGCACAACTCCGGCGATATTCATCAGTTTCAATATCAGCCTTACACGCCTGATCCATAACGGTGATTGATAAAAACGCGGGTGTTTTGCCCAAATCCTTTCAGTCACTTCGCCCTGGTCCTGTTTTACAGTCACCTTTCCCTCACGGATGGATACATCCTGCAGTGTAATGGGGATTCCTCTCATCTCAAAGAATTTCAGCAGTTCAGCGCTTCCCCTCATGCTGCCCTCCAGACGTGCCAGGCACTGACCGTCCATATTATACAGACGTATCACTGTGTCAGATTTGACCGTGACCTTAACCAGTTTGATATCCCGCAGTTCAAACCGGCGCGTTCTGCCAAACATAGTTCGGTAACAGCACTCTTTTTTGTCTATAGTAAACCGGCGCAGCTTATAATACAGCAGTAAAAGCAAACCGCCGGCAAAGAAACCCGCGGCCATTATATAGCCAAACAAAACTGTCTCATTTCCATTTAGGTCAGAATAGATAATAATAGGTAAAAAGATAAAGGTAGCCGCAAACATCAGAACGGCTATGAGTATCAGTGGCTTATTTCCACGAACAATGATCGTATCCATTCCGGTCATCCTTTTTTTATGGACAGGACTTCTGGGGTAAAAACCCTGGAGGTCCTGTCCTTATTCACTATTAGTAGTTTACCACTATTTTATATAAACAACAAGTTACGCCAGGGTAATGATATCCATATTCCGTAAAATAATAATGGCATCCATCATCCCCGCCCAATATGCAAGGGATGTTTTCTCCATATTCATCCCATCCCTCTCAGCCAGCAGTTGATCGATTCCTTTGGCAGCACTACAGAATCTGCCATATTTGCCGCCTGACCCGAATGAGAACCTTCAAGAGGCGGAATGTAGGAAGCGCCTTTGTAATAAGCCAGTATCCTGTAGGAATCATGGAGAAGGTCCACATCCGCCACAAAGTCATGGCTGGTCACAGAAAGCTGATGGAAGATCCGTTCCGATATGTTTTCTTCCGTGATGTCGGTAACCGTAAGGATTCCTATGACCTCCCCCGCCTCCGGCCCTGTGAGAAGATTCACTTTGAACTGGACGAAACGCCCGTATTTCTCCTCCGGCAGCTGGATGAAGCATTTCATCACCTGCTCTGTTTTATTCTGGGAGTATGCTTCCAATAGAGATTCATTCATAAACATGTTTAAAAATGTTTCGTGATCCTCTTTATCTGTGATCATCCCCGCAAGCCCCTGAAAAAAAACATCCCGGCTGGTCCCAAACCGCTTCACAAGAGCGGAATTTGTGGAATCCCTCATTTCCACAACACGGTCCCGGGAAATATTACTGTGCCCCAGGATCAGTTCATTGGCTCCTGTCTTATGATAATGCTCCAGAAGTTGCTCATCGTACCGGCGCCGCAGCTGTTCCTGCTCTTTGACCGTCTTGGTGATATCCGTGTACACAATGTAGATCCGGAGGATGTCATCCGTTGAAGGCAGCATGGACAGCATACTGCTGGTCCAGAGATAAGTTCCATCCTTCCGCTGCATACGTGCGATCAGTTCGCATGACCCTTTTTTGCTCTTTAAAAATTTATTTAGCTTACGCAGATTCTTCTTCACGTCCTCGGGATGGATATTTGCAAAGATATCTTCATCATACAGGCGTTTCGCCTCCTCCACGGTCCGCTGCATCATGGCTGCAAAGCCCGGAGAAATAAATTCCAGCTTCATGGTCCCGTCCGGACTATATGCCATCATGGAAATACCCCCGGGGAACTGTTCTACAATGCTTCTAAAGTAAAGATCCAGACGTTCTTTATCCCTTCGGGTCTGGACTATCTCAGTGACATCCCTTACGTATTTTACATAAGCAGGAATGCCGTTCCAGTCAGTCTCAATGGAACGGGTATAGGTGATCCGCTCAGTTCCGTCTTCTTTAATCTCATACTCTTCGCCTTCCATCCTGCCAGCCATAATGCCGCAGAATCCGCAAGGCGCCTTTTGGTGATGGAGGGCAGCATAACATTTTTCGCCAAGACAGCCAGGCGCTGGTGAAAGTATGCTGTCGGTTTCATTGACATAGAGCAGTTCAAAGGTATCCTTTGCAATGACATAGATGCTGTCCGCGGTTTCGTTGGTGATATTCTAATATAAGCGGCTTTCCGAGGACAGCCCTGTGAACACGGCATAGAACATGGCGGCCACAGAGGAGGATTTGATCTGCCGTCCATTTAAGTGAACCCAGATCAGACGGCCGTCTTTGTGGCGCATCCGGTAAGATACATCTAAAGCCTCCCCCTTTCCAGCGCTTTTGCAGCGGCTGCCATTACCCGGTCCCGGTCAGCCTCATAGATGACATCCAATGCATCGTTTTTAGCCATTTCATTGTATTCTTCCCTGGTGTGGCCGGAGATTTCCATAACACCGTCCGAGAAATAGACGGGGACAAAGCGGCCCTCCCTCACCTCGTAGCTTGCGATTCCGCCCGGAATGGAATTTACAAGGTGGTCCAACTCCTGTTCCAGCAGCTTTTGTTTGCTGATGTCAGAGATATACTCAATATGTGCCGGGCGGCCGGCCCAGTCAATATCCTTTCCAACAAACTGGTAGGTATGGCCGTTCTCAGGATCATAAAGTTCACGGAGCGCGGATTCCTCCTGTCCAACCCTTCCTGACGGACAGGTAGGACAGGGACTGTCATATCCAAACGCCTGATAACAGGTCAAAGAGCTGTCCTTTCCCTTTTTGGATATTCTGGAACGCGCAGCTTTATTTGCATAAAGAAGCTCCCGGTTGTCCAGAGAACTGATAATAATGGTTGTTGGTGAATGATCCAATATGGACTCTAGCTGGTCCATGGAAATCCCTGTATCCTTTGTCATTGCCGGAATACTCCTCTCACGCCGTCCGGGCTGAATCACTGCAGATTTTATTTCCCTATGTTCACATACATAATAATGCTTCCAGTATACCAAATTTTATTGGGAATAGCAACGTTTTACAAGTAACCGCAATCATGTTATACTTGCTATGGTATATTAAATAGTTAAAACGAGGTGAATACGTGAAAAATGATATGGAACGGTGCCAAATTGTATATGATGTTCTGAAGACACATATACAATTTGGTGCCTATCGCTTTGGCGATGTTCTCCCCACAATGGAAAACAACACTGAAAACTTCCTTGTATCACTGGATACCATACGCAGCGCTTATCTCCAGTTGGAACAGGAGGGATATGTTACCCTGTCCCAGAATGTGGGGTCAACCGTCATTAAGGATTACGGGGAACAGGAAATAGAACAGCATGTCCAGCTTTTCTTTTCCCCTAGAAAGAGCGCGTTGATTGATCTGAGCAGATCTTTGCGTCCGCTCTTTACCAATGCCCAGTGGATCGGCCTGAAAAATGCCCCAGGGGAGATTTACACCAATATGATGGAACGAAAGAGGAATCATGGCCTGCAGCCTTTTATAGCATTTAACCATATGATGCAGGCATACGACTCCCTGGGCAACGACCTACTTACCCGGCTCCTCTGGCAGGTCTATATGTTCTTTGAAGCTCCTTTTTTATGTGTGCCGGACAATCCATGGTGTGATTATGCCGTCAATGAATTTGCCCCCCGGTCCCTGGACTTTTGTCTTAACCAGGACTGGGACCCTCTCAGGGAATTGATCTGTCAGGCCCAGGATTTCCTGTCTGTGTCCTTATGTGAATTTTATAAGGAACGGATCACACTGCCGCCGCAGGATGAGATTTCCTTTACTTGGAATTCCTATAAAAAGGCGTCACAGATCTGCTATTCCCTTGCCATGGACCTGCTGATCGACATCAGCCTTGGCCGTTATCCGGTGGATACGCTGCTGCCCTCCCTTAACAGACTGTCCAAAGAGAGGAATGTGTCTGTGAGCACAGTACGCCGCACCCTCTCCCTGCTCAACGGCGTTGGCGCGGTCAAGTCCATGAAACGAATCGGAACCAAGGTCCTTTCTTTTCATGAGATGGCGGGTAACTGCGACTTTGATAACCCGGTGGTCCGCAAACGTCTCTTGGATATGGCGCAGAGCCTGCAGATCTTAACACTGTCCTGTAAAGAGGTTTCAGAACTTACAATATCATCCTTAGATGCTGAACAAATGCAGAAAAGCATAGAATTCCTGACTACAATGGAAGCGCGTCAGATGTATCATCTTATTGCTTATGACGCCCTTGACCTGTTAAGGCAGTTTGCCCCCTACCGGGCGGTCCGTACCGTTTACAGCGAGCTTTTAAAGCAGCTCTTCTGGGGATATGGCCTGCGCAGTATGTGGAAAGAAGATGAGGGACAGACCGATTTCTGTCTCTCATATTATAAGACCTTACTCCAGTCCCTGAAAGACAGGGATCCCATCCGTTTTTCCGGTGATCTGGAAGCACTCATGATCCATGAGTTCCGTCTTGCAATCACTAAACTGGTCCGGCTGGGAATCGGAGAAGCAGAAAGACTTCTGATCCCTGACCTTTAGGTAAAGTTACCTGACCCTGGAACAAAAGGCTTGTGCACAAAGGCTTGTACGCAAAGCAAAGAACTCTTTCAAATCTTAGGAAAGGAAGAAATGATTAAAATACCAAACCAGGCCAATCTAAAGTTCCAAATGATGACAGATAACTCACTGCACCCCAACAACCATAATAAAAACAGCAAGAATCTGCAGCATCCTGGACACCAAGACACCCCTTGCTATTTTTTATTTCTTTTGTTATACTTATGGCAATAATTAGGTATGTGAACATAGAATTGCAGTTTTTAGGACGGGTGGCCAAACAATGAATATCAAAAAAAGATACAAACGAAGGGATTCTGATCCGCCGCAGTTGTCAGGAAGAACATGTCCTGCAGGAATCGATTTATTAAAGGTCGGTGTTATCTGCTGTTTGTTGGATGACTCCTTAACAATTTTATGGGGGAACTCCGGCTTTTTCCGCCTTACAGGATATACAATGGAAGGATTTTATCATCTCTTCTCAAGTCTGGAAGAGTACTACCGTCCGTTTCCCGATGATTTCACAGCAATACGCCATGAGGCGGCTCAGGCAGCCTCCACAGGTGATCCTAATCTTGATATGACCATCCGGCTGCCCCGGAAGGCAGATGGTTTTTCCTGGGTACGCCTTCTGGGGACCATAACCGCGGATCCGGCAGCAAGGAGCCCGGTGCTCCAATTGGAATTAGCCGATGTAAACGCGCTGGCCTTTGAAAAAGAAGAACAGGCCCGGCTATGCCAACAGCAGCACCATTGCTTCCAATCGGTGCTGGATACATACGAAGGAAATGCCTATGTCAGTGATATGGATACATATGAGCTTCTTTATCTGAATCATACTTCCTGCGAGGTTCTTGGCATGCCGGCAGCGAAAACAGTTGGCCGTAAGTGTTATGAAGTGATCCAGGGACGTACCTCCCCCTGCCCTTTCTGCACCAACTGCAAACTGAACAAAGATAATTTTTATAAGTGGGAGTTCTATAATCCCACTCTGGGCCGGACATTTATGATCAAGAATCTGGTGATCGGCTGGAAGGGGCACCGGGCACGGCTGGAACTCTCCCATGATATGTTCAGCGCGGAGTATAAACTGGCTAAAAAGGACCAGGAGCGGGATGCGCTGATCAACAGTGTCCATGGCGGATTTGCGCGGGTGGATGCCAGAGATATGAGGACAATCCTCTGGTATGGCGGCGGCTTCCTGGACCTGATCGGCTATACAGGGAATGAATTTGAGCAGGTGCTGCATTCCCAGTGTACCTATGTGCACCCGGATGATATTGTCCATATAACTGATATTATGGATCAGTCAAGGGTGACCGGAAAACCCACAGCGGCCGAAGGGCGTATTGTCACTTATCATGGCGCTCTCAAAATACTGGCACTGTCCTTCAGCTTTGTCAGTGCCCAGGACAGCTGGGACGGCATCCCCTCCTATTACAGCGTGGGCCTTGACGTAACCAAGGAGCGCATGGAGCAGGCGAGACAGAGGCAGGTGCTGGAGGATGCCTGTAAGACAGCCCGGATTGCCAGTGATGCAAAAACCAACTTTCTCTCCTCCATGTCCCATGATATCCGTACACCTATGAATGCCATCATAGGCATGTCGGTCATTGCACAGTCAAATCTGAACTCACCAGATAAAATACAGGACTGCCTTGCAAAGATCAACACCTCCAGCCGCCATCTGCTGAATCTGATCAATGAGGTTCTGGATATGTCCAAGATTGAAAGCGGAAAGATCGATCTGATATATGAGGAAGTCTCCCTTCCCAAGCTGATCGAAGATGTGATGGATGTATTCCGCCCTCTGGTAGCGGAAAAACATCAGACACTGCAGGTAAATGCCAATCGGGTCCGCCATGAACATGTGGTGACAGACAAGGGACGCCTGCAGCAGGTGCTTGTAAATCTACTCTCCAACGCCGTCAAATATACGCCTGAAGGCGGGAACATCGGGCTGCGGATCCAGGAAACCCCGTCTTTTGCAAAGGGCAAGGGACAGTATTCTTTCGTGGTCACCGACTCAGGGATCGGAATGCATGAGGACTTCATCTCCCATGTCTTTGAACCATTCTCCCGGGCAGATGACGCCAGGATCAACAATATCCAGGGCACCGGCCTTGGAATGGCGATCACACAGAATATCGTACGCATGATGAACGGCACCATCGAGGTGAAAAGCACTCCGGGAAAAGGCAGCCAGTTTGTGGTTGCCATTACCTTTGATCTGTGCAGTGAGCCGGAAACAGATGACGGGGAACTGGCCGGACTGCCTGTTTTGGTGGCGGATGACGACCAGGCCATATGTGAAAGTGTTTCAGAAATCCTGAATGAACTGGGAATGCAGTGCAGCTGGGTTCTGTCCGGCAGGGAAGCCGTGGACCGTGTTGTTAAGGCCCATGAACAGTCGGATGACTTTTTTGCAGTGATCCTGGACTGGATCATGCCCGATATTGACGGTCTGGAAACCCTGAAGCTGATCCGCACAAGGGTTGGCCCGGATATGCCCATTATCATTATTTCCGCCTACGACTTTTCTGAGATTGAGGATAAGTTCCGGCTGGCAGGCGCAGATGCCTTTATCACAAAACCTTTATTTAAATCAAAAATAGTATATGCTTTCCAAAAATTCCGCAGAAACGACCGTTCTGAATCCCGGAGCGCCATGCACACACGGCCAAATGCTGCCTTAAACGGTAAAAAGCTTCTGCTGGCAGAGGATAATGAACTCAACCGCGAGATTGCAATGGAACTGCTTAAGGCCCATGGCCTTTTGATCGATACAGCGGATAATGGTCTCATGGCAGTGGACCGGTTTAAAACCTCTGCTCCCGGAGAATATGCCTGCATTCTGATGGATATCCAAATGCCCGTCATGGATGGTTACAAAGCAACAAGAGCGATCCGCGCCCTGGAACATGAGGACGCCCATACCATCCCGATCCTGGCCCTGACAGCCAATGCATTTGCATCCGATATAGGAAAAGCCCACAGTGCGGGAATGAATGACCACATTGCAAAACCCATTGATGTGGAACTGCTTATGGAAACTTTGGGGCGGTGGATCGGATAGAGCATGTAATTTCCTCTCATTCACGCCCCGCTCAGACACATTCCCTCTCCGCCATCTGCTTCCCCATATAAACATTCCTCCTCTGAATTTTCAGTATTCTCTCGGAATCTCCTGGTGCTCAGATTTGCGAGGAGACTCCAAGAGTACTGCCATAGAGGAAGTTATCATACCATTATTCCCGTTTTGTCATGATCCTGTTTGAGAGATATTAATCATTCGTTTCTTTTTTGTCTGCCGGAAGAATATATCATATAAATTCCAATCAGCGATACGGTCCCACAGACTGCGGCTCCGGAAATCCCATTCATCAGCCTGGGATCCGGCTCTCCATCACCAAAAGACACAAGAAGGGCAGCCTGTAAAGACATCATTGATACCAGGGCATCTGCATAACCCACATTACGGACAGCGACCAAAAGCGGCGATTTCAGCCATGTGTCGGAAGAAACAAGCCCTTCATGGGGAGCGATAACAAGTATCTGGTCTTTCAGGCTCCTGTCCTTATCCTCCTTCACAGCCCGGCCCTGATAAAGATAACAGCCGTTTGTCCCAGCGAAGTCGGCGGCATCATTGACGATTTAATACACCCTCTATATTCTTTTTTTCAAAAAGAAAACGGCGGTCTGAATTTCTTCAAAACCGCCGCCTCTTTTTTTAAGAAGCAACACGAAATACCTCCGCAAGGACGTTTTTTTCTTTCACCGTTATAGCGGTAGGAATTTTATAAATCTATGTAATTTATTTCATAGCTATATAATGTTGGTTTGAGTTATTTATGTAGGTTTTCTAAATATATCAATCGCATGGCTTGTTATACCTATTAAATCCATTCGCTCACAAGTAGCGAAATGATACTTTAAATATAATTCAAAAGTATCTTGATTCATTTTATCTATGGCGTCACGCATAAGTAATGCGGTACCATCCGCTGCTACATAATGTAAACGATTTACAGAGAATACAGACATTATGTGATCAATATCTTCTTTACGAACAAGTTCAAATAAATCTTTTGGCTCAGATTTTGCAGCAAATGTTTTTGAATCGAGCAGACCATTTTTTATATATTCAGCAACATTGATATTGCCATGCATAAATCCTTCATCAAGGAGGCAGCCATCTGATATAACATAAGCAGCAAAAACAATTCCTCCCGGTTTTGTTACGCGAATCGCTTCCCTTAAAGCCTGCCGTTTATCTGTGACATTGTATAAATGATAAAGTGGTCCCAAAATCAGGGTAATATCATATGTGTTATCAGAAAAAGCAGATAAATTAATGGCATTACCTTGTGTAATAGTTATGTTTTCACCTGCTTGTGTATTTTTACGGAAGATTTCTATATTATGCTCTACTAATTCTACTGCATCAATAGCATGGCCTTGGCGAGCCAATGCATGTGAATACCTTCCTGTTCCAGCTCCGATTTCAAGTATATGATTGCCAGGTGTTACATATTTTTCAATGTAACGCATAGTGGTAAGAAATTCAACAAAGCCATGCTTTAATAGCAACCGTTTTTCCTCATCATAATTGCTATAAAAGTCAATTAAGTATTGATTTGATTGCACCTAACGAACCTCCTTTGCGTTTAATCTAGTAAAATTATATTTCTAAATGCCAATCAGGTTTTTCTTGCTTTATCAAAATGGATAATACGTTTATCACCATTTTTTGAGCGCTATCTTTATCCAGCTTCATTTTCTTTGTTGCCGTAAGAACAGCAATACCATGAGAGTATAAAAATAAATCCAAAAAAATTGTTTTTGCTTTTTCTAATCTGATTCCGATAGATTCAGAAAAGTCATTAGCTCTTTTTTCATTATCTTCTTCTTTATAAAAATCTGTTGCTTTTGACATATTTAAGTCCATATCATCTATGAACAAAAACTTAAATAAATAGGTTTCATCTTGAGCAAATTCAATGTATGATAGTGGGTAAACTAAAGAAGAATTGATTTTTTCCGAGTCACGATAAGATGTAACAAACTGTTCATAGTATTTATACGCAAAATTAAGAAAATCCTTTTTTAGTTCATCCATATTTTCATAGCAAGTGAAAATTGGTCGAGTAGAACATTGCAATTTATTGGCAATACTTCTTGCGTTTACCGTTTCAAAGCCGGTTTCTTTTGTGATTTCTAAAACAGTATTCAATATCTTTTCTTTTGTGATTTTTGCTTTTGGTGGCATATTAGTTTCTCCTTCCAGCTTTCGCGTCACTTATGTTGTATAACTACTGTTGCATAACATAAGTGATTTGTCAAGCATATATTGAAAATTGATACTTGTTTCGTCCGATATTCGGAAATCATGGTTGGACTCATGTTCCGGCTCAGGGCATATTCAACAACGTCCTCGTCCTTGCTCTTGCAAAGAATAATGCCAACGCTGGGATTTTCGTGGGGCTTCTTTACATCCCGGTCTAACGCTTCCAGATAGAACTGCATTTTTCCCAGGTATTCCGGTTTGAAATCATCAATTTTCAACTCAATTGCAACAAGGCATTGTAGTTCCCTATGAAAAAAGATTAAATCCGTATAATAGTCGTTCTTTCCTACTTGAAGATGATATTCTTCTCCCGTAAAAATAAAATCCCTGCCAAATTCCAGTAAAAACTTTTTCATGTTCTTCAAAATGGCCTTTTTCAAATCATATACCTATAAGGCTCTGGCAGATCTAAAAACTCCAACATATACATGTCCCTGATTATGTTCGCAGGCGCAGCCTGGGATATGGCGGAAGGCGCCTTACCGTCTGATAGCATTAAACGCTCATAATATCCGCTGATCATTACATTTCAGAAAAATGAAATACCGCTCTTTGAAAGAACGGTAGAAGTTGCAGGTTGGTAGTCCATTTTTATTATAATCCTTTGTACACTGAAGCAAGTATTGCAATAAACAGAACGCCGATTACATCTGTGATCGCCTGAGCCCCATAGATCGCCAGCACACTGTAAGCCGGTTTTACCAATGCCGGAAGGATCAAGAGAACGGGCACATACAAGCATTTACTGAACGCAGATACAAGCAGGGATTGTTTTTTCATCCCTCTGGCAATAAAGGACTGGATCAGCGTGGACTGCACACCGGAGAACAGCATGCCAAAGACATAAATTCGGATCAGGTTTTTGGAAACCGCGATCACCTCACCGCTCTCCGTAAACATTTTGGAAAAGCTTCCGGGAACAGCCATCAGAAGCAGCCACAGGACCGCAGCGTAAACGGTTGTTATAACAATGGAACAGGTAATGGCCTGGCGGACCCGATCTTGTCTCCCCGCGCCGTAATTATAGCTTATAACCGGCTGCAGGCCCTGGCAGAAACCATTGACCGGCTGCCGTATAAAGGAGGAAGTCGCGGTAACGATCGTTCCCACGGAGATTGCAAGCGTGGCCCCGTCAATGGCAAAGCCGGACAGCGCGGCTGCGCCATATTTTCTCAAAGAATGGTTTAAAATAATATTGACAAGACTTTCCGCCCCGGTTGTGATAAAGTTAGAGATCCCCAATGCCACAATGCTGCCAAGAGTCTGTCGATCAGGTATCAGATTGCACCTTCTCAGGCGGATTACCGAGCGGGAGGATATCAAATATCCAACCACCCAGGCTGCCGATACCGCCTGACCGATCACTGTGGCCCATGCAGCTCCTGCCACTCCCATGTCCATGACCAGAATAAACACCGCGTCTAATACAATGTTGATCACGGCACCGATGATCACGGAAATCATACCAATGAATGTTTTCCCCTGGGTATTAATAAAAACATTCATTCCCGTTATCAGCATGGAGAAGGGAATGCCCATGCTGATGATTCTCACATATTGGACTGCATAGGGAAGATTTGCTTCGGTGGATCCAAACAAGGGCAATACCGCCCAGGGCTACTGCTCCGATCCCCGGTATCCTTCCCACAAAAATACGGTCAACAATATTGTAAAGCATACTGACAAACTGTGCGGCAACCATGGGAACCGCGGTCCGTACCACCAGCTTTCTGATATTACCTTGTGATAAATCTATTTTCTTCATGTCCGAACCTTTTTTATTTTTTGATTTATTATGCTGGTGTTTTTATTTCATCAGCTCATTTGTAAGCTCCATGATCTTAGGCGCCAGCTTCTCCCTCTGTCTTTTTGTAATACACCGGTACAGGGGAAATGAGGCCCCGATTCCGGCAATGCCCAGAAGGCCAATCCCAATGCCGGGAATAAACATAGTATCCGCCCATACCATTGTGCAGCACATGCCAATGCCAAGAAAAAGTGTGCTGGCGATTCCCAAAACCAGTGAAACTGCCATACCCTTTTTTGTTGCGCTTTCGTCCAGTTTTCTCAGCTGCTCCATCTTATTTTCTTCCGGACGAAGATATTTCTGACGAATCTGTTTGATCTCCTCCTGTTCTCCCGCGGAGTAAGTATATATGAATTTTTTCTCATTCTCTTCCATAAAAATAAACCTCCAACCCTATGTTCATTTTTCCGGCGATGACTGATTCCCCCGCCCTCCGGACGGGATCTTTTTCAGCCGCACGGTGAATGTGCTCCCCTCTCCCAGTTTACTCTCTATGGATATATCGCCTCCGACAATATCCACCACCCGTTTTACCAGAGCAAGCCCCAGGCCGTTTCCCTGGGTGGCATGGGAGCTGTCCCCCTGATAAAACTTTTCAAACATGCGTTTTCCCACCTCATTGCTGATTCCGCAGCCTGTATCTGATATTTTTATCACTGCCATTGTGTTATCTGATTTTAAACTGACTGTGATTTTTCCTCCCGGCGGTGTGAATTTTATGGCATTGGACAAAAGATTATTCCAGACCAGGTCAAGCAATTCCTCATCAGACTTTACTTTTACCCGTTCCTCTATATCCGCCTCTACCTCCAGATCTTTCCGTTCCAGCACATTATCAAGACGTATGATACACTCAGACAGCTGGGTATCTAAATCAAACTCCTTTGTTTCCGGAAAAATCTGCTGGTTTTCCAGCTTGTTCAGCTTTAAGATATTGGTGATGAGCCCTGTCAGTCTGCGGCATGCATCCACTATCGCCCCTGCATACTCTTTCTTTTTTTCTTCCGAAAGCTCTGCATTTTGCAATAAAGAAGCATAGTTTTGAATGACTGACAGCGGAGTTTTTATTTCATGGGATACATTGGAAACAAAGTCGGTGCGCAACGTTTCCACCCCGGACAGTTCCTCTGCTATCCGGTTAAAATTTTCAATTAACACATCAAGTTCATTGGTATTGTCAAAATCATGGGCAAGAGGGATCCGGACAGAGTAATCGCCTCCTATCAATTTCTGGGAGGCTTTTAAAATCCGTTTCATCGGATACTCCAGCGTTATCTTACGGTAGATCCCATCTAAAACCGTTAAGATCAGGCTGATCAGCACAACATTCATGGCTGTCAGTTTAGCGCTTTCACGGACACTTCCATAGTCCGGTTCAAGATGGCTCAAAAATAGCAGCAGACAGCAGGTGATGGCAAATGTAATGATCAGAAAATAAAAAAAATATGACTTGATGGAAAACAGGCTTCTTTTATAGCTTAGCTCGGCAGGCTTGTCTTTCATTGCAGCACCGCCTTATATCCAAGTCCGCGGACTGTTTTCAGTGAAAAGCCATCACATGCGGAAAATTTCTTTCGGATTCCCGTGATATATACATCAACTGCCCGCAGCCCGATATCGCTCTCCAATCCCCAGAATTCATCCATCAGCTGCCCTCTGGAAAATGTCTTATTGGGATAAGACAGCAGTTTATACAGAATATTAAACTCTCTGGTTGTAACCGGAAGCTCTGTTCCATCTACAACAGCGGTCACCGCATCCGCATCCAATGTCAGGTTGCCGATGGTTATCTTTCTCTCCACCTCTATATTGGCCCGGCGGAGCAGGGCACGCACACGCAAAAGCAGTTCCTCCACCTCGATGGGTTTTACCATATAATCGTCAATCCCAAACTGAAATCCTTTTTGCTTGGAATTCAAGTCATCCTTTGCAGACATAAACAGGATGGGGATTGTCTTATTTACCTGCCGGACGGTTCTGGCAAATTCAAACCCGTCAATTTCCGGCATCATAATATCCGATATGATCAGGTCATATAACGTGTTATACATTTCATCATACGCATCCCGGGCATTTAAACATCCCTTAGTTATAAAACCGCTGTTATTCAAATAAGAACATACAAACCGATTCAGTTCAGAATCATCCTCCACGATTAAGATATGGACCATAGTAACATCTCCTTCCATTCCGTATGACAATATTACTTTTATATAGAGTATACCATACCTTTTGTTTGAGAATTGTTAAAATTCATTCTTGGCCTGACATGTACCTCTTTCTAATGAGTCTTCCTCTCCTCTGCCAGATGTTTTTTGCTTCCGTTTTTGACTTTAGCGTATTATTTCAAACCTTTACAGATTGGGATTAAACACAGCAGCAAAACAATACCCACAATTCCTATGACAATACCAGGTACCAGCATGTTCCATACCATTGTCAAGCACATACCGCTGCCAAGCACCAGGGCGCCTGCAATGCCGAGTACCACAGATCCCACCGCTTTGGCATTCAGCTGTATTGCAGGTTTTCCCTCCATTTTGCGGCGCACGGACAGCATTGCCAGCAGCACAACCGCGCCAACGACCGATACCAGAATCCCCTGCCTAAATGCGTTCCACTCAGGTAACAGGCACATACACATGCCGATCCCGAATAAAATCCCTCCAACAGTTCCCATGATCAGTGATACAAAGTTTTTCTTTTCCATGAAATGATCCTCCATTCTTGTTTTGTGTACGCCAGCGTACATTTTTTAGTGATTTCTCACTGGATGATTGCATTGTATCCCATGATTGTTATTGGAATGATTGAGAATTGTTTGAGAATTATTAAATGTGATAAGAAATCGGCCCCTTTCTAACATCAACTTCCCGAAGCCGGTGCCAGGTGATGATATCCAGCCGCAGGGAAGATTCCCTCAAGCGTGCCCAGGATGAAATTAAGGCAGGCGGCGGCGCGGATATCCTATACCATGCAGGGGATGCTTCCAAAGAGGAGGATGTGACAGCTCTCCTGTCAGATGCCCTGGAAAAGATGGGAACGGTTGATATTCTTGTTAACTCCCAGGGGGTCAACAAGAAATTTCCCGGAACCGAGTTCCCGGCAGATACGTGGGATGCCATGTTTGATGCCAATGTAAAATCAGTCATGCTTACCTGCAAGCATTTTGGCCGGTACATGAAGGTACATGACATTCACGGCAAAATCATCAATCTCTCCTCTGTCATCGGGATCCGGGCCGTTGGCAGCGGCGGCGGAGCCGATGCCAGTTATGTCACATTCAACCCCAAAGCATGGGAAAGACCAGCGGATTATCCCTTCCCCATCCGCGAACCGGAAACCACGTTTTGCTCCGGCAGTATCAGGTTTATCCGTCCTGATCCAGACGATATGCCTACCTACTAGCCCATTGCACAGTATCTGGCCGATTTGAAGATCAAGCGGTATCTGGGAGCACAGCACACCTTCTACAATGACCCCTGCGACTACTCTCAGGTATACCGCGTGAAATAAACTAACAATTCCAGGAGGAAATCACAATGTCTATTGAAAAAAAAAGTATTGCGTATATGGTGAATGGCGCGAGTCCAAAACCGATATTTATATGTCTGTAACCGATTCCAACACCGGCGAAGTGATCGCCGAAGTGCCGCGCTGCACCCAGGAGGAAGTAGAAATAGCGATCACCTCGGCGCAAGAGGCTTCTCCCACCCCCTTAACCGCCATCCGGATCCTGGAGTTATTCTACACTGAAGCAGGATTTCCCAAGGGCGTTGTGAATCTGGTCACATGCAGCCACCACGAAGCGGATATTCTTCTCACCGACCCCAGGGTCAAGGCCGTAACCTTTGTCGGCACCACCGGCGTTGGCAAGGAGATCTATTCCAAGGCGGCTGCTAACGGCAAGCGTGTCCAGGCCCAGTGTGGGGCAAAGAACCATGCCCTGGTTCTGGAAGACGCTGATTTGGAGAACAGTGTCAATGCGGTCATCAACTCCTCCTTTGGCTGTGGGGGTATGCACTGCATGGCTTTGCCTGTCATCTGTGTTCAGGAGAGCATTGCCGATCAGTTTGTAGCTCTGCTCAAAAAGAAATCCCAGGAGTTTGTTGTAGGCTGGGCGGCGATGGGAAATAATCCGGCCTCGGCTTCCATTGTAATTGTAATCACCATGCTGACCCAGGTGTGCGGAGGGATCGAATGGGCAATCACAATCATTGGCTGTATGATGATCCTGCTATGCATCGGAGCAATGCTTATACCTGACACTCCCCAGGAGGCTGGGGAGAATCCGGCTAATCTGACGGATGAGGAGGCAGCCCTGGCGGCAGAAGGTGAACCGCCGGAGCAGGGGACACAGACCTACCGCTGTTTTCTGCGCACCAGAAAATTCTGGTTTGTCAGTCTGGGCGTGGGCATATACATGATGGTTACCGTGGGCGTAATAAGTCAGCTGATCCTACGGCTGACCAGTATCGGACTGTCCCGGAGTGCTGCTATGATAGCCATGTCGGTGTGCGCACTAATCGGCACGGTTGGAAGCTATCTGTGGGGAATGCTGGATCAGAAATGCGGCACAAAGAATGCAGCCGCGCTCTACGGCGTTTGGTATGCAACAGCAGTGGCCTTAAATATGGTGCCTAACCGTCTGTGTATCTACCTGTCCATCCTGATGCATCCAGCCTGAATTATTTAAGACATACATGAACTGCTTTGACCCTGCACTTGCTTTTTGTAAAACGCAATTCCGTAATCCAGGACTTCCGAATATCTGTTCCCCTATGGTTTTCCATCCATCCTCTTAAATTCGCTTACCGCCATCCTGATTGCTACGATCAATACAATCATATCCGTGATCACCGGTGCTGTGAATATACCATGTACCCCCAGTCCAGCCACATGCGGCATAATAATTGCAGCAGGAATATAGAGGACAATCTGGCGCAGGATCACCAATACACTTGCCTTCGTGGCCCTGCCCAGGGACTGCATCAGAGTCAGGACCACAATCCAGAAGCCTAACAGGATAAAGGATATAAAAAACAGGCGAAATGCCCCCGCTCCCTGTTCTGCCACAGAAAGAGTTGTTATAAACATGGATAGGATCGCTTTGGGTGCAGTCATAATCGGCAAATAGAAAATGAGTGCCAGCAAGGTTGCTGCTATGGAAAAAATTTTGGTTATGTATTTTACACGGTCATATTGCTTTGCCCCATAGTTGGTACCCACGGCCGGCTGATATCCCTGTGAAAGCCCCCACAAAGGAATGAAGGCAAAGGAAACCACACGATAAGTTGCCCCCAGAATAATCTGCCATGTATCGCCTCCATGCTGAGCAGCAAGGTTATAAAGCACGGTCTGCTGTACGAGCATCATAACCTGCATGAGCATAGCAGATACACCCACGCCGATAATTTCATGAAATAGATCTTTCTCAATACGTATAGCATGGATCCGCACTGCCCTGCTTTTCTTTTTAAAGTACCACAGTGTGGCAGCTGCATATGCGACCTGGGAAAGAATTGTTGCGTAGGCGGCCCCATCAATTCCCCGCCCATAGGGATTAAGAAGCAGAATGAAAACCGGATCAAGGATAATATTCATGACCGCGGAACCGGCGCTGAACATCATGGCCCGTTTAAGCAGTCCTTCACCGCGCATGATCATGTTTGCCGACTGTGCAAAGTTGACAAACAGACTGCCGGCAAAAATAATACGCAGGTATCGTGTTGCAAGCGATAGGATTTCACCTTTTGCACCGGAAAGCATCAAAATCTGCTTTGTAAAAATCATACCACCCGCCATAATGATAAGTGAAAATATGAGGTTTAGAGCAATTAAATTCCCCATGATCTTATCGATTACAGCCTGGTCCTTCTTCCCGATCGCCCTGGACAGGACCGAGGCAGAGCCAACGCCGATCAGGGTGGAAATCCCGGTATTGGCTAAAGTAAAGGGATAAGACACCGATACTGCGGCCATTGCACGATCTCCTATCATTTGCCCGACATAAACACCATCCATGAAATTATAAAGCCCTACCACCACCATTCCAACAATTGCGGGAACACTAAGTTTTGCTACCAGCTTCCACGGGCTGTCACTCAGCAGCATAGCCCGTGTATTCATTTTTTCAGACATCAGCACGCCTCCATTCTTATAGTTGAGAGTTTTGTAGTGCATTCCACACACCGTCTAAAGATTTCACTTATTGACGGTTTTGTGTGATAATGATATAATGCGGTTAGAATTCGCTAACCTCATGATCAAGATAGCACTTTATTTGAAATGATACAATCATCTGCGCGATTTTATGGCTAATCGTTTCAAAGAAATGGCTGATCGTTTCAATGGAGGACTTAAATGCAGCATACAATGGAATACTGGAATGCCCGTCTCATGGAGTTCTATGGATTTACTTCATGTGAAGAACACCCCTACGGCCTATTAGGAACATGCTGGAAAATGGCACCTGAAATGGGGGCCGGCTGCTTTTGGGCCTATGGAGAAAAGGATTTATTCGATATCAAGATTCATGATTTTTATTTTCATAAAGATACACTGGTAGAAAGCAATGTTTCAGGATATTTAAGTGTCATATATTACGACTCCATCTCAGGTGAACAGCTTACCCCCTACAGACGGATCCATGCAGGCTGCATCCAAAGCATAGCGGGCAATGAGGAACCGTATAAAATCTGGGTACACAAAAAAATACCGATCCGCAGTGTTGGGATAGGTATTGCACCGGCTTATTATAAGGATTATATGAAGGAAAATTATCCGGAAGAATATTTTAACCCCTCTACCGCTTTTTCCCAATTGGATCAGGAGGCGAATTTCCCGGAATTAGTCATACTTCTAAAACAGGTGGAACATTATCGTGGTGAGGGAATGGCAGCAAAATTGTTTTATGAGGGGAAGGTTGCAGAAGTGGTTTCCACGCTTCTCTCCCGTCTGAAAAACAATCCAAAACATTCCAAACCGGCAGAAATCAGCATGCAGGATTTAAAGCACATCGAATTGGCCGCAGCTTATATCAACGACCATTATGCCGGTGAAATACCCCTGGAGAAGCTGGCCGGTTTTGCCTGCATGAGTCTTTCCAAATTCAAACTTCTATTTCAGAGCGTTTATCACTGCTCTGTTACAAGTTATATTCAGCAAAGAAGAGTGAGCCATGCAGAGTGCCTTTTGACCACCAGTGATCTGACGATCGGCCAAATAGCTAAAAGTGTGGGATATTCCACCTCCAGCCGTCTTTCAGAATTATTCCGCCAAAGTACAGGCCTGACACCTGCTGAATACCGAACTGCTTTTTGGAAAACACCTTTTTAACGCAAGCAAGGCCTCCAGGGCAATACCCCGGAGGCCTTGATCCAACTTCATTTTCCTTGTCACAGAGACGCTGAAAATTAATCCTCAACGCTTACAATCTCTCTCTTGTTATAAGAACCACAAGCCTTGCAAACTCTGTGAGGCATCATCAGAGCGCCACACTTGCTGCACTTTACCAGATTTGGAGCGCTCATCTTCCAGTTTGCCCTGCGGCTGTCTCTTCTTGCTTTTGAAGATTTATTCTTTGGACAGATAGACATGGTTTACACCTCCTTCAACTGTTTAAAAATATCCTGGATAACTGACATTCTTGGATCCAGTGGGCTGTCATCACAGTCACCTTCTCCAGAGCCCGGATTTGTACCATATCTATTAGAAATCCCCTGACAGTCTTCACTGCAGAGAACCTTCATAGGCAGGTTCAAGGTTAACTCATTACCAACCAGCTGGTCGACATCCAGATTATAACCATTAATATAGAACTGCTCATCCAAAGCCTCTACCCGCTCCTCCTCTGTCCGGTTCATGTCCAGTTCCTGGTCAATCTCCAGATGAAAGGGAACTTTCACCGGTTCCAAGCACCTGCCGCACGGCATCTCAAGGCTTAGGTCAGCCTCTCCTGTCACAGTAAGTATCTTATCGCCCCGGTTTGTTATCACCAGGGTCACCGGCTGTTTTTCCACAATCTCATAGGTGCCGTCCGGCGCCTGAAACTGTGTCATATCCAGCTCCTGGGTATAAGTTTTAGACTTTCCCTCCACGGGAAACAGTTCCGATAAATTAATCAGCATACCATATACTCCTTGATATGCACCTATGCTATTATACATAGGTGCAAGGGGTTTGTCAATAAAAAGTTTCCAGAAATACGCAATTTCTTATGGAAATTTACTGAACCAGGTCAAGAGTCTCTCTTGCGATCGCCAGCTCCTCATTGGTTGGGATCAGCATAACCTTTACCTTGGAATCAGCAGAAGAGATCACTCTCTCCTCGCCGCGTATATTGTTAAGCTCGTCATCGATCTTCACACCCATGTAAGCCAGGTTCTCACAAATAGCCTTTCTTCCGGCCTTGTCATTCTCACCAACGCCTGCGGTAAACGCGATCGCATCTACGCCGTTCATGGCTGCTGCGTAAGCGCCCACATACTTGGTCACGCGGTAGATGAACGCATCCAGTGCAACTTCTGCCAGATGGTTGCCCTCTGCCTTAGCATTCTCAATATCGCGGAAGTCACTGGAGATACCGTTTGTCATACCGTAAACACCGGACTTCTTATTCAGAATATTCAGCATCTCGTTGATATCAAGGCCCTCCTTGTTCATGATGAACTGAAGCACGGCAGGATCCACGTCACCGCTTCTGGTTCCCATGATCAGTCCTTCAAGAGGCGTTAATCCCATGCTGGTATCCACGCACTTGCCGCCGATGGAAGCAGACACGCTGGAGCCGTTCCCCAGGTGGCACACGATCACCTTTGCGGTCTTGGGATCCAGGCCGCCGAACTTGATAGCCTCAGCAGATACGAACTTGTGGCTTGTTCCGTGGAAGCCGTAGCGGCGGATGCCGTATTTCTCAAAGTACTCATGAGGGATCGCATACATATATGCTTTCTCAGGCATGGACATGCCAAACGCAGTATCAAATACAGCAACATTGGGCGTTCCTGGCATAGCAGCCTCACATGCCTCGATTCCCATCAGGTTTGCCGGGTTATGCAGAGGTCCAAGGTCAAAGCATTCACGGATCACTCTCTTTACATCCTCGTTCACAACAATGGAATCGCTGTACACAGTGCCGCCGTGCAGTACGCGATGTCCGATGGCGGAAATCTCGCTGGTATCCTTGATCACTCCGTGGTCTGCATCCTGCAGTGCTTCCATTACCATCTCAATGGCCGTCTTGTGGGTTGGCATCGGCTTCTCGATCACGAACTTGTCCTTGCCGGAAGGCTGATGGGTCAGCTTTGAGCCTTCGATTCCGATCCTCTCGCAAAGTCCCTTTGCCACTACACTTTCATTCTCCATATCAATTAACTGATATTTTAAAGAGGAGCTGCCGCAATTGATTACTAAAATCTTCATATTGTAATATTCTCCTTAATCTTATTAATTATTCTGGCACTGTACAGCGGTAATAGCCACAACACCTACAATGTCATCTGCAGAGCAGCCCCTGGATAAATCGTTAACAGGCTTTGCAATACCCTGGCACATTGGGCCGTAGGCTTCTGCCTTGCCAAGTCTCTGCACCAGCTTGTATCCGATATTGCCTGCATCCAGGTCCGGGAATACCAGTACGTTCGCATGTCCGGCCACCTTGCTGCCCGGAGCCTTGGACTCGCCGATCTCAGGAACAATGGCTGCATCCAGCTGAAGCTCGCCGTCCAGTTCCAGTTCAGGAGCCATCTCCTTAGCCAGTCTGGTTGCCTCTACCACCTTGTCCACATCTGCGTGGCTTGCGCTGCCTTTGGAGGAATGGGAAAGCATCGCAACCTTGGCATCCCTTCCTGTGAGCAGCTTAAAGCTCTCAGCAGAGGATACTGCAATTGCCGCCAGTTCTTCCGGATTCGGATTCTGGTTCAGGCCGCAGTCGGCAAATACAAAGGTTCCATTATCGCCAAACTGGCAGTCCGGAACTTCCATGAGGAAAAATGCGGATACCAGCTTTGTGCCTGGCTTGGTCTTGATCACCTGCAGGCATGGACGCAATGTGTTGGCAGTGGAATGGCAGGCGCCGGATACCATACCGTCCGCATCGCCCTTCTTGATCATCAGGCAGCCGTAGTATGCATAATCATTCAAAATGGTTTCCCTGGCCTTTTCCTCGGTCATGCCTTTGGCTTTTCTCAGTTCTATGAATAAATCTATATACTCCTGAGTTTTCTCATATGTCTGTGGGTTGATGATGGTTGCGCCGGACACGTCCAGTCCGTTGCTGTGCTCACCGATATCCTCCGGTGTTCCGATAATAACAAGATTTGCCAAATCCTCTTTTAAAATCTTCTCAGCAGCCACCCATGTCCTGCGGTCCATAGACTCTGGAAGAACAATGGTCTTCTTATCTGCTCTTGCTTTTTCTTTAATAACATCAATAAATCCCATGGTATACCCCTTTCCTTATTGTAAATAATGCATATAGACTTATTATATACGCAGTGAATGGGGGAAACAAGTTGAATTTAACAAATTCTTGCATTTTTTTAAGTACTCTGCATATATATGTTTTTACGGAATAGCAAAGGCACCGGGCCTTATTCTGTCCTATATAGACTTTAGGGTATCCAGATTCTTGAAGAATATCCAATCATTTACATATTTAAAAGGCGTCTGTGCAGATGCTGTTGGTCCCAGCCGTGCACAGGCGCCTTTGCTGCCTGCAATGTGTATTAAATTTTCTCGTAACGGTCTACATTGATCACAAAGATGGTGGCTCCGCCCACTTCCACGGTCATGGGCATGGTGGCGTAATTCACCATGGTGGTACCGGAAATGTATGGCATGTTCACTGTAAGCTTCTGGTGCTGTCCGCACTCCTGCTTGATGATATCAATAACTTCCTGCACCTTATCGTCTTCCGCACCGATCATAAGTGTGGTATTGCCCTTTTTTAAAAATCCGCCTGTGGTCGATAACCTTGTTACGCTGTAGTGGTGTTGGGTTAACTGGCTTACTACATCATCTTCGTTGTCGTTCCTTACGATTGCATAAACTAATTTCATAAGCTGAACCTCCTTTAATGTCTATTAGGTTCAGTATATCATATTTTCCATAAAATAGGTATAAATATTTATTGGTATTTTGTAACAGTTCAGGGCAGCTTATCTTCCTGACCGGCCTGAACCGTTGCGGTATTTTATGAATCAGCTGCCGGCTTTGTGCCCAGTGTAACCTGCACATCATGCTCCACATAAGCCCCGTTCACCAGGGACTGGACGGTGAGTGTAACGGTGGAACCGCCCTCATAATAGGTGAGCATCTGCTTTAGCTCCTCCATATTGGTCACGGACTGGCCGTCAAACTTGGTTATGATATCTTTTTCCTTTAATTCGGAGGATGCTGCCGCTCCGCCTTCCACGATCTTGTACACGTAGATTCCCACCGGCATACCAAATTCCTGGGCTGCCGATGCATCAATATTGGTTCCCTGGATTCCCAGGTAGCCCTGTGCGCTCTCGGTAACTGCAACACGTGTTTTCTTTGTCATCAGGTTATTTAAAATTTCCTGTGCCTTTGAGATCGGAATGGCAAACCCCATGCCCTCCACCTCGGTGGAAGCCGTCTTGGCAGCATTGATCCCGATCACATTTCCATTAAGGTCGATCAGCGCACCGCCGCTGTTGCCTGGGTTGATTGCAGCATCGGTCTGGATAAATGTCCTGGTAATCCCGCTGCTGTCCGTGATCTCCCGGTCAAGGGCGCTGACATAGCCAACCGTAACGGACTGGCCGTATCCAAGGGCGTTTCCTATGGCAACTACCTGCTGGCCTACCTTAATATTGTCCGAATCCCCAAGGGATGCAACCTTTATCTTGCTCATGGTATCAGAAGGTATATCCTGTAACTGCACTGCGATGATCGCCAGGTCGGAAGCTGAATCCGTACCCTTTACCGCCGCGCTCACATCATTGTTGTCCACAAATGTGACTTTAAGGTCCTGGGCGCCGTCCACCACATGGTTATTGGTGGCAATGAGAAGCTCCGTATCCGTCTGGTTGACAATGATTCCCGAGCCGCTGCTCTGTGCCTGATAGGTCTGTGGCATTCCAAAGAAATCCCTTTGCTGCACTGTCATGGTATCATTGATGGCCACAATGGAGGGCATTACGTTCTCCACGATCCCTGACACATCGGTCACTGCCGCCACGGTTGCCGCATTGTCACTGTTTTGTGTGGTAACCGCGGGCGCCACCTGCGGGATCTGAGCCTGGGTCTGGACCTGGGCCGTGGTTGTGCCGTAAAGGCCGGTCATCCTGGCTCCCAGATAGCTGACACCTGTCATCACACCGCCTGATACTGCACCGAACAGGACGGCTGCGGCTGTGATCCCTGCCGCCCGTTTCACCCAAGTTCCTTTCTTTGGGCCACGGTGAGGACTGCTTGATCCGTTTCCATGATGACCGCCTCCATTCACGGTCTGCTGGGAATATATGGGATCATATCCTGGCTGGCGGCTGTTTCCATATGACGGGCCATAACCGTTATTTCCCTGGTTCCGGGAATCCTCCGGCTTTGGAGTGGTCCAGTTCACGGTTGTCTCCGGCATATTTCCTTCGGGGTTTGTATTTTCATTTAAGTTTCTGTTTTCGTTCTCGTACATAAAAAAGTCTCCTTTCATACATTTCTCTATTTTATTTTTTTGATGTTATCCTTTTGATAGTTATAAATATACTCAGGATTTATGGTGGAATTGTGAAGTGATTGTGGAGAATCTGTGTTCGATTTATTATAGATTTATAAACTGAATATAAACTAATTCCAATCCAGACCAAGGAATACTGGACGCGGGTGTGGATTACAGATATAATGGACATGATAAAAAACAGGAAAATGATCAAAATGATACATGATATGAGGTGACAAATTATGAAACTGACCGGAATCATTGCCGAATACAATCCCTTTCACAGTGGTCACGAATTTCATATAAACAAATCCAAAGAACTGACAGGCTCGGATTTCTGCGTGGTGGTCATGAGCGGGGATTTTGTACAGCGGGGAGAACCGGCTGTATACAGCAAATATCTGCGCACCAGGATGGCCCTGGCCTGCGGCGCCGATCTGGTGGTGGAAATGCCCTCTGTGTTTGCTGTCAGCAGCGCCGAGGACTTTGCTGCCTGCGGCGTGGCGCTTCTTACCGCGCTGGGCGCAGTGGATACCATTTGTTTTGGCAGCGAGGACGGTTCCATTCAGGATATCCAGACCGCGGCCGCACTGCTGGCAGATGAAAGTCCGGTATTTTCCGCCGCCCTGTCCCAGGGCCTGCGCCGCGGCCTCAGCTGGCCCCAGGCCAGAAACCACGCCCTTTTGGAAATGGCAGGGGAACACAAAGACATTCCCTTAAGCCGGGACAGCCTGAACAGCCTGCTGGGCTCTCCCAACAATCTGCTGGGTATAGAATACTGCAAAGCCATTATCCGCAGCCGCAGTTCCCTGAAACCAGTGACCGTTAAGCGCAGCGGACAGGGCTATCACGACCAGGAGCTGGAACACGGACAGGCTTCCGCCTCCGCCCTGCGCAGCCTTTTGACAAAAAAAGAGCAGGACACAGCAATGCGCCTGCTCACTTCCCATGTGCCTGCCGCGATCCTTCCCCTGTACCGGGAGGAACCCCCTGTCACAGCCCAGGACCTCTCCGGTCTGCTGGATTATGCCCTGCTCTCCTTATCCCTAGAGAACCGGGACCTGTCCGTTTACGCGGATCTGTCCAGGGAAATGGCCTCCCGCCTGGACACACGCCTTCTGGAACAGGAGTCATGGGAGGGACGCATCCGGCAGCTGAAAACCAGGCAGTACACTTACACCCGTGTCAGCCGCGCCCTTCTCCATCTCCTCCTAGGCATTACGGACCGTGATATGGAGGAATATAAAAGCGCAGGGTATGCACCCTACGCCCGTATTCTTGGTTTTAAAAAGGAATCAAAGGAACTGCTCTCCGTCCTGAAAAAGCAGTCCGCCGTTCCGCTGGTCACAAAGACGGCTGATGCATCACGCATCCTTTCAGGGCCATCCATGTCCATGCTGAACCGGGATATCTACGCCTCCCATGTGCGCCAGAGCATTCTGGCACATACCTATGGATACAGGGCCAGGAATGAGTACACCCAGCCGGTGTGCATCCTGTGATCCCTTGTACAGGAGATTTGGGGGCCGGACGTTCCGGGTACAGCAATTCCGGTGTCAGGGGACCAGAGGTTTAGGGGGCAGCAGTTCAGGGTCTAAGAGCTCCGGGGCCAGCAGTTTTACAATTGTGGGCTCTACTCCCATAAATCCTGTCAGCTCCCTGATCCGGCTTCCATTGTCCTTTTTCTTTCCCTGAAGAATGGCACGAATCAGGATATTCTTAGGCGTGTGCTCCATGTCAATAAATTCCAGTATCTGGGTTCTATATCCCCTGTATTCCAGTACCTGTCCCCGAATGGCATCTGTGTAGAGAGCGGCCATCCGCTCCTTGATCAGGCCGTATTGAAGCACCGGCTTCATCAGGTCGTTCTCCATCTGTTTTGCCAGCTCATGCTGGCAGCAGGGCACGGAGAGGATCACCTTCGCCCCCCAGTCCACGGCCTTTTCCAGGGCATAATCCGTGGCCGTATCACACGCGTGGAGCGTTACCACCATATCCGCATGGTCCACGCCCTGGTAGGAGGCAATGTCTCCGTGGTAGAAATCCAGCCTGTCATATCCGTACTGCCTGCCAAGGCTGCTGCAGTGGTCGATCACGTCCTGCTTTAAGTCCAGGCCGATGATGTGCACGGGATATTCCTTGAGCACCTTCAGGTAGTAATACATGGCAAAGGTGAGATATGATTTCCCGCACCCGAAATCAATGATCGTGGTCTCTTCCGTCTGGTCCAGATTGGGAAGGATATCTTCTATAAACTCCAGGAAGCGGTTGATCTGACGGTACTTGTCATAACGGCTGCTGACGATCTTCCCCTCTTTTGTCATAACGCCCAGGTCCACTAAAAAGGGGACCGGCTTTCCTTCCTCCAGGATATACTGTTTTTTCCGATTGTGGGAAAGGGCGGCGGTTCCTGCCTGGATCCGCGCGGGCCGGCCTGAAGACCGCTTCACCTTCACGGTCACCTTTCCCTTTTTACTCACAAGGATCAGGGCGCTTCCATTGGCTGAGGCGATCTCCGCCTGCCGGAAACTCCCGTCCAGCAGCGCCTTTATATAATCCACTGCCTCTTCCTTATTCATATTGCGGTGAAATGCCTGCTTTCCCACCTGTTCCTCGGCCTGGAATACCAGCTCCCCCTTTAACAAAAGGGGACGCAGACGCGATTTTGCCATTACATCTTTGTCCACGGGATTACTCAGCAAAATCCGTTCCAGTGATCCGTCCATAAACAGATTCAGTGCCCGCTCCACATCCCTTAACTCTTCCTGATTCATGTTTTCCTCCCATTGAGACTCCCACTGCTTTCGGTGCAGACCCCTAACCCAAAAGCTGTTTTGCGATTCCCGGCAGCTGTGCCATATATTCCAAACTGGCTGCCGCCCCATCTGTTCTTCCATACCCATAGGCTGCATGGACAAAAGGGACTCCTGCCGCTGCCGCCGCTGCCTGGTCCATGGCCGTATCGCCCACGTAGAAGCACTGGTCCAGATGATTTCTTCTGACCACCATCCTGATATTATCGCCCTTGGGAAGTCCGGTGTTTCCAAAGCATTCCCTGTCCCTGATATATTCCTCCAGCCCCCAGCTTTTCAGCAGTACTTCAATGTACCCGCGCTGGCAGTTGCTGACAATAAACAGCTCATATTGCCTGGCAAGCCGGATCAGAGTCTCCTTCACATCGGGATACAGGGGACCGGGATGGCTTAAGAGATAATGGTTCTCATATTCCATGCACTCAGTCATCAGTTTCATGCATGCCTCATGGGTGAGGGATGGAAAAAATGTCTTTCCCAGTTCATCCATGGTTTTTCCCATATTGTCATACATGTCCTGTGCCGTGATCTTCACATCCAGATCAGGATGCTTTGAAAGCACCTCATTCCAGGAATCCGCCACCTGTACGGCCGCATCCCACAAAGTTCCGTCCACATCAAATATAATTCCTTTTTTCATACCGGCTCCTTTTTGCGCGCCGCTCCCACAGTCTGCGTCCGCGCTTTAATTCTCTGCATCCACCCAGGCATTCCTCAACAGCTCCGGATGCGTCTGCAAATGTGCGTAATCATTGAATCTCTCCATAAGGAAACGGCCTGTTTCCCTGTTCCAGCACAGTTCTGTAATGCTGCAGTTTTCAAGACTGGATCCCAAAAGCCGCCACTTGGCCATGGGGATTCCCAAATAATGGGCAGTCATGGACCGGATGACCCCGCCATGGGTCACCACCGCGATCCGCTCACAGCCGCTTCGGACCATTTCCATAAACACCGGTTCCGCCCTGCGCACCACATCAGATGCACATTCTCCACCAGGATAAGGAATATCCTCCTCCATACGGTTCTGCCGCTCCTTAAATGCCTGATATTTTACTGCAATGGCTTCATCCGTCATGCCTTCCATGTCCCCAAAGCTTATCTCCCTGAGTTCCGGACGTATGATATGCTCCACATTCCAGTACAGGTTGGCTGCCTGGGCCGTTTCCACGGCACGCAGCAGATTGCTGGAATATACAACCTGTATGTTTTCATGAAACAGGCGCTCTCCTAAGAGAGACGCCTGCCTGTAACCTTCTTCACTTAAATCAACATCCACATTGCACAGCTTGCTGCACTGCCGTCCATGCCGGATCAAATAAAGCTTCATATGGATTCCCCCTGATCAGTTCTTAAAGCTGTGGATGGGGGCCGGAATCCTTCCTCCCCTGGTAACGAACTTCTCACAGGAAAACGTGTTGACCGGGATAATCGGCGCATAGCCTAAAAGCCCGCCAAACTCAGCTGTATCTCCCACCTTTTTGCCGATCACCGGGATCAGGCGCACTGCGGTGGTCTTCTGGTTGATCATGCCGATGGCCGCCTCATCCGCTATGATACCTGCAATGGTGGTGGATGGAGTGTCACCCGGTATGGCGATCATATCCAGTCCCACAGAGCATACGCAGGTCATGGCTTCCAATTTTTCAAGGGTAAGGGCGCCCAGACTTACGGCATCGATCATTCCCTGGTCCTCGCTGACAGGAATGAATGCGCCGCTTAAGCCGCCCACGTAGGAGGAGGCCATTACGCCGCCCTTTTTTACCTGGTCATTGAGCATGGCAAGGGCTGCCGTGGTTCCTGGCGCCCCTACGCGCTCCAGACCGATCTCTTCCAGGATTTCAGCCACGCTGTCGCCCACAGATGGTGTGGGAGCCAGGGAAAGGTCAATAATGCCAAATGGGATCCCCATACGCCTGGAGGCTTCCTGGGCCACCAGCTGTCCCACACGCGTGATCTTAAATGCAGTCTTCTTGATCGTCTCGCACAGGACCTCGAAATTCTCTCCTCTGGCCTTTTCAAGAGCCACCTTCACAACTCCCGGGCCGCTGACCCCTACGTTAATGATGGCATCCGCCTCTGTGACGCCATGGAATGCCCCTGCCATAAAGGGGTTGTCATCCGGCGCATTACAGAATACCACCAGCTTTGCACAGCCCAGGGAATCATTGTCCCTGGTGGCCTCTGCCGTCTCCTTCACGATCCTGCCCATAAGCTCCACTGCATCCATGTTAAGCCCTGTCTTGGTGGAACCCACATTGATGGAGCTGCAGATGCGCTCGGTCTCGGCAAGCGCCTGTGGAATGGAAAGGATCAGGTTTCGCTCCGCTGTGGTCATGCCCTTGCTTACAAGGGCGGAATAACCGCCGATAAAGTTTACCCCCACTTCTTTGGCAGCCTTGTCCAGAGTTCTTGCAATGGTGACAAAATCCTCCGGGCATTTACAGGCCGCCCCTCCCACCAGTGAGATCGGAGTGACGGAAATACGTTTATTAACAATGGGGATACCAAAATCACGTTCAATATCCCGGCCCGTGGCCACCAGATCCTTTGCCAGGGTGGTGATCTTGCGGTAAATGTTCTCATTTACCCGATCCAGATTACTGTCCACGCAGTCCAGAAGGCTGATGCCCAGAGTAATGGTACGCACGTCCAGTTTCTCGTGCTCGATCATATTGTTGGTTTCATTTACTTCATATATATTAATCATGTCCTGTTGACCCTTTCTTATGAATGACTCAGCGCTGTCCTGTGAGCGCCGGATTGCAGGCTTGCGTCTGAACCTGAATCAGATCCTGTGCATCTTTGTAAAAATGTCTTCCCTCTGGATCTTAACCTTAACGCCGATTTCCTCACCTGCGCGTTCCAACTCCTCTGATACCAGTCCAAAGGACTTGGTCATGGCGCCCACATCCACGATCATCATCATGTTAAAGTAACCCTGCACGATGGTCTGGGAAATGTCAAGAATGTTAATCTGATTGTCTGCCAGATAGGTACATACTTTTGCGATGATCCCTACTGTGTCTTTTCCTACTACAGTGATAATTGCTTTGTTCATTTTCATTCTCCTCATACCATTTTTTCCCTGTAATCCATAGGGGATATATTTATCTTTTGACATTGTAGCATATGTTTTTAAAATTGTCTGCCTGGTTTTCAGATTTTTTTGTTCGCTGCCACGGCCCGGCAATTAAAAAGGGAAGGCAGGCGCCTTCCCTTTTACTTACAAGTACACGATCTCGCTCATATGATCCCTGCCCGCCACCGAGATGGAAAAATCGGAAGCACCATACGGGCAGTCTCCCTCGTCAATCTCCAGACGGACCGTCTCATATGCCAGTTCCTCATAGTTGTTCTCCTTGCTCAGATGTCCCAAAAAGACCTTTTTCAGCTTATCGTGGAGAACGCAGTTCAACAGCCTGCCCGCATTTTCGTTGGATAGATGGCCGTGGTCCCCTAAGATCCTTCGTTTCAGGTAATAGGGATAGGGGCCTGTCTCCAACATGCGGACATCATGGTTGGATTCCAGTAAAAGGGCGTCCAGTCCCTGGAGGTTATCGATTATGTACTGGTCAAAATGCCCCATATCCGTGGCAACCGCCACCGATTTGTCACCGCAGTTCACTCTGTATGCAACGGGATTAGCCGCATCATGGTCGATTTTAAAGGGCCTCACATTCAGGTCCCCCAGTGTAAAATCCACATCAGGGCAGATGGGAGTAAGCAGATCCCTGTCAAACTCTCCCAGACTTCCGGATGAGGCGATCTCGTCCAATGTCTCCCTTGTACCGTATACCGGCACGTGGTATTTCCTGGATAGTACTCCCAGCCCTTTAATGTGGTCCGAATGCTCATGGGTAATCAGGATTCCATTCACATCATTCCCGCTAAGGCCAATCTCATTGAGCCCCTGCTGGATCCGCTTATTGCTGATCCCTGCATCCACCAGGATATGTGTGTCATCGGAACCTATATAGATGCAGTTCCCGCTGCTTCCGCTTGCAATGCTTACCATTCTCATGTTTTTACAATCCTTTGCCTAAAATATATGTTCTAAGAGCGCCTGAATCTGTGCTCTGGTCTCTTCCAGCGTTCCGTTATTGTCTATGACAGCATCGGAAAATGCGCGGAATGTTTCCTCCGACACCTGATTTTCCATAATAGCCAGGGTTTTCTCCACCGTATAACCCCGGTTCTCCTCAAGGCGCTTGATACGGTTCTCCCTTGATGTATAAACATACCACATTTCACTGCACTTGTCACGAAATTCTTTTGAGGGAATGGCGGCCTCTATGACCACCCGTTCCTCCTTTGCAGCCATGGCTTCCTCCATGGCTGCCTTCCACACTAGAGGGTGTGTCCGTTCGTCCACACCCCTTCGTTTCTCCGGATCATGGAAAATGATCTCCGCCATGGCGGCCCGGTCCAAGCTTTTGTCCTCCAAAAGCACAGAAGGTCCCAGATACCCCACCACTGCCAGGTAACTCTCCATTCCAGGCTGCATCAGGTCTTTGGCCACCTGATCCGCCTGGATCACATGGAATCCGTAATCTTCTTTTAGGATGGCAAGGATCCTGCTCTTGCCTGAACCCACTCCGCCGGTTATGCCCAGCATGAATTTGCCTGCCCTACATTGATCCGTCACCCTGCCCTCCGCATTCTTCTCACTATTTTGCATCAAACCAGGAATCCCCCACTTCCGCTTCCACTTCCAGTGAAACCTTCAGACTGGCGGCGTGTTTCATCTTATCCACCAGCAGTTCCCTGACAATCTCCACCTCATCCCTGGCAGTCTCGATCAGCAGTTCATCATGGATCTGGAGCACGATCCTGGACTTTAAGTTTCTGGAACGGAGTTCCCGGTCCACAGCGATCATGGCAATTTTCATAATGTCCGCCGCCGATCCCTGGATGGGGGAATTCATGGCCACGCGCTCACCGAACTGGCGCTGCATGAAGTTGGCGGACTTAAGCTCGGGAATAGGGCGTATTCTTCCATAGAGTGTGGTCACATATCCCTGTTCCTTTCCCTGGTTTACAAGGTTATCCAAAAACACCTTTACTCCCGGATAGGTCTCAAAATACTTGTCAATATACTCCACTGCTTCCTTCCTGGAAATGCTCAGGTCCTCACTGAGCCCAAATGCACTGATGCCATAAACAATACCAAAATTAACCGCCTTGGCATTGCGCCTCTGCAGCGGCGTCACCTCTGCCAGGGGCACATGGAACACCTCGGAGGCCGTGATGGCATGGATATCCTGTGCGGAACGGTATGCCTCGATGAGACGTTCATCCCCGGACATGTGGGCCAGGATACGCAGCTCGATCTGGGAATAATCCGCATCCACGAACACATATCCTTCCTTGGGAACAAATACCTTGCGTATCTCACGTCCCAGGGCCATACGGATAGGGATATTCTGGAGGTTAGGCTCCGTGCTGCTGATCCTTCCCGTGGCCGTGATGGTCTGGTTAAATTTCCCATGGATTCTGCCATCCTCACCTATATAGGCAGCCAGCCCTTGGGCATAGGTGGAATTCAGCTTTGTAAGCTGGCGGTAATCCAATATCTTCTGCACCACGGGATAATCCGGGGCCAGCTTATCCAGCACATCCGCCGCCGTGGAATAGCCTGTCTTGGTCTTTTTTCCGCCGGGAAGCTGCATATCCCCAAACAGGATCTCGCCCAGCTGTTTTGGTGAATTGATATTAAACTCCTTGCCCGTATCCTTGTAGATCTCCTGCTCCAGTTCATCGATCTGCACCTTCAGGCGGTTCCCATATTCCGTAAGGTTCTCCCGTTCTACCTTAACCCCTTCCTTTTCCATGTGGTAAAGACTGTAGATCAAAGGCATCTCAATATCCTTAAAAAGATCATACATGCCCGTTGCTTCCAGCTGCTGCTTTAAGGGACCGGCCGCCTTCCATGCCACATATCCCATGTAGCAGGCACAGGTTACCGCCTTGGCATCCTCATCCCAAAGCGCATCGCCTAAATCCGCCTTGGCCAGCAGATCCGCCCTGGAGGGCACGGTAAGCCCCAGATAATCTCTGGCCAGGTCATCATAGGCATAGGTGTCCTTTAGCGGATTCAGCAGATAACCTGCCACTCCGCTGTCATAAACAGGTTCCGTGTCCTCTATCTCCAGATAGGGAAGCATTTCCTTCAGGTTCAGGACCCATGTGCCCTCTGCTTTGCCCTCTGCTTTGTCCGCTCTTTTATCTGCTGCTTTGCCTGCTCTTTTAGTACACAGCACCCGCGCCCGGCTGACCAGGAAGTCTCCTGACAGTTTTTCACCTGCAGCCATGCAGTAGATCTCATCTTCCCCAAAACACAGAGCCAGGCCGGTTACCGGATTAAGCCCGGATTTCGCTTTCTTTCCCGCCTTCACCTCGCCGTTCTCATCAAAACTAAAGGCCATCTGCTCTGTCGCTTCCGCTGCCGCGGTGTTCCTGCCGGTTATGAGCTGCAGACCTGCCACCTGGCATTTATCAGCCCTGGCAAATACCTTTTCCGCCTCCTTCTCATCCTTGATCAGGAAAAAATGTTCCTCCAGGCTGGATTCAGAGGAATCCTCCACAGCCGATGCGTCAAACCGCGTGAGCAGGGACTTGAACTCCAGCCGCTTCATATACTGGTATGCCTCCGGGGTATACAGGTTTCCGATCTTTGCATCCTCGTACCGGAACTCCACCGGACAGTCAAGGCAAATGGTGGCCAGTTTCTTACTCATCTGGGCCATATCGTAGTGCTCCCCCAGCGCTTTCTGTGCCCTGGGCGGTTTGATCTCATCCAGATGGGAATAACAATTCTCAATACTTCCGTAAGCAGCGATCAGGCTGGTGGCCGTCTTTTCACCGATGGATGGGACACCGGGTATATTATCAGAGGCATCCCCCATCAAAGCCTTTACATCAATAAACTCCACAGGGGTGACCTGGTATTCCCTCTTTACGTCTTCCGGATAATAATCCTTGATCTCGGTGCCTGCCCTGCTGGTCTTGGGAATGCGGATCTTAATATGCTCGTCCGCCAGCTGTAACAAGTCCCTGTCACCGGATACCACGGACACATTGATTCCCCGTGCCTGGCTTTTCTTTGCAACCGTTCCCAGGATATCATCCGCCTCAAAACCAGGCAGGGTCATGATCGGCACTCCCATGGCCGTAAGCACATCCTTCATGACCTGTACCTGCTGGTGGAGCTCCTCGGGCATGGGTTTTCTTGTGCCCTTGTAATCATCATACATCTCATGGCGGAAGGTGGGCTCCTTTAAATCAAAGGCCACCGCAAGATGATCCGCTTTTTCTTCCTCCAGGATCTTAAACATGATATTTAAAAAACCGTACACTGCGTTGGTATGAAGACCCTCAGAATTCGTCAGGTCCGGTACCCCGTAAAATGCCCGGTTTAGTATACTGTGTCCATCGATTAAAACTAGTTTGTCCATATTAAGATAGTCCTTTCTTTATCTGAAATACCGTTGCCGGTCAGTGTCTTTGTTTCTACAGGCTCAGATTCCGCAATATCCGGTTCTACAGGCCCGGATTCAACAATATCCGGTTCTACAGGCCCAGGAATCCGCTCTGTCCCCATAACCGAAACTGCAGTATCAGTGCCATGAGCAGCGCCCAGAAACAAAGGGTGTTCACCGCATACCTGGCTGTCTGAAGAAGCTTTAATGTGTGGATTCTTTGACGTGAAAGCTCCAGTGCTGTCTCCAGCGCCCCTTGGATATTATAGCTGCCGGTTCCCTCATCCAGCTGGCGGATACCCACATCCACCGTAAAATAAATCTCCAGTTCCTCGCGGCAGTTCTCACAGTGCTCAATATGGTTTAAAAATTCTTCCAACTCCTCATCTGTAATGCTGCCGTTAATATAAGGCATAACCAGACGTTCCGCTTCCCTGCAGGTCACAGCCGCACCTCCTAACTGTCATTGTAATCAAATCTTCTTACATCATACAATAAATCATCTGCTTTTTCAACGCAAAAAATACTTGCAAAACTCTCTTTACTGTGATAAAATAATCAACGTTGCAAAGATAGGCCGGCATGTCGGAATGGCAGACGAGGCGGACTCAAAATCCGTTGATGGCGACATCGTGTGGGTTCAAGTCCCACTGCCGGCACTGTTTTTTGGAAAGTGTAAAGTCTTGGAAGCACCGTATTTACGTTGTTTCTGAGGCTTATTCTTTTTATGTAACATTCAAAATCAAGTTAATCTAAGCTTATTTTTCGTTTAATTGATTAACTCGCATGTTGCTTGATATTTTGGGTTAACTTTGACACTAATTCAAGCTTTGCTGAGTCACTGCTTACATCATAGGTGTAATAGTTCTCGTTTACTTCCTCAGTATGCCCTAATAGTGCCGCAACGATAGGACGAGGTACACCATCACACTGCAATTTTGATGATACTGTCCTTCTTAATGCATGTATACTTTTGGCTTCCATTCCCATATATATGCATAAATTCCGAGAACAATCAGAAATCGTACGGCAATGCACTCTGCCATTCTCATTTGAAAACACGTAATCACTTAAGAAACCATATTTTTCTTCTGTCTTCCTAACTCGGTCCAGTAAATCTGTTATTTCTGGGGTTTTTGGATATTCACGCACTTTCCCATTTTTAGTTGTATCAATATAATATTCTTTTGTAACCCTATTATATTTTTCGGAAGTGTCAATAATAATTTTTGAGTCCGTAATCTTATCCCATCTTAACGCGCCAAGTTCACCTGACCTAAACCCGGTCATACTTGCTAATTCAACTGCATAAACAGGTATATATCGTGGCTTCTTTTCGTAATAGTACTGAAACCGTTTATTTAACCGTTCCATTTGTTCATCTGAAACCGTTCTTTCTGCTGCTGTCTTTGATTTTTCATCCTTATAATGAAGTTTAAATATAGCCTTATCGATACTGTTACATGGGTTATATTTTATTATCTTTTTAAATATTCCATGTTGTAGTGTCATTTTGATGTAATCTATCAGCTTATTCCCAGCCGATTGGGTTAACTCAAGTGTTTTAATCCGCTCCACGATATATTCAATCAAAAACTCTTCATCTATGTTGGCTATATCTTTTGCTTCAATTACTGTATCCCTAAAGAATCGATTGTAATCCTTCTCATATTTATCAATAGTATTGTCAGACACATTAATCATTTCTTTCTTGAAACGTTTTAACATATCAAACATACATTTAAATGAATTTTTATTATCGTTCTTGCGTGGCCTAGGTTTTACCGCCTTAGCCTTTTTCCTACCTTCTTTATTCTTGGTGTAAAAATCAATGATCAGCTTTTCAATTGCATCACGTGTTTTTCTCTTCTTCAAAACCCTCCCTTTTACTTTGTCAGGTAAATAAGTATAGCAGCCTCCGTTTGCTCCATCCCATATTGAATATGGATGATTGTTTAATATCTCTTCTTTTGCTTTCATCTCTCTTCTTTTTCGGATGTCACCTAAATTAATAATACCAGTATCTAAAGCATATTGCAATAAATCAAGCTCATTACCTTCTATAACTGAAACCTCCCTATATGGTTAATTTTAATCACACAAACGAGATGAGAACAATCAAATGTTTTCTACCTTCGTAATTCTCAACCTTCCGTTCTATAATTTCAATTATTCAATTATCCTTTTCATCACATCAAAAGAGCGCCTCATCTTGCAGAGACGCCCTTATTTCACTTTTCCCTAAATTACTCATGTATCCCTATATTATAGTCTATATAGCAACTATGGAAAATCACTCATCTAAATCCCAGCTACAAATAAATCACTCCAATTATTCTGCGGTGCACATACCCATACCCATGTTCCTACGGTTAACGCACGATTGCATCTAACTGTATATTTTTTGCCTTTATACAGCGTTTCATATTTTCCATTATCTAATATTCCTGTTATTTGTGCACAAAATGTTTTATTGTATTTCATGCCTCCATTTTCCTCTCATTTAAGCAATTAGTGCCTCCTGTATCATTATAATAAGCGCCCATTTCTGAGCGCTCTATAAAGTTATCGTTTACCTAATTCTTGGATTATCGCACTCCTTAACTTTCCCTTTTGTATTCCCTCAAGGAATTGTTTAGCATCATTGCATTCTTCAATCGTAACGTCCCCGATATTGATTTCCACATTTGTATTCTTTGACGTAGTTGAATAATCATCACCATAATTCATATTTGAATAATCCGGAACAAGCCAGCTAGGCGTTTTGGTCCAGCGCTCTAATCCCATTGCTTTTAAATTTTCAATTAGCTTCTCCTGCTGATCCATATTAAGGATGGCTTCACCCTCATGTACAATAGCAAGGACTTCTCCGTTTTCCATTGTTTTGGTGCCAAGGGTTTGGACTGTATCAAACGCCTTTGACTTGGTTTTTCCGACAGGCCCATTTTCTACACCCTTTTTATACTTCGCCACTCCTGGTCCATGACTTGAATCACTGGAATCCCAATGTCCACCGCTGCCTGAGCCACTAGAACTTCCTCGATCATCATCACGATCAGCTGCATCTTCCAATGCATCTTTGACATCTTCCAGTATATCTTTCATATCAGCAACATTATTAGTAAGCTGCTGCCAGCTGGTTGTATACTCGGATATTAACCCTGCATTTTCATTATACTGTTCCAGAGATTTGATTAGTTCATCCGAAGATTTCTCCAACGCACTTTGGATTCCTTTAAGCACAGCGTCCGCATTAGCAGCAGTACCATTGACTGTGCCAAGATAATCATAGATATTCTGAAGATTGTCAGTTGCAGACATTTTACCATTCATCTGGGATAATAAATCCTTGATACCAGATTGTGCTTGCTCATAGGTAATGGCTCCTTCTTTGTAGGATGTGATATAATCTTGAAGGAGAGAGTAGATGTTGTCTGTAGATTTAATCTGCTCCTCATATTTCTGGATCTGATCAGCATTTGTCTGATAGAGATTCTTGAACATGTTATAGATATCCGTATCATTACCAGAGGTTACTTTATCCTTCCATCCCTTACCAAGAAATTCATTGGCTTTCAGTTCATCTTGCGCCTGTTTGATTTTCTCTGCAATTTCTGACCATTTATCGGACTGCTTTTGTAATGCATCTACCTGGTCATTGTATTTTTCATTGATATCGTCAAGGGTATCATTCAATCCGTCCATTTCAGTTTGGAGATGATTCTTTGTGATATCATACTCGGCATCCTGGACAGCCTTTTGGGCATCCCTTTCAGCCTCCGAATCTTTCTCCCAGGTTACTTCGCCTTCTCTCACTACTTTTGTGGTCTTCTGATTTCTGGCACGTTCTAACTCAAACTGGGCTTTTTCAAGATTATACTGTAGATTCCTCTCGGTATTAGTTTTCTCCAGTAAATCAAGCTGTTCTTGAAGAAGTTTGATCCTTTCGTTATAGGAATCATTTGTGAGTGAGTTTTCAGCTTCCAGCACATCCATCTGTGCTTTTATTGCACCAGTTACGGCGCTAACTACAGTATCCAGATCACCTTTGACACCATTCAGACCTGAAACAACCTTCTGTAGTTCAGAACTAAAGGAAGAAATATTCTCCATAGGCATTTTCAGCAGTTCTTCGTTCCACTTATGAAGATTTTGTACCATGGATGACATTTCACCATTCACACTTTGTAACCGGCTATAAAGCTCATTCCAGTTATCGCTTCCAGTATCATATTCAGACATTAAATCCTGGATCAAATCTGCCTGTTCCTTATACTGGTCTATAATCGTAGTGCCATTCTCAATTAAGCTTTGGTAATAACCAGCATCCAGCTTCTTCCCAGATGATTCCAGTTCTGCGCCCCAGTTTTCAATCGTAGAGGTGATATCATTGTACATACCAATTATTTTAGTGAGATTGTCAATCGGTATCTGTGCAACTTCAAATTCCTTCTCTGCGATTGCTTCAAGCGCCTTTATCCGCGCGGACTCATAATCATCCACCTGTTCGGTCAGTTCCGCATATTTTGCGCTGTCCTCAATTGGATCAAGTTTATCACGTTTGTTCTTGGCAAGTTTGATCAGACGGTTATAGTTTTGTACCAGACGTTCAAAATTGTCTATCTGCTGCTGGTAGGCATCTGTGTCAACAACACTACCAGAAGCCTTTATGTAATTGATCTGTTCATCTACCAGGCTATTCATTTTTTCCAATTTGGAATTCTCAGCATCCAGGCTGTCAAGTTCTGCTGAAAGATATCCTTCCTTATGCTCCCTGCGCTTCTCTTTTGCTTCATTAACACTCTGCTGTGCATCATACAGTTTGTTATAAGCATCCATTGCATTCGTCAGCTGTGTCTTTAGATTGCCGGAAACCAATTCAATGTTCACACCGCCATTTTCAATCTTGTCTCTATATTCGGGGACAAGAGCCACCAAATCCTCGTATGAATGTTTATAATCATCAATGGAACCTTCGGCATTTTTGATGATCTCATTATCCAGTTGCATGAGACGTTCAAGGAGACTCTGCTTATTTTCCAGCCCAGTTCCATTCTTGACCTTCTCAGTCAGTTCTGTAATGGACATATCGGCTTTGGAAGCTAACGCAATCAGTTCGTTCCATGCCTCCTCAGATGGGATACTGCTTGTGTTCATCAGATCATTTACACGCTCAATCTCTGCTTTGGATAACCCAGTGTAGGCAGTATAAGTATCGGATAGCTGGTTTTCTAATTCTGTCTGTTTATTCTTAAGGAGCTTTGTGCGCTGATCGATCCAGTCGATATCAGAATTTTCCTTGGAAGATTTATCTTTGGTGCCAGATTTATTAGTTTTGGTTCCACCGCCATAAGAGGTGTTGGGGGTATTTCCTGTACCAAAATTTGCATCTACAGCATCATTAATTGAGTTAAGTAAATCCTGTTTTGCTTTTTCTGGATTATTAGAATACAGACGGCCTTTACCTGCACCAGAAGATCCTGCGACACCATCCGCACCTGTTTTGAATTGAGAAATGGCATCTGCGGTTAATCCTGCTTGGACAGCTAATGCCTTTAGATTTTCTATATCCCCATTTGTAGAGAGCGTTGTACTGTTGGCAACTATCTTTTCTGCTACTAATTTGATAAGTGCGCCTTCGGTTATCCCCGCCTCTATGCCTTCATCAACTATACGGCCTACTTCACTGGCGGTTGCACCCTCAAGGGCGGCACTCGCTTGTTCATTGTAGTACTTTTCAGCAGCAAGTTTATTATGATTATTGACGAGAGCTTTTGTAACAACCTCCTCTGCATTGGTAACGCCCATCATCTTGAGCATAGAAGCTGTCAGGCCCTCAGTATGATCGGAAACTTGGTCAAGTATGCCTGTTGACTTGATCCACTCAGAGACAAGACTATCAAATGCATTTTGACAGGCTTTTACATCCTTCGGGGAGTTTGAGATCTGTTCCACAAAATCTGTATAGGATTTTCCAAGTCCGCTGAACGTCTCTCTGAAATTCTTATCATCCAGAAGTGCATAATCAAATGGATTCTTCCCTTTCATAGATGACATGATCTTGTCAAGAGATTCAAAACCTTCAGACATTTGATTGATGGCAGTAATCATTTCACTTTTTGAGAAAGGCTTCGTATATACAGAGGCAGACTTGACAGCTATGCCATCCAATACAATACCCATATTTTGCAGACTGGAAATAATATCATCAATAGATAAAGAATACTCATCAGCCAATGCAATTAGATCTTTATATTCGTCATCTGCACCAGCATTTAATAATGCCTTTGCTTCTATATCTATTTTGTTCTGTAAGCCTTTGAACATATCATTGTTATTCATTGAAGACAATTTGCTTGTAAAGTCTAACATTCTTGTATCAGCCTGCCCAAATACCTCATCAGTGATAGCGGAATATTTTCCCCACTCTTCTTCATTGTCCTGTATTCCTGCTTTAATCTCTTTTAAATTCTGATATGCCGACTCGACTTTTTCATCACTATAGGGATTTTCACTCTTTAAAACTGCCTCATTATAATCTTTTACAGCCTGTATTGCATTATTGTATGGAGCTGATAGTCTATCATCCCGGGAAATTTGTGCCCTCAATATTTCGTTGTAGGTTTTCCCCAAGTTCTCTATATCCTTGGATGTATTATCGTAGGATACTTTTGATATTTCTAATACTCCGTCAAAAATATGCTCATCACCAAGCTCGTTAGCCTTGTTACGTACATCCGACATAAAGGAGCCTATCGTTTTATAAGCATCCTTGGGATTGGCTTCTATTGATATCATGAAAGTATCCTGAAGTCCATCTATCGTAGTATTGGATATTTTGATTCCCTGGTTAGAGTACTTCTGTGCCAGTTCCTGCAAGGCTTTACCTCGCTCACTATCAGTAATAATATACTGGTCTGATAAAGTATAGGTTTGGGGTGTGTTCATTTTATTGGTAATGTCCCTGATTTCAGCTTCACCAATATCATTCAATATCTTGTTGGCCGCTTCTTTATTTAAAGCCTTGATTGCTTCGGTCTGATCACGATAAGCATCTGTAACTAAATTGACTTTGCCATATTCGTCACCGTATTCATTGTTAAGTTCAATCTGTAAATCAAGAAGTTGTTTCTTAACATTATAGGTATCCTCTTCGTTCCCCCTTGCTTCTAAAAGAGCATGGTGTAATTCTTCATAGCGTTTGGTATAATCCTCAACTGATTTAGATGTATCAGCGTATGTATTAGCCGCATCCTGAGCCACACGAAGGGCTTCTTCCTGTTTCTGTTTATAATGGGAGAATACCATAGTTCCTACGGATACAGCGGTTGTAAGCGCCATAATAGACACTCCTATAGGATTTGTAGCAAAAGCAGTCTTTAATGTATTAAGTGCTCCTGCAAATGAGAAGGTCGCTCCCTCTGCCGCTTTTTCTGCATTAGCAAAACCAAGAGTAGAGAGTTTCTGCTCAATTTGCACATCCTTAAGTCCCATTCCCCGCAAAATTGCATCTCGTTCTTCCCTAGCAACACCCTTCATGGATAAGACCAGCTTAAGTTGGGCATCTGATAGCCCTATACATGCAGCTCCAATATCTAATAGATTACGCTTACTCATTCCATTATTAAACATAGCCATAACAGAAGTTAACTGCGCCGCGCTCTTAGCTGCCGTAACCGCCCCTGTCGCAATACTAGAAAATACACTTAGTATTCCAGCCGTTGCAACTCCCGACAACGTACCTTTAAGGAGATTAGTTTTATCAATGAATTCTACTAATGCGGTTGTTGCATCTAAAATTCCAGCAATTGCTTCATCGTCAAACAAATTGACTGATAATCCCTCAAATGCATTGGTAAGCTGGTTTGTCTTTGCTTCCAGGGAGTCTTGATATACTTCATATCTCTTAAGTGCTGTACCTGCTGAATTTGCCGATATCTCTGATAACTGTAATGCTTTATCAAAATTCGCAAAGAGGGCCAACATATTTTCTCTTTGTCTTGTCCCTGCAATTGCTACAGCTACAGAGTTACGCTCAACATCATTAAAACTTTCCCAACGGTCAGCTACATCTTTTAAAACATCATCAAAATTCCTGTATGTATTTTCACTATCTCTAATCTTAATGTTTAGTTTGCCTAAAACTGCCTCTACATCAGAAAGATCCTCTCCTGTTTCGTCATCGATAAATTTTCCAATTTTAATATTGTTCATGCGGCTTAACATAGACTGAAAACTCGTACCAACGACAGAAGCTGTCTTTTGCGTTGTTTCCTGCACTGTAGCTAAATATCCAATCAAATGATCCATAGAAATACCACTTGAATCGGCTAAATTGGCTGTTTTGGACATGGCTTCAGCCAAATTTCCTGCGCTTACAGCAGCCGCCATATCAACAGAGGTCAGTTTGTCAATAATACTCACCGAATCCTGAGCAGCAATTTTATACCCTTTCATAGATGAAATGAGATAGTCTGCGGAATCAGCATTTTCAATCATACCGATTTTAGATAGCATCTGAGAATTCTTTATCAGCGTATTTGTGTCTCTCAGACTCTCTCCCATACGTATGAAGGTGTTGGCATTCTCTGCTGTAGCCTTTGTTGTGGAACTTATTTCTTTCGCAAGACCATGATAGGATGACATTAGTCCGTCTGTTTCGGACTTTGTTGATCCACTCGCCATTTGTACATCCGTTGATATCTTATTTAGTTTCTTAACATTGCTAATTGCATTTTTAACGGAATTGACAAACTCCTGCAACACTCTTCTGGTTATATCCAAACCTGCAATATTATTGGTTAATCTTGAAAATAATGATTGGGATTGTTTTTCGATTTCTTTAGATGTTTTAGAAAATTCAGTTGAATCCACAGATGGAGTAATTTTTATGCTTCGCTTCTTCTTAAGCGTTTTTTCAAGCGTTTTCTCCAATTTTGATGTATCAGCATCAATTGTTATTTTAGGTTTTATCTTTTTAGCTGATTTATTGACACTAGACTTGGTTTTGTTTTCGTTCAATTCCCCAGTAAGCTTAACTGGCGGTATTTTAGGTTCTATTTCCTTAATGTTTTTCTTTATATTTGCTAGTGATTTAACTTTATCCAGTATCGCCTGTATCTTTAAACTAAAATCATTCATATATATTACTTTTCTCCTTTACATACAAAGATGGCACCCTATTTGGATGCCGTAATATTGACACCTATTCAATTATCAAATTCTAAAACTTCGCATGGCAGTTCATACATTCATATGTTTTGCTTGTATATGGGGCAGCAAATACCCCCACCATGCCAGCAGCCAGAAGCTTAGAGCCTACGGTAATCTTCTTAAGGTTTGTGGACTGGCAGATGGGACAACGAGGAATATTGACTGTTGTATAATGGTCTTTAGGTTTGTAAAGAATTTTTCTGTCTGTATGCTCTTTTCCACAACCTCTACATTTTATTGTTACGTCTTCTTTGAGTGTGACGTATTCTTTATCAACTATTACATCAAACATATCTAAATCTAGAGAATCAATCTTTTCACACTCAGAGCAATATACAATCACTCCATTATATTCAGGTTTATTTTCATAAATATCTATATCATCAAAATACATCATATCCTCACCCCTCCCCTTATCTTACCTTAATAATACCACGTCCACTCACTCTAGGCAACCATCAGTTCGATGCATATTCACGATCTACAACTGCACAAAAGTCTCTTTTGAACTCATTGCTTTTATAAATCTCAGAACAAAATTCCTTCTTCGTGTCACTTGAAAGTTTAGTATAGCTTTCTAATGCTCTTTCCTTCAAGATATTATCTCTGTCTGCAATCATTGCTGGAATATTATTAAGTGCTTGTAACAGCAATTCATATGTTGTGATTGCCTTTTTGATACCCTCTCTTGCTGTATTTAGTATCTCTTCTTCACGAAACATCTTGCAAATGTAATCATTAGAGTATCCCCGTAGCAATAGTTCTGCCTTCTCATCATCCATTTTGTCCAGTATCATCATATAAATTTCCTTGCTGCTCAAATCTCTTACTGTTTCCTTTTTGTCCTTCTTCATCATAATTATTCATCTTTCTCCATTAATGTTCATTCGTCCATTGTGATAACCAAGTTATTGTTTTTATATTCGATTGTTTCATAGTTTGGGATTTTTATTTTGGGCTGAATGCCTAAGAATTTAATTATTCATCAAATAGTTTTTTAGTTTTATAAAGAGATAATCATATAAATCGATTTTACCATTCCGGAATTTTGACAGCATATTTTCGGAAATTCCTGTTTCCTTGGCAATAAAACACTGTTTTTCCCTCATGAGCCTTTTTTGGTACATATCCCTCAGTTCGTTTTGCGTCATTTGACATCCTCACTTTCTTCTTAATTAAAAACATCCGATAACATTCTTGGAATATGCTATCGGATGAGCCATTCCATGTTGCCTAGTCCATGGCTGTAGTCCGCCACACTACAGATATAAAATCAACACTAACCGCTTGTTATACGGCTAATTGATTTTGCAGAAAATTAGATATATCTTTAATCAAAAATCTTTCTGGAAAGCACCCCTTTCCCAATAATGCGTTGGCACTTCTTTTCTAATATTGACAAATAACCCTTATTTTTCAAGGCTTTCTTTCTGTCATTTTACGAAATCCTACTTCTAAAATAATCCCGTATCATAGTCCCCGCTTTATTATAATCTGTTTCTTCCATCCACACATCGTCATCGTAATGCCATGGCAACACTTTGAGATACAACGCCCCGTCTGGATTGATTCTGGTCTGAATCACTCCTACTTTTTCCAAGTGCTTTATTACAGTTTCAATCATTTTATGATTGACTCCTGTCAGCTTTTCCAATGCCAGATCTGTCAGTTCATCTGGGGCATTGTCATATTTTTTTATCCACTTTTGAATATATATCGTCCTTAGATACTTAACATTCTGTCCATCTGTATCCTTTACAAAATGACCATCATTTTTCAGCGCCCTCAATTCGGTTGATGTCTTTTCACATTTCCTGCTTAGATAAATCAGCATTGCTAATATCCGTTTATACTTAAATACATTATCTTTCCGGGAAATCAATTTGTCCTTATACATCTTATCCACCAGAATATTGATTTCCTTTCTTTCAGCTTTAGTAAGGATAACTTTGATCTTTTCATATATTTTAAATGACTTAATATGGACGCTCTTTTTATCATATTTAGTTTGTTTCTGTTTTCTTTTATACTCCTGGTTTGCTTTATGCCGTTTTTCTATCTTCGAGAAATCAATATCTTGTAATGTAGGATTATTTGTACTCCGATCAATCATCTCTTTCGGAAATGCATTCCATAAAATATCTTTCTCCACATCATAAAATGCCGCCCCTTTATGTTTGGCACCATAATAGATTACGATAAGCATATCTAACAATTCATTAACATCAGGACAACAAAAAAGAAGTTCTGTCCTGCATTTGTCATAAAACCATCTAAATTTATTAGCAGCTTCCCTATCACATTCCCTTGATTTTATTGGTTCCTTCCGATAAGCAGTGGCTATCTGACAGTATTCTTCCTGTAATTTTTTTAATCTGTTATAAACAGCCCGATTAATGGCAGGCTCCTCTCCACGCAGCATATTTTTATAATCATAAGGTGCAGCCTTCTTATCATTATCTTCCGCTTCAATTAACGCAATCTGTTTTTCCGCATATTCACATAGCTGATTCATGTTGCAATCATATCGTTCAAATCTTTTTAGCCTCTCAACTTCACTCTTACTCTTCTCTAAAAAAAGAGCCTTTTCTATAGATTTTTCTTCGCGTTTAGCTGATTTTAGATGTTTTTCCAGATACCGCATCCAGTATCCCCGTTTCTTTCCGCCAAGGAATAATAATACATTTGCTGGAAAATCCGCATTTTCTCCTGTTTTCGCAAAGTCAATTGTTTCGCCTCCAACAACCACGCCTATCTTTATAAAATCCCGTATCCTTTTTTCATCAAGTTTTATCATTGACCACAAATCTGTCACTCTATCAATCACGGTTCCAATTGAATTTCCAAACGACATTGCATTTATCCTCATTAATCCTGCATGATCGGATATCCTAATTCCTGGCAAATCAGCTTTCAAATTTGTATCTCTTTTGATTATAAGCCTACCATGTCCAGTATCCAGTTCCCTTTTCACCGCATGGAGCAGTTGCTTATTATCCGTTGTAATTACAGTGTCCCCATCATAATCCGCTGTCCCAAGAGCCATTGCTAATGTATCATACATTCCCGATACGATACCTGTCGATTGGTATTTAAACCACTTTTTCAACTCATCATTACATCTCAAAACCCCAATCCTATGCTCCATTCCAATGTGGGGGTTCCTAATTATATCCACTTGCTTAACGCATTGCTTGTTCCACCAGTTAGAGTATACATCAAAGGGATTCTTTAATAATCCTTTTGGCTCATCGCCCAATTCTTCACGGAATACCCACTCTGCCAATCCATATAGGTCAGGTATAAAGACCTGATAATTCCCATGGACAAATTGCTTGCCACTAAGAATATTGTTTTTCAGTTTTTCTATATCGGTTTTCACTTTTTTCTTGATATAGTCATCATTGAATAACCCTTTATTCTTTTGCAAAGCTTTATAATACGGGGGTACATGATGTTCTTCAATATTATCCTGCTCAGCAAGCCCTCTATACCGTAAAAATTCATCTACATTATTTATTACCCTTTCATATAGATTAAGCTTATATGTACTTATTTCTTCCATTTCATCATCTGAAAATTCGACCGATTCTAACGGCTGGTAGCTAAGCATGGTTCTTTTCCTTAAATCTTTTGGATGAACGCCAAATGATACAATATTAAACGTTCTTTTGTATCCATGGCAGACCTTATCAAACTCATTGCGCCATCTCCAATAATCAAATTTCCCATCTGTACAATATTGTTTCCAGAATTTGAATTGGGACTGGGTAATTACTACATCTATATCATCATTAAAGATATCCCACACCTTACCACCTAAATCCCTTATCTTTGATACCTTGTGTTCCTTTGCAAAACGCCTCAAATCAAAGACCATCAACTCACCTTTAATCCCTGGGATCATCCTGAATTGGAAACAGGATGGAAGATAGAACGTTCCTTTTTTAGATGTACAGTTTAACTCCCTCGCCCACTTTAATGCACACCCCGGCGTCACAATCCCAGCTCCATCGAATGGAAGGATTTCTACGGGTTCATGTTGATCTTCAATGACCGAATACGTCTTATTCTTTCCAGATCCCGATACTTCTACAACGTCAATCTGATCATACACTTCTTTTTTATAGTCTGGGATCACAACAATATTTGGTATATGGTCAACCTTAATGCTATCTGTCGTTACCATTGCATAATATGCATTCCACTTCGATGGTCTGTCATAAACCATATCCGATTCCATACCGCATAAAATAATATCATTTAATTTCTGAGTCAAATCTTCCTGAACGAATAAATTCTTCTGTACTCTGGAATGCCCTGCGCCACAAAAAGTAGATACATAATTTTTTGTATCTTTTTCTGTCATTTTGTAATGCTTACTTTCATCTAAAAGCTTGTTTCCTTTTTCATCACAGACATATTCTAACCGTTTAATGGATATCCTGCCATCTTCATCAATAAGTTTTTGGTATCTTATCTTATTTTTTCCTACATCTAATGTAAAATAGCCTGGAATTATTGTATACCCACTTTTGTTCTTATCCTCTTTACCATGTAGATGAAGCATGATCCTATGAAATTCACTTTCGGCGGCTAAACTCTTAGCTTGTTCCTGTTTTTTTGGCGTTAATACAATTTCATTGATAAAGTCCCCATTTTCTTTATCGGTTGATAAATCATTAATATTAATCGTCTGTATTTCAACCATTCTGTTTATATCTATTACCCTCCACTCTTCACTCACCTAATACTTACTTTCTCCGTTTTGTTCCACAATCTCCGTATTGGCACCTTCAGCTTGATAAAATTGGCTATATGTCTCCATGGAGCCAAATTTGGCCTAACGGAAGTAGTCACATCCTCGTTGTGCCGAATTTGGCTCATAGGTACTTTTAGTGAGTTCCTTATATCCGGCACTGATACTTTTCTGACCTGATAATACCTCCTGTTTTAGCTGTTCATCATCGGATTGAAGTATTTTTGCTCCCATGCGATAAGTTTTTTCCGAAACTCCGGCAATAGATGCTAATTTTTCGGAAGTGTTTGTTGGTGTCCGTTTCGGTAAATTTACCAAAACGGACACTTCTTTATTTTGTTTTAGTCCAGATAACTGGTTTTCCTTTGCCTGTCTTTCATATATCGGTCTATACTTCTCAGCAACAGCAATCCTCTGTATAGGTGACAAGTTTCTACGTCCTAACTGAATGTCAAGCATCCACTCCATTACCTCATCTTCATCGTCAGATGACATAACTCTGTTGAAGTGAGCGATTGTACCAGTACCGACATTTGCGAGTTTTGCAAAACCGCTCACCCCAGAATTCTCCACTCACTCTAAGCCCAAATAAGCCATTCTGACGCTTTCTACACCTATAGAGATAACAGCATTCAGTTTCAACTGGTGAACTGTTTACCAGTTGGAAATAAAGGTGCAACATCATGAATGTCGGCTATCGTTTTGTCAAACTAAATACTGGTTTCATTCCCTTTTATGTTCTCTCTTCCACACTTCAAAATCTATAATCTTGGCCTGTCCACCATGATTGACCAATGTAATCTGGAATTCACCCAGCTCCATCACATTAAATATTTCATCCTCTGGGATATCGGCAATAGAAACATCCGTCTCTACTGCCCTTATAGTCATAGCTGAAAATGATATATCCGTAATCCTGTATACTTTATGTAAAACCTTGATGTACTTTATCTTTGACAGGATCATAATAAATCGTACCATTTTCCTATCTTGAATTTATTTTGGGGGTCTCCATAATAAGCAACCTGCATCTTTTCAATTTCAAACATTTCATTTGTCCCTAATCTTGCAAACTGATCATAGAGCTGATAAATAGTCAATTCCCAGATATTTACTATATTCAGGCTTGGATGATGCGCTGATACGGCTGAAATAATATTGTTAAGTTCAAACCGCTTGTCTTGACCTTGCTTCTCTCTATAATTGGGAGCCTGTTTCAGTTTGTTATATAACTTCTCTGCAATCTTATTCGCAAATTTCATATTTTCACCCTCATTTTTTTGAATATGTGAAAGTTGTAGGATCACATCAACTACTTCTGCATAGTTGTCTCTATTGATTGAGCCAACCATCTCTTTTGTGCCACATGCATAAGTTGTAAATGCATTTGACTCCGTATGATACTCGACATCCTCCTCAATAAAGAAATTTAATGCTTCGCGCAAAAACGTCCGCATATTGATATCCTTCGTAACCAGTTCATACGATGGTATATCTGGATTTTCTTTGTTATCTAAAGTAAAAATACCGAGATAACTAAAAAATATATGCTGACCAACCGTAGCAATACGTTTTAACTTTGGCGATTTAATATTTCCTACTCCTTCAACCATGTAACCCATAGGACTTAATAATGTTAACTTATCTAACTTCATATATTTTTTCTCCTTGAATTTGCATTTGTATTTCTTTGAATACCTCATTTTTAAACTTGCATCGTGAAAGTTTAGAACACTAAGCTCTCTTTTACTTCACAATCTTCAAATGTGACGGCCTCTTACTCAGCTTATGTATCTCACCTGTCTGATTGTCCTGAATTATGCCTTTCTCCTGGTTCATCGTGTATGTACCTATTCCATGATCTTTTAACCATCGTTCCATGATTCCTTCATCAGTCTGGGCTTTATACATATTGCTGATAATCGACATGGAAATTACATCAAATGCGAATAAATCATCATTCCAGTAACACCACAGAAAGTCCTCCAGTCCTTCCTCGCCTAGCGGCATATCCAAATCAAAGTCCTTCAGATTCTCTATCGTAAAGAAGTAATCCTTGCACTCGTACTTATGTCCATTATATTCTTTTTCTATCGGGAACATGGACATCATCTCTCTGGGTGTGAGCTGGCCCATAAGCATTTCCACAATCTCCAAAAAATTGAAGTCAGTATTGACCTGCTCAAGTGTATGTGGCTCGGTACTATGCCTTCGATCTATCCTCTCTAAACTGAAATATTTCACTGCATAGAACACCGCACGTTTTAGATAGTCCCTGCACTGGTTCCAATCGCTATAAACTGATATAGTGTCTAATTCTCTGACAAATGCTTTCATATAGAGTTGTTCCAGCTTGGCTTGCCTATCTTCAATTTTGCTTTTATCACCGCTAACTACCGTAAAATTATTGTTCATTTCTGCTCTCTCCTTACGCAATCTTCTTATTCCTTGCTCCATACACAATCACATTCCCAGTGCCATCAATCACATTATTCGTAACGACCACTCTCTTTGCTTCAGCCATATCTGGAACATCAAACATAACCTTCTGTAACGCATTCTCCACAATAGACCTTAGTCCTCTTGCGCCTATCTTCCGCTTAATTGCCAATCCAGCTATCCTATGTAAAGCATCATCTGTAAATTCAAGCTTCACATCGTCCATAGACAGTAGTTCCTGGTATTGTTTTACTAACGCGTTTTTTGGTTCGGTGAGAATCCTAAGTAAATCTGTTTCACTTAGAGGACTCAGTGTTGTTATTACAGGCAGACGGCCAATCAGCTCTGGCATAAGACCAAACTTAACGAGGTCATGTGGCTGTACGTCCGATAAATCCTGTATATCCGTTGAAGAATATGCTCTTATATCTGCACCGAATCCAATTGGCCTATTACCAGATTCCTTATATACTATCTTCTCCAGTCCTTCAAATGCACCACCGCAAATAAACAGAATCTTTGAAGTATCAATACTCACTGTTTCACCTTGTGGGTGTCTCCTACCTCCACCAATAGGAACCTTTGCCTCACACCCCTCTATAATCTTTAAAAGTGCTTGCTGGACACCCTCACCAGATACGTCACGGGTAATGGATACATTCTCTGATTTTCTGGTAATCTTGTCGATCTCGTCAATATAGACAATTCCCTGTTCAGCAAGCTTCACATCCCCATCAGACGCCTCTAACAGTCTAAGAAGGATATTTTCAACATCCATACCCACATATCCAGCTTCTGTCAAAGACGTAGCATCCGCTATACAGAATGGGACTCCTAAGAATTTTGCAAGGGATTGAGCAAGATATGTTTTACCAGAACCCGTAGAACCAATCATGAGAATGTTAGACTTCTGAATCTCCACATCAGATTTGTGCCTATACCTAATACGTTTATAGTGGTTATAGACAGCAACCGCCAATGTACGCTTTGCATCATCCTGGCCTATTACATACTGGTCCAGATGTTCCTTAATTGCTGATGGAGTTGCCAACTGGATATTGTCATTTATTTCTTCTTTCTCTTCTTCGTTCAAAACGCTGTAAGCTTCTGATATACATTGATCACAGGCATATCCAAACTTTCCTCCAATCAATCTGTCCACATCATCTTCAGATTTTCCACAGAATAAGCATATTTTTCTAGTCTTATTTGCCATATATCCTATTTCCTTCCCCTTTTTCTCTCATCATGTTCCCAATTCCTTCCCGCCGATTTTGCCATTTCAGAATTATCAAATATATAATTCATACTTCGCACAAAGGGGCTGCATTTTTACTCTTCACTTTAACCAGAACTGACTTTGTGTCATGAAATATTTTTATTACTGTAACTCTGATAGGACCACTATACGTACAAGTATAATATTGATTACCTATCTTTATATCTGCCTTTTCAACTGGTATAGGTCTTGTCCATCCCATATATCATAATCCTCCTACTTTACCTCTTCTCTATATACGTGCCGCTCTTATTCAAAAAAGGAAAATATAAATCTGAAAATATATAGGTTGTTCCATTATTAGCAGCTTTAGCAAAATATGATACTTCACATTCCCCATCTACAGGAACCGAAAACACTCTTATAGTCCATGACGCATGATTCGTGGCTTGAAATTGCAATTTATAATCATTAAGTTTTCGCTTTGTATCATCGTAGTCGTCAGGTTTTGGTGGGTTACTTTTTAATTCTCTTATTTCGTCAATATATTTCTGAACTTCTCGCTGTGTAATTCCTTTCGTGACATCCAAGGATGAGATAAGTTGTTCTTGTTCTTCTTTAGAAAGAGATGCAATCGTATCAGAAGCTAAAGTTTTTGAAATTACCCCATCATCTAATAATTCTTTCATTGAATCCGTAAGATTCCGTTCAATTCGCAAAGCTCTTTTTAAATTAGTTTTTGATATTTTTAATTCACTTGCTATTTCTTCAAGCGTCAATTTCAAGTGTCCATTATGGTCTCCTGATTTTCTATCTCCACCATTCTGATAAAAGCCTTCATCTCATCTACAAGGCTATCCATATATTCCCTGACTGTTATTGTCCCATCCATAAAATCAATCGGGCTTATTTGTTATACATATTTAAACATTCCTATTCCCATTCCCTTCTTGAAATTTTCATAAAACTCTTGCAGTTCATATTTCACTGTGTTATAATTAATTCTAATAAAAAGATTATATAGTGATTCTCAAGAGGTTGAGTTATTTTTTCAATATGCACGTTAAAAACTCCTAAACCCCTTGAAAACACTAGGTTTTTGCTTAATTTTAACGTTTCGTTTTCCCCCCTGGATTTCGTATCTAAAATGTCATTTAAAACATCTAAAAGTCCTTATTTATTAGCGTTTTTTATAATTAATCCCATTCTATTTTCCCCCCTATTGTATACGTATGTATTATATGTGTAGCATAGCGTAACGTCCTTTTGATTGTTCATCCTTACACAATCACCTTAATCTCTACCTCATAGTCCACTGTCCTCTCATCCTCCAAATCATGCGGACTAATAAACTTATACTTATTCCATTCATATCCCTTGTCTGTATATTGCTTCTGTATAATCAAACATCTTTCCTTACTTAACTTTCTTATATGCTTACCTATCTCATTCGGAGTCAATTTATCTAAACCTATTGTCTCTGCTAATGCTTCGTAAGTAACCTTTTTACCACTTTGCAAATTATTAACCAGTGCAATATACACGATGTAATCTATTTGAGATATTTTCCCATCTATTAGAGCATTCGCTATTGAAAAATAGAACTCTATATGTCCCTGTTGAAATTCGTTTAATCGTCTTGACAATTTTAAGCGATTCTCTCTAAAATCATCTGGTTTACTTTTATCAGGTTTAACCTCTATGTAACCTTTTTCCATCATTCCATCTATTAGTTCTATCAAGCGCTTTTCACCAATACAACTCTTCTTTTGGATAGATGAGTATAACAATTCTTGTAAATTTTTTATTCTAAAACCTCGTCTCCCATAACTGTTTTTATACACTTCAAGTATTGTAAGAATCAAAAACTCATGTCCTTTGGTTTCCCTGAAGTTTTTCCTTGTTAAAATTTTTTTGTTTATCTTAGCAGTTTTACCTTCTATTATTGAAATCTTTGCTCCATTGTGATATGTACCGCAATACACTTTATCACACTGGCTTTCAACAAATTTTCGATGAGGATCGTCAATCTTAAAAGATTCATAACATCCTAAAAGGTGGTAGTCTTCTTTCAGATAATTAGCTGTATCTTCTTCAATGACTTTTGGTGATTTTGGTGGTATGCATTTTAAATTGTATTCCTGGCAGACAGAATATATTCTTGATGGCTGATAACCTTCCATCCGAAGCATTTTGACAATACGGCCATGCCAGAAATTACGTTGTCCTTTATCTGCTCCTTCATTTAGCATTTTTCTCACACATAGATAGCACGGATATTCGTTAAGAGTTTCATACTTCCAGTTTGTCCGTTCAAGAATCTTTATATTTTCCTGTTCCTGATTATAGTAGTGAATTAGCTTTGAAATATATGGAAGGTCATACTGCTTGAATTGCTTTCCTACTCCATAACTGTTATTAATAACTTTCACATAAGACCATTTATCAATATTTTTCCTGTCATAATCATAGGTTCCACCTTCAATTTTGTGATTAAAAGTGCATGGTGGCCTTGAAATCTGCGTTGGTTTTACTGCTTTTAAATCAGCTCCTAAGATATTCGCAAGCGATTTATTAATCTCTGTTATATTTTTTATATCACAGTTGGACTTTACGCTTATGTAATAGTGAAACCCATGTCCGCTACTGATATATGCATGAATAAATAATTTAGGAATTTTATCCCTAATCATTTTTGTAAAGTCTCTTGCATCTTTCATATACGGATAATCCTTTTGGTCAAAATCCAAATACAGTACCCGTCTCATACGTTGGCTACCTATTGTTCCGTCTTTGTCCTCCCTATTTGTAGCAATTTGATTATAAACATCATGCGTATAGCGATATTTAAGGATAAAGCCTTTATATTGCTCAAAGTTTTTCAAGCAAGCTACAACCCGATCTCCTTTTTCTTTTCCTACTTCACCATCTTTGTTCCTTCTCAATGCCAACATTCTGATATATTCATTTTCTTGCAACCGCTCTGGATATAGCATTTCATAATATTTCTTTAAAATTTCTGTTTGTATATTGCTAATAATTCGTCACTCCTACTCTTCTGAAATTGTTTTAGGAAAGGGAAAATTCTCTAATCCTTTTATTCGGACATTTGTAGCCTGCACACCTTTATCACATTCCACAATATCATATTCAACCGGCTCCGCTTCAGCTAATGTCTTGAACCTCATTCCGACTATTCCAGAATAATGTACAAATACCTCACTACCATCATCACCAGTTAAAAAGCCAAAGCCCTTTTTGTCATTGAACCACTTACATTTTCCTGTCATTTTAGAATCTTCTATCCCATTTTCTTGTACTTAAACTGTATGTTCTTATCGTATAAGTTCTCTGTTGTGCCTGATTTTATTTTCTAAACTCGCAACATGTGAGAGTAGATGTCTTCTTTTTACTCCAACCCTACATTTCTATAGACATTACCGCTTTTCCCATAAATATTTTTTGTATCAAGGCTATTGTATATATCCATTATCAATAAATCACATTCCGGTAAACTTAATTCAATCATTTCGACAAGTTTTTCTCTTGTACGATCTTTATTACAAAAGCATATAGCATGTTCAAATCTTAAATTGTACTGTTCCTTATTAGCCTCTTCAAACAACGTAAAAATCTCAAATGCTTTTCTCTTCTTATTCCAATGCAAAACATTCTGTAATAGTAAGTCCGGATGTAAATCCGCTATAATAATATAACTCCCCTTTAACAATTCATTTACAATAACCTTTGATGACTTATCCAGAATACATTCTGGAGATAATTTCAACTGACACATAACCCATTCCTCCAATCCAATCAATTATTTATAGGCACACCGCCTAAAATGGGCAATGTGCCTGTCTATCCGTCCTAATGTCTACCAGCTTCATCACTGGTATGTTGTTCCGTTCTCTGAAGAACTCAGTATCATCACTGAGCGTCTATCCGTTCTCTATCGGTTCCTGGTTCCTTCACCAGAATGTATTTCCGTCCAATAAGTAATCATCCACAATCGATGATTGACTGGCTATCTCTCACCGCCAATATAATCTCTGTGTTATCATTATTCTCCAAAATCTAAGCTGACTTTTGAAAAAATAATTCCTCTCTAAACTGAGTCTCTACATCATCCATGGATATGCCGTCATTTACTTGTAATGACACGGCAATACTGCGATCACAAAAGGAACTCATGTTGCCGATCTGGACAAGTAAGTTTTCCTTACCAGCCCTTAAATACTTGAAGTCAATACTGTCTGCAAATATCCCCGATTCATCATAGAATTCCAGATCAGAGATAAATGCTTCAGGTGTAATGCTTTCAGTCCTATCTTCATCCTTATGGTACAGTTCTATACTTGTGACTGTAACTACCTTGTCCTTGATGGCCTGAATAAGGTTTCTGGCTGATGTGGGGTGTTTTATACTACTCATAATGTATGTTCTCCATTTGTTAGACAGGCGGTAGGGTTAAGCACCGTCTTATTGATTTACTCTATCATTATCCTTTGGCATTGTTTTTAATTGCTTTCTGAAAATCTAAGTCTGACATCTTCCCCATTGTTATATGCAATAGTTACATCCCTCAACCCGCAATCAAAGACCAGATCTGCACTTCCCATCCTAATTTCTTTTATATCGCTGCTAGTAATTGCGACATAGGTTGCCGTATCAACAACCGTACCTTCATTACTCTTTTCGCAATCATTGTCCCAATCGGCATTATATAGCTTGATAACTTCCCCTTCGTCCACCATATAATTGAAATACAGTTGGTAATATGCTTTTCCAAACCTCTGTACCCTGATACCATATGGGCTATTTTGTTTATCCACCTTATGCAGCCGTTTCCTCAATTCATCCCAGGTAAGGATACCGTGCTCGTTTCTATTCTTAAGCCACACGATATAATTATGGATACTGCTCTCAACACATCCGCATACTTCATCTGAATTGGCTGTATAATCCGGATTTTCGGATAATACTTTTTCTGTCAGAACTGCTTTGACCTTATCGTAAGCCGCAGGATTCATCTGTAATGCTTCAAAGTCAATCAAACCTAACAATTCCTGGCGTGGATTAACCTTTCCATCCACAATGTCTACAATAGGCGCTGATGGGTGCGCCACAAATGAAGTTAGCGTACTCTGGATCAGTCCATATCTTTCCTTACATGTTAAATAGTTAAATTCCTTGTTCATTTTTTATCCTCCAAATTTTTTCATTATGGAGAACCAACCTTTCGCCAGTTCTCAGTCTGTATTTGTTGATGTAATAGGAGCATACCCTATCAGGACTGACCATCTTATATATCTACTTCTCCAAAAGGAAAAGCAAATTCGCTATATTATTCTTTGCTGATACTGAATCCGGTATATGCGGCCAGCTCCATCAGATCCATTTCTTTATATACTACTGGATTTTCTGATTCATCTACCACATACCACCCACGAGTACCCTTATCATCATGTATACGCACAGGGTGAAGTCCCTCTTTCGCCAACTCATGCGTGACCATAGCTAATGTAAGAACCGGCTCAACATTCAACGCCTGGACACGGTTGCTTTTATCTGGTCCACTTATTTCAAAATAAACCTTGTCTCTATCAAACAGCTCTTTGCGTCCTTGCATTTGAATTTGTGAATAATGGAAGAAATAATCCTTCCCATCCTCACCTGTGATGAATCCGTAACCCTTTTTGTTGTTGAACCACTTTACTGTACCTTTCATTAATAATATCCTCCATCTTATTTGTTGAGGTAGGCGGCGTTGCACCGCCCTCTATATATTTCTCTTTTTATTAGCTGTGTTTCTTAAAAAACAGCATTTTTATTTCCATAAAAGGCTGACCATATGGCTTTATAATATACTCTACAGATGTCGCCCCCTTCCTTTCATAGAAGGCATTGCAGCTATCATCCACCACTGGCACCTCAAATGTGTTGGTATCATCACTGATATGCAGTTTCCAGTTATCCAGCATATTTATATATGTACGGGCCGGATTGTGCATCTTCATATTAAAGCCAAATGCATCCGTAACCTTTGCCAGGATACAATACCATTCACTATCTTCTTTTATCACTGAATCCAGAAATTCCTGTAATTCATATACATCCCTCTCACGGAACCCCTCCGAATCTACCTTCTTGAAGCCATCGGAAGCGTGCATAACCACCATCTGAAGCTTTGATCCATTTGATAACTGTGATGTAATAAACAGGGCATCCGCATCTTCACTCCACTTACCTTCTGTTGACAGGATCTCCTTCTGGGTAATAATGTACTGGTTTCCATCTGACGTGCATTCCTGGGAAAACTCAAATACATCCTTATACGCTTCAAATCTGTTGACCTGCATAGTCAGGATCATCTTACTTCCATCTGATAGACTGAGTGAGGTCATATCATAGGCATTCACCAGTTCAAATAACTCCTGTGTGCTTACTTCCTGTCCGTTTTTAACCGCTTCTACTGTTTTGTTCATTAAGTTTGTTTCCTCCATTTTTTGATAATTATTTGATATTCATTGTTTCAGATATATACTTCTCTTTTTTTATAAAACTGGCAGTGATCTTAAGTGTTTTTATGGTGTAAGGTTTCTGTTGCTTACATATATTAAATATGTAGCACCATTGTTCTTATCTCTATCAATCCAGTTCACGTAATAAATCCAGGCTCACCTGTCTACGCTTACTTATTATCTTTTTAATAGGTGCTTCTGCTTCACTTTCTAACTCTTCCAAATCATCCAAAATAGAAAATGTCCTTTTCCTGGTTTCTAAGCGTTCTCTTTGTTCTTCCATCGCCTTTTTACCTAATTGGGAAATATATTCAACAGGAAATCCCAAGCCCGATGCACACACTATATTTGTGTTGCCATTATTTCCTACAAACACATTCTCCGGATTTCCTATCGCTTTTATGATCTCCTGTGCATTTATATCATTCCCCCTCTGATTAATCATTCCTATATGTGCCACGATTCTGTCATTACCAATAGGAAGAAAGATATTTTTTGCAGTGAGCGAATCTATCATATCTTGTGTGGTTACTTTTTTAATTACGTCTTGTGACTCGACTTTATCGGAACGCATAGCAATTACAAATGCTCCATGATCTGATAGCATCTTATATTTCTCCGAATCATCAAAATTTGATGTGGCTGATGTTGAATCATCCGTAAAAAACGCATCCAGCATGTTCACCAAATTAAAATTGATCATATCCAAGTTATTGGAATATTCATTATTTACAAAGATGATTGATCCCATCTCAGGGATTTCCATCAACTCCTTAGCTGCATCATAAGCATTGAGTCTTTTTTTAATAGGTTCATCTGCTCTTGGCATCATAAGACAGGCACAGACAATTTTATCTTTTAATGTACATGCTATATTTGCCAGATGTGTAATCGAACCAGAGCCAGTTGTTCCACCGCCCGTTGACACAAGTAAAATTACTTTCTCCTTTATATCTCTCACCTTCTTTAGAATATCCTTATTGTTCTTTAACGCTTCAAATGCTAAACTCCTATCACCAGCCAATCCATCATATCCGTTTAGCAATAATACATTCTTTGCCTCTGGGATTGTCTTATTATCCTGTGTTGACCCATTAATAAGGTAAGAACTATAGTTTTTCTGTTGGAACCGGAATCCAACCCGTTCACCACCTAATCCAATACCTATTACAAAAACCTCATCTTTGATCATTTTCATTACCTCCGTTTTCTATGAGCCTTATCCCCTTCTCTAGCAGATAAAAGGTATCTGCATTGGTTGACTTACATCCCTTATTTACATAGCCATGCTTACATAGATCCATCATCTTACGATACGTTGTTGGCCTTGATGTGTTTACTACACTCATTATCTCTTGTATCGTTGCACTCTCAAAATGGCTTGTGCAGCCTTTCTTCTTTAGAAACTTCATAATTACATAATCTAATCTTTTTAGTTCCATAGCTTTCCTTTCCTATAAGATATGTGTTACTTTGGTGGTCTTATCTGTTACTATGTCTTTCTTCATTGTAGGTTAGCTGTTCACCAAAATCTAAAATATATAGGCTTTTACCCCCTTATATGAGGTAAACAGCCTTGTCTTCTTATTCATCCAGTCACTTTCCTTACCTTATTCAGTTGTCAGGGTGCACTTAATAAGCCTATTACCTTTTGGTAATAAGAATATTATCTTTATAAACTTGTAGCAAAAATTGGAATGATAGCAGAAACGCTTGACATATAAGATAAAAATATGCAATAATGTTGCTGTATAGTTTCTGCTATAAACTATGTAGAAGACTCGTCCGAGGTGCGCCAACACCGTTTGAGGATGGGTCTTTTTGCTTCTGTATGTATCAGTATAAGTCGAACGTCCGTTCTTGTCAAGAGAGACGCGAACATACGTTTGTTTTTCTGAAGTAATGATGATTCTTTAAGAGATCACATCATACATGCCACACATATGATTGAATCATTCTTTGCATATTTGCTCTCAAAGGTTTTTGCTTCTTCCTTATTAGAGAAATGACGTTCGTCAATTATGGTGCTTTCAAATAGATCTAACTGGATTACAATCACTTTCCAAAACTTTGTAGCTGCCATAGTGATAGGTGTTATGAGTGTATTCAATTCTTTGATCCTCTTTTCTTTAATTATTTGTTAGTCTGTGGTATTATGTAAGTACTACGATCATTATACACCTAATTGGGTGATTTTCAAGCACTTTAACCCAATTGGGTGATTATTGGCATATTGCACAAAATATGAGGTGATATTTATGTACAACTCACAAGAAATTGCATTCAGAATCAAATTGATGGCTAAACAACAGGGAAAATCTATTGGTGAAGTTTTATCGGCATGTGAATTAGGTATTAATACAGTTTCAAAAATCAGTAAAGGGACTGATATTCTCACTTTGAATTTTGCCAAGATAGCCGACTACCTTGATTGCTCTGTCGACTATCTGCTTGGGAGAACGGATAATCCAAATGTAAACAGATGACTTTGGGCAATAATAAAAGAGCCTTTGGGGATATGTTCTCCATTGGCTCTATCTTTTTATTATATCTATTAGCTTTGATCATGGGTGGTCGATCCATTCTGATTTACAGTATCAAAATAAATAGCTTATCTCCATTTGGAGTAGAGGTAATTGCATCAATTGGACTTTTTCTCCAGATGGAGTAGATGTTAAGAGATAATTTTTCTCAATATTGCAAAAAGTGGAAACTAATTGTTCTCCAAGGACATTTATAAACTCCTTATATCGTGTTTTTCAATTCCGAAACTTTCGGAACTGATACCTATTACGATGACATGTCAGACCTTATACTATATATTAGGGATTACAATGGAGATGGGGCTTGTGGTATAAATAAGGACATATCTGTAATTTAAATTATTACAGTATCAAATACTTTGATATTCTATTTCCGAACTGAGATTTTTTCTCACGATATTTCACTCATATCCTATAACCCCTTGTTTTCTAAGCATTTCTCTATATATTAGTAATCAGTCCTAATTTATTATATCTGCTCCAACATGGCTGAATCCTTTGTAAAATAAGGAGTCTGCCGAACTCGTTCCAAATGATGATATATTGTCACTTTCATTCACACCACTGACAACAAAATTCCTTGTAAAATAAGGCTTTTCATCCTGTTACCGATTTTATGCCGAACCCCTAATCTTTTGATCAATATAGGCTTAAATATAACCTCTTTTCCTAGTAAATAGGTAGGTTTATCATCTTTATTCCCACTGCTACCGAACCTCTCACCGAACACTATTTTTCCAGCAAAAAGCAGATATCATCTTGGATACCTGCCTCTGCTAAAATTGATACAGCTTTACCTAACACCCTTACTTAATCAATTTCACCTTAAGTATTATAATTCACCTGCTATATCTATTTCACATGGATTTATAATTTCGTTTCCATACCAAAAAATTCTTGGTACACTATCCTTGGAGCATATAAAGGAATTATATCTTGCGTTATCATCATATTCAATCCCCTCCAGTTTAGCACGACATTTGCATTTTGTTAAAACTCCCGAGTTCGTCAACAGTTTAAACATAATGTCAATACCTACTGTATTTTCATTGTTGATATTTTCAAGAATTTTCTTATTTTCCTCTAATCTAACTAAAATAGTAGTAGAAAATGAAAGTTCATTTTTGCTTATAGCAATACGGGTATAGTTGGAATATTGTTCCTTGAAAAACATAAACACCCGCGTAATATTATGTTTTTCATCTGAAATAAAAAAATCTACAGAATCTACATGTACCATTTCAGCATATATACTATTTATTGGCTCCAAGTTGAAAATAATATCTATGCCTAAAAACTTCTCATTTTCCTCTAGTTCCGCTGAAACCAATATCTGTTCCGAATGTATTTCATGGTTTACGGGTATTGTATTTTGTATTCTAATTTGCATACCTTTTATAACAACTTTACAATCATTGTTAGCTATAAAATTATGCTTTTCCAAAGTTTGTAAATCATTATTTTGTTTCCAGGCAACAAAACCCAAAAACATTGTTCCTAAAAAAGCCAATGAGCCTGCTACATACCCTAAAGCATCCCCCGCTTCCCACTGACTTTCCATTATTGCGATTGGTGCTTCACTCTTATAGGCCCAACTAATCCCTAATGGTATAAATAAAAAAACAAAAATGATACCTAAAGACAAAATATTGATAATCCATTTCTTATTTTGTATCAATTGTTATCTAGTTCCTTTCTCAAAAAATTTAATCAAGTTTTTCATCAGACTCTACATATTTTATATAGTATAGCAATTATTCAAAATATCCTGATTTACTATATCCAAACGCATTTGACATAGAATCTAAGACTGGTTTTAAAGCTACTTTAATTGAGAGATCCTCTGTACATATGCCTTCTATTGAATTTATTATATCTCTTTCTATCGGATAAGATATACCAATCCACTCTCCTCCCACCACGTATCCTTTTGCATTAAGTAATGAAGCGGATAAATGCCATGGTTTAGGCACTTTTAAATCTTCAATAATCATACCATATCTTTCTAATGTAGTAATTATTTTCTCCTGTAGCTTATACCAATCATATACTTGTCCCTTTTTATAATTAGAGATAAGGCGTATTTCTACAATTTCAATGATTCCATTACGAAATACCTGCGTATATGTATTTAGGATATCCTCTTGTCCATTAGTTCTAAATATGCAATACCCATCAGCATTATAACGAGAGCTATAACTATCAGATGAAATAGGAGTAAGATAAGGGTTTGACTCTATTTGTTCTAAATCTATATTATTACCTATTTCAAAACTCCATTCCGGTATTAAATGAATTACCAATTTAGCATCATTTCCTAGATTTCCCACACACTCGTTTGCCAGTATCATAGAAATTCTATTCCTGCGGAACTGTTCTATTTTATCTTGCAGAATGCTTGAATACACAAATGCTTTTCTAAGATCATCAATATCCATATATGTAATACCATTAGCGTAACGCATGAAAAACTCATCCTTATTACCATCCCAAAAGCTATGAGGGCGTGAATAACTTTTAGGTACAAAAATAACTATTGCTATATTATCTTCACTTAATTCTACCGGAATACAATCAACGCCATGTATATGCGGACGTATACGAGATAGTATAAGTTGGCGAAATGAAGATAACCACTCATCAAAATCTTTAATTGAAAATCCCACCCCGCTTATAATGGTTGGGATTCTATCTTCATTTTCTTGTATTCCCATTATTATAGTTCCACCAATCGTGTTCGCAAAAGCAACAATCTCCTTCACTAATTTATTCTTTTGTTGATCTGCTAATCGAGTTAATTTGCCATAAGTAAACGTATAATTTTTATATTCAAGTTCTTTATTCTCTGCAATCCTATTATCAATTAAAATCTGCAAATCATCTCTGGTTATTTTTTTAATATTTTCAGCTATTGACATTAAATCCCCTCCACCTTTTCCTCTATTAATGTATCTATTTTTTACACCTTCACGAACGTTATGCCCCCATCTTATCCACGATCATGATACCAATATATAGAGATAGATAAACCCAACATTCCTAATGAGTATCTTGTCAATAGAATGTTAATAGATATATTGGCAGAAATACTAATAAATATTTTAATCTATCTTTTCAAATATAGCATTCTCAAGTTTTAAACTACGATTACCATATGCATCAAGTTCCACAATAACATACCATATATCACCCTTTAATACAAATTCTTTTATGGTGCCCCTGCCTTTTGTATAAGTCATCACTCGATCTCCTATTTTATAATCAACATCTTCTGGTTTAGATATTCTTTTATTATTCTTAAGCATATCTCTATACTTCATTTCTATAGATTGTTTGGCTAACATATCAACTAATTGGTCAGCTACTTTATCACTTTCATTGCCAATTATTTTCCGGAAAGATGCTAATGTATCAATGTAAGCTTTTTTTGCATCTCCTGGCATTGTATATTTCTCTATTATGCCAAACCTAGCATGATATATTGCTATTGTATCGATTGATTTATAATATAAATCAACCCCATTGTTAAAAGGTTCATCCTGACATAAACAGTTTAAAAAATAATAACTCATTACTTGACCTATCTCATCCCAATGAAAACCATTACTTTTTGTACATTTGAAATCATATAAAGTATTATCGATAAAAATATCTGCATCTGCACCTCCACACAAAGCCATCATATTCCCAAAACGAGGATTAAATACAACATCACTACTAGGTTTTACTAATCCTGATTCTATAAATACATTTTGAAACACATCAACTATATTTTGGATATCCGTTATAATAACTTTATCAGCAGGTTGTAGTAAATTCAAATAAGAATTTTCATTTATATTACCACGTCCAATTTGTTCTAACTTAGATAAAAATATTACAACTTCTAATAGTTGTGTTGATAATTCACCACCATCTTCAACAAAACCTTGTATTATATTTATAGATTCATTATATTTTATTTCAGCCTGTGAATATAATTCATTATTATACTTCAACTTTAAAAGTCCTTTGTGGGCGACTAAATCTGAATATGATTTATCTTTATTTATATGTATTTTCTTTCCAATAATAAATCGAAATATATAATCAGATGCCATTCCAACCAATGCCGCTTCCCATGGCTTAGATAATACATAAGGAGCTAATACGACCTGTTTATTAGAAAATGCTTTTGCTCCCGTATTTGTAACGAAATCATTTTTATTGGGTATAACATTTTTTATTAGTATTTTTAAATCATTATTCTTCTGCAACATAGTTGTTAACGACATTATATTTCTCCTCACGGCTACTACATATAATAATAGTTTATTAATATTATAGCATGGTACGAGAACATTGAATAGGAATTCCACAACTTTTCAAGCAACAAAGGAACCACCTTTCATTATTGAAAAGCAGTTTCTTCCACCCAATCCAACTATATTTACTTATCTAATAATTTCGTACAGAGAACCCCATAGTCAAACATTTTCATGCACAAGTTTTCTGTAATTACCTCATATTTATCAATAATAATTTCTATATCCTCATCTTCTTCCCCATCCACTCCCAATCTCTGGCATAGTCGCTGATAGGCATTCATTATCTCCGTATACGCCTGTTCACATATCTTACCCTCTGAGAATTCATCTTCCACGTACTTGCACTCTTCAGGCGGATTGTCTTTAAACTCCAATGTACCATTCATTAAATCATAGATTAGTTTCTTGCGTACTTCCATAACCCTATTCATATTTATATTATCCTTCCGTTTGTCTCACTTTTACAACCGATTTTACAGCTTAATTAGAGTAAAATCAAGTGAAAGTGCAAAAAATGAGACAAAGACACAGATTGAGGAAGATATATGGAAAAACTACGTCCCAATGATGGTGGCAAAAATATCATTGCCGACCAGCTTAAAGCTTTACGAAACCAACGCGACCTCTCACAGCGCGATCTAGCAGACAAATTGCAACTATTCGGCTTAAACTTTGATAAAAACATTATCACCAGGATTGAAACCAGCAAACGCTTTGTAAACGACTTTGAGTTAAAAGCATTGTCTGCTTTTTTCGATGTATCCTATTCCTATTTGCTTGATGGGATACCAACAACGGAAGATTTAAAGAAACATCCTGATCTGCCAACCTAATAATAAAAACAAGGGATTACTCCAATAGAGCGTGTTTCTGCTCTGGACTGGATATGTAATCCCCCTTAATCCTATTCCTTCTATAATTGTAGTAACTTCACACACTTTTGCAGTACATCCTCTGCCTCTACAATCTAATTATATCTCTATATTATTTTACACGAACAGAGTCAAGCTTATCATATCCTTTGATCAATTCCCTCTGCAATCGTGCACCTACAAGTATCCCCATCTTTAAATAACACTCATCATGCGAAAACGCAAATTCCGTTAGAGCATCCAATAAATCATTGTCATCTACATCAGGATACCGTTCCCTAATTTGGTCTATGGTCTTATCATAGCTCTCCTCAATAGCCTTTTCACAATCATCAAGGTTATTATCCACAGATATATCCACTCCATCCATTAGGCACGTTATAAACGTATCTAAGCTTGCTCTGTCGGCTATCTCCTTTATTCTATTCATAATCCTCTCCTTTTCTATGCTCTAATATAAGTTCTATTATATTGCGCCGTCACTATGCCGTCAATTTATTTTTTGCCGTCATAATGGCTGTATAATGATGGCATACTATCCATACGGAGGTTTTAACATATGCCCAATGATACATCCAAGTTCACTATGCGCACAGATTCAGAATTGTTAAAGAAATTTAAGATTGTAGCTGATTATAATGGACGTTCTGCAAATCGTGAGTTAGAAGTTCTTATGAAAAAGCACGTTACTGAATTTGAGCAAATGCATGGGAAAATAGAGATAGAATGATCTTCAGTCAGAAAAAGAAGGAACCGTATTCCTTTGCCAGGAACCCATTCCTTCTATATTAATATGGCCGCTCATCTTACAGTCTGAAATCATCCATAGCCTGATCAAGCCTATCCTGGTTGATTCCAATGTACCTCAATGTGACACTTGGAGATGAATGGTTAAACAATTCCTGAAGCAAGGCCACATCCTTCGTCTTCATATACATATGATAACCAAATGTCTTTCTTAATGTATGTGTTCCAATCTCTCCGTTGATCCCCACCCTGACAGCTGCCTTATTTAGTATCCTATACGCCTGTACTCTGCTTATAGGTTTGTTGTCGCCCTTCTGTGATTTAAACAGATATGCATCATCATCCATCCCGGCTATATACTTTTCAATTTCGTCAGCTATCCCGCTTATTTTTATCCGCTTAAACTTTCCTGTCTTCTGTTCATGCATCTTGATATAGGATAAATCCTTTACATCAGATACTTTTAATTTCAAAATATCAGATATGCGTAAGCCAGTATTGATTCCCAGGACTAGCAGCATATAATCTCTGTATCCCATGCGTAACAGTTCACGCTTCATAGCTTCAAGTAGTTCCTTGTCCCTTATTGGCTGTACTAACTCCATTACATCATCCCCTCTGCACATGCAAACATCAGTTCCTCTTAAAATCCACTATATTACATATAATGTACGATGTCAATATGATATGTTACATTTAGAAAGATGGAATGTAAATCTTAAAATAATAGGTTCATTATATTACATTTTAGGATACAGTATGACTCTTCTGTTACATTTTAAAGAAAAATGCACCCTAGCCACAAAGATTAGAGTGCAATCCATTTTAACTCCCATGCATTTCATATCGACACATCCACACTGCTAGAATCCATTTCAAAATCAGAATAGATACCTACAGGAACACTATCCGTAGAGCGGTAAAGCGCCGGAATGCTTCGTGTTCGGTTAGGCAATAGCATAGTTTTACCTTCCTTATAACTTATTCACCACGTTCCATTTTATCCTTAATCGCTTGCCTTATAAATCCAGCTTTAGTATGTCCCTTTTCTTTACAGTATTGCTCAAGTGCTTCTGCTTCTTCATTTGGCATTGAAAGCTTCACTTGCTTATAGTTTTCTTTAATATATTTTTCATTTGCTCTTTTCTGTGCATCTGAAAGTGCCACCATCAAACCCTCTCTTCCTCTATAGTCCATTTAACTATAGTATAACCCATCCATCAATAATTTTCCAGTATCAAGTGGCAAGCACCATTTCTGGCACTCACCACCCTCTAAATCATGCTCCCCCTACCTCCATCAGTCTAAATGTATCAAAATCCCATGTTGCCAATGGCTGAATCCCATCCCCTTCCTTGTTGGAACTATTCTCCCACAGATAATCATTGACTATATCCATAGCAGCCTTATCCTGATAAAGTTTTTTTACCAATTTTTCCTCATAATTCCTGCTAATCCCTTTATCAAGCTTATTCCTCCGGACATATCCATATAACAACTGGCTATACTCCCTAACCTTTGGCGTAACATCCATTCGTCCAAAGAATTCACTGATCAGCAGTTCCAGGGCTTTGTACTCTGTTGTCTTTCCACACTGGATATCCCAACCTCTTATACAGTTATCAATTGCCGTTTCCAGGCTGTGATATGTAAGCTCTGCTGAGTACAGCCCCTTTCCAGTTTTTATCATCCGTCCACTATCCAGCAATTCTATAATCTTTGTGCCACAACAGGGACAAGTAATCCCGATGCAGGTTCTTTCCAACAGTGATGTAATAACCACGACAGGCTTCTTATGCCCACATGAACAAGTTTGTAACCTCCTTCCTCCCTTCTTAATCCGTCCTGTTATATCAATTTTATCGATCACATATTTTCTGTATCTTACTTCTGTACTATGCATGTACAGGTAATAGGCTAATGCATCACACATAAGGTAATCATGGAACCGGCTACCCTCTGCTACATGCTCCATTTTAAGAAACTCGTCAACTGTATAGAAAAACATCTCATTAACAATAAACCTGATTCTATGATCATCCACTACAACCAGTCTGCTTGCTGTCCTCGTAACATCCATCAGACCGTCAAATGTCCAGTCCATTGCTTTCCTCTGCGTATCAACATATTTACAAGCCCTCTTTACTGATTCATCATTGTAAAGGAACTCCAAGCCATCTAATTCAATATTAAAATCTCTATCACGATACGATATACTCATGTTCAACCATCTCCCTCCAATGTTTATATGTTTCGTCCATAATTGCTAAGAATTCATCCTTACTCAGTTCTACGCTTCCCCATATCCCATCATCATCACCATTGGCAATATAGAGGGCTGTCTTCATATTATCCTTACTTATGCAAAGTTCCATCTGGTCACTGCATATGTTGTCAAAGTCTGTCCCAAATTCGGCAGAGGCTGCAACAAGTATGTCAAACATCCCATTACTCCCATCTGACCTGATTGGGACTGAAAGCAGGAATACTTCCTTACCAAATTCTGCATGTTCCCAGTCTAAAAGTGATAAGATCCTGTTCTCTGGTATCTCTGCTACCAGTTCTGTCTTACTGCTATCTTCATACACCTTCATTTGGTTCATACTCCATCCATCTTTATATCGTTATTCTTATGTGGGACGCATGGTAACGCCCCTCTGCCATCTCCCAATCAAAATACAAATGATCTTAATTTCCTTGCTGACATTGAGATTACAAGTTTTATTCCTGTATGTATGATTGACTTTGCTATTTCCTCGTTCTGTCCGGACTGGTAAGCTAATATAGTAGTCATGCTACTGAAAAATTCCTCTGCCATAAAATCATTTTTAAGACGGTTACATGACTTGTGTGTCGCTCTCAAATTGTCAGGCTCGTTGGTTCCTCCCTGATTAATTGGTTTCCAGTGGTCAATATTAAAGTTATTGATTGACAGCGGCTGTCCACATATTGCACAGATCCCGCCACTTTTGGCATAAACCATCTTTTTAAGTTCCCAGCTATAGGAGCTATTATATTCCGTTCGTATCCTTTTCTTTTGATTGTATCCATACTCCGACATATCATATGTACACTCAATCTCTTCAAGCCCTCTTTCCTTTGCCACAGCGTAGCTTGTATATCCATCCAAAATATGGTTGCTACTGTCCAGCAGTACAGGCCGTGGGAAATGTCCTGTGGATTCAAAGTATACCCTTCGTTCCTCCAGCTTGTATTTATCAGCCAGCCGCTTTCCCTTTATAGTTTTGATATCTTCAATCTGTACCAGCATAAACCTCTGCCTCCTAACTCAGATATTCACGATTGTAAATTGCCATCAGCTTGTTATGTGCTTTATGATAATCTGTTGCCGTCTCAATAAGTTCCTTTACACCTGGAATATGTAAAAGTCCAAAATCTTTTGCAAGTATAGCCAGTTCTCTTTTGGCAGCTCTCTTGCTTTCTATATATGGTTTTACCATATTCGTCCCTCCTATGATTTTTCAGTAATGACCAGGGAAGGAATCGAACCTTCCCCAATCACCATCCCATGATTAACAATTCTTAAAGAAAACATCATCTATGTATCTATGAACCATGTTTTTCACTAAGCTGTTATATTTGTGCAAGTCTATAGGAATTTCTATATCTGTCTCCATAAAGATGTCTACAACATCATGGAATCCCGCACGTATGAAATATTGCACTGGCTTATTTTCTTTGACCTCAACGCTTAAACTTATATAGTCAAATTCGATTCCTTTGTGGTCCAACCTGCACCACTTTTCATGCTGGCGCAAACCCTCATACCGCTTCAGATACTCAATTTTTTCATTGACAATAGCAAAGTCAAGTTCTTTCCACAACTTGTCAGATAAGTCCATAATATTTATGTCAAAACTCACACCACAAAATTCATCCGGAAAAACGTCTACATTTCCAATAACCTTGATATCACTTTCCATAATCGGTAAATTATAACCCTTTTGTGCTACCGCTAACATGATTAATCTCCCTTCCTATTATCTAGGTTTACTTGTTATTTACGATATTCTGTCTTGATAAGCTTAGTGTCATCAAACCATTTAACACTACCGTCACGAATAATTGGAACCATTACCCTTGTGCCGTTCCCATACTCTATCACCTTTGACAGCTTAATTGTGCCATCCTCTGTCTGCTCAACCCTTAACAGTATCCTTGTTTCACCCTTCATATCCTTACCTCTTTCTTTTTATAGTTTGGGGAAGCTGCGACACTTCCCCATCAAGTTATGCGACCGCTATTTTATTGCTAACAGAGCCGAAAAGCATTTTACTTACCTTATCAACGATAAGTTGTTTCACTTTGTTCCCCTCTGCTTCACTAAGTGATAAGGGTATATCTTCAAAATACATGGTGGTTTTTCCCATGAATTTGTCTGACTGTTGCCATATGTAAACATCTATCATATACTCTTGCCAATCCCCTTCATTCACTTCTCGTGTGTAGATAAGATGGAAATCATAATAAACATCATCCTCAGTATCAATTCCCGGATACTCTTTTTCATATTGCTCCAAACATTCGTTCACTATTTTCTTTACTTGATATCCTATTTCATCAAGTGACAAGAATATTTCAATCTGCCCTACTAAACGTAAATCTACATCGTTCATATCTATCATACCGATTGATTCAATCATTTGCTTCTTCATATTGATTGCCTTTCCTTTCTTTAAATAATGTTATCAACCTGTGGGAAGTGGATTGCTCCACCTCCCTGTTACCCCGTTGCCAGCTTAACCGTGACCCTCTGTATTGGGATGGTCCTTGAATACTTCTCATACAGTTCCTTGCCATTTTCCTCATTTGCAATAAATGTTTTGCTGTCAAACTGTGGTCGTTCAAACGGCGTATACAGAACCTTATAATAATCCACTTCTATTTCGTTTTTCTGGCGTTTCCTCATATAAACCGCCATTTCATCTTTAAAGGCTTTTATCTGAGCGTCTAAGTCATCAACCTCCTTTTTCTTTTTTGCTTTCTTTCGCTCCAGTTCATAAACTTGATTGGCTATTGTGGATAACTCGTCCATGTTCTTACACATTCTGCATCTCTCCTTTTATATGTAGTTTTCAATGTTCTGTGGTTGATTTGTGTGTTCGTTTTTTGTTTGTCTGTATCAACCTTATGGCTATATTATATATTAGTACTAATATATTTTCAATGTTAATACCTCACAATATTGGTGCCATTATTTTATATATTAGTACCAATATTCACTATGACACAAAAATCATGCACAAAACAAGCATTATATATTGGTACTAATTTACATTGCAATTATATTAGTACCAATATATAATAGAATCAAATAGTAACTTACAAATAAAGAAAAGGGGACAACAAAATGGCAAACTATAAATTAAGAATCTACAATTTATCCGGCTCAGATTGGGGTAACTTAGACCACGAAGAATTTTTCTCAACTCACGAATCCATGGATCAGCGCTATAAGGAACTATCCAAAAACATTAGACAGCACGCCCTAAGACCTACGGCATGGGAATACAAGGAGGATTGGGAACGGATCACAGGTTACTAAGTTCCCTGCTAATCAGAATTTCAAATATAAAAACAGAGGTAACCACATTCACCGCATTATTGCAACAACATTTAGATTCAATCAAGTAAAGGAGGTTCAGACCGTGTCAACATATTTCAATACCCCAAAGACTTTGGAGGAATTAAGGAAACAGTACAAAGACTTATTAAAGAAGTATCATCCTGATAACCCAAATGGATCGGAAGACATTTGCAAGGCTATCAACGTTGAATATGAAACCTTATTTAAGGAATTAAAGGATCAACACAATGAGACAACAAAGGACACAACAAACCAGACCTATAACAATATGAAATGGGACTTTGCAGAGGATGAAGCACTAAGGGATATGCTCAGTAAGGTTATACAGCTTATAGGGCTGGATATAACCATTGTAGGCAATTGGATATGGATTGATGGGAATACATATCCGCACAAGGCCACACTAAAGGAAATGGGCTTTAAATGGGCACACGAGAAAAAGAAATGGTACTGGCACAGCGAAACCTTTAGAAAGAAAAGCAATAAGAAGTTGAGTTTTGACGCTATATGTAATTACTATGGCAGTGCTGATGTAAAGACAGAACAAAGGATAATGATAGAAGCTTAGAAGGGTAAAAAGCAGGGTGTAACCAATTAAACCGGATACACCCTGAAAGAAAAGAAAGGATACAAGGCTATGTTAATCATAAAATATGAAAGAAGAGATTTTTTCAATAATCGAGTTTATACAGAGGACAAAAAGCAGAACTACAATAAAGAGGATTTAAAGAAAGCCTTTTTGTATTTGAGTAGAACGTATGATACCACTGTTCAGATTGATGATACCATTATCTATTGGGACAGTATGATTGAATATGAAAACAGGATCGTTACGGTCAGATACTATGATAGTTTGAATTATACAGAGGTCAAAAAAAGTTATGACAAGGCCAAAAAGGAAGGTTATGCAATGGTATTATAGAGTGGATAATGTGATAGGCTGTGAGCATTTCACCCACAGCCTTTTCATGTATCATTGTATGCCTATTTAACGCATTTAACGGCAAAATAAGCCGTGTTTGTGGTGTTAACTGTGAATTGTAGGCAGGCAGAGAGACAAGGGAATACATGGATTGTGTGGGTTCGATTGATTAATTTTGGACTTAGGTAGGCAAGAGGGTGGGTGGGGGTACGTTTACATTCTCTTAGGAGGTCTGCGGTCTGGGAAACGGGGTATCTGTTCCATTCACACATGACGATCTAAAATCCATCCTGAAAATACCATTCTTCAGCAGGGAGGGAAGAGAGATTTTTGTTATCTGATCTGGACTGCATCCCAAGGCACATTTCATAGAAGCAGCCATGTGTGCGGTCACACCTTCGGGATGTGCAGCATGGGGGCTTCTTCTTTAATATCACCCCCCCCCCCACCCCCATGCGTCAATAACTCCCTTGTGCATCCTACAGCCAGTCCCATACATGTGTCATAAATTTGACATATGTATGAAATTGTGTTATAAATATAAGCAGTAAGCAAATTATCATTTATATAAAAATCATGACAGAAAGGCGGGTTTTACCTATGTATGCTGGATGTAACCCATCCGCACTTCGCTCACGCAAGGAAATTGTACAAGCATTTTTATCACTCATGCAAAGTATTTCCATTGAGGATATCACGATCAAACAGCTTATGGATGCAACCGGCCTATCCCGCCAAACCTTTTATCAAATATTCAATTCAAAAGATGAAATATTGGAGTTCTACCTGGATACGATATTCAACCAGTTCATTATAGATTCCAAACAGCATGCTGTCAAAAATTTATGTGATGCAGCAAAATTATTTTTCACTTTTTTTGAGGACTATAAAGATATCTTAAGAATCATCATACAAAATAATAAAAGCGGCATTGTACAACGCAAATGTCGAGAATACCTGCAAGATAAACAGTATATCAATTATGCGCTGCATGGTGTTCTGTCTGACCTGGAACAGGAATATGCCACTATCTTCATAATCAGCGGCATAGTTGCCATGTTAGAACATTGGATTCGTGCCGACTCCAATCAGATTCCTGACACACACGAGTTGGCACTACTGGTATGCCGTATTACAGGAACTTATTCTTCCTGAAAAACTAATACAGTATATAAAATATAATTTTATAATCTTAGGAGGATCTATTTATGAAAGTTGGAATTATCAGATGCATGCAGACTGAGGATTTTTGTCCCGGGAGTACCGATTTTAAGATGATACGGGAACGCAAGGGAGCGTTTGAAGGTATTACAGAAGATATTGATATCATTGGTTTCATCAACTGCGGTGGATGTCCCGGTAAAAAGGCCGTACTCCGCGCAAAGGAATTGGTCGGCCGTGGTGCTGATACCATAGTTTTTGCATCTTGCATTCAAAAAGGTACACCAATTGGATTTCCATGTCCTTTTGCCAGGAAGATGAAAGAACTGGTATCAGCAAACGTGGGAGAAGAAATTAGACTTTTTGACTATACCCATTAATTTATAAATACATAGATGACTCAATAAAGGTTGAAAGAGCCCACATGCTATCGCTGGCTCTTTCAAATTAGCATTATATGGTTTGAATACTGACATTATGCGCTATTTTTTCCAGTATTTCTGTTTCAAAATATCCCGTCTGTTCACTTATCGCATTTGCTGCTGAAACGGCTACCGCAAATCGTAACCGCTCCTGTGGTTTATCGTTTCTGGCACAAGCTGCTGCAAAAGCCGCTACCATAGAATCGCCACAGCCAACCGTATTAACTGCATTGAGATTTGGTGGCACAGCTAAAAAAGAACCATCTTGGCACGCCATCAAAGCGCCTTCTTTTCCAAGTGAAACCACAACAAATTTAATTCCTTGATGATGTAGCATCAAAGCTGCTTCCCTTATCTCTTCAATACTATGTAATTCTCTCCCAATTAGCATCTCTAACTCTTCCTGATTCGGTTTTATCATATCAGGAACCGCCTTTATCCCTTCTTTCAGTAAATCTCCGCTGGTATCCAGAATCGTCATTTTCCCTTCTTGCTTTGCAAGATTAACAAGTGTACGATATATACTATGGTCTATCCCCAATGGAACACTTCCAGATAAAATCACAATACTGCTGTCAGCAATGTTTTCTCTAAATTGATAGATAAACTCCTTCAATTCTCCTTCGCTTATTTGTGTACCCGGTTCCAATAACTCTGTTGATTGTTGTTTTTCATCCAATATATTAATACAACATCTGGTTTCTCCTTTTATATAGACAAAACGGTTTTTAATTTTATCCTGTTTTAAAAGTTCCTCCAAATAAGCACCATTATGTCCGCCCACCAAACCTGTTGCCACTACTGTTTCCCCGCAAAGCTGCAATACCCTTGCAACATTCAACCCTTTTCCACCAGCTGTATTTCGACAGCTTAATACACGAATTACGTGCCCCGGTTCTATGCTGCCATTAATATGATAAGCTTTATCTATCGAGGCATTTAATGTAACTGTTGTAATCATAGTTGCCTTCACTTTCTGCAATATTGCATTAAACGGAGGTTATTTGTCTGATCCGCTCTCTTACCAATACTGTCACATTATCCTGCGCTTGTTTTAAGTATTTTTTTGGATCAATGACTGCTCCGTCACCTTTCATATAATCGCGAATTCCTTTTGAAAATGCTTCACGCAGTTCTGTCGCAAAATTGACTTTACAGATACCGTTTTGTATTGCTGTGACAATGTCTTCTTTTTCAATTCCGGAGGATCCATGCATAACCAGAGGAACCCTTACCTTGTTTCGTATAAGTGCAATCCTGTTAAGATCAAGAACAGGCTTAACCATATAAACTCCATGGGCAGTCCCAAAAGCAATGGCCAAGGAATCCACATCTGTTCTTTGCTCAAATTCTAATGCCATATCTGGATCTGTGTAATGATTTTCCTCCCCCTCTGTCTCATCCTCTTTACCACCAACAGTACCAAGTTCTGCTTCCACCGTTACTCCTCTTGCATGAGCATATTTGACCACGCGGTTTGTAAGTTTTATATTTTCCTCAAAGGGGAGTTTTGACCCATCAATCATGACAGATGTATAACCCGAATCAATGCATTCACATGCCAGTTCATAACTATTTCCATGATCCAGATGGAGGGCTGCGTCAATCCCATATTCTTCTACCGCCGCCTTAACCATACCAACAAAATATGTACTTCCCAAATATTTTAATGTGGATGGAGTAGTCTGAAGAATAATCGGCTTCCGTTCTTCCTTTGCTGCCAAGCAGACCGCCTTTGTCATTTCAGCATTCTCCACATTAAATGCACCGATAGCATAACCGCCGCTTTGTGCATCTTTTAGCATTATCTTTGTCATTATCAATCCCATGATTTCCTCCTATTTCAACTCTACAAATGCAGTAATTCCGTTGGGATTATCAGGATTAATTCCGCTCTTCTCTGCTTTGTGATAGGCAATCATCTGACATGCCGTAACTAACGGTAAACCATATGATATATAATTTTTCATCCCACCTGCAAACAAATGACAATTAACTCCGTAGATGTCTTCTCTTTGGTTATCCAATACTAATAAGATGCATTTACGCGACTTCAGGTCACGAATCATATCATCCTGATATTTATTTCCATCCGGTCGAAGAGCTACAATAGTTAATGTTTTTTCTCCATTTAAAACAATGGGACCATGGCGGTAGTCTAAGATATGGAAATATTTTCCTCCTATAATACTAATCTCAGTAAATGCCAGGGATCCCTCTTCAGCGACTCCACATAATCCTCCATCAGCAAGAACTACTACATTATCAAAATCACATCCTGCTATTTTCGCTAATTTTTCCTTATTGGTCTTCTGGAAATCTGCACAATTGTGTACTGCACTGCTCAAATCGTCAAGCATATTTTGATCATCTACATAAAAACAGCGCAAAGCGACCAATACCTCATAGAAATTAGATACCGTTCTTGTCTGACATACGCTGTGATCAAAAGCCCACGGCATATCCAGATTTAAATCTGACATGGCAGCCAATTCGTTACCTTCCTGCATAGTAAGGGACATAACTCTTACCCCCTTTACTTTCTTCATCAGACTAACCGCACGAAGGATTTCTGTCGTGGCTCCAGATCTAGATATGGCTATTACAATACTGTCTTCAATCATTTCGCGGTACCACTCTGGATCAATAATGTAATCTCCACCCGCAATTACAGAAGACGATACCCCATGTAATGTTGAAAAAAGATTTTCTCCTGTCTTTGACAACATAAAACTGGAGCCGCAGCCAATAAAGATAAAATGTTTGTTGTCATGAAAAAAATTCTTTATCTCATCTCTTTTTTCTAACAGATATTCCTCTGTTTTTATCAATGCCTCTCCCTGTGCATAAATTTCCTGTCCTGTAATAAACATGTCTTTATCTCCAATCTACTACAATGTATTTATGGTTAATACCCCTTACAGCCAGTAAGGAATTACCCATCTTGTTGCTTAAGCTGTATAATGACGGAGCAATCGGTATATCGGCTTCCATTCTTGGACCTGGCGTC